>Ga0182034_10001904_pt1 | contig 10468 bp, 7 predicted proteins | sample flu12Cox44000172_FD_125972 | JGI IMG/M metagenome (GOLD analysis project Ga0182034, IMG submission 125972) | Lab enrichment of tropical soil microbial communities from Luquillo Experimental Forest, Puerto Rico - flux4day.12C.oxic.44.000.172 | ecosystem: Environmental > Terrestrial > Soil >... | reverse complement strand
GCCAGCCTCGAAGAATGCCCGAATGATCGTCTGGCCCGACTTCAGAATTGAAATCGGGCCGCCGGTCGCGTTCGGGTACTCGGCGAGCACGGCACCAGCGAATGAGCGCAAGACTTCGGTATCATTGGTGTCGCCTTTGGGCGCCACCTCGACACGTGCGCGGCCGTCGGGCGTCACCCACTTGTGCCTCAAATCCTGCGGTAAGTTATCTTTCGTTATCTTCTGCGCCCTCAAGTAGCCGCGCAGCTCGGCCACATCGGCCTGTAGCGGCACGATGAATGCCGTCTGCGCCGCAGTGCGCGATTTTTGATCGGTTTGCGCCAGCTTGCGCGCGTCAGCGGAAAGCCGTTTCGCCGCTTCAGCGCCGGGTCCGCTGGCATTGGCCGCGAACCTAGCCAATTGATCTGCGATGCCGTTCAACGCCGCGACATTGTCCGCGTCAGTCGGCGGCTTGCCTGGCTGCCGCTGCAATGAGGGCCCCAGCTTTTCAGCTAGCTCCCGGACAGCCTCCAGCTTTTTGTCTTGATCCTGCGGCACGAAACTCGCCAGCGTTTTCGTCGTCTTGACCTGCGACAGCTTTTGCAACCGATCAGCCGCGGTCCTTGCCTGGTCGAGCGACGGGAGCACCACGTTGACGGAATTGATACCGGCCTGCGGATCGTTGCCGAGATCGAGCACGGTCGAAATTGATTCGGTCTGCGTGCTGCGCAGGTGAATGGGATCGAAATCGAAAGTGAGAAAATAAAGTAGCGGCGTGCCAAGTATGCCGATTGCCAGCGTCCCTACGATCACTGGTATTCGGTAGGTCTGCAGAAACCAGTCGATCGGCGCAAGCGCGCGATAGCCAACCGGCTCGGGCTCCCCTGGCGGATTGAGCAGCGTGATGAGCGATGGCAGCACCGTGATACTGGTCGCGTAAGCGATGATCATGCCGATGCCAGCAATCTGGCCGAGCTCAGAAACACCGCGATAGTCGGTCGGAAGAAACGACAGGAATCCCGCCGCGACAGCTGAAGCGGCGAGCGTAAGCGGCACGCCGATCTTTTCCGCCGCCTGCAACAGCGCGGGCCGCAATTCGGGGACAAGGTGTCGCTCGGCGCGATAACGCACCGAGAACTGTATGCCGAAATCGACGCCGAGGCCGACGAACAACACCGCGAAGGCGACCGAAATCATGTTCAGGGCCCCAACCATCATCAGGCCCAGCGCCGCCGTGATCGCCAAACCGACAAACAGATTGATGAACACCGCCATGATCAGGCGCGCTGATTTCAGCGCCAGCCACAGGATCGTCAGCACAAGAATGATCGTACCGAGCGCGTTGACCGCCGCCCCCTGCTGCACGGTGGCGAATTCCTCGTCCCCCATCGGCACCGAACCGGTCAGGCGCACGCGCACCTGATATTTCGAAGCGAGATCAAGATCGGCGGCTGCCCGACGGATGGCGTTGCTCGAGGCGCGCCCCGGTTCGAGCGCCGAGAAGTCGAGGGCAGGATGCACTACGATAAAGCGCCGCAAATCGCTCGGTCCCGGCGACTGGCCATTCAGCAATTCCTGCCAGGAAAACACAGTTGGTTTCCCAGCCAGTACGCCTTCGATCGTGGCCGACGCCAGCGTCAGGGGCCTCGCCAAGGCATCGAGCGTGATCATCCTGTTTTGCACGCCGACGAGTCCCAGCGAGAGCGTCCGGCCGAGGCCGCGCAGGCTGGGATCATTGACCAGGGTGCCGACCAGCGGCGCGGCTTGGCCTAAGCCTTCCGCCATGTGCGTGATGTCGTCAGTCGTCTGAAACAGTAAGCCATTGTGGGCGAAGAACTCATCGCTCGCGGGATCTTCAACCGAGCGGAAGAGTTTAGGCTGAGCGCGCAAACGCTTTGCCAGTTCGGCGGCCGCGATCGATGCGTATTCCGCCTTCGGCGCATCGACGACCACAATGGTTGACCCAAAGTGGCCTGGAAAGGCTTTCTCGAATTCGGCTTCGTGCTTACGCCACTCCAGATCTGGCGAAATCAGTTTGTCGATGTCGGTATTGATGGCGAAATTCTTTGCCGAATAGACCGCTGAAGCGGCGGCCGCACATAGGGCTACAATGATGATCGGCCTCGGGAATCCAGTGCAAAAACGGACGATTTGGGTGACAACGAAGGCTAGCATTCGCGACGCAACCTTTGCGCGGTCGCAGCCTCGTTTACAACCGTCCACGCATGTACGAGGATGAGATCAAAGGCTTTGCTCTGGAACATTTCGGCGCATCATTATTTTGAGGTAGACTAAAAGCCCTTTTCGATAACCGGAAAGGGCTTACATGGGGCGGGATGTCCTGCCTCTGATATTCTGACCGAAGGATATTCAAAGCATGACGGCGCCGATTGCCGGTCGAACTGCTCGACATCCCAGGCAGGAAGACCAATAAGGATCGAAATCTTGGGTATTCCTCTTCTCCAAAAACTGTCTGTCGGTAGCTACGTCGTACGCCAGCACCTCGCGGGCAACAAGCGTTATCCGCTGGTGTTGATGCTGGAGCCGCTGTTCCGTTGCAATCTCGCCTGCGCCGGGTGCGGCAAGATCGACTATCCGGATCCAATCCTCCACCAGAGCATGTCGGTTGACGACGCGCTCGGCGCCGTCGATGAATGCGGTGCGCCGGTAGTGTCGATTGCCGGGGGCGAGCCATTGCTGCACAAGCAGATGCCGGAGATAGTGCGCGGAATTATCGCGCGACGCAAATTCGTCTACCTCTGCACCAACGCGCTGCTGCTCGACAAAAAGTTATCGCAATACGGGCCGAGCCCCCACTTCACCTGGTCCGTGCATCTCGACGGCGACAAGGAGATGCACGACGCGTCAGTCTGTCAGCCCGGCACCTATGATCGAGCCGTGACTGCGATCAAGCACGCCAAAGAGCGGGGCTTCCGCGTCAACATCAACTGCACGCTGTTCAACACCGCCGAGTCCGAACGCGTCGCGGATTTCTTTGACACCGTCACCGCTATGGGCGTCGACGGCATCACCGTGTCGCCCGGCTACGCCTATGAGCGCGCGCCGGACCAACAGCACTTCCTAAACCGCGATCGCACTAAGCAGCTTTTCCGCGGCATTTTCCGGCGTGGCAGCCGCGGGCGGAGGTGGTCTTTTAACCAGTCTAGCCTGTTCCTGGATTTTCTCGCCGGCAATCAGCGCTATCACTGCACACCGTGGGGCAATCCGACGCGTACCATTTTCGGCTGGCAGCGCCCCTGCTATCTGCTCGGTGAAGGCTATGCCCGGACTTTCAAAGAGCTGATGGCAGAGACCGATTGGAACAGCTACGGCACCGGCAACTACGAAAAATGTGCCGACTGCATGGTCCATTGCGGCTATGAGGCTTCGGCCGTAAAGGACGCCGTCTCGCATCCGCTCAAAGCTCTGTCCGTAAGCCTGCGTGGCGTTAGCACTGACGGCGCCACGGCGCCCGATATTCCGCTCGATCGCCAGCGGCCAGCGCGGTACGTGTACTCAAAGCACGTGGAGCGCAAGCTGGAAGAAATCAAGCAAAATCAGCAGAAATCCGACCTCGTAGCCGCGGAATAACTGCCTTACAGTTTTCCACAATGAAACCTACGGGAGGTCGGCGATGCGCGGGCGGGACAGCATCAGCGGCCGCTTCGCGCCGGTGCGCCGCGAGGCACGCGCCTCCACCACTGGCACAGCGGTTCGCGACGACGCCACAAGCGAGCGCGCCGCCGGCCAATCTGCAAATGCAGGCTTGCGCTATGAAAGTAGCGCGAAAGCCGAGCGCTGGATCAAGGAAATCGAAATGCGCGTGTGGCCGACGAGGGAACCTGCACAAGGCTTCATATGCCGAAAGGCGTGCGGCCGCCGTGGAGCAAATTTTGATAGCGCGCAAGCGCCCAGACCGGAAAGAATTTCCGGTAGCCGTGGTAGCGCAGATAAAACACGCGCGGAAAACCGGTCGCCGTGAAGCGCTCTTCATCCCATAGCCCTTCAGCGTTTTGCGTCCGCAGCAAGTAGCCGATGCCGCGCGCCACTGCCGGATGAGCGCCTTCGTCAGCCGCCATCAGACCCAGCAGCGCCCAGGCCGTCTGTGAGGCAGTGCTGGCCACTGGTTCATGCCCGCGATAATCGAGCTTGTAGCTGGTGCCGTCCTCGCCCCAGCCGCCATCGCTGTTCTGGTTCGCCACCAGCCACGCAACTGCTTTGCGCATGGCTGTCGAGTCGTGCAGGCCGCAGGCATTGAGCGCGCACAGCACGGACCAGGTGCCGTAGATGTAATTCACGCCCCAGCGGCCATACCAGCTGCCATCCTTGGTCTGGGTATGCAGCAGATAGTTGACCCCGCGCGAAAGCGCCTCGCTGTTACGCACCGTCTCGCCGAGTTGCGCCAGCATGGAGACGACGCGCGCCGAGACGTCCGCGGTCGGCGGATCGATCAACGCGCCGTGGTCGGCAAACGGAATATTGTTGAGGTAATCGTAGATATTGTCGACGTCGAAGGCGGCCCAGCCGCCGTTGCGACTTTGTAAGCCTTTCACCCATTCAGCGCCGCGTTCGATCGCTCGATCGTAGCCAGTGCCGGCGCCGCTGCGGCGAGCGCGATCCATCGCCATCACCACCACGGCGGTGTCGTCGAGGTCGGGGTAGTACGCGTTAGCGTATTGGAAGGCCCAACCGCCGGGCCGCACCTGCGGGCGTCGGGCAACCCAGTCGCCATAAATGTCGAGCACCTGACGCGGCAACAGCCAGTCGAGTCCACAGCAGGCGGCAGCGTACGCATCTTTGCCGTCTATCTCCAGCAGCGTGTGACAGGTGAGCGCGGTATCCCAAACCGGCGAAACGCAAGGCTGACAATAGGCCTCGTCGCGGCGGATAACCAAAAGCTTCTCGATCGAAGCGCGCGCGATAGCAGCTTGCGCAGCGTTGCCGAGCGCATCGAACATCATGGTGGCATTTGCCATCGCAGGGAAAATAGCTCCGAGTCCATGGTCGCCATTGAGCCGTGTCGTCACAAAGGCCACGGCCCGTTCGATGGCACGCTGCCGCAGCCGCCTTGGAAACAGCCGCACCGCCGGACGTAGTGCCATGTCGATGCCGCGGAATAACGCAAACCAAAGCCAACCTTGGTGGGGCGCTTTCGCCGCCGGCCCCACCATCTGCGGCGGCTCAACGAAGAGTTCGTCCAGGGTCACGCCCTTCGGATTCTTCGCGCGAGGGCGGAGCGCCTGCAAAACCAGGAGCGGAACCATCACCGTACGCGCCCAATAGGAAACCTTCGACAGATGGAATGGAAACCATCGCGGTAGCAGCACGATCTCGACCGGCATTTCCGGAAGGCTACGCCACGACAAAATGCCAAATAACGCCAACATAGCGCGCGTGAACACATTGCAATTAACCGCCCCACCATGCGCCAAGATGGCGTCTCGCGCCCTTTGCATGTGCGGGGCGTCGATCGGATCGCCGATAATCTTCAATGCGAAATAAGCCTTCACGCTGGCACTGATGTCGAAGGCACCCTCGTGGAAGAGGCCCCAGCCACCATGAGCGCCCTGGATGCGGCGTAGATAGCGCCCAATCTTCTGTTCAAGCGCGACATCGACCGCCTCGCCGCGATAGTGCCGCAACAACACATATTCCGACGGGATGGTGACGTCGGCCTCGAGCTCAAACATCCAATGGCCGTCGGGGTGCTGGCTGGCGAGCAACGCGCGCGTCGCCGCTTCGGCCGCGCGACCGACGTCAAGCTGAGCCGTGCTCTTGTCCCTGACTAGCGTGATAGTCATGCGGCGACTCGCAAGCGCTGACCGGCAAGCTCTGCCGCCCGGTAACCGGAGCGCACTGCGCTCTCCAGCGTCGCCGGCAGACCGGTGGCGATCCAGTCGCCGGCCAGCACGAGATTGCTCCACTGAGTTTCCGCGCACGGGCGCAATGCGTTCTGCTCAGGGGTTGCGGCGAATGTGGCGCGGCGTTCGCGCACGATTTGCCACGGCGGCAGCGGATGAGAAAGGCCAGCGATCGTTTCAACATCGCGCCACAAGATTTCCGCTAATTGCGCACGCGGAATGTCGAACCAATGCCCGGCATCGCTGATCGTCACCGAAATGCGACCGGGAAACGCAAATATCCATTCCGCGGTGGCGTTGATCACGCCCAGCATCGGCGGTAGGTGCGCTGGCGGCTCGACGCGGAAGTGTCCGTTGACGATGCCGCAGAACGAGGTGGGCGTACGCAGACCCGGCACAAGACTAGCCGCCACGTAAGGCGGCACGGCGAGAATCACCATATCGTTGCTGCCGAGGCGGATCTTCTGCTGGGCAAAATCGAGTTGCGTCACGCTCTGGCCCGAAAAGCGGAGCGCGATCAGTTCATCCTGCAACGAGATTGAAGCTCCTCGGCCGCGCAGGAAGCCGAGCGCCGGCTGGACAAACACTTGGCCGATCCCCTCGCGCGCGAGCAAGGGCCGGCAGGTCTGGCCACCAAGAGTGATCGTCTCGCGCAAGACCGCGCCGGCCAACTTTGACGAACCTCGGCGCGGTGCGATGTTAAGCGCGGCGCGCAGTAGCGGATCGATCAGGCGTTCATAGATCGGCCCGCTGCAATTCATGACCTCGCCGACCGGCCTGTCCGCTGACGTCCAGGCCAGGCGCGCCACGGGCAGGTAGTCGACGACGCCGGTCTCCGGCACCCGCCGGTCCTTGTCGAAAACCCACCAAGGGAAGCGTCCGGCCCCCAATCGCAAGGTCCAGCGCGCGTCGCTCGCAAGATCGAAAAAGGGAAACTCCGCCTCCTTCGGCCCCCGCAAGCCCGCGGCCGAACCGATGGCCCGCGCGTAAGAGAGCGCCGCGCGATTTCCCGACAAGAGCAGGTGGATCCCGTTGTCAATCACCATCCCCGTGGCTTGGTCGTGAAAGGACCGGCAGCGGCCGCCCGCCTGTCCAGTCGCTTCGTGGACGGCGACAACGCGCCCCGAGTCGGCCAAGCGCACGGCGGCTGCGAGGCCCGCCACCCCCGCCCCAATGATGTGAACCGTTCCGCCGTCAGACGAAGGCATGGCGCAATACGACCCATAGCAAATGAGACTTCTGGACGTGCACGCGAACGCGGGGGCGCGACCAGCCGCGTGCACTCATATCCTCGAGCAGTTGCCGGTACACTTCCCCCATGATCTTCGGCGCCCGCACAGTCCAGCGGGGCGAGCGCGCCATGATTTCATTGGCCTTGGCGAAATGCTCCAGCGCGCGATGGGCGACTAAATTGCAGGCGGTCTCGAGCCGAGGGTTGGCGACGACCGTCTCGGGATCTGTGCTGTCGATCTTGGCACGCTCTAGTGCTTCGCGCGGCAGGTAGAGCCGACCGACCGCCGCATCTTCGTCTATGTCGCGCAAGATGTTGGTCAGTTGCAGCGCCCTGCCGAGCTGGTGAGCCAGAGCATGTCCGTCATCATCCTCCATTCCGAAGATGCGCACCGAAAGGCGGCCAACGGCGCAGGCAACGCGATCACAATAAAGGTCGAGGATTTCCATATTTGGCGCCCGGATATCCTCACGCGCGTCCATCTCCATGCCATCGATCACGGCGAGAAAATCGTCACGTCGCAAGTTGTAGCGCGTGATCGCCGTGGCTAAACCTTCGAGCCCCGGCGGGGTGCGGCACTTATAAAGTGCATCGATATCCTGCCGCCAGTGAGAGAGCTGCGCCATACGCCGTTGCCGTGGCGCGTCGCCGTCGGCGATATCGTCGACCGCGCGGCAGTACGAATAGATCTCGAACATCGCTTCACGCCGCTCGCGCGGCAGAATACGCATGGCAAAATAGAATGAGCTGCCGCCAGCGCGTACCGCCGCGGTCGAAGGGGTTCCAGTAACGTTGGGAAATTGGAAGTTCACGGCGTCTCATATCGGCGCATGAGCGCGCCGACCCTGAAAAGCCGGTACAGCAATGTGTTGATGCCGCTGTGCGCCGCGATGGCCAAGGACTCGCTGCGGGTCAGATGCACGACGTCCTTGAGCGGGTCGCGGACCTTCAGCATCGCGACGAGCCGCTCCGCCAGTGCCTGGATGATGGAGACTTCAAGCGCCAAACGCCGATCGCTGACACTCTCGCTTAGTCCTCGGCTTTTTTGCAGCAAGATCGCGGTGCGTCCGGCCAACGCGTGCAGGCAATCCAGCAAGGCCGCGCTAGAGTGGCTTGCGCCGAGCGCTTCCACGCCCGTGCCCCTTGCCTTGAGCATATGCAACGGGATGTAGACGCGATCGAGAGTGCAATAGTCGGTGGCGCAATCCTGCAAATGATTGATGATCTGCAGGGCCGCGCAGAGCGCATCGGAAGCCGGCCACGTCGCGCGCGTCTCGCCATGCACATCGAGGACGAAGCGGCCGACCGGCATTGCCGAACGCGAGCAATAGTCCATCAGTTCGTCCCAGGTGACATAGCGACGTTTGGTCACGTCCTGCTTGAAGGCCTTCAGCAGATCGAGTGCATGGCGCGCCGTGAGCCCGCGGCGCTCCAGCATCGCGCGGAGCATCAGACCAACCGGCTCGTCCTCGCCGCGCCCCAGCAGGCTTTTTTCGAGACGCTCAAGCTGTGCCATCTTTTCGTCTTCTGTCAGCCCGCCATGGTCAGCAATATCGTCAGCAACGCGCACGAACTCATAGAAGGCGAGAATGACCCGCCGGTGCCGCCGCTGAATTATCCAGGAGGCGACTGGGAAATTCTCGTCCGCCGCACCCTTGCCGGAGCGGAGTTGCGCGCTGGTCGTCATTGCAAGCTCGCCGCGTTGATGTGCACGCGCCCTTTCCACTCGCCACCGCGCCTCCGCATATGTGCGAAGGCTGACGCGAGCGTGTAATAGATATAGAGGGCCGCGGTGACAGGCAGGGCGATGCTCCATAGAAGCGACAGCCGGTAGAAGCGCAGCATGGGCAAGAATGAGAGCGCCATCGCAAGCCAGGCCGCGAAACCAAGATAGCGCGGTAGGCCCTCGGCGAAGATCGCGAACAACGGCGGCGCGAGAAACGTCAGCGCGAGCCCAAGACTAGCCACCGCCAACCACAGCGGCGAATAGTCGAGTTGTGCATAAGCGCAGCGCGCAACCATCCGTTTAACGTCACGCAGCCTATCGTAGTGGCGGATGCTGCGCGCGCGTTCAGTGAGACCGAGCCAGATCGGACCGATGCCTTTTAACCGCGCTGCCAAGGCACAATCGTCGATCAGTGCACCGCGAATGCTGCCGACGCCACCGATGTTCGCCAACGCGTCCGCACGCACGAGCATGCAGCCGCCGGCAGCCGCCGCAACGTCCTTGTCGTGCCGACAGACCCAGCCAAACGGAAACAGCATCTGGAAGAAATAGACGAAGGCCGGCACATGGCTGCGCTCGGCCAAGCTCTCGCAGCGCAGCTTAGCCATTAGCGAAGTCAGCACGTAGCTGCCGCTCAGCGCTTGCGCCACCAGCCAGGAGAGCGTGTCCGGCGCGTGCACGATATCGGCGTCCGTCAGCAGCAGGTATTCCGGCTGCATTCGCTCGGCCGCGAGTATTCCCTGCTGGAGCGCCCACAACTTGCCGGTCCAGCCGCCGGGCAGCCCACGGCTACGCACCACGGTTACCGCCGCTTGGTTAGCCACCGCGGCGGTCTCGTCTGTACTGTCGTCATCGACTACGATTATCGAGAACTGCCCCGGGTAGTCCTGCCGCAGGAGCGAGCTCACGCTGTCACCAATGTATTCGGCCTCGTTGCGGGCCGGGATCACGGCCGCCACGATCGGCCATTGAGCCCCCTGCGCCGGCGCGCCGCTCTCCCGCGCAGCATCCAGCCAGAATCCACCGCGGGCGAGAACCAAATAGAGCCACACGGCCGTGTAGATGACTGCCAAAACTATCATTTGGGGGAATTCAGATCGCAATGGCGTTTCAAGTTCCAACCATCCCGAACCGGTCTGGTTCGATCAAATTTGGAACTTTATACTACGATTTAGCTCGGAAACCTTCAAACGACCCCAACCACCCCCTGCGAAATTATGGGCTTGTGGTCGGCCCCCCCTCGAGGCTCCCCAAAATCTCGATGTAGCCGCCGCCACCAACCGCGGGCTCGGCCGTATCTCCGCCAATACCGACCGCCACCTGGCGGCACGCGCCTGGGTGCTCATCTGAGGAAAACCTCTACCCCCACCAAACTCTTGGACACGTTGGCAGCGGCAAACGCTTTCGGTTCGTCCTGGTGGTGGAGACCCGCAACCTGTTCGAACTAGCCTGGAGGCCTGATTGTCGCCGCTACGGTCGCATGCGTGCGTTGCTATTCGCGGGTTTTTGTTGCGGCTGCCTGGCTAATGTCTATTCTCGCCGCGCTAGCGCGGCGTCGATCAGACGCCGGCATTCAGCGAGCTCATGCAAGACCGCATGTAGTTTGCTCAGGTCGTCGCGCGTGAGCCTCGCCGGAGCAGACGGCGTGGCGCTCGGCGTGACGGACTCCGG
>Ga0182034_10001893_pt1 | contig 10484 bp, 11 predicted proteins | sample flu12Cox44000172_FD_125972 | JGI IMG/M metagenome (GOLD analysis project Ga0182034, IMG submission 125972) | Lab enrichment of tropical soil microbial communities from Luquillo Experimental Forest, Puerto Rico - flux4day.12C.oxic.44.000.172 | ecosystem: Environmental > Terrestrial > Soil >... | reverse complement strand
CGGCACATTGCTGCTCAGCGACCGTTCGCTAGGAGGCTACGAACTCCTGCCCGGAGCGATCGAGGTTCTGACCACACTCAAGGCGCGCGGGGTGCCCTTTGCGCTGCTCACCAACGGCAGCGCCTACCCGCCCGCGGAACAGGCGGCGAAGCTGCGCGCGGCGGGCCTGGCCGTAGATGACGGGCAGATGATCACGCCGTCCAGCATTGCCGCCGATCACCTCCAGCGCCGCGGCATCAAACGCGCCCTGGTGCTCGGCACTCCCGGGGTGGGACAGGCATTGCGCGATGCCGGTATCGAGACGGTGCACACGGGCGAACCCGGTGCGACGGAGGTCGGGAGCGTCTACGTCGGCTGGCATCCCGAGTGTGGCATGAAGGACATCGAGGCGGCCTGTCAGGCCATCTGGGGGGGCGCGGAGCTTTGCGTCGCCTCCGACGTGCCGTTCTTCGCCACCCGGCAGGGGCGCACCATCGGCTACTCCCATGCGATCACGGCCGCCATCCGTCGCCTGACGCATGCGCCCATGACGCTCACCGGCAAACCCTCGATCCGTGCGCTGCGCTTCGTGGCGAAGCGACTCGGTGTGCCGATGCGCGCGCTGGCAGTGGTCGGCGATGATCCGGTCGTCGAGGTCCTCATGGCGCGCCGCGGTGGGGCGACGGCGCTCGCCGTGACGACCGGAACGACTCAACACGAGGAGTGGCAGCGGCAGCCGCGATCACGCCGTCCCGATGCGATCCTCACCGAGCTGCGCGAGGTGCTGTCCTTCCTCGGCGATGCCGGGGCCGACGCGCCGCGCATCGCTGCGCGCCCGCGGTCCCGGCGCACGCGCGTGCGCGCCCGGCGCGCGGCTGCCGCGACTGCATCCCGGCCCGAACCCAGGCGCCGCGCGGTCCGCCCTTCACGCTGAGCCCGGAGCGCCCCATGTCATCGACCAAGCCCTACGCCGACATTCCCGGAACCACGATCTTCGACACCGACCAGGCGCGGCTCGGCTATCACCTCAACATGTTCTGCATGTCGCTCATGAAGCCCGAGAACCGCGCGCGCTTCAAAGCGGACGAGCGCGCCTACCTCGACGGCTGGCCCATGAGCGAGGAGCAGAAGCGCGCGGTGCTCGACCGTGACTACAACCGCATGATCTCCCACGGCGGCAACATCTACTTCCTCGCGAAGCTGTTCGCCACCGACGGCAAGAGCTTCCAGTACGTCGCCGCGCAGATGGCCGGCATGTCACAGGCGGAGTATGCGCAGATGATGCTGTCCGGCGGCCGCGCGCCCAAGGGTTGAGGCGGGCCAGCGATGCGCGCCGCGCTCTACTTCGGCCGGCAGGACCTGCGGCTCATGGAGGTGCCGGAGCCCGAGCCGGGGGCGGGTGAGGTGAAGCTGCGGGTGCGCTACAACGGCATCTGTGGCAGCGACCTGCTCGAGTATTTCGACGGCCCCGTGACCACGCGCAGCACCCCGCACCCGCTCACCGGCGTGCAGAACCCCGTCATCATGGGTCACGAGTTGTGCGGCGAAGTCGTCGCGCTTGGCGCGGGCGTCGATGATCTCGAGATCGGCACCCTGGTCGCGGTCGAGCCGGTGGAGACCTGCGGTCACTGCCTCTACTGCGGTCTCGGGCAGTACAACCACTGTCCCGAGCTTGCGATCCAGGGCTACAACCGCGCCGGCGGTCTCGCCGAGTACACCGTGGTGAAGCGCCGCATGGCGCACCCGCTGCCGAGCGGTGTCACGGCGTTGCAGGGCGCACTGATCGAGCCGCTGGCGATCGCCTGGCACACCGCGAATCGCTGCGCGGTGGAGGCGGGGCAGGTGGTCGCCATTCACGGCGCGGGACCGATCGGCGCGGGCGCCTTTCTCACGCTCAGGCGGCGGGGCGTCGAGGCGATCATGGTCGATCCCTCGCCGACGCGGCGCGCGGCGCTCGCCCGGCTCGGCGCACGCACGGTGCTGGATCCAGCCGCCTGCGATGTGGTCGCGGCGATCCGCGATCTCACCGGCGGTCGGGGCGCACACGCCTCGATCGATGCCGCGGGCGGAGCGAAGGCGTTTGCCGCGATGCTGCACGGCACACGTATCGACGGCACCGCGGTCGTGGTGGCCATCCACCACGAGCCGGTGGTGATCCCACCCTTCGACCTGCTGATGCCGGAAGTGCGCCTCACGGGCGTCGCGCTGTCGCTGAACGCCTTCCCGTCGGTCATCGCGGAAATGGCCCGCGGCAGCTATCCGCTCGAGGGCTGGGTCGAGACGATTCCCTTCGACGGGATCATCGAGCAGGGGATCGGGCGGCTGCGGCGCCAGGAGGGCATGAAGATCGTCGTGGACGTGGCGGGAGGGAGAAGCCTGTGAAGTCTGCAGAGTTGTTCAGCGTCGCCGGGCAGGGGGCGATCGTCACCGGCGCCGGCAGCGGCCTCGGGCTCGCCATCGCCGAAGCGCTCGCCGAGAACGGCGCGCGCGTGACGCTGCTCGACGTGGATGCGGGGCGCGTCGCTGCCGAGACCGGGCGTCTCGGGGCGCGCGGCTACGATGTGCGCGGTGAGGCGGTGGACATCTCCGATCACGCGCGACTCGAGCACGCCTTCGACGCCGCCGTCGCGGCCCACAGCCGGCTCGACATCGTATTCGCGAACGCGGGCATCGACTCGGGACCCGGCTTCGTGAGCGGCTGGGCCGGCGCACGGGAGCGTGATCCGCGGGGCGCGCTCGAGAGCTACAGCGACGCGCGCTGGAACCGCGTCATCGAAGTGAATCTCACCGGTGTGTTCGCAACGCTGCGGGCCGCGGCCCGCATCATGAAGCCGCAGCGCTCGGGGAAGCTCATCGTGACGACGTCCGTCGCCGGCTATCAATGCGAGCCCGCCATCGGCGCCGCCTACCCGGCGGCGAAGGCGGGCGCTGCGCATCTGATGCGCAGCGTCGCGCACGAGCTCGCCGCCTTCAACATCACGGTCAACGCGATCGCACCGGGCTGGTTCGTCACCAACATCGGCGGCGGACACGCCAAGAATCCGCAGGTGCAGCGCGAGATGGCCGCCGTGATGCCCATGGGCCGCGTCGGCTTCCCCGACGACATCAAGGGACTCGCGCTGTTTCTCGCGTCGCCGGCCTCGGCCTACATCACCGGGCAGGAGATCACGATCGATGGCGGCTGGACGCTCGGCAGGGCGGACTGAAGACGGGTTCGGGACGCGCACGACCGAGCTCGGATCCGCATGCTCCCGGCGCTCTCGATCATCAGACCGGGCGTCGTCGTTCTTGGTCGTGCGGATCGACTGCGAGCCCGGCACAACGACGCCGGTCATTCGAATGTAAGCGTCACGCCATTAACGGTGAGAGTGACCGAGATCAGAGCTGCGTTGCCGGCGGCGTCCACCTTGTAGCAATCGTTCTCAGAGTCATCAACCAGGTCATCCGCCGTTCCTTGCGCTGTGACATTGGTGATTGACGAATCCTCACACAAGAGCAGAGTCGTCGTATTGTTGGCCTTCACCGAGTACGTGTCGTCTTCCTGCGCGTCGAGCATGCTCATGCTCGAATCGTGATAATCAGTCAGCGAATCCATGTCCCCAGAGGAACCCACTTCCAGCGTCGTCGGCAACGGAGAGGAGCTGATGACGACCCCGTAAGGTGAGCCGGTGCCGGACACTCGGCCCAGCAGCACGTAGGGGTTCAGGAGAAAGTAATCCGTCGAGACGGAGTTTGCGATCATGACCCCGTTCTCATCGAGCGTGACCGTGTCCACACTGCTGTAGGCCGGGGCAGCTCCGTTGAACTTCGTTGTTCCTGCGTTCGGAACGTTACTCACCCGAAGGGTGTAGCTATTTGCCCCGTTGCTCGCTTTCAAGGTGTACTTGTGAGCGCCCTGCCGATAGGTTGCCATGGCCATCGCTCCCGGAGCGGAGGACAGATTCGTAGCAGCCGCTGGAGATACAGGCGGGGCCTGCGAACTTCCGTTGCCGCCACCGCCACCGCACCCCGCCACGAGCGTGGCGCAGATCGAGGAAACAATGATCAACGAGCCCGGTTTCATGGCGCACCTCTTTGACCGAACACCACCGTGTCTGGTCGCGATCCTGGGGCGACAACCTTAATCGGACCTTACCGTCATGGGACTCCAGCGCCGAGTGTTATGTATTGCTAAGGCGGAGGAGATCGCGATGGGGGGCTCCCAAACGCGCGGACAGGGTTAACATGAATCAGCGCTAGAGTCGCGCGGATTGTGCGTCTCATGGCACGCGGAAACATAAGCGCGCGCTCTACCTGGAGACTGCGCGAGACGCCTTGCACACACCACTCGCAGAAGTGCTCGCAGTTGTTGCGTAGCAGGCGATAGCGGTTTTCCCCAAGGCGGGAACGTGCGCGACGGATCACCTCGTGGCAATCGAAACGCGGCGCGGGGTGAGGTCTGGCGAAGACCGCGTGTCCGTGCGCAAAGAGAGCCAAAGAAACCTCTTCCACCGGCACCCGGCGGAACTGACGTGTGAGGGCTCCGTAGTGCACGACATGGCCGCCACCCACATATATGCCATGGTGGGCAAAGGCAAGACGCGGTGTAACGAGGTGCGCGCCCAACGCCGGCTCCTCATTTCCTGATAGTAGTCGGTCGCCTCGACCAAGCGCGATTGAATGGCGGGACACTGTTGCCTCATGCGATGAGCGCCCGGCCGGTACCGTGCGAGGCGCTGGTGGAAACAGCGACCAATGAACGGAATTTCATAACACACCTCTTGCAACATCGGGACGTGACTCCACGACGATGCAAGCCTAGGCTGAGAAGCTGAATTGCGCCTTACGGCGCGCGGCTAGAATTCGTACTCGATCTGAAAGCGCAGAGTGCGATCGGGCGAACGATCTGTCGTTCCGAAGAGAAATGCAGCGTTGTAGGAGAGTGATCGCTCGCGGCCGAACTTGAACTTCCCGAGCGCCACGGGCCCGATCCGATGCACCTGATCCGAGTAAGGCGCCCAGGTGGTACGGTAAGAGCTGACGTTGCTGAATCCCTGAACGCCGAATTCAAACGGCTCGCTATAACGATATTTGAGCTGGCCTTGAAGCTGGACCCTCGTGCTAGCGGGCTCGGGTCCCTCGATCACATGGGTAAGCAGGATGTTGAGATTGGCCTGGACTACGCCAAACTCCTTTTGCAGGAGCACACCGCCAGTCACATTGAGCTGGTCCTGAGATCTTTGAGAGTGCTCGACCTCGAACGAAATACCGACATCGAGCGGCCACTCACCGGGTTCGGCCAGTTGCAGTATGTTTTCCCAGGCGACATCTCTGAACTGGAGGGTCGAACCTTGCCTCTGGCCGTAGTGAAGGGCTAACTCCGTGAACCAATGCGCGGTAACGCCGTAACCTACGCCGAGCGCGTAATCGGCCTGCGCATTCGTGGTCGGCCCGGCGGAGGCGATGCCGGTGCGCCAATCGATCTCGCGTTCCCCCTGAACGACCGTCGGCAGCAACAGGTAATCGCTCGCATCGACCGCCCACGCAGTGTGGGCGGATAGGGCCAGCGCTGACGGGAGGAGGAGCCCCGCGAGCCTCGGACGCCCGGGCCCTGGGCGGCGACCGCAAGGCTGGTGCGAACGCGAATACTCCGTCCGATCCGCTGACGGCCTTCTCTCTCCATGCGAGGCCATTCATTCCACCACAATTACGCCTAACGCCGCGCCTCCGGCCACTTCACTCTCGCTCTCGTAGACATACCGTCCAGGGGCGAGGGGTCCAATGAAGATGGTGGCCTGGGACTTTGGCGGGAGATGCTTTTCACGGTTCAGGGAATGGCTGTCGAATTCCTCGCCCGTGTCATCCTGATTATCGAGAACGATCCGTACTTTGATTCCCTTAGGGATGTGTAGCTCTGCCGGTACGAATTGGTGATGCAGAATCTTGATGATGTATTCAGGTTCGGTGCCCGCAAACGAGGGTGCGGCAAATACAGATAGCTGAAGCCACCCCGCCACGCAGAAAATCCATCGGGTCATCGGATGTCTGAGGTTATGAATCTCTCCGTGCATATTCGTGTGATCACGTTAATGTGACCTTACGGCCTGGGTAACCGAGACCCGGCTTGTAAGGTTCCGTTAATTTCGGCGGCTGACGATACGTAGTAGTGCGCAGCACGCCCGGATGTGGGGTCAAATGCGAATACTTCTCATTGAAGACGATCCCATGGTCGGGCGCGCGCTGAAGGCCGGCATGGAGCAAGACGGGCATGCTGCGGATTGGGTGCAAACGGCCTCCGCTGCGCAGTCCGCGTGGCTGTCGCTCTCGAACGAGGTGGATCCTTACGATGCGGTTATCGTGGATCTGGGCCTGCCAGATGGCAGCGGCACAGAACTGATCCGCAGGGCGCGAGCACGGGGATCAAGAAACGTCATCCTAATCGTGACAGCCCGCGGCAAGATATCGGACCGCATCGCTGGGCTGGACGCCGGCGCGGACGACTACATGGTGAAGCCCATCGACCTCGAGGAGCTGGCGGCGCGCTTGCGGGCACTGGAGCGACGGCTGTCAGGACGTCCGGGCGAACGACGTGCCTTTGGCTCACTCGTGATCGATGCTCAAGGGCACACCGTCTCGCTGCATGAGAAGCCCGTTGATGTCAGTGCGCAGGAATTTGCGCTACTGCTGGCCTTGAGCCGCCGCCCCGGAGCCATCGTTTCGCGAGCCAGGTTGGAAGAGTCCTTATACAGCTGGGATCACACGATCGAGAGCAACACGATCGAAGTGCAGATCCATCGATTGCGCCGCAAGCTGGGTCCGAAAACCGTAGAGACGCACCGGGGCCTGGGCTACCGGCTGGTCGAGCCTGAGGAGCCGTGAAGTCCAGACCCTGGTCGCTGTGGCGCCGCCTGGTACTCGCGCTCGGCGCCGCTGCGTTGGTTGCTTCGCTCGTAGGCAGCGTGTGGCTCTACCAGACCGCCGTCCGGGAAGCGGACCAGATGTTCGATGCCGCGCTCGATCACACCGCGCATGCGGTGCTTGCCGTGGTGCGCAATGAGGCGTCGGAACTCACCGAAACGTCGGAAGGGGTGGGTTATGAACTCGCCGTCATTGGCAACTCCGACCAGAACGACATCGTTTATCAAGTGCGCGGACCCAACGGCGTGATGGTTTACCGCTCGCATGGGGCACCCGTTAAACCACTCGCCGGTGCGCATGAGCGGGGATTCAGCTTCGCGCACATCGACGGTCAGGATTTTCGGGTCTTCTCGCTGGCCACGGAGCTCGATGCGGCAACCATTCATGTCGCGCAACCCATGGCGAGGCGCATCAAATTGATGCACGCCTCGGTGGCGCGGCTGCTCGTCCCCGGAACGGCCTTGATGATCGTGCTCGTGCTGGTCGTTGCGTGGACCGTCCGCAAGGTGACCCGCCCCTTGGTGCGTTATGCATCTGCCTTGGACGATCTGGTGGTGGAGACGGATACGTCGGTCGACGGTACGGGGCTGCCGCTGGAGCTCCAATCGGTGTCCCGGGCCATCGACAGGTTGTTGGGCAAAGTTCATGAATCACTCGTTCACGAGCGCACGTTGACCGCGGATGCCGCGCACGAGCTGCGCAATCCCCTGGCGGCCATGCGTCTGCAGGCGCAGATTGCCAGAAGATCGAAGCAGCGCGCCGAAACCGATCGCGCCCTGGCGGAACTGCTTGCCGCCACGGATCGCGCCGCGCGTATGGTCGACTCGATTCTCGCTCTCGCGCGCCTTGATGCGCGCACCGGTGTGTCGATCGGGGACGACGATGTCCAGATTGGGCATCTGGTGCAGGTGATCGTCAGCGAGTTCACCGCGACCGCAGAGATTCGGGGCATTCGCATCACTACCTCGATCGACGATTCAATTGTGCTGGGCGATGAGGATGCTCTCGCAATCGCTCTGCGAAACCTGCTCAATAACGCGCTGCGCTTTGCGCGCACGAGCATCGCGGTCGATGTCGCACACGACCAGGATCGCGTGACGGTAACGGTGCGCGATGACGGCTCCGGTTTTACCGAGGAAAGCAAGCGACGTGCCTTTCACCGGTTCTTCCGCGGCTTGGAGGAGGGTCGTGGCTCGGATGGGGCCGGCTTGGGATTGGCCTTGGTGCTGCGCGTGGCTCAATTGCATGAGGGTTCTGTGGAAATCGTTCCTGGAATCGAGAACGGTGCGGGTGTCTCACTGCATCTGCCACTGCGCTTCGCACGGGTGACCGTCACCGCCAAGGGCGCGGCGGCGAGGCTCAACAGATAGTCCGCTGCGCTTCGCTCAGAGGCGCATCGAGCGACGCGAGTCCGGTCCGTTTCTTTGCCCCCACTCCAGGTGCCACACTTGAAAGGCGCCGCGTGGGCGAGCGACTTCGGTGCGATCGCTTGACCCCCCCCAGAATTTCGGGTGGTGCACACCGCACTGCGCGCGGCGACCGAGCCTTCGACCAAGTGCCAAAAAAAGGCCGGCAATCATAGGCCGCCGGCCGAGGGTTACGTGCTGCCAGGCGCGGGAAGAACGTGCAGCACGCTATATCTGGCGATCCAATATCAGCGCGAATTAGCGAAGGTCAGATCAAAAACCGCATGGATGGCGACGAGGCGGCTCACAGTGGCTGTGTGATTATCCTGAGCACCTTGCCGCGCGTGCTCACCCACACTTCGTATTCTTCCGCTGAGCCGGTGATATCCACCGACCAATGAATGGTGCCATCCTCACGCTCCAGCAACGCCAACACCACCGTGCCGCCGCCGACCGCCTGCAGGGCGATGGCCTCCGCTCGCTGTTTGGTGATCGTGGCCGCCTGCACTGCAGCCGTTGCTTCAACTGGTGTTGCCGTCGCGTGGGCAGCCTGACCCAAGAGCGCGGTTGCCAGCACCAACGCCCCCAGCAGGGACGAATGTCGCGTAGATTTTGCGGGAAGAGACATCTTGGACTCCTTGGCTTCGATAGGAAGCAAACGATTCGGCTAACTGTATGACTTCATCTCGGAGCGGCTGGATCGAGTGACCGATTGCAACCGTCGGGAGGCAAGTTAGTCCGCGACGCTTAACCGAGTCTTACCAGGGGTATCGTTGGAATGAAAAATGGCCCACGCCGGGCCGGATGAGCCGAGTGTGCGTGATGAGCCAATCGCGCGCTGTTTGAGCGCGGAATCGGCGCTCAAGACTGTATCGGGTGAATCTGGCCTCGGACGTGTCGTCTCACGCGACGGCAAGCTCGCAGCTGGATACGGATCATGGCGACCCGTGACCACGTGCACATCGGATCCAGCCACGCTTCAAGAAAGAAGGCATTGCGCTTCAGCAGGACAGTCCGATTCCACGCGATGCGGCGGCTAATCATCGATGTCACCGCACCGCATCACCGCGGCGGCGAATCAGAATCCCGCCGGACTTGGGACCTTCAACCCGCCGCTCGCCGTACGTGTCTTACAGCCGATCTAACTCACCAGACCGCGAAAGTCCTGCTCCGTTTGCACCGCGGGCGGAAACAACCGAGGAGAGCCGCACTCACCGCAAGAACACGACCGGAGCCTTCTTGGTCGCCACGAAGGCCGCAGCGGAGCCTCTGTCGGGATTAAATTTTCCGAAGACCGACGCGTTGTCGCGGAAGTGTTGCTCGAGCGCCGCGACCCGATTCTGATTGCTGGGATGATCCGACAGAAACTGAGGGATCTGCCTGGTATCGGCGTTATCAAAATCCTTGAATAGCCACACCAGCCCCCAGGGGTTGTACCCCGCGGCGGCGCAGACATCCGCGCCGGTGAGGTCGGCGCGCGCCTCCGCGTCCCGGGAATAACTGAGGGAATGCAGCTGACCGAGGAGAGCAATGGCCAGGACATTCCCCGTCGTCGGGCCAAGGAGTATCGCGGCGCCGGCCTCGCGCTCAGCAACCTTCTTACGCTTCTCCATCAACTCCATGCTGTCGTGATGGATCGTGTGGGACACCTCATGGCACAAGGTCCCGGCGAGCTCATCCGCGTTCCTGACGAAGTAAAGAAGCGAATCGACGACGTACACGTTTCCGCCGGGTGTGGCGAACGCGTTCGGTTGAGCTTCGTGCACCAGGTAGAACTTAAAGGGGTGGTTGTACCGTGGCTGCGCCGCTTTGGTAATGGCATCCGCTATCGGCTTCAACTGATCGTACAAAGGGGACGATTCGATGATTTCCGCGCGCACCTTCAGCTCATCGAAGGTCTGCTTGCCGAGCTGCACTTCAGGATCCTGTGCCTGCTCCGGTGCTGCGGTGCCCTGGAGCGGAGCCAGGCACAGGAACGCCGCGGTCACGAATATCGTTTGCGCTGACTTTATCTTTATTGCACCCACCATGACTCTCCTCGCGCCGACCGGCATTTGGATCGGCTTTAAAGACTTTGACGAGCGCCTTGCAGCGCCACAAGGGCACCAGCCGCTGTCAATTTGGTCCAGGGACTCCAAGAACGACTTCGGCCGCTTGCCGATTTTTTCTCCAATCAATGCAACCGACCCTTCCCCCTTGTGG
>Ga0182034_10001891_pt1 | contig 10485 bp, 9 predicted proteins | sample flu12Cox44000172_FD_125972 | JGI IMG/M metagenome (GOLD analysis project Ga0182034, IMG submission 125972) | Lab enrichment of tropical soil microbial communities from Luquillo Experimental Forest, Puerto Rico - flux4day.12C.oxic.44.000.172 | ecosystem: Environmental > Terrestrial > Soil >... | reverse complement strand
ACGACGCTCGATGTCACTTTGGGGGGCGGGGAGAAGGCGCGGGGCGGGATGTCGAACAGGATTTTCACCTCGGTGAGCCATTCAACCAACACGGTAAGCCTGCCATAGGATTTGCTGTGCGGCGTCGCGGTAAGTCGCTCGGCAACTTCACGCTGGAACATCAGCGTCAGGCTCTCATAGTCGCGGATTCGCGCCAGCCATCCAAGGAGCAACGGCGTGGCGATGTTGTAGGGCAGGTTCGCGACGATTTTACGGGGCGCATCCGAGAGCTCTGCTGGATCGAGCCGCAGTGCATCGCCCACAACCAGTCTGAGGCGCTCCGGGTAGGCTGCAACCAAGTCGCCAAGGGCGGCGAGACAGCGTGGGTCGCGCTCAATCGCGACGATCCGGTGCGCACCGGCTGCAAGGAGCGCCCGTGTGAGGCCGCCCGGGCCGGGGCCGATCTCGACAACCGTTAGATGATCGAGACGCCCGGCGGCGCGGGCGATGCGACCAGTCAGGTTGAGATCGAGGAGGAAATTCTGCCCGAGGCCCTTGCGCGGGACGATGCCATGTCGGGCGATGACTTCGCGTAGCGGCGGCAGCTGGGGTTGAACGGGTTCGCTGATCAGCTGGCGGCCTGCCGCCTGGCTGCCATTTGGGCAGCCAGGCGTAGAGCGGCGATGAAGCTGTCGGGGCGCGCGGTACCACTGCCGGCTATCGCGAAGGCTGTTCCATGATCGGGCGAGGTCCGCACAAAGGGCAACCCCAAAGTGACGTTGACGCCGCCGTAAAAATCGATCGTCTTCAATGGGATCAGCGCCTGATCGTGATACATACAGAGGGCGGCGTCGTAAGAGCCGCGTGCCTCGGCATTAAACATCGTGTCGGGCGGCAACGGGCCGCGCGCATCGATGCCCGCAGCCCGCAATTCGGCAAGAGCCGGTTCGATGAGCTCGATCTCTTCGCGGCCGAGGGTGCCGGCCTCGCCGGCATGAGGGTTCAACCCCGCGACCGCGAGGATCGGCACCGGGATGCCAAAATCCGAGCGCAGCGCTGCACTCGTCACGCGGCCCGCGTGAACGATATCGGCCGAAGAAAGGCTTTCGATTGCTTGACGCAACGCCTGATGAATGGTGACCGGGACGACCCGCAAGACGGGACAAACGAGCATCATCACGGGCGACTGCGAGCTTCCAGCGAGTTCTGCGAGAAACTCGGTATGTCCGGGATGACGGAAGCCAGCGCGATAAAGGCTGTTTTTGTGGATCGGGTTTGTCACGATCGCTGCGGCGCGCCCGCTCCGCACATCGCCCACAGCGGTCTCGATAGCACCGAGGATAGCGGGTGCATCGGCGGGATCGGGGCGGCCGGGTTGGGCGCGGATCGCGCTGCCGATTGGCGTGACTGGGAGCGCGTCGTCGAAGGCGTCGATTGCTTGATCCGGAGCGTCGATGGCCCGGACCACTGCCGGCCAATCGAGCCGCCGAGCTAGCGAAGCCAGGCGATCAGGATCGTCGATGACATAGAAAGGAGGAATACCGAGGCTGCGGTTGAGCCAGGCTTTGAGCGTGAGCTCGCCGCCGATCCCCGCCGGCTCCCCCATCGTTACAGCGAACGGATGCGTCATCCAGATCAGAGCCTGACATCGACAAAGGCGGTGCGCCGAAGGTCGCGCATATACCGCCGTGCCAGTGTTTCGAGGCGTTGCCGCATCAGGGTTTCGCCAATTTCTTCACGGGTCGGGATCGTCGGGGCGCTGGGCGCTGCCTTTTCGCAAACCATGATCACCCCAACACCGTTTTTTTGGACGATCGGCTGCGAGGCCTGTCCGGGCTCCAGCCCGAGCACGATATTGCGCATCCCCGAAGATATTTGGTCGACCCTGAGTCGACCTTCGCTCGACAGCTGTGGCGAACCCTTTTCCTTGCCGATCTTAAGCAGTTCTTCACAGTTCTTCGCAGTCGTCTTGGCGTTCTGCGCTTCCAGGATGGCAGCACGCCGCATCGCTTCCGGTGCCTGGACCGGCAGCGGAAATACGATCTGCACGAGATGCAGCAGCGTATCATCCGGGCCAGGCGAACGTCCCAAACGCCGGTCAAGAACGAGCAGCAAGTAATAGCCGGCACCGGTCCGGATAGGCGGTGACAACTCCCCCGGGCGCATTTGAGCGACCGCCTTGCCGAGTTCCGGGCTCAGTTGTTCAGGACGTATCCAACCGATATCGCCGCCGACGGCCGCGGTGGCGGATTGGGAGAATTGCTGGGCCACAGCAGAAAAACGGGCGCCTTGATGCATTTGCTCGGAGAGGCGCACGGCAAGATTACGCACCTCCGCCTCCTGTTGCGGATTGTCGACAGCGAGAAAGATTTCGGCGACCCGGCTTTGCGGCTCGTTCACTGCTTCCGCGGCACGTTTTAGCGCGTAATCGATTTCCTCGTCGGAGACGACGTTAGTTTGGGAAACGAGGCGTCGCACCAGCTTTGCCCATACGATAGACGCTGTGAGCTGATCGATCAGCGCGGCGCGCTCGATGCCACGCTGCTTCAGAACCTGATCAAGCTGCCCGGCCTGCATATTGTTCTGCTTTTCGATCTGAGCGACCGCTTTGTTGATTTCCTCGTCCGTCGCGGTGATGTTTTGGCGCTTGGCCTCCTGCGTTTGGAGTTTTTCGTCAACGATCGTCCGCAACACTTGGGCGGCGACCCGTTGTTGCGTATCGGGAGAGTCGGCAAGGTTCGACGAAAGCATGACCATCCTCAGACGCGACCTGACGTCAGCAACCGATATCACCTCGTCGTTGACGACCGCGGCGATTCGTGTTTCTGGCGTTTGACCCGAAGGCGGCTGGCCTGTCGGGCCCCGCAGTGCAGTGGCGGCCGGAGCGGAAGGCGCGCGGGCGGCCATGGCTGAGTTGGAAAAGCCGCCCGACAGAACCAACAAGACGCCAAGCCAACGAATAACGGTCATCGGTGGTAGATCCCGCTCCTTGAAGCGATGCAATTCAGGTTACACCTTTGCGGCGACAAAGTCGTCAGTGGTCAGTATCTTAAACCTGTGCTTCACCCTCGGTGTGGGCGGGCTGATCGACCCTACTGCGAAGGGGTGGTTGAAATAGAGGCGAGAGTGGCGCCGATCTCGCCGATATTCTTGAACACTACACTGAACAACACCGAGTATCCCGGTGTTACATCACCGCTGCGAATTCCCGACTGTGTGACGGTGCCGATAAAGGCCATGCATTCGTCTTGGTAGATCGCCGACGCCGAACCGTAAAGACTCGCGCTCGAAGCCTGCGGTGTTGGAACGTTGTTTACCAGGGTAGTGCTGCTAACTAGGTTGACCGTTTCTGCAATCTGCATCGACCAATACCGCGTTAGTTTGGCAGTCGCAGAAACGGAAAGCTGCTCGCGCTTTCCGTAAAGTACGTTCTGACCGGTTGTGGGGTTAGTCACCTGCTCGCCCTGAGCTTGCGCTGGAAGGTAAACAAATTGGGTGGCGATGCGCAACGACGGCGGTCCAGCGCTCACGCCAACTTGCTGAGTTTGAGTGTTCCAAGGGCTCGTATCAAAGCGGAAACGATAAATCAGATCGAGATAGCTATTGGGGGACAATGTCAGCCGGCCCGCCATGCTAGAAAGCCGCTTTTCCGCACCCGAGCCGATGGGCAAAAACGGGTTGGGCTGGGCACGGTAGCTTTGGCCGATCAGCAGTCGATAGCTGCCCCCTCCTTTGTCATAGAGCCCTAGCTTGGTTCCGTAATCGACTCGCTGGCCGGTATCGAGAATATCGTAGCCGGCCAAGCGATCGCGGCGGAACAAATCGGTATCGGCAAACTGGAACGACAGACTGTCCTCATCTGGTATATTCCGCCGATTGCCACTGCTGGGCGCGACAAAGCCGCCGACAATAGGCTCGACAATCTGCGTCATTTCCTCGCCGCGATGGATCAGCGGATAACTCCAGATAAGACCGGCTTGCGGGAAAGCCCGGCCGGTGACGAAATTGGTAGCGGTCGGCGCTAACGCCGGCTGTCCGTTTTGCGGGAAGAACGCGGACGGGAGCTCGGGGTTCGATACGTTGCTGAGATCGCCGATCGAGTAGCCATCACCGCGCACGCTCACCGAAAAATTGTATTGTCCGCCGAGCGGGTCGCGAAAGCTCCGATCCCATTCGGAACCAAGCGAGAGTCGCCGGGTCTGGGTGCCGACTTCGCGTACGATGTTGAGCAGGTTAGCATTGAGGTTCCACCGCCCGCCGAGCGGATCGGGCTCACTTTGCCAATTCCGGTTGGTCACCGGCAACACAATCGGCTGTGTCGAATCGCCAAGGCCCGGCAGCAGCGGTTGGAACAGGTAGGCGTTGACGTCGGTGGAAGCACGCGGGTCGAAGCCTTCGAGATAGGCGCGACTGATCATGGCATTGAGCAAAGGGTTGCCAAAACCAAAGCGCAGCAGATACGTCTGATCGGAGACGCGCTGGACGTCGAGCCCAGTGCGGTAGGTCTCGTTCAAATCAAAGACACTGTGTTCGTCAATGTGACCGCGCCATTGCTCGCCCTGACTGGACGAGCTGTCTCCCGAACCGACATTGCTGTGATTGAGACTGGCGATCGCGTTGAGCGTGCCGTTGCTGAACCGTTCTCGATACTCTGCCTCGGCTAATGGCCCGGCCTGAGTATAGAACCTTGGCGCGAACGTCAGATCCTTGTCGGGCCCCAAGACCAAATAATAAGGAATCGTGATGTGTGCACCGAGGGTGTTTGAGCTGCCGACGGAGAGGGGCAGAAAACCGCTCGCACGCTTCACGGAAGGGTCTGGAATCGACACGTAGGGGGTGTAGAAGACTGGCCAACCGTCGATCTCCATGACCGCATCGCGAAACTCGACTAGCTGCAACTCCTTGTCGTGGTCAATCTCACGCGCCTTCAGCTGCCATGCCGGGGGAGCGCTCGGGTCTTCCCTGCAAAGGTCGCACGGTGAGTACACTCCGCGCTTCAGCTCGGTGCGATTACCGTTTGTGCGCCGCGCGGTGTTGGCGGCGAGCCGCGAGCGATCGGCGAGCAGCATCCGCACATTTTTGGCAAAGCCTTCATTCATCGAGTCCCGCAACTCCATGAAATCTGCAAAGACAATTTCGCCGGTAGGCTGCGAGAAAGAGACGTTTCCTGATGCGGTAACCGTGTCAGTTCGCTGGTTGTAGGAAACGGTGTCGGCGAGCAAAACCAGCCCGTTCTGAGAGATTTCGACATGACCGCGAGCGATCGTGAGGGCGAGCTGCTCGTCGTAACTGATTTCGTCGGCGCGGAAGACGATGGGCGCGTCCTTATTCTGCGAGCTACCACCCCCAAGAGTAGTTTCGGCGGCAGCTGGGGATAGGTTGGGAACCACCACCAGGATGAAGACCACGCCCAAGAACCGGATTGCCAGCCGCCGGCCGAACCTGCAGAGATCGAAATTCGGCGATTGCCGCATCAGCCGTCTTCTAAATGCAGCAACATCGAAACGCCAAAGACGAGGCTCACCCCGGTCGGGGTCCAGGCGGCAAGAGATACGGGAATCTTGGCTGACAGCCCGAGCGCAAAGATCACATCCGACAAAAAGTACAAAAGGAATCCACTGACCACGCCACCGATGATCATAAAGGTCACGCCTCCACGACGTTGCATGCGCAAGCTGAAAGTCGCGGCGACCAGAACCATTGTGCACAACAAAAACGGGCGAGCCAAAAGAACGTTGAACTGTAGGCGGTGGCGTTGCGCCGAAAAACCGGATTGCTCGAGTAAGCTGATAAAACCAGGTAGATCCCAAAAGGACATCGTATCTGGAGACGCGAAACTCTCTTCGATCTTGCGCGGCGTCAGGGTCGTCGCCAGGTGCAAGTCTGTAAAAGCTTGCGGCGGCTCGTCAGGTGACCAGCGTATGCCATTCTCAATCACCCAATCGCCGCTCTCGAGCCTCGCCTTTTCGGCGTCGATCCGAGACGTAAACTGCGTCGCATCGTTGAAGAAAAAGAGGGTAACCGGGTCGAGGACCAGCTGCTGTGAGCTGGTCTTCCCGGCGTGAATGACGATTTGATTGCCGTGGTGGTCGCTTTGTCGCAGCCAAAGCCCTGAGTTTGACAAAGAGAGCTGATCCGACCCTTGGCGGAGAACGTGACCCTCCAGCCTTTCGTAGGCGGCCTCGCTAAATGAAGCGATCGGGTTAAACACCGTCACCGCAGTGATGCCGACGAGAATCGCAACGACCACTGCCGGGGTCAGGAACTGCCACACCGACACACCGGCGGCCCGCGCGACAACAAGCTCGTTGTTTCGTGTGAGCCGCCAGAAAGCGAGCATCGTGCCGAATAAAACGGCAAAAGGCAGTACATCCTGCGCAGTATGCGGCAACTTCAGTGCCGCCATCTCGAACAGTAGCCACAAAGTGGCTTGGACCTTGGCACCACTGCGGCGGATCAGTTCAAGATAGTCGAGCAAGAACGTAATGAAGACCATGGCCAAAAATACGCCGCAGAACCAAGCGAAAAACTGGCGAGCGACGTAGGCGGAAAAGGTCTTCGCGAGCAGCAACGGCTTCCCCTCCGGACGTTCCGGGTCCCTGTTAGTGCGCCGGCCGAATCGCGAGCATAGATCGGTAAAAACCGAGCCTGATTCCCCCTCGGAACAGAATTCCAAACCCGAGCGCGAACGGCAAGAGAGTGGTCGCATACATCAGCGGGATCACTGCGGCAGAGCGAGAAGCAATATTGTTCACTCCGAGGTCGACCAGCTCGAAGAGGAAGGCGAGAGCGATCGCCAATAGGACACGTTTCAGCTGGCCACGCCGATTGAGTTCCCCAGGCAGTAGGCAGGCGAGCGGAATAAGAGAGAAGCTAAAGGCTGACAACGGCCCAAGAATACGCTGATGCCCCTCGACGATGAAGCTCTGCCGGAGCGGGCCGTCGGCCTCCGGCGGGGGAGAGAACAGCTCATAGAGAAAGCGCTCCTGCGCTTCTCGAAAGCGGACGATCGGTGCGTCCTGGAGGGTGTTGAGATCGAGGGTGTAGCTGTCGAAGGTCAGCAAGGAGAGCTTGCGGGTTACCGGGTCAAATTGCTGTCGATTTCCTTTCACCATAACGATGCGGGCCCCGTTCGGCGAATCGACGAAAGCGCCACGTTCGGCCACAATCGTGACTTGTTTCTCCGGATTCCGGCTATCATTGATCAAGAGTCCGGTCACCTCTCCCCGATCGCTTCGGCTTCGGACATAGATCGTGATCTTGTCCGCGATCGTCGTGAAGGTGCCTTCCTGGACTAGGCTCGCGACAAATCGGTTGCGGATCTCAAACTGCAGATCCTTGAAGGCGCGATTCGATGCCGGGAGGAAATAGACCGATAAGCTCATCAGGATGAGGAAGGCAACCCCAGCCAGCATCATCACCGGCTTGGCCAGCGCGACATGGCTCAGCCCTGCGGATCTCATTACGACTAGTTCGCTTTCAGTGATCAGGCGATTGAAAGTGAACAGAACGGCGATGAATGCGCCGATTGGCAACACAATGTTGAGAAAGCGCGGAAGGATCAGGATCGCGAGATAGAGCAATACGTCCGCCGACAAGCCCCGGTTCACTATCAAGTCGATCAGCCGAAGCGATTGGGCAAGCCAGATCGCCGCGCTGAGCGTGGCGGTCACAAAGATCATCACGCCAAAGCACTGATGCAGGATGTAGCGGTCCAGCCTTGCCATCGTCAAAAGATCATAAGGAGCCCAGCGGATGCCGGCCAGACCACTTTTCCGGGAGGGGCAATGAGCTTCCTGCCGGCTGGCACTAATGCCTGCGCTTCATTATGTATCGCAGGCCCGCCGTGAAAGACCGCCGCGTTTGTTCAATATTGTCGAGGTAGACCCATGAAGATCAGTTTTGCCGAACCTGACAAGCCTCGGTCCGGGGCGGTTGTTGTGGGGGTGTGGGAAGACGGAGTGATGACCCCAGCCGCGAGACATCTCGACGAGGCGAGCGGCGGGGCAATTACGCGTGCCATGTCCGCGGCAACCCGGTTTCGTGGCAAGAAGGAGGAGTTACTGCCAATCATTGGTCCGGCCAATCTGTCGGTTAGCCGAATCGTGCTCGCCGGTCTCGGCAAGCCGGAGGCATTGGATGCCCTGTCGATCGAGGAGCTCGGTGGAAATTTGGCCGCTCACCTTAACCGAGCTGGGGAAACACAAGCGACCTTTGCGATAGAAGTGGGGGACGAGATAGCGATCGGTCAGGCCGAGGTTGCGGCCCGGCTCGCCTTTGGTGCGCAGCTCAGAGCTTATCGTTTTGACAAATACAAGACCCAGGAGAAACCCGAGCGGAAGCCGTCCCTCGCAGATCTAAGTGTGATGACGGCCGCGGTGGGAGCTGCACAGCGCGCTTTCCAGCCCCTTGCAGAAACAGCGGATGCCGTGTTCGTCACCCGCGATCTCGTCTCGGAACCGGCGAATGTGATCTACCCCGAGACCCTGGCAGCGAAGGCGAAGCAGCTCGCGGAGCTCGGCGTCAAGGTCGAAATACTCGATGAGATCAAGATCCGCGATCTCGGCATGAACGCGCTATTAGCGGTTGGACAGGGTAGTGCGCGGCCGCCGCGGGTTGTCGTCATGGAGTGGCAGGGCGCCAAAGCGGGCGGCGATCCGGACGCCGACAAACCATTGGCTTTTGTAGGAAAGGGGGTCACGTTCGACACTGGAGGCATCTCCATCAAGCCCGCCGCCGGCATGGCAGACATGAAATGGGACATGGCCGGTTCCGCCGTGGTTATTGGCCTCCTGAAACTCCTTGCCGCCCGAAAAGCAAAAGTGAACGCGGTCGGCGTCGTTGGTCTGGTCGAGAACATGCCTTCCGGCAATGCCCAACGGCCTGGCGATATCGTCACCTCGATGTCGGGTCAGACCATCGAGGTATTGAACACCGACGCCGAGGGTCGCCTGGTGCTCGCGGATGCCCTTTGGTATTGCCAGGACCGCTTCAGACCCCGGCTGATGATCGACCTCGCGACCCTGACAGGCGCAGTCATCGTCGCGCTCGGCCATCATCGCGCCGGGCTTTTCTCAAACAGCGACGAGCTCGCCGAGCGGCTGATCGGGGCCGGTAAGGCGGTTGGCGAGCAGATCTGGCGTTTGCCGCTCGCCAGAAGCTACGACCGAGAGATCGACAGTGATGCAGCCGACGTAAAAAACATCGCCAGCGGGCGGGCCGGCGGCAGTATCATTGGCGCACAGTTTCTGCAGCGCTTTGTCAATGACGTACCCTGGGCGCATCTCGACATCGCCGGAACAGCCTGGTCGACAAAGGACACAGCAACCGTTCCCAAGGGTGCGACCGCATTCGGTGTCAGGCTCCTCGACCGCTTCATCTCGCAATACTACGAGAAGGACTAAAAGGGGGCGTATTGTCTATGCACTTGGATCAGTAGAGCTTGACCGAAGTCGGTTTCTACCATCTGGTGGCGACCTCTCTCGAGCGGGCTTTGCCGAGGCTCCTCGATCGTGCATGGTCACAGGGTTATCGCATTGTGGTCAGAGCAGCTACGCCCGAAAGGGTAGAGCATCTCAATGCGGCACTGTGGAGGTTCGAAGAGGCATCTTTCCTCCCGCATGGTTCCGCGCGCGACGGCAATCCCGAGATGCAGCCGATCTGGCTAACTCATCGGGATGAGAACCCGAATAATGCCTCGATGATCGTCCTCGTCGACGATTTGGAGCCTGAGGGTCTCCAATCCTTCGTGCGTTGCGCCGATCTTTTTGACGGTAATGATGCCAGCGCGGTAGAGGCGGCTCGGGGCCGTTGGCGCCGACGGAGGGAGGCAGGACACGAACTGACCTACTGGCAGCAAACAGCAACGGGGTGGGAACGGAAAGCGTAAGGGGATGGCCTCTTCCCGCCGGTTGCCGGAGGCACGGTGGCCCGATATAACCGGCCAAGTTCTGCCAGGTGAGCAACGGTATGGACACAGAGCGGACACTATCGATTATCAAACCGGACGCAACACGGCGCAATCTCACGGGCGCCATCAATGATCGCTTTGAGAAACGAGGGCTCCGCATCATCGCCCAAAAGCGCATTCGACTGTCGCAAGCGCAGGCCGAACACTTCTACGAGGTCCACGCGAAGCGTCCTTTTTATCGGGATCTTGTCGCCTTCATGAGCTCAGGTCCGGTTGTCGTTCAAGTACTCGAAGGGCCTGACGCGGTGGCGCTCAACCGCGAGATTATGGGAGCGACCAACCCAGCGGATGCTGCTTCGGGGACTATCCGCAAAGATTTGGCGGAATCTATCGAAGCGAATTCGGTGCACGGATCGGATTCTCTCGAGAATGCCTCGCAGGAGATCGCATTTTTCTTCTCCGCGATCGAAATCTGTCCTTAGTGGCTGCCACAGATCACCCGGACCCCGCGGGTGAACGCTTGGGCCGCACTAGGGCCTCAGAGCCGATCTGCCACAGGCATCAGCCAACCCGGGGCAATCTCTACCGTCATCTGT
>Ga0182034_10001887_pt1 | contig 10488 bp, 9 predicted proteins | sample flu12Cox44000172_FD_125972 | JGI IMG/M metagenome (GOLD analysis project Ga0182034, IMG submission 125972) | Lab enrichment of tropical soil microbial communities from Luquillo Experimental Forest, Puerto Rico - flux4day.12C.oxic.44.000.172 | ecosystem: Environmental > Terrestrial > Soil >... | reverse complement strand
TTGAGTTCTCGAGCCACCGGTTGGTACTGCTTCCAGTTGCAGAAACTCAACGAATTGCGGATCAGATGCACGATGCAGGTCTGAATTTCGGTCTGCGGAAAAACCGCTGTAATCGCTTCTGGAAAGCCTTTGAGCCCGTCGATGACCGCGATGAGGATGTCCTGCAAGCCGCGGTTTTTGAGTTCATTCATCACCGCCAGCCAGAATTTGGCTCCTTCAGTTTGTTGGATCCAGAGCCGCGAGCACATCCTTGGTGCCGTCACGCTGGATCCCGAGCGCCAAGTAGACGGCCTTGTTCTTGACCGAGCCCTCGTCGCGAATTTTGACTCTCAAGGCGTCAAAGAAAACCACCGGATACGGCTCAAAAAAACGCCTGTATGGAAAGGGCGATAATATCTCATAAGAAGGTAAAATTCCGGCTGCAGCAGCATAGGCTGCGCGGCCGCGAATAGATTCGTCCGGAGGAAAGATAGGAAAAAATCCCGCTCACGATCACGAGTTTAACCCCACAGATCGATCTATCCTCCATATGTACATATTTGACCTTGTCCGACCTGTCCCCTTTGTGAGTCGCCTCCCCTTTGTGAGTCGCCAAGTCTCCAAGTCGGACCTGTCCCCTCGCTCAAATTGTGGACCTAAATTTGGACCAAATTAAATTTGGACCTGTCCCTCCTCGCTCATGCAACGAGACGGACTCATAAGACAAGGGCGCCATTCTCGGCGGCAGCTCCGAGATCTTAGCAGGTCAGCTATTGGCCGTGTTGGAAGAGGGCCGATCGCAGCCCCAGCGGAAGAGCCATCTGGACTACATCATTGTGATGGGCTCCCGGTATCGGGACAAATTTGATTCGCTTCGAATCCAGTTGCGCAAGAGAGCGCCCCATTTTCAGCGGGGTGAGTTCATCCGCTTCGCCGTGAAAGATGTAGATGTCGGGAACTTGCTTCCGCGAGAGAACCGCTTTCAGAGAAGTCACGTTGTCGAACGGGTGCCGGAGGAGGGGCCCCAGAGAAATGCGGATCTGCGCGCGAACCATGTCGTCCATGCTGGTGAAGGTAGAAAGCACCACGATTTTGCTTACGATATGTTTGGCTGCAAACTGCAGGGCAGCGGCGCCTCCAAGCGAATGTCCGAGCACGCACAGAGCACCGGCGTCAGATTTCCAACGCTTCTGTTCCAGAAGAGCTTGGAGCGCGCATTCTGAGTTCTCGAGAATCGACTGTGGATTTGGTCTGCCTTCGCAAATTCCGTAGCCTGGGTAATCGATGAGTAAAAAGCCGGTACTCGGGTCGGGAAAATCGCAGACCAAGCCTATCCAGCCTAAGGCGATGTCGCCGTTCCCTCCGAACACAATCCAAATGTTCTGTGGGTTTGCTTCGGAATCTTCGCTTTGCCAGAAGAAAGCGGCTTGGTTTCCTTGAGATGTCCTGAATCGAACCTCCTGGACGCCGATGCTTTTTGCTTCTTCCAGTTCGGCTGGCGAGTAGCGCAGCGGAAAATAGATAAACCGGCCCTGAAACAAAACCACAAGCAACGCCAAACTGAGGAGCAGAAGCGCTGAAAAGAACCAGCCCATGTTTTCTGTCATATTTGAGCCCAGCGAATTCACATCAGTTTCCATACTTTTTAGGTGCTGTTCCAGCCGTAAGGCTATAAAAAGGGTTCATGAAAACGATCGTTTCCCTCATCGGTCTGACCAGCACCCTCGCGATTACTAACGCGCTCGCCTGGGAACGAGTACTACTCGATAGGTACACGGCGCCCCAGAACTGGGAGATCTCCAGCCAAGAGCTCGGCCTGAAGCCCCCCAAGCCTTTCTCTGTCCGCATGCGCACCCTGCATGGCGGACGGCAGGAAGGCGTTTGTATCGTCGATATTGATACTGGGGCAATGAAGATTTCAGTCGTTCCCACTCGAGGCATGAACGTCCTGGAAGCTGCAGCAGGAAATGTGCGACTTGGCTGGAATTCGCCGGTCAGCGAAGTCGTAAATCCGGCATTCATCGAATTGAACGGACGTGGCGGTCTGGGCTGGTTGGAAGGATTTAATGAGATGGTCACACGCTGCGGTTATGAATGGGTTGGCCACGCTGGAATGGATAAGGGCGTTCTGCTACCCTTGCACGGCCTGGCCGCCAACATTCCGGCTTCAAAAGTGGTGCTGAGCATTGACGAAGAGCCCCCTTACACCATTCGGCTGAAAGGCGACCTCAAGGAGCAGGCGTTTAAACTGGTCAACTTTGTCATCGCAACCGAGCTGAGCACCGAAGCTGGCGCTCAACATTTCAGCATCCACGACACCCTAAACAACAATGGGGACTACCCCAAGGAATATGAGGCCCTGTATCACAGCAACTTTGGTCCGCCTTTACTTGATCCAGGTGCCGGTTTCAGTGCACCCGTCCAGCAGGTTTCCCCTTTCAATGACAGGGCGGCGCCCGAACTCAGCGATTACCAGACCTACAAGCCACCGACGCGCGACTACGACGAAACAGTCTTCAATGTCGTGCCTTACGGAGACGAAAACGGCGAGACACTGGCGGTTTTGCATAACGGCGCCGGTGACCTTGGTGTCAGTCTGAGCTTCAATATCCAGCAATTGCCGGTCTTTTCTCTATGGAAAAACACCGACACGATGGGGCAGGGATATGTCACGGGCTTAGAACCCGGCACCAGTTGGGCCTACAACCGCAGCTATCAGCGCGCGTTGAACCGCGTACCAACGATTGGTGCCAAAGAGCAGCGCCACTTCGACATCATCTACACGTTTTTGCCCGATAAATCCGCCGTCGACAGTGCCCTGCAACAGGTTCAGAAAATCCAACACGACCGTCCGACCGAAGTGCGCAAATCACCCTTAGTCGAGCTACCAAAAGATTAGCCAGCATTTGTTCGAATTCATGTATTCAAAAAACGGGCTCTTAAACGGACGCGCGTCGTCTGTTTAAGAGCTCTCTGGAATCCTTGAAAAGCAAAATCGATTGCAAATGAGTCAAGTTTTCCGTTTTCGTGGATCGTCGCCAAATCCACCCCGGAACAAACGTGAAACCTCCAAAGATCTTTTTCGTTGCGCTCCTACTGCTTTTGTCCGGATCGCTGCTCAACGCCAAGACCTTGACGGTGCTGCTTCTCGCCAACGCCAGTACGCAAGACGTAATCCAAAACTTTTTGAAGCAATATAGCGGCGAACATCCTGAGACTGATTTTAACGTCTCGATTATTCAGTACAGTGCCCTTACAGCAAAGATCAACACCCTTGTCACGGCCGGTCAACCTCCGGATATTCTAGAGATAACAACCTCCTATCTTCAGACGTACGGAGAACAGGCGCTCGACTTGGCTGCGTACACAAATGGTGCCGATTGGAATTCCGGACGAAATGTTGGAGGCTTCGCGGATTGATGGCGCGTCTGACTGGAAGATATACCGCCACGTTATTCTGCCGTTGTCGGCTCCTGTGCTGGGGGCGGTCGGGATCTTAAGTTTTACCTGGCGATGGAACGATTATCTCTGGCCCCTGATTGTAATTAACAATCAGCAGACATATACCCTGCAATTATCATTAGCCAACCTGATCGGAACTAACACGGTGGAGTGGGGGACGTTGCTGGCTTACGCAGCGTTGGCGATGGTTCCTGTCCTGATCGTGTTTCTCTGTTTTCAACGCTATTTTCTGAAGGGATCGCTGAGTGGGGGCGTAAAGGGATAAGGATATTGGAAGACTTACGAAACCGTGTATGAAACTAGTAAAGCTCGGAATCGTTGGAATTGGCGCGATGGGATCTATCCATGCGCAAAGCATCGTGGATGGGAAAGTGCCAAGGTGCAAGCTCACCGCTGTATGTGATCACAAGGCTGAACGCCTGAAAAAGTTTTCGTCAGCGGAAGGGTTTCTTTCCGCTGACGACTTCCTGCGGCGATCTGAGACAGACGCTGTTCTGATTGCAACGCCGCACTATTCGCACACGGATATCGGAATACAGGCACTGGAAACAGGGCGACATGTGCTGGTCGAAAAACCGATCTCAGTCCATAAACTGGATGCTGAACGTTTGCTTGCTGCTCATCATCGTTTGGATCAGGTATTTGCCGCGATGTTTAACCAGCGAACAGATCCTTTTTTTCTGAAGCTCCGAGAATTGGTTAAATCCGGCAATCTAGGAGCGATCAGGCGCGTTAGTTGGGTGATTACCAATTGGTTCAGAACTGAAGCCTATTATCAGTCAAGCGACTGGAGGGCGACCTGGGCAGGCGAAGGAGGGGGTGTGTTGCTCAACCAGTGTCCACACAATCTGGATCTATTCCAATGGATCTTTGGAATGCCTTCCAGCGTCCGGGCGTTTTGCCATTTTGGCCGCTATCACGATATCGAAGTCGAAGACGACGTGACTGCTTATCTTGAGTATTCAGATGGCATGACAGGCGTATTTGTCGCTTCCACTGGAGAGGCGCCAGGCACCAACCGGCTCGAAGTAGCCGCAGAACAAGGCAAAGTCGTGATCGAGAATGATCAATTCTTCTTTACCCGGAATGAAGTGCCAATGAGCGAATTTTCGCGGACAGATCCCGGTCGCTTTTCCGCGCCGGCGATTTGGGACATAAGGATTCCCCTTGAGAGTCACGGCTCCCAACACAATGGAATCCTAGCGAATTTTGTGGCCGCAATACTGGACCAGGCGCCTTTGACAGCTCCGGCGCGGGAAGGCATTTTTTCGCTCGAGCTGGCAAACTCCTTTCTGCTTTCGAGTTTGGAAAGTCGCTCGGTTCAACTTCCGCTCGACGGAGCATTATTTGAACAGCATCTCAGAAGGCTGATCAGATCATCTAAGCTGCAGAAGCCGAAAGTCGTTCGCGAAGCAACTGACGATATGTCTAAGTCTTTTCGCTCGTAAGAAATCAAAAGGAGTTCCATGAAAGCTGATACAGGTTACGATTACGCCCCAAAAGGCAAACCCCAGCCGGTGTGTCAGCCCGGCGACTTCGCGTTTGCAGCCGGCGCCCTCGATCACGGCCATATCAATGGCCAGTGCAACGGGTTGGTCGAAGCGGGTGGAGAACTACGCTGGGTCTTCGATCCTGATCCTCTCAAGGTTGAAGATTTTCGAAAGAAATTCCCACAAGTGAAAGTTGCTCGATCCCTTGACCAGATCCTGGCTGATCCGGAGATTCAACTAGTCGCAGCAGCTGCCGTCCCTTCTGAACGAGGACCTCTTGGCGTGCGGGTCATGCGAGCGGGCAAACACTACTTTACCGATAAAACCCCGTTCACCGAAATGGAACAACTGGGTGAGGCCAGGCGTGTCGTGGCTGAAACCGGCAAGAAATACATGGTTTACTACAGCGAACGTCTGCATGTCGAATGTGCTGTCTTCGCCGGTGACTTAGTAAAGCAAGGCGCAATTGGCCGGGTGGTACAAGTCCTGGGATTAGGGCCGCATCGTCTCAGCGCCCAATCACGGCCGGCATGGTTTTTCGAAAAAGCGAAATATGGCGGAATCCTGTGCGACATTGGCAGCCATCAGATTGAACAGTTCCTCTTCTATGCCGGAGCCTTCGACGCCACGGTTACTTCGGCGCGGGTCGCCAATTACGCTAATAAAGATTATCCGGAGCTTGAAGATTTCGGTGACGCTTCGTTGATCGGAGACAACGGCGCTACTTGCTATTTTCGCGTTGATTGGCTAACGCCTGACGGCCTGCGCACCTGGGGGGATGGCCGAACAGTCATACTTGGCACCGAAGGCTATATCGAAATGCGAAAGTATATTGACGTCAGCCGCGAGGCCGAAGGTGATCAGCTCTTTTTGGTGAACAAACAAAATGAGCAACACTTCGCCCTTGCAGGAAAAATGGGCTTTCCATTCTTTGGCCGGTTAATTCTTGATTGTCTTAACGGAACGGAAACAGCCATGAGCGAGAATCACGCATTCAAGGCGGCGGAGCTGTGTCTTAAGGCTCAGGCTGTGGCTCAACGCATCGAGTAGGCTGCGGCGTTCGGCATTCACGGTTCGCCGTTTGGAGCTTGGGGTTTGGAGTTTGGGGTTCCTTGAATTCTGAATTTCTGTCTTCTGGGCGATGTGGTTCCTCGCAGCCGTGACCGGTCGCAAATCGACATCATTTGACGGCGCCGACGGAGCGGAAGCCCTCCGCTCCAGGGAATGGGCCAGCAACGGCCACTCAGTCGTGGCTAGCTGGGTTAGAGAGGGGCTCCGTGCCCTCGATACGGACTGCCTGGAGCTCGTTGGGGTCGAGACCGAGCAGTCCCAGGATTGTTGGGGCAATCTGCGTCGTCTCCACCGGCGCCGTGACGGCGGTGCCGCCAGCCGCTCCGTGCCATGAGATCAGGATGGGGACGTTCCGGTCTTCGAGGTGATCACCGCCGTGCTCGGCGATCTTCTTCTTGCCGCCGGTGTAGACGAGCCCGTACTGGGCGATTACAATCACGTCGGGTACCCGGGGATCGCTTTGATCGACGCCGATGAGCCGCGCGGCAGCGTCGCCTGTGTATACCTGGTAGAGACCCGCAGAGGTGAAGGTCTTGCCGTCGACGCTGCTATCGCTGTAGTTCACGAGGAACTGGCGCGCGTAGTCGGTGGCGGTGTCGGACCGATCGTTGAGCCAGAGCAGCATGCCGTCGTCATCGACGCCCAGGGCTACCAATTTTGTGGCGTTCGGATTTCCGCCCTGGTGGTCCATGTTGCCTGCAGCGTTGAGAGCGTCGATAATCTTGCCGTCGTCGATCCGGTTGAGGGCAGCGAGGTTCATCGGCGATTGGCCGTCCGCTCCTTTCCCTGACTGCTGGCGTTAACCATTCCATGCGGGGGTAAGTTTCCAGCTGAGGTAACCCGAGCGCGCATTGGAAGGCAACGCAGCGATTGTAACAATATGTTAACAAAGACGTAGAGGGACCAAGGTAGCGAAAGCCACAGACTCTTAAGGTCTTCGGATCACGGTCATAGGCGATTGGCGACCACGAAACAGAATAAAGCGACGAATAGAGAAATCGTTGCGAAGATCATGGCAAATCCTTGAGTGGAAACCGCGTCCACGCAACGGCGCCACCAGTAGGCGAGTAGCGTTCCAAATTTTCCGCCGAGCATTTCACTCTGACGAGACGCACTTTTTGAGTCCTCCGATGAAAGGGTGTCATCTCTCCAGCGGCTTTCCGCGCCAGGTGCCTCCAAGCGTCTCGTTGATCGATCTTGTCCCGACCAAACAGCCATGCCAGCGGCGAGAATTCCTAAAAACAGCATCAAGAACCCTAGGACGTCGAAAATCGTGCGGCGTGTAAGAGACGATTTTGGTCCCGATGTCCCGTCGTTCACGGCGAACAGATATCATCTTGTGCGTAGTTTTCAGCTAAAAGTCGCTGCGCACGATGTTGACCCTTCGCTGTCGCTCAACTTTTTCCTATCAAGTTTTCTTGAGAATGTTAGCTATGATTCTCGTATTCCTAGGCGGAGAAAATTCAGGCGTTCCTAGAGGCGCCGGGGATGCACTTGGACATAAAGAGCTGGAATGACGTTTCTCCCCAACAACTTAAATTTCTCAATATGACGAGGACGTGTTTTCAGGCAATTCGCCGGCATTCGGGGCGACACCTTCCTGGTTCAAGGCGCATGAGCTAAGGGTGAGTGCCGCGAACACAGCTACAATAACGAGATACCATGACCATGTTTTCATCTTCTTCAACGATTATCATGATCGCGTTCCTGTGTGCAATGGGAACCTTGGCCGCTGATTCGAGTGAAGAAGTAGTGGAAAGAATTCTGAGACAAATGACGCTTGCCGAGAAACTTGATTACATCGGTGGGATCAACGCGATGTCGATTCGGCCGATTCCGAGGCTTGATCTTCCGGAGATCCGGATGTCGGACGGACCATTAGGTGTTCGCCAGGACAAGCCCAGCACGCGGTACCCGGCCGGCATAGCGCTTGCGGCAAGCTGGAATCGAGTGTTAGCCGAAAAGGAAGGGGCAGCGATGGGACGAGACTGTCGGGCGCGCGGCATTCATGTATTGCTTGCTCCCGGTATGAATATTAACCGCATTCCATTTTGCGGGAGAAATTTTGAATACATTTCGGGTGAAGATCCGTTTCTGGGGGCCCAGATGGTAGTTCCGTTCATCCGTGGTGTCCAAGGAGAGGGCGTCGTCGCTACGGCAAAGCACTTCGCGGCTAATAACCAGGAGTACAATCGGAAGAGTATTGATGTGATCGTAAGCGAACGCGCATTGCGCGAGATTTACCTGCCGGCCTTCGAGGCGGCGGTCCGCGCGGCGAAGGTAGGAGCGGTCATGGATGCATACAATAAACTCAACGGTTCGCATTGCACGGAAAGCGAATACTTAAACAATCGGATCCTCAGACAGGAATGGCGGTTCGACGAGGTATTGATGTCCGACTGGGGAGCGACGCATAGCGCTTTAGGCCCGGCTTTGCATGGCCTCGATTTGGAGATGCCGTCCGGCTACTGGATGAATTCTGCAAATCTGCTTCCGGCGATCGAAGGTGGCGATCTTAGTGAAGAATTGATCGACGATAAGGTCCGCCGGATCTTGAGGATGATTGTCAGGGCCGGATTCCTTCGACGCTCTCAGCGCGACGATTCGATTCCGGAAAATAACGCCGAAAGCGCAAAAACAGCCTTGGAAGTCGCACAGGAAGGGATCGTCTTGCTGAAGAACGAGAGAAAAGTGCTGCCCCTTGATCCCGCTAAAACAAAAAAAATCGCGGTGTTCGGGCCGGATGCTTACCCAGGTGTTCCTTCGGGCTGGGGAAGTTCGTATGTAGCGCCATTCTACGCAGTGAGCGTTCTTGACGGACTAAAGAACAGGAAGGGTTCGGACACGGACATCAGCGTCGATTATTTCGATGCTGGCGTTGGCAATTTTGGAACCTCACAGTTTGAACACGAAGTTGAATCCGGAAAGAATGAAAGCGGTCTGGAGGGCGAATACTTTGACAACCTGTCACTTTTCGGGCGCCCGCTCTTGAAGCGGGTCGATCGACGAATCAATTTTGATTGGGCAGCCGAGGAGGCAGCTCGAAGCAGGTTGCCTGTTCAATTCACGGTTCGATGGACCGGTTTGATTCGTCCCACCACTTCTTCTGTACACGTCTTTCGTGCACGCGCAGACAGCGGAATTCGAGTTTTTTTGGATGACGAATTAATTATCAACGATTGGACGGATCACGCCGCGCGCCCGGATGTGGCGACACGCGTTCTCGGGGCTGGCAAAACCTACAGGCTTCGAATCGAGTATAAGAACAGCGGCGGGGGTGGTGCAGTGGCCCAGTTCGGCTGGGCTTCGCTGGAAGTGCCGGAAATAGTCAAGGAGTATGACGCTGCGGTTGTTTGCGTTGGATTTGACAACGGGAACGAGGGGGAGGGCTCGGATCGTCCTTTTGAATTGCCGGATGCTCAGGATGATCTGGTGCGAAGAGTGGTCGAGAAAAATCCCAACACGATCGTTATCCTGAACTCGGGTGGGAATATCGATATGCATCAATGGCTGGGGAGAGTGCCGGTTCTATTGCACGCATGGTACCCCGGCCAGGAAGGCGGAAACGCGTTGGCCGATATTTTGTTTGGCGATATCAATCCATCAGCAAAGCTTCCCGTGACATTCGAGGCTCGGAAAGAAGACAATCCGGCCTACGGTTTCTATCCTTCTGCCGACGGGGGTGTCAGCGTGCGATATGGGGAGGGGATTTACGTCGGCTACCGGGGCTACGATCATTTTGGAATTGCGCCTTTGTTTCCGTTCGGCTTTGGCCTTTCCTATACGGACTTTGAATATACGAATTTGCAGATCGATCGGGAGGAAGCTGATGGTGAAGTAGCTGTCTCATTCGATCTGTCCAACGTCGGAAAGAGGGCGGGAGCCGAGGTTGCTGAACTTTATGTGCAGCCTGAGCACCCTGCCATTGAGCGTCCCCCGAGAGAGCTTAAGGGATTCGAGAAGGTTTACCTTGTTCCCGGCGAATCGAAACGCGTAAAGATGAAGCTTGACCGGCGATCATTTGCTTACTTTGACCCGGCAAGAAGCGAATGGAGGACCGATCCGGGTGTGTATGAGATCGAGATTGGAGCCTCTTCGCGGGATCTGCGGATCAGGCAATCTTTTCAGCTGCGGGTGCGGTAGAAGCGGGGTTCACCGTTCACCGTTCGCCGTTCATTGTTTGGAGTTCAGTGTTCGGAGTTCGGGATTCGGAGTTTGGGCGGCGCAGTCAGAACATAGGTAACACTTCTGGTTCAATACATAGGTAACACTTGGGGGTTGAAGGTTACATGTTTTTGGGTTGTTGGCTTGTGTAAAATATCGGGTATCGATCTTGGGTCTTGGGGGGGTACCCAAAACGAGCGACAAAACGGGCGCTCAGACTTATCCATAATCGCCCCGGGCCGGTGCGCTGCGAGAATGCCTGGTACAGGTCCGTTACGTCGCAGCAGCCAACCGGCCCGGAAAAAGGCGATTGTGGATAAGT
>Ga0182034_10001878_pt1 | contig 10504 bp, 10 predicted proteins | sample flu12Cox44000172_FD_125972 | JGI IMG/M metagenome (GOLD analysis project Ga0182034, IMG submission 125972) | Lab enrichment of tropical soil microbial communities from Luquillo Experimental Forest, Puerto Rico - flux4day.12C.oxic.44.000.172 | ecosystem: Environmental > Terrestrial > Soil >... | reverse complement strand
ACGCCGACAGAAACAACGCCGTCACGGCGAAGATTCCGGTCAGCATGGCTGGAAATCGGCGTGGCGCGAGCGCGGCGCCCACGAGGTCCTCCATCGTGCGGACCCCGAAGACAGGCAGGTTTGGATCCTCCGCCTGGATCACCCGCTGCATCGCCCCGCTCATTAGGGCGGGATCAGACCGCCCACGAATGATCACATTCATCGAGTAATCGGAGTGCTGAAAAATCGAGAGATACACGTGCGGAGAACCTGGCGCGTCCAATGCCGCGGTTTTGATATCCCCGACCACCCCCACGATTGTCAGCCAGCCTGAGCCTCTAAGCAGCCGGCCACGCGGCTCCGGTTGAATGCGCTGTCCAACAGGATCCTGACCCGCCCAGAACCGCCGCACCATGTTCTCGTCGACCAAGACGGCCGGCGCGGCGTGCTCATTGTCTCCCTCAACGAAGAAGCGTCCCCAAAGAAGCGGCGCCCCCATCACCCGAAAGTAGTCGGAGCTCACCGCCGTAAACTCCGCGACTGGCCGCTCGGCCGTCTCGATCGGCTGGTTCTCGATTGCGAACGACGCCACGCTTCGGTTGACGTCGAGGGGGACCGCGCTGGCCACCGCGGCGCGCTCGACTCCGGGCAACGCCTCGGCGCGGCCCACGAGATTCTTGACCAGAGTGGAGCGCCGTGCGAGCTCGAAGTATGGCCCTCGGGATTGATCGTTCGGCGCGGGGAGCCATGTCTGAGCGACAAGGACACGGTGTGGATCGAAACCGGGGTTGACGGCGAGCAGATGGTCGAACGTCCGGAGCAGGAGTCCTGCACCAATCAACAGCGCCAGGGACAGCGCGAATTGGGACGCCACCAGCAATCCGCGCACGCGATGCTGGCGCGCGCTCGAACCCGAGCCCGGCGTCCCGGCCCTCAAATCCTCGAGGAGATCGAGTTTCGATGCCTGAAGGGCCGGCGCCAATCCGCAGAGCAGGCTCGTCAGGACCGACGCTGCGAACGCGAACGCCAGAACCGTCCCATCGACATGCACCTCATTCAGGCGCGGGATTCGCGAGGGGGCCATGAGCAACACAGCCTGGACGATCGCGGGCGCGGCCATCAGTCCAACGGCGCCCGCCAGCAGGGCAAGCACGACGCTCTCGGTCAGCAACTGGCGGATCATTCGCGACCGGGCCGCGCCTACCGCGAGCCGGACGGCGATCTCACGACGCCGCGTGGAGGCGCGAGCCAGTAGCAGCGTGGCGATGTTGACGCATCCGATCAGGAGGACGAGACCCACGGCAGTCAGCAGGACGAGCATCACCGGCTGCAGATTCCCGACCAGCGCCTGCTGCAGAGGCACAAGCCGAGGCACCCACCGTGCGGTCTCCGGGTAATCCTCAGGAAAGCGACGGCGCAGCGTGTCGGCAAAAATGTTCATCCTGGCCTGAGCCTGCTCGACGGTCAGCCCTGGCGACAGGCGAGCGATCCCTTCCGGAATGGTCCTGGCGCTCCGAAGTGGTGGGGGGAACGGCGCCCCCTTCCAGCCGGCCGCCGACCACAGGTCGACATCGCCGTGCAGCGTCCGGCCGGGGTGGCGAAACGCCGGGGACAGCACCCCAATAACGGTGAACAGGTCATTGTCCAGGCGGAGCTTCCTTCCGATGACGCGCGGATCGCCCCCGAAGCGCCGATGCCAGAGACCGTCGCTTATGACGACCCCCTCCGAGAAGCCGGGGGTTTGGTCGTTCGCGCGAAAGACACGCCCGAGCTGAGGTTCCACCCCCAGGAGCGCGAAATAGTCGGTGCTGACAACCATCAATTCCAGTCGTTCCGGACGATCCACTTCTGTCAGGTTCTCGTTCTCCGGTGATGCTGGCGAGATGCGATCGAAAACGCCCGCCTCACGGAGATCGTCAAGCTCGGGAACCGACAGTCCCACGTTCGTCACGTTCAGGGCGCGGAAGCTCCCCGTGACCTGCACGAGTTGTTCGGCGTTCTTATACGGGAGCGGCCGAAGCAGGACGGCATGCACCACGCTGAAGATGGCCGTGTTGGCGCCAACGCCCAATGCCAGAGTCAGGCCGGTCACGAGCGTGAAGCCCGGGGTTTTCCGCCACGTACGAAGGGCGTACCGAATATCGCTCCAAGTTGTTTCCGCAGTGTTCACACGTCCCCTGAGCGCCGACAGATTCAGCACCACACCCACTATGTGGCGGCCCCGAGGAACCATGCAAGCTGCCGCTGTTCCTGCTTGTGGGTCTCGAAATCCTTGTCAGGCGGCAGTCGGATAGCCCAGACCTGTGCAAACCGTCCCGAAAGAGGAATACGGTGTTACCTCTGTCTCAGGAAGGACATCAACAACTTACTGCCCCGAACATTGTGAACAATTCCTGCCGTTGAGCATCCAGTTGGAACCAGATGTACATTTCCCCAAACTTCAACGTTCAAGCGCCGTTGCGCTGAAGCGTCTCTCATGCGTGTTCGCTTTCGCTAGATTTGCGTCTGGTCCCAAATGCGTGGTCCGCCTGGCCGCCGTTGCGAGCGAGAGCTCGACCATTCGTGAAACCGGCGGCGATGCCATCGGGCCACTGTCGCCGGCTGGACCAACACCAGCGCCCGACGCCACCGCGGCCAAACTCTCCGCAAGAAGAGCCAGGACACGTGGTCAGAGGTCCGGAAGCGTCGATCGGAACGAGCAACGCCATGCCTCACCGGATTGACTGCCATACGCATTCTGCGTGATAATTTACGCACTGTGCGTAAATCTCGACTGCTTGCGACACTGTTTCCGACGCTGCGTGGCGAACTGCTTGCCGCAACGCTGACTCGCCCGGACAAGTGGTGGTACCTGTCGGAGCTCGCCGACTTCCTTCGGACGACGCCTTCGAGCCTGCAACGCGAACTCAAAGCGCTCGTGACCGGTGGTATTCTTCAGCAACGTCGTGACGGGACGAGAGTGTACTTCAAGGCGGAAACACGGTCGCCGCTGTTTCAGGAACTTCGCGATCTCATGGAGAAGACAGCGGGGTTGCTGCCGACGTTGCAGGAGGCGCTGGAACCGTTTCGGCCTCGAATCGAATGCGCATTCGTCTATGGTTCCGTCGCCCGTAACGAGGAACACGCACTAAGCGATGTCGATTTGATGGTAATCGGCGACGTCGGTGTGGCTGATCTCGCCAGCCCACTGCGTAAAGCGGAAAGTCAGATTGGACGAGAGGTCAACGTCACGAACTATTCGGCGCGAGAATTCCGGAAAAAAGTCGCGGCCCGAGATCATTTTGTGACCGAGGTTTTGCGCGAATCAAAGCAATTTGTGCGAGGAACCCAGCGTGACCTGGACGAAATTGTTGGCAGGACACGACGTTCAACGCCATCGGACGTCGAAAAAAGAGCTCGATGAGATGCGCGCGCTCGTCGCGCGGCACCTCGCCGACGCGAGGGTTGCGGGTCTGTCCGCAGACCGTCGGTGCGCGACGGCGTACAACGCTGCGCTCCAAGCCGCCAACATGGCCATTGCGTGCACAGGCTTCCGCGTGACCGCCAAGACAGGTCATTACAACATCACGTTCTACTGCGCCACCCTGGCACTGGGGGCAGGCAGGGGGCAACTCATCGACTACTTCGAGACGTGTGTCGAATTGGCAATTCGAGACCCACAGGAGTAAACTCGGGCCGTTTCTGACGACCGCATGTGGCGACGGCGCTGTTTCGTGGTTCGAGCAAAGGCGAAACCGGGCCAGATCGCGATCGACTCCTGCCGACTCTGGCCCTGAGTACCAGCCGCTGTTGACGCGGGCCTGCTGGTCCTTCCGTCTGCGGCGGGCGAGGGAGCCCGAGGAGGCAAGTCATGGTTCCCACAACCGTCAAGAGCGAGCAGGCTCCGTGTGGCCAAATCACCGAGTGCAAAACCTTCGAAGATCGGGACGAGGAAGTTTTGATCACTCAAGAATTGAGCTATGCGTGTGGATGTTTGACCATCCGTCACGAATATCACGATGGTAGTGTGTCGCTGCGGGTCCTTCATCACGACGGCACTGTCTTGTCGGACAACCTAAATGCCGCTGAATGATCGGCTGTGACGTTTCAACACGACGTTGTCCTCGTCGGAGGCGGCGGCGCCGGTTTACGCGCGGCCATCGCGATCGCCGAGACCAACCCACGACTGAGCATCGCGGTGGTCTCCAAGGTGTACCCTATGCGGAGCCATACGGTTTCTGCAGAAGGGGGCGCCGCCGGCGTCATTCGCCCCGACGACAGCCTCGACGAGCATGCGTACGACACCATCTCTGGTGGAGATTGGCTGTGCGACCAGGACGCGGTCGAGGCGTTCGTGCGCGAGGCGCCACACGAGTTGCTCCGTCTCGAACACTGGGGCTGTCCGTGGAGCCGGGAGCCTGACGGCCGGATCGCGGTACGTCCTTTCGGCGGCATGAAGAAGATGCGTACATGGTTTGCCGCCGATAAGACCGGCTTCCACATGCTCCACACGCTCTTCCAGACTTCCCTCAAATATACCAACGTGGTTCGGTACGACGAATGGTTCGTCACCAAGCTCCTTGTCGACAACGGCAGAGTTCAGGGTGTTGTGGCAATCGAGTTGATGTCGGGCAAAGTCGAGGCGATCCCGGCGCGCGCGGTCATTCTCTGCACTGGAGGCTGTGGCCGCGTGTTTCCGTTCACGACGAACGCCAACATCAAGAACGGTGACGGGATGGCACTTGCCTACAGGGCCGGGGCCCCCCTCAAGGACATGGAGTTCGTCCAGTACCATCCGACTGGCCTGCCGTTCACTGGGATCCTGATTACCGAGGCGGCGCGTGCCGAGGGCGGGTACCTGATCAACAAAGACGGCTATCGCTACCTGCAGGACTACAACCTTGGCAAGCCCGAGCCGAAGCCAGTGCTGCGCAGCATGGAGCTCGGGCCGCGTGATCGTCTCTCGCAGGCCTTCGTGAAAGAGGTCGAGAAGGGGCGGACGATTGACACGTCCCATGGTCCTGTCGTGCACCTCGATCTCCGCCATCTGGGCAAAAAGGTGATCAACACCAACCTCCCCTTCGTCCGCGAACTTTGTCTGAAGTACCAGAATCTCGATCCGGTCACAGAGCTGATTCCCGTGCGACCGGTCGTTCATTACATGATGGGCGGCGTTCACACCGACATCAACGGTGCCACGCCACTGGCGGGACTGTATGCGGCAGGAGAGGTCGCCTGTGTGAGCATCAATGGCGCGAACAGGCTCGGCTCCAACTCGCTGCCGGAGTTGCTTGTCTTCGGCGCGCGCGCAGGCCGCGCGGCCGCGGAGTACGCCTCAGGTGAACGCCAACTGAGCGTCGCCGTTGTGGCTCAAGCTAAGGACGAAGAGATGCGGCTCGGCAACGAGTTCCTGCACAAATCCGGCCGCCGCGACCGCCTCGCGACCCTCCGCGACGAGATGCAGCAGACGATCGAGCAGAGCGCGTCGATCTACCGTGCGGGCGACGCGCTGGCGCGCGGTGCCGACCAGCTCCGCACTCTGCAGGAGCGGCTTCTCGACGTTAGGATCGACGACGACAGTCGCACGTTCAACACGGAGCGCATCGCCGCGCTCGAATTCTCGTTCATGCTGGACGTGGCCGAGGCCATCGTCCACTCGGCTTTACACCGGAAGGAATCACGCGGCGCGCACCAGCGCACCGACTTTCCTGCTCGAGACGACCAGCGATACCTGTCACATTCGATGATCGACCGGAGATCGGACGGAACCTGCCACGTCGAATATCGACCCGTGACGATCACGCGCTGGCCCCCAGCCGAGCGGATCTACGGGAGGTAGCGTCCGATGGCCGACCGCATCGCACTACAAGTGGCGCGTTATCGACCGGAGCGCGATTCGGACGTCAGCTTCCAAGAGTACGAAATCTCGTACGCGAAAGAGTGGGTGGTCCTCGACGGCCTCAACTACATCAAAGACCGCGTTGATGGCACCTTGTCCTTTCGTTGGTCGTGCCGCATGGGCATCTGCGGCAGCTGCGGCATGATGGTCAACGGCGAGCCGAAGCTCACCTGCGAGACGTTCCTGACCGACTACGGCTCTGGACCCGTGCGCATCGAGCCGCTCCGAAATTTTCCAATCATCCGCGATCTCGTCGTCGAGATCGGTGACTTCCTGCGCAAGCTTACACGCGTCAAGCCGTGGATCGTGCGAAACGAGGAGAAACCGCTTGGTGAAGGTGAGTACCTGCAGACACCGGAGGAGCTTGACGAGTACAAACAGTTCAGCATGTGCATTAACTGCATGTTGTGTTACGCCGCTTGCCCGATTTACGGTCTGGACCAGAAGTTCATCGGCCCGGCCGCCATCGCGCTCGCCCAACGCTACAACTTCGACACGCGCGACGAAGGTTCGCGTGAGCGGCGTGAGATCCTGTCGGGGCACGATGGAATCTGGGGATGCACCTTCGTCGGCGAGTGCACCAAGGTCTGCCCCAAGAACGTCGATCCCGCCGGCGCAATCCAGCGGTACAAGCTGAGCACGGCCGTCGAGGCACTCGAAAGCTTTTTCCTGCCGTGGGGCGGTCGATGAGCGGACTCTACACGGAGTACCATCCGCGGTGGCTTAGGACCCGCGTGTCCACATATTGGTGGCTGGAGCGCCGCTCCTATCTGATGTTCATCGTGCGCGAATTGAGCAGCGTCTTTGTGGCGTGGTTCGCTGTGTATCTGCTCCGCCTGATTCGAGCCATTGCAGCAGGTCCTTCAGCGTACGAGCGGTTTCTGCAGAGGTCGGCTCAACCAGCCGTCCTGCTTCTCAACCTGGCCACCCTGTTCTTCGTCGTTTTCCACACCATCACATGGTTCAACCTGGCACCGCAGGCGATCGTGGCTCGACTTGGTGGCAAGCGACTGCCTGGCAGCCTGATCGCGGCGTCGAATTACGCAGCCTGGGTCGTGACATCCGTGCTCGTGGGCTGGCTGCTTCTGGGTACTTGAGATGGCCAGGCGACCGCTCGAACCGTTGCTTTGGCTGCTCTTCAGTGCAGGTGGTGTGCTGGCGGCGCTGTTGATCCCGGCGCTCGTTTTTCTACTCGGGGTTGCATTCCCGCTGGGATGGCTGCCGCCGCCGACCCACGCGCATCTCCTCGCGCTAGTAAGCCACCCCATCACGCGCGTGGTGTTGTTCCTCCTCGTCGCGCTGTCGCTCTTTCACTGGGCGCATCGCTTCCGGTATACCCTCTACGACGGACTGCAGATCAAGCACTTGAACGAGTTGGTGAACGGGATCTGCTACGGTGGCGCCATCCTGGGATCGGCGGTGGCAATTTACATCCTGTGGATGATCCCATTGCAGCTGTGATCCCGAAGATAGGATGAAGCGGCTGGTCTCCTCAGTGAGGTGGTAGCTTGCGCTCCACATTACTGAAAACGCGCTCTTGAGGCGCACAGGAGAAGGCCAAGCATGGACTATGGTGCCATCGACCTGCACAAAAAGGAAAGTCAGATTCGGATCGTGACGGAGGGTGGTGAGGCGTGCTGTGCGAAAACTCGGCCGGAACAGGAGCATCGGATAGGCCAAACCTTTGGAATACCGCGGAGCTATCTGCACGGACATTCTGCAGAGCTATCTCTCCAGACATTCTGCACTTTCCCGCGCGAGTTCTCGTCACTCAGGCGGCAAGGTGGCTCTTGATTATCCGGTTGTTTCAGCACGCCGCGATCAGGCCACTATATGTTGCGATTAGACCTCGCCGAGACGCTTGAGCATATCGCGCCCACGTGGATACGGCGGTAGGGTGTCGGAGTCCGAGCAGTGCCGAGGCCGAGGAGGGTCTGGAACGCGGCCATTGGGTGTTTCCGGCGGTTGTGCCGAAAGACGAACTCATCAAGGTACGCCTGGAGCTGAGCTCGGCTAACGCCGTGGTGGGTCCCAATCAGCCAGTTCTGGAGGTTGCCAACAACCCGGTCCGCGAGTGGCACGACCGAGGCGGCGCCCTTACGGGGCGCCGAGCGCGACGGTTGCTGGACCGCGACGTGCCGATACCCGGCCGCCTTCAATCCAGCGAATGCCCCGAGGCCGTCGCTATAGAGCGTAGAGCCAGCGGCCACATTCTCTCGAACGATGGCGCTCATGGTGGCCGCTGTGAAATCCGGCAGCATGAACAGGCGGATGCGACCCGAGTGGTTGTCACGCCGCTCGACGGCGACCACGATGGGGACTGCCCGACGATCTTTGAGCTGACGGCTTCCTTTGAGGCCTGCCTGCGGTGCGCCGATCCAGGTGTCATCGAGTTCGATTTCACCGTGCAGCGGCTCTCGGGCGGCATTGACCATGGCGCGACGCAGTCTGTGGAGCATCAGCCAGGCGGTTTCATCGCGGCGCAGCCCAAGCTGACGCTGGATGAAGAGCGCCGAGACGCCGCGCTTGTCGGTTGTCATCAGATAGGCGGCCCAGAACCACTGGATAAGCGGCGTCTTGGTGTTGTGGAGAATCGTACCGGCCGTCAGCGAAACTTGATGCCGACACGCCGTGCATTGCCTGCGTCGGTTCGCGACCACGTAGGCTCGACGATGACCGCAACGCGGACACACGAAGCCCTCAGGCCAGCGACAGGCTTCCAGATACTGCTCGCAGGCCTCTTCAGTGGCAAATTGGCGGCGGAACTCGTGCAAATTCTTAGGAAATGGAGGGCGCCGCGCACGCCCACCCTACAGATTGTGGCAGGCTGAAACAACCGGATAATCAAGAGGTCTCTTACTCGCTATGAAACCGAGCGCGAGCGCGATTACGCCGACCAGACCGAAGATGGACACTGCGGGCGTATACAAGTCGCGTCCCCAGGCAAGTCCGACGCTTGTGGACGCCGAAGCGACGCCGACCTCGAGCAACGGCGTAGCGGCGAGAAACTTGTCGAAGTCCGGTCCTAGGAAAGTCTCAACTGAATAAACGTGGCCAGCGTGGGCAGGAAATTCCCCAAAAATGAATCCGCGGTTTGGTCCACCAAATATGCCGGTCGGTTTTTGACGGCTGGACCACTCTTGAATCACAGTGGCTTCCTCGAGTACCCGCCAGCCGAAGTCAAAAGCGGGCATCGCGTCCTGGTTCGGGCCAACGGCATGCTGTGCCCGATCCACGATCGCGTCTGTGTCTGGCGCGGCGCCTCTTAAAGGAAATACGACGGCCACGTAGTGCGGCTCACTCCAAATCGGTGTAAACGATGCGCGATCGGGATTGGTCGACGCCTTGAGCGCAACGCGCACTGGAGTCAACCCGGCGACGAGAGCCGGATACCTTGCTTCGTCGACTCTCAGGAGAAACGCGACCACAAGCGCCAGCGCGCCGATGGCGTAGGGAATCACGACCTTCCGGTTGCTAAGTTCCATAACGGTCTTCATTCGACAGGCAAACGCGCTCGCGTGCAGACGTGGCGAGGCAAGTTTCCGACCTCGGCCGAAACGAACGAAACAAGTGGACCACGTCTAGAAGGCTCGGCAGAATCATGGCCATTAACGGGAGGCGCAACGCGTCTGTGACACCTTGCAGAGGCGAACCCTTACGGCTTGCACCATTGCTTTCGACTGAGAATCGTCCGAACAAGGGCGAGCTTCATTGCACTCCAGTTGTAGTAATGAATTCCGTCGGACGAACGTCTCTCTCACCTCGTCAGCTATCGAGCCCTCTGGAATCTGGAACTCGATGCCATTCCACGAGGATTTCATTTGTTCAGAGCTTGGTCGGCGTACGCGCGAATCGCGTCCACAAGCACGCGCCACTCTCGACGCCCCTGTAGCCGCGCCACCGCCTTGAGTTCCTCCCTGACCGCGGCGGGAACTCGCACCGTCAATCGAGGGTAGTCGCTCAGCCTCTCGCCCGGCTCGAGGCCAGTTGGTCGCCGGCCACGGCCGTCCTTGGATCGCTTGCGCTTGGGTTTCGCCACATCCGCATTCTAGCCCAGGTTCTGTTGACAGCAGAATTATTTTAGTTGACAGCAGATTATAGGCTGGGTATTACGGTCTTTAAGCGGAACGCCGGCCTGTTAGCAGCAGACCGACGCTCCTGGCTAGTCAACCGAGCAAGCGGTCGATCTTGTTCCCGCCATGATGCCACGGGAACCCCGACCGACAGGAGGTTCCCGATGCCGAGCATTACCGCCCGTCAAGACCGTCCCCTTCTATAGGCGCGTACGAACTGACAGTGTTTCTCGATGAGAGCCGCCATGGTCCACCTTGCAACAGTGGGTGGCCCAAAAAGCCTCTGAACCTGTCGCCTGATTTCCTAACGATCCTCGTCTCCGTAGAGCCTCGGCGGCATGGCCCGAAAACAGTCGAGTATGGGACGGACGGCGAACCAGAACGTAAGAACATCGGCGTTGATCGCCACTGACGTCGGATTCACCGAGCCGGCGAACCTCCCGAGCGGGGTTCTTCGAGCCGGAGCAGTTCGACCGCGTCCGCGCGTACCTCCCCGCCATCTATCGGGGCGGACGGCCATGTACATCATGGGCTGGCGCCTGAGCGAGGTCACTGGCTTGCAGTCGAGCCAGGT
>Ga0182034_10001876_pt1 | contig 10507 bp, 10 predicted proteins | sample flu12Cox44000172_FD_125972 | JGI IMG/M metagenome (GOLD analysis project Ga0182034, IMG submission 125972) | Lab enrichment of tropical soil microbial communities from Luquillo Experimental Forest, Puerto Rico - flux4day.12C.oxic.44.000.172 | ecosystem: Environmental > Terrestrial > Soil >... | reverse complement strand
TTTTCCTCCCGGGATCACCCATAGCGCCATCGCCGCCTCACCCGATTCTACAGTTGTAATTTCTATGTCTGTAACAGTCTCTCCGCGGGCGCGAAGCACGTTTCTCGTCACGCGTTTTAGCCGGCCAAGCAAGTCTTCCTGATTTGGACCAAAAACTACGAGTTCCGGCAGTGCGTCCACGAAAACAAACCACCATCCGTCGAGCTTGGATTGCTCAACTCGCAACGGGTATCGGCGAAATTCTGGCATGATACACATCACCGCCGTATGTATGTCGTCCTCAAATTTTCTTAACCTCGCGACTTTGGCTGAATGTTGCCAAAACACGGACTTCGGTACGGTACGTTGTGGTTTTGCTGCGACATTGTTAATTGAATAACAATCTCCCCCACTCGCAGATTGGTCCCGCTCGCGACTCACCAGGCTCCCGCTCTTTTCCAAAATCGCCACGTAAAAACTGTTCGGTAACCTTTGCTCGGGCAACCTAGTGGCATTACCCGGAGAAGAACATGCCGATGACTTTGGTACTGTCGATGGTCGTCGAAATCTCAGTCGCGATGGCGATCGGCTTCGTGCTTGGCCGGATTTGGCAAATCCGGTGTGACTTGGAGCAGCAACGCGCCGGCGATTTTGCGGCGCCACCTACAGCCCGCATTCCTCGCCCTTGATCTCTTACCCTCGCACGGCCAAAAGCGAAGTTGAATCTATGAAGGGGTCCGAGGGCGGCTCAATGTCCGCTATTGGCACAAAGCGGACATGAGCGACTCAGAATTGCTGCCGTGCACTGTAGCGGTAGTAAAAGAAAGCCCGGATCGCTCCGAGGACATCAGTGCAGACTTTGAAAAAAGCGCCGGGGACGGTAAAGCTATCGTGATTGGGCAGGCGGCAAGTCGATTAACTATCTTAATATCGTCGAAACGTCGCTCATCGCTGTTCAAAGTCCGAGCCGAGTGTTTGCAACTGAGATCGCGATGACCCGGGCACTATTAGGGACGCTCGACGAACGTTACGAACAGGGCGTCAGTCTGCGGCGTAAGACCCCTCGCCAAAAGCACGCTGATTTGCATGGGCCCGATCGCGACCCAATTGCAATCCTGGCGGCTAGCGACCGTGGCCGTATATCCAAACTCATACCGGTGCGCTACGAGCGGATGCTGACAAGTCCGTTTGCCTTCCTGCGTGGCTCCGCTTCGGTGATGGCGCAAGATTTGAACCATCAGCCAAGCGTTGGAATTGCCGTCCAGGCGTGCGGCGATTGTCATCTGATGAATTTCGGAGCTTTTGTCACACCTGAGGAAAACATTCTTTTCGACATCAATGATTTCGATGAAACGCTGCCAGGAATCGACTTCACTGTGGATCTCAAGAGGTTAGCCGCAAGCGTCGCGGTGGCTGCGCTTGCGGAGCAGTTTTCGCGCAAGCGGGCGCATGCGACCGCGGCCGCGACAATTGAAGCCTACCGCGCCCACATGCGTCGCTTGAGCAAGCTGTCGCCAATCGAAATCTGGCACAGCAAGATCGAGCTGACGCGTGAAATCAAGAAAATTGACGATCGCAAGCTGAGGTATAGGCTTAATGCTATCCTCACCAAGGCGGGCAAGAGACTACATGAAGATGATAACTTTCCGCATTTAGTAAAAGATTTAGTAAAAGGCACCCGTGCTCGGATCGCGGATAAGCCTCCACTAATTTATCATCTCCCAAAAACCGGCGCCATGAGCCTTCGCATTAATGCCAAACGTCTGTTTGCCTCATACCGACTCCGTCTTCAACCGGAACGGCTGCATCTGGTGGAGCAATACGCGATGAAGGACGTTGCCTTCAAGGCGGTTGGAATCGGAAGTGTAGGAACGTTCTGCGCCATTGGTCTGTTTATGAGTCCCGACGGCGCCCACTTGTTCTTGCAGATCAAAGAGGCGAGAAAATCAGTGCTTGAATGCTTGGGGCCAAAATTCGCTGGGCATCCGGGCCGGCGAGTTGTCGAAGGACAACGGACCATGCAGGCGGCGAGTGATATTTTTTTAGGTTGGTCACAGGACGATGCATCGGGTCGGCAATTTTATGTGCGCGAACTGAAAAATCGGCGGCTCGGATCGATCAGTGAAGTCATAAGGGCAGGTGCACTTGTCAACTACGCGCAGCTGTGCGGCCGCACTCTCGCGCGCGCCCACGCACGCTCTGCTGATCCGGCGGTAATCGCGGGATATATGGGAAAGAGCGGCCTCTTTGACGACGCGCTGGCGTCTTTCGCGATGGCCTACGCGGAGCGTACGCAACAAGATTACGATCAACTGGTGAAGTCGAAAACGCGGCTGGCGTCGTCGAATTAAATAAAGAACAAACAAACGGGCGCATAAAAGAATGAAATGAGCAGCTAATCGTGATTTCCTGAAATCGGCTAGTTATCAAAATCATCAATAAGTTTTGAAGCGAGCTAACAAATAAAATCAAGGATTCGTCGTCAGTAACTGTGGTCCATGGCACAAACTGAATGTGTTGGTAGATTGCAAGTTTGGCCAAGTTACATTAAACTGAAAAAGTTGAGGAAGCAACGAATGCGCGTCGCTGGGCTCTCGGCCCTGGTCGTTCTTTTCTTCGCTTCTGGCACAGCGTTGCCGCAGTCCTGCCCGGTCAACCTGACCTCTTCCGACAGTGGTTTTGGCTATCGCCATCGCCCGATGCCAGATCGGTGCGAAGGTCTCTATAGCGCACCTGTGGCGGGTGAAAGCCTCCAACTACTCTCATTCTTGATCGGCCATCCTTTCGATCCTTTGCCTGACCATCGCCTGCTCATCACTGCACCTGATGTTCATGCTCTGGGCGCCCAAACAGTTACCGTCGTCGCCCACGCCATACCGCACCGGGTCTATTACAGGATGGACGTTACGGTTCCTTCGGGTGGCTCAGTGCAATGGCCGCTGGGCGCAGTAGTCCTACCGGCTGGCCTAAAACCTGGGGATATCGGCCTGGTGGGAAGTGTGCAGGCCGCCGACGGAAGTGTCTATTACGTACCCCTGGGGCTCGCCGCGTCGGAATCGACGGCCTCTCGCGGGTTGCAGCCCGTGATTATCTTTCGAACTCTTGTCGACAGCGGCAGCTTCCTATGGCGTCTTTATGACCCTACTGGTATCGCGACGCCCTGGAACAAACAGGGCCAACGCATTAAGGCTGGTGAGCCGATTATGGTGACGCTCGACTCGCTTGCGGGAAAGGTAATGGCATTGGATGTGGCAGCTCGTCCTCTCGACGGCGATTTTATTCAGATTCGTCTGAAAGTCTTCAATCCGTGAGGACCAAGCCCATAGCCAACAGAAAATTGCTCCGAAGCGCAATCATGCGCGAAATCGAGCTTATCGGGCGCGAGGCTGGAGCCAAAGCTGTTGCCGGTGAGACCCCAATCGCTGATGTCGAGCGGCTCAAGGCATTGCAGTGTGTGCTGGCCGCGTTACCGGAAAAGCACATTCCATTTAGTTTGGCGGTAATTGTCGGCATAGCCTGTCTACTCATTGCAAGCCTCGCACTAGCAGTCGAGGTTCCTTGGGCCCGCGTACAACTCGATCTCACGACAAAAGCAATTACCATGCGGCTCGATAATGATCTCTCATGGCATGGTGCGTGGCGTGTGGATCCGGAACAAGTGAGGCTGGAAAATTTCACTCGTATAGTGCTGCCGCCTGAATATGGACCGCGATCCGAAAGCTCGCTTGAGCTGAATGTACAGACTGGTAGTGTGCGCGTAGATCACCTGTTCTTCGATCGTGGGGCCCTGCTCACAATCGCCACTAGCGAAAGCGGAGCGGCCGATCTAGTGGTGAGCGGCGCACTTTTTCGCGGTGATATGGACGTTTCAGGTAAGGTAAATGGCCACACTGGAGCAGGCTTGGATAATAGCCTGCCTCTAGAATTCTATGATTCAGAGACACCACCTGGACGCTTTAGCTTTATGTACAACGGGCAAGACGTGCGTGGCCAGCAACCTCCGTTAATCCACGGCTCGCCAGTTGAAGTGCTCTTCTTTCCTGATATCAAGGTGATTAATCTCAGCTTCGTCGACGAGCGTGTGAATCCTGAGCGTCCGGATCAAACTGTGTTTACATCTCAGATCACCTCCGGCACGATAACTATGATAGACACTAGTGAGCAAATACCCGTCGTTTCCGCAGCCGCCCTTCGGTTAGCTAAAATCCGCGGACGAGTTTCTGCGTTGTTAGCACCAAACAAGGATGTTCAGGTTAAGTTCGAGGGCACAGCAAATGATGTAACACTGGGTACAGGCGAGTTCTCACGCAGTCTCAAGCCCACGATTCTGGAATGGCTGTTTCACCAGCAGAAACTGGGTTTATTCTGGGGCGCATTGACCTTTCTTTGGGGTATGACCTGGAGTGCGCGGAGGCTCATTTCCGGAGTAAGTTGAGGGGGCCGCAGAAAAAGTCTTGACCAAGTTAGCAGCCCTATCAAATGGAAACTGGGTATGCTTCCCAACAATGTTTCTATTTTGCTCGTGTATATATTGGCGACGATCGTAACTAGCATTTGGTTTTCTGTACGTGTCCTGGCGCAAGTTTCAGGCGATGACGGTAAGGCTATAGCTCTACGATTCAATGTGGTTAAGATCACTGCCACACTCGGTCAAGGCATGGCGCCGCAAACAGGTTTCGGCTTTATCGTTGGTCAACAGCAAAACCAATTTGTGGTCGTTACCGCTAATCACGTTGTACGCGGCGATGATCCCGGCTCTGAAGATAAAGCACCCCTGATCACCTTCTTCCAGAATCAGGGTTCGCAAGCTCGGGGCACGCTGGAAACGGTTGGGTTGCCTACAGGCCACGGCGATCTCGCTGTGATATTGGTGCCGAACCCAGGCTCAGCTACCTTTGTGACGGACGCTATCGATACCACGCCGCCAGAGCGTGGGCTCCGGGTCTGGATAATCGGCCGTGGAGGGGGTTGGAACATCCCGGTATCCCCCGGCGTCGTTGTGGGTACAGATCCCTTTAACCAGAGCATCCAAGTTGAAAACCTCGCGGCTAGGGTCGGTAGCTCGGGAGGTCCTCTTGTTTCGAGCAAAGGTATTGTGGGCATGGTCGTTAGCGATGATGGTCTCTACAGCGAAGCCACTCCTATCTCCGCGATCCGGACGCAGGTCAGTGAAAAGTGGCACTATATTTGGCAATTGACCGATTCGGCAGCGGCGTCCGTAACCCCGTCTTCTGCGACTTCCGCCCTTGCACCTGTCAACAACACAAGTGTGGAGGCAACTGGGGGTGTATTTTCTTGCGAGTATGAGAATAGTCTTAAATCTCTAGCTGGCTCGATTAGCGCGACCTTGGTTTTTCGGAATGTGAGATCAAAGGACATTTCATTATTTTGGCTTAACTACGGAGGTGAAAGAGAATTTTACTACACCGTGCGTGCGGGAGCACAGTATTCACTGTCGACTTACATTTCTCATCCCTGGGTCGTTGTCGATGAGCAAGGTCGTTGCCTTGAGCTGGTTCTTCCCGGCAAATTCACTACGAAGGTTGATGTCCGGTGAGGTCGCTAAATCTCAAAATCTGAACGAAAGGTAGCTTTTTTCGTGACTTGAGCCATTAGGATCGAGGGGCTACGAGTTGGGCTGGGAAGGACGGCATGTCTCGGTCAGTATATCTCGTTTTTCTGCAACTGGCGGTCGTTAGCGCTGTCTATTGTGGTGGTGCTCTTGGAGAGCGTGCGCACTCCGACATAGCTACAGGCATCTTCGGTGAAAAAGACGAGCGAACGCAAGTCACGTCCGATCGATGGCCTTGGTCCGCAATAGGCCGGATCAATGTCTTGGCGGGCACCGGATGACAGCTTTGTACCGGGACCATGATCACGTCCCGGCGGGTTCTAACCGCAGCCCAGTGCCTGTTCGATGCTGGTATCAATAATTGGGTCAGGCCCGGTTCTGTGCACTTTGTTCTCGGTCAAATGAGCCACAAGTACGTTGGCCACTCAGTCGTCGAGAGTTTCCTCAAATCACCGGAGTTTGCATATAGGTTGGAGGATCGCCCGCGCTGGGACATGATCGACCCATCAATGATTAGGCACAATTGGGCAATCCTGAACCTGCGCGACGAACTTACGGTCAAGCCAATACCTCTGCGATCAATTGAGAATTCGGAGTTGCCCCCCGGAACCGACGGCGAGATCGCGCTGGCGGGGTATGCCTCCGACCGAGAGTACGTGCTTTCAGTGCACAAGGGATGCGTCGCGAAGTTGGATGAAGATAAGCCCGGCGTGATCACTCACTGGTGCGATACAATCGGAGAGTCGGGTGCCCCAATATTGCTTTTCAAGGGCAACGACGCGAGTATCATTGGTATTCATTCCAGTATTGTCTACGATTTTGATCCTCAGCTCGGGCATAAACCCCTGTTCGGAGAGGCCGTTTCGAGTGCAGAGGTACAAACAGTCCTAGTGAAGAAATTGAAATAATTTGTATTCAGATATGAACTAAGTCCTTCTTGATTTCGATCTCAATGGGCTCATCCGGTTTTAATCGCATTTAAATGAACGAAGCAATCTGATCTTCACTAATTGCCGATCGCAATGTGGTTTTCGCCGACCTCCGCAAAATAGACGCCGATGCAGTTACCAGAAGCGTCGGTCACTACCCAAGGATGGGTGGCATACGTGTCGAAGCTCTGGCTCTCGCCTGACGCCAATGAATGATAAAAGTGTCTACGTCCATCGTAATCTATCCAAAATACATTTACGATACCAGGTCGCCTATTTAGGAAGCTGATATTTGTATGTTGTGTTGAGGCCACCGATCGCAATGTCGGTTCTGAGGGGCACAGCTCTTCAGCCCAGGATTGACGCACACTGCAGTTTATTGAAGCTGCTAAAGCTCCTAACAGCATAACCATCCGACTCGCAGTTTGATACCTCACTGCCCTCTCCTAATTTTATGCGGCTTGATATGAACCAGTACTGCTAAACACGCATGCTGTCGAAACTGAAATCCGCTGGGTGTGATGGAAATCACACAGTGGCCGATTTTCCGGCACTGGCCGCCCACCCTGACTTGGAAACACTCCTGGTGGGCCTGCAGAACGTGTTGAAGTCGTAACCATTTGATGCACCAAGCATGGAGGGCGGCTACGAGAAGGTGCAAACGCACCAGACCGCCCGCCTGTTTTGTGATGCAGATCATATGCGCCGCCCCGCCCTCGGTTAAGCTGTTGCAGGCGATTAAAGGAGGGCGATCAGTGACTACTAGGATCATCTATTATCTAGCGACCATGCTCGTAGTCTCTGTCGCCCCGACGAGCCTTAGTGCGCAATCAGATAGATCACCAACCCACTGCTCGCAACAATGGATCCAAAAATGTCGTCAACACGAAAATTCATGTCTTAACTTTTCATTTTGCAAGCAGTGGCCTGGATCATGCAACGAAGCCTGTTGCAATAGTTACCTCAGTTGTCTAGGCATCCACGGATGCAGCACGCGCCACATGACATGTGACTAAAATGCGTCTGTCGGTCTATGATCAATGGGCTGCGATATAATTGCGTTCTCTCTTTGGTTGCCCGGCCTCACCATAAAGGCATGACTCACTAAAACGCTTAAGGAGGCCGAAAAGGATTTTGGCGTTACGGTTTTCCATACTTGCGCGCGGAGGCGGGCGCGTGAGTCCACTTTCCTTAAATTGCGACCATCGTGAAATAGGAGCAGTGTCATGTTTAGTCATTTTGCGCTAACGGAGGTTTCGCCAACAACTACCCACGCAAACAGGCAAGCTGACACAGCAAGTCGGCTGATATCGCGTGCAACGAAAGTGATGATCATCTGTTTAGCTGTTTTTTGGAATGGTCAACTTCTTGCAGAGACTGAAGATGATCTGTCAAAGGAATATTCGGACTGTATTGATAAGGCGTCTCGGGGTGCGACAGCCGAGATGTTTGAATGCAGTGGCGAAGAATTGGACCGTCAGGACGCTCGCCTAGACAACACTTACAAGAAGCTGATGTCGAAGCTGTCTCCTGATCGGAAGAAGGCGCTGCTTAAAGCGCAACGGGCGTGGATAAAGTTTCGAGAGGCGAACTGTGAGTATTGGTTCGATCCACACGGCGGCACCGCTGCACGTATGAATGCCAGCGGATGTCTTCTTACCATGACGGCTACTCGCGCGAAAGAATTGGAAGGCATGCTGGAAGGGCTCTAACTCAAAGCCCGTATCGGGTAGTCTCGATAGGCGGCGTAGCCGAATCAACCGCGAAGCGAAAAGACCTGTCTGTGAACGGTTACAAGGTCGAGCAATTCGGAAAAGCTCGATGCCGCGCGGCGCAGAGCGCAACGGCAACTGGCCGCCTCGATTGCCCACATGCCGCTCACGGTCGTCGAGACGTCGCACAACCTCTCGACCGAACGGCCAGACGTTGTCATCGACGCGATTCGCCGCGTCGTCGAGGGCGTTCCGGAGCGGCCGCAAGACGGTAACTCAATAGCCATGTCGATGCGGGGCCAGTCAATCTAGTGCCGGAAGTGCCGATTGTTATGCCTTTCATCTTCACTAAGAGGAGCGGCGTTATTAGCGATCCATGCCCTGGAGCCAAGCTGGACACGACGGCGGAATTCTATCGTAATTTTGCCGCTACGTATGATCGCTGGCGGCCGTACTGGTAACAGATGAATTTGCCTCTAGGTCGCATGTCCGCTTTTGGGGGCAAAGCAGACATCGCGCAAAACTCCCGGAATGTCCGCTTTTGACCCATAGCGGACGTCGCGCAGACGAATGAATGTCGGACCTGAAATTTGATTTGGATCAATGTCGAGGGCACTGCCTCCATCTGAATTGGATACGCTCAGGGAAGGCTGGAGTGGGTCGAAAATGCAGCGTGGGCGATGGCGAGCTATCGCTACAGGCACGGCTTTCGCCGCTTTTATAGCGGCAATTACGCGGGGAGAATTGCCGCGATGGATCCGAGTTGCTCTCGTACTTGGGTTAGTACTGTTTGCCTGTGGAGCCGGAATTTATGCCTTTGGCTACTCGACCCGCCCGCAAACGCTGACGGTTGCCGCAGGCTCCACGGACGGAGAAGTTGTTCGATTGACGTCCGCAATCGCGTCGCGGCTAGCAGCGACGAACTCTCCTGTACGGCTGCAAGTGGTAGATAAGGGCAGTGCGTCAGATGCCATCAAAGCGTTTTCTGCGGGCCAAGCCGACCTAGCAGTCGCCCGCGCCGACGTGGGCGATCTGTCAAGCGCGGCGACCATCGTTGTTGTCGCGCGCAGTGTGGTGTTGATCGTCGCGCCGGCGGGCAGTTCGATAACGGAAATGGACGACTTGCAGCAAAAAACCGTCGGTGTTGTTGGTGGCGAGGTCAATCGCAAGGTTGTCGAGGCGCTCACGAGGGAATACGGACTCGATAACGCCAAGACGCGTTTTAAGAATTTGACGCTCGCCGAAATTCCGCCAGCACTTAAATCCAAACAAGTCGATGCGCTGCTTGTGGTAATGCCACTCAGCGAAAAATATCTGACAATGTTGCGGAATTTCATTCCGAAGGCCGGCAAACTTAACCCTACAGTGTTGCCCATCGAGTCCGCCGGGGCCATCGCCGCGGTTACCGGGTATTACCAAAGTTATGAACTACCGAAAGGCACCCTACGAGGCTCTCCACCTATCCCCGACGACGATATGCGCACATTGCGCATTCCGTTCTATTTGGTAGCTAACAAGAAGCTTTCCGATGATGTGGCCGGTGCGCTTGCCAAAGCGATTATGAGCGCGCGTCAAGATCTCATTGGACAAGATCCCTTCGGCGCACAGATCAGCAAACCGGATACAGACAAAGACAGTGGCGATGACACCTACATTCCGGCAGGCCTGGTCGCTTATATGCACCGCGCCTTGGAGCACTTTGTCGGGCTGGGCGAGTTGCGCGGCCTTCGCTGGAGTGATGTCGATCTTGATGCCGGTCTAATCCACGTCCGTCAGAGAGCTAGTCAATGGTTTGAAATCGGCCCGCCAAAAATCGAAGGCCGGAAAGCGCGACATTCCCCTTGCGCCAATCGTTGTGAACACACTGCATCAATGGCAAGTGGCTTGCCCTAAGGGAGGTAATCTCGATTTGGTTTTTCCGAATACCGTAGGCCATATCGATTCCGTGCAGGGCATTCACGCAAGATTTTGGGTGCCACTCCAAATTAAATGCGGACTTACGACCGACACCGGCAAGCCGCGCTATAATTTCCACATGCTTCGACATGCGGCAGCTTCATTGTTCATCAAATATCTTGGTTGGTCGCCGAAGCGATTGCAGGTGGTCATGGGCCACGCCTCGATCACGCAGACCTTTGATCGTTACGGCCATTTATTTGAAAGCGCCGAGTCTGACCGTGACGATATGGAGAAGATTGAGAGAGCAGTCCGGGCGTCTTAGCGACATACGAGCGACACAGATCAGAAACATCAGCAAAATCAATGGCCGAGAGCACACCTGATATCTTCTCACCATTAAAGCTCGGTCCGATGCA
>Ga0182034_10001871_pt1 | contig 10518 bp, 6 predicted proteins | sample flu12Cox44000172_FD_125972 | JGI IMG/M metagenome (GOLD analysis project Ga0182034, IMG submission 125972) | Lab enrichment of tropical soil microbial communities from Luquillo Experimental Forest, Puerto Rico - flux4day.12C.oxic.44.000.172 | ecosystem: Environmental > Terrestrial > Soil >... | reverse complement strand
TTGGACCTTCGTAATAATCCCGGTGGCCTAGTGACAGCCGCCGTCGAGACGGCTTCCTTATTCTTACCTCCGGCTTCGACGATTGTTACCGTGCGCGGCCGCAACGTTGCCGAACACACCGAAAAGGTTCCCGAGCGAGCCAGGCCATACGGATTCAAACTCGCCATGCTGCTGAACGAAAAAACGGCCAGTGCCTCGGAAATCGTAGCCGGCGCGCTGCAGGATCACGACCGCGCCACGGTCTTGGGTGTGCCGAGCTACGGCAAAGGACTGGTTCAAAGCGTTTTTCCGCTGAGCGAAGGCACCGGGTTGGCGCTCACGACTGCGTTGTACTACACGCCGAGCGGCCGCTCCATCCAGAAACCGCTCGATGCGACCCAGTTCGAGCTGGCCGGCGCAACCGCCCACACTGGTGGCGCCCGACAATATCGCACCGATAAAGGCCGCATAGTCACCGGCGGCGGCGGCATTCAACCTGATTTTGTGGTCTACCCGCCGGAGTTGAGCCGATTGCGCCAGGTGCTGGAGGCCAGCGCCTCGTTTCCCAACTATGCCACCGAATACCTCTCCCAGCACAAGGTAACGGACGAATTCGAAGTCACTCCACAACTGCTCGATCGATTCAAGGCGTACCTCTCTGAGCGGAATATTCAACCGGGCGTGGCGGAATGGTCGGCAGAGCGGGAATATGTCGAGAACCGGCTGAAGACCGAGATTTTCAATCAGGCACTGGGCGTGGAGAAGGGCGACGAAGTGGAAGCACAGCGCGACCCGGTGATTCGCAAAGCCCTCGAGACGCTGGGGCACTGACAGCCGAGCCGTTCCGCGCCACCCATTTGTGCCACCTGTCATAATGAAACCGGAGGTCGGGTACCGTGTCCACGCTGACGTCACCCACTACTATTTCGCTGGACGATGAAAAGAACCCCTGGCTGGCGGCCGCCGCGCGCTTTGACGAGGCAGCGTTGCGGCTTCATCTCGATGACGGCTTGTGCAAGCTGCTGCGCACGCCGGCGCGGGAGATCACGGTGCACATTCCGGTGCAGCTCGATGACGGCCGCCTGGAGGTCTTCACGGGCTACCGCGTCCAGCATTCCATTGCGCGGGGGCCGGCCAAGGGCGGCATCCGCTTTGCACCGGACGTGACGTTGGACGAGGTCCGCGCGCTGGCCTCGTGGATGACGTGGAAATGCGCGGTCGTCAACATTCCGTTCGGCGGCGGCAAAGGCGGCGTCATCTGCGACCCCAATCTGCTCTCGGACGCCGAACTGGAAAAGCTCACACGACGCTATGCTGCCGAGATCATCGACTGGATCGGCCCGGAACGCGACGTCCCCGCTCCGGACGTCAACACCAACGAAAAGGTGATGGCGTGGATCATGGACACCTATTCCATGCACGCGCGCCATACGGTGACGGCCGTGGTTACGGGCAAGCCGCTCGCCTTGGGCGGCTCGCGCGGGCGGCCGGAAGCCACCGGGCGGGGCTGCATGATGGTCACGCTCAAAGCGCTGGAGCGGTTCCGGCTGACACCCGATGCCTGCCGTGTTGTGATCCAGGGTTTCGGCAACGTTGGCGGCATGGCCGCCCGCTTGATGGCCGCGAGCGGGTTCAAGATCGTCTGCATCGTTGAATACGACGGCGCGGTCTACAATCCGAAGGGTCTCGACATCGCGGCGCTCGCGCAGCACCGAAGGGAGACGGGATCGATCCTGGGCTTTCCAGGCGGCCTCGATATGGACAAAGAACAGGCGATGTTTCTCGAATGCGACGTATTGCTGCCCGCCGCCACTGAGAATGTGATTACTTCGCTCAACGCCGACAAACTGCGGTGCAAGATCCTCTGCGAGGGCGCCAACGGCCCGACGACACCGTTGGCAGACGAGATCCTGGCGGAGAAGAAGATCTTCGTCATTCCCGACATCCTAGCCAATGCGGGCGGCGTCACGGTGTCCTATTTTGAGTGGGTGCAGGACCGCCAGGGGTTCTTCTGGAACGAGCGGCTCGTCAACCAGCGGCTTGAGGAGATCATGGCGGAGAGTTTCGACGCCGTCGTGCAATACGCCGAAACACACAGCGTAAATAACCGCATTGCCGCCTACATGCTGGCACTCGATCGCGTGGCCTTCGCGATCAAGCTGCGAGGAATTTACGCCTAGCGAGACCCATGACGGGCGGCGAACACCAACCGGCCGCCTTATGATTGATGTCATCTGACGCGACTACGCCGCTGATGCGGCAATACAACACCATCAAACAACAGGCCCCGAACGCGCTGCTGCTGTTTCGATTGGGCGACTTCTACGAACTGTTTTTCGAGGACGCCGTCGTGGCGGCACGGGAACTCGAGATCACGCTCACTTCGCGCAATAAAGAAAAAGGCGCCGCGATCCCCATGTGCGGCGTACCCTATCATGCCGCCGAAGGCTACATCGCGCGCCTGATCCAGAAGGGGTATCGAGTCGCCATCTGCGACCAGATGGAAGACCCCCGGTTCGCCAAGAAACTGGTGAAGCGCGAGATTACGCGCGTGGTGACACCCGGCACGGTGATGGACGCGAGTCTGGTTCGCCCTTGCGAAAACAACTACCTGGCGGCGGTAGCGCGCGCCGGCACACGTTCGGCAGTGGCGTACGTGGATGTTTCTACCGGAGAGTTCCGCGTGACTGAGATGGACTCAGCCGAGGTTGCGGGCGCCCTCGAACACCTGGGCGCGCGCGAAGTCTTGTTTCCGGCCGACCTAGCCTTGCTCGACGGCGAAGAGCGTGCCGCGCCGCGCTTCGTTCGCACCGAGCTCGAAGAGTGGGTCTTCACCGACGAATACGCCGGCCGGACTCTGCGCGACCATTTCAAACTGCTTTCCCTCGATGGCTGCGGGCTGGCGAACCGTCCCGCCGCAGTCGGCGCCTCAGGCGCTATCCTGCACTATCTGCGAGACACACAGCGCGCCGCGCTCGATCACCTGGACCGGCCGACGTACTACGATCGCGCCGACTACATGGTGCTCGACGCCGTGACGGTGCGCAATCTGGAGTTGGTGGAGCCGTTGTTCTCCGCCGATGCCGGCGGGGGGCGGATCGCAGCGACGATGCTCGCCGTGCTGGACCAGACGCAAACCGGGATGGGCGGCCGGCTCGTCCGGCAACGGCTTTTGCGGCCCTCAATGGATCGCGTGGAAATTGACGAGCGGCTCGACGCCGTGGCTGAGCTGGTGAGGCAGACGATCCTGCGCGCGGAGGTACGGAAACAGCTTGCCGGTATCCTCGATGTCGAACGTCTGCTCGCTAAGGTGACGCTGGGCTCCGCTGGACCGCGCGATCTGCTCGCGCTCGGCCGGTCACTCGAAAAGATTCCCCCGCTCAAACGCTCATTCGACTCCCAGAAGGCATCCCGCCTCCGATCGCTTCATGAACGGCTCGACGAGTTGGGGGATGTCAGCAACCTCATTCTGGAAGCGATTGCCGACGAGCCGCCGCTGAACCTCGCCGACGGCGGCACGATTCGCGCCGGGTTCCATGCCGAGCTGGATGAATTACGCGACCTCAGTCTGAACGGACGCCGGTACATCGCGCAGATTGAAGCGCGCGAACGCCAGCGAACCGGCATCGCGTCGCTCAAGGTGCGGTTCAACAACGTGTTCGGTTATTACATCGAGATCACCAAAGCCAATCTTCACCTGACGCCTCCTGACTACGAACGAAAACAGACGCTGGCCAACGCCGAGCGCTTCACCACGCCCGAGTTGAAGGATTACGAACGAAAGGTGCTGGACGCGGAAGAAAAGATCCTCGCTCTCGAGAAGGAACTGTTCACCGAAGTGCGCAAGTCGGCTGCGGCCCAGGCGCAGCGGATCCGAGTTTCGGCCGGCGCCATTGCGGAGCTCGATGTTACGGCTTCGTTGGCGCAGGTCGCCGCCGAGAACCGCTACCAACGGCCGGCATTCTCCGCTGCCGGCGAGATGCGCATCCTGGCCGGCCGCCACCCGGTCATCGAGCGTCTCGTCGAACAAGAGTCCGGCCGCTTCATTCCCAACGATCTGTTTCTCAACGCGAGCTCGGATCTGATCGCCATCATCACCGGGCCCAATATGGGTGGCAAGTCCACTTACCTCCGGCAGGCGGCACTGATTGCCATCCTCGCGCAGATGGGTTCGTTCGTGCCGGCCGATTCCGCCTCGTTGCCCCTGATCGACCGCATCTTCACCCGCATTGGAGCGTCCGACAATCTTTCGCGAGGCCGATCCACGTTCATGGTGGAAATGACCGAGACGGCGGTGATTCTGAACACCGCGTCCGCGCGCAGCCTCATCGTGCTCGACGAAATCGGGCGTGGCACGGCGACCTATGACGGGCTCGCGCTCGCCTGGGCGGTGGTCGAACAGATCCATTCACGTACCGGTGCCAAAACACTGTTCGCCACTCACTACCATGAATTGACCGAGCTCGCCGAACAACTGGAAGGCGTGCGGAACCTGAAGGTCTCGGTCAAGGAAGCGGGCGATCGCATCATCTTCCTGCGTAAAGTCGAGCCCGGCCGGGCCGATCGCAGCTACGGCATCGAAGTGGCCCGCCTGGCCGGCTTGCCGCTGAGTGTCATTGAGCGCGCCCGCGAAGTTCTCAAGTTACACGAGCGCACCGAGCACGTGGTGACCGAGGAGCTCTCGCATGCAGAGCCGGGCCCGCTGCAGATCCAGCTCTTTGAGCCGGTGGGCTACAACATCGCCGAACGCATTCGCGGTCTGAACGTGGACGAATTGCGACCGATCGAGGCTTTGCAGCTGTTGAGCGAACTGCAGCAGGAGTTGAAACGCTCGTGAGAGTCGCTGGGGTGATGAGCGGCACCTCGCTCGACGGTATCGATGTAGCGGTTGTGGAGGTGCGCGGGCGCCACATTCAAACGATCGGCTTTCAATCCACTCCTTACCCGATTGCTCTGCGGCTGGATTTGCTTGGGGATTTGGATGCAGCCCGCATCTCACGCCTGAACTTTTACCTGGGCGAACTTTACGCGCGGGCGGTCGTACGCGCTGTGCGGCGATTCGGTGCCGTGGATCTGATCGGTTGCCATGGCCAGACGATCTTTCATGAAGGAGGCGCAAACACGCTGCAGATCGGAGAGCCGGCGGTGATTGCCGAACTTACCGGAGTGCCCGTGGTTTCCAACTTTCGCACACGCGACATTGCGGCCGGCGGAGAGGGAGCGCCGCTGGTTCCCTATGTCGATTTCCTCTTGTTCCGGCATCCCACACGCACACGGATCATATTGAACATCGGCGGGATAGCGAATATCACGGTAATCCCGCCAGCCGCCTTTTTGCGCGATGTGGTCGCGTTCGACACCGGGCCCGGCAACATGGTCATCGATGCGCTCGTGCGCGACTATACGGGGGGCAAACAAAATTACGATCGTAATGGCAAAATTGCAGCTTCCGGAAAAATCGCGCGCGGCCTGTTAAAGGAACTGCTGGCCGATCCTTACTATCGCAAGCGGCCGCCGAAGAGCGCGGGCCGCGAGCAGTATGGGAGGGAGTTCGTAGCTCGTCTAAAGGCGTCAAAAATCCCTTTACAGGATTTAGTCTCGACTGCCACGGCTCTCACGGCGGCCACGATCGCTACAGCCGTGAGCAGGGTGACGAGGCCGCCGGCGGAGCTGATCGCTTCCGGTGGCGGCGTCCACAACCCATACCTGATGATGCACTTGGCAGCTTTTCTCCCGGATGTGGCTGTCACCACCTCCTCACACTACGGGCTCGATGCGGATGCTAAAGAAGCGATTTCATTCGCGGTTTTGGCGTTTGAGACCTGGCGAGGAAGGCCTGCCTCTCTGCCGTCGGTGACCGGTGCGACTCACCCGGTAATTCTAGGCAATATCACGCCCGGAACCGTGAATTGAATTGGTCCAGCGAAACGTCGGCGGAACCTCCGCCGAGCGGTGGCGTTGGGCAACCGGCCCAGCCACGCGCATCTCATTCCAGTCATACGCCAGTTCTTGGCCGCAGTCCAGACAGGCGACGTAGGTTCCGAACCGTGGGCCGGAAGCGGACGCCAAACCACTCTTTTTGGTTGGGGTCAGCGGAAAACTGGTCCTCCGATGAGGACAGCCAAGAAAGAAATCCAAAAGCGACTGAAGCATGAGTGCACTTCCTTGACTTTTAGATTCTACGGCTAGCCCGAAAGTCGCAAAGAATGTGAACCCAAGGCGATAAGACTCATATTCGGGGGGGATTTCCCAACCGCAGGTGCCTCTCAACTCGATGGCAAGTCTCGCTAGCCAAACAACTTGGAGGCTATGGATTGTGCGATCAGCTGACCGTGGAAGCGTCCGTTCTCGATGAAGATTTCATTCGTGTGCATGCCGGCCACAATCACGCCTGCCAGATAGATTCCGGAACGCTCGCTCTCGAGCGTCCCGGGATTCGTCCTCGGTCTCAGTGTCTCCGCCTCTAAGGTAATGCCGGTGGAATTCAGGAATTGGAGATCCGGTTGATACCCGATTAAAGCAAACACAAAGTCATTTTTCAGTGCGATTTCACCCTCCAGGGTGTCGATGCGGAGGCAATCAGCTTGAATCTCGACCACGCGCGAGTGAAAGTAGGACCGGATTTCTCCGTTCTTGATGCGGTTTTCGACGTTCGGCTTGATCTAGTACTTCACCGAATCGGAGATTTTGCCGCCCCGATGGATCAGGGTCACGCGGGCGCCCGTCCACCACAATTCCAGGGCCGCAATCGCGGCCGAGTTTTTCGCGCCGATTACGGCTACGTCATGATTGTAGTAAGGGTGAGCCTCCTTGTAGTAGTGGAGCACCTTAGACAAATCTTCGCCGGGCACATTCAACCGATTGGGGACGTCATAGTAGCCGGTGGCGAGCACGATTTTGCGCGCCTGGTAGACATGCTGACATCCGAGTCGATCCGTGGTGAAAACCTGAAAGGCCCGGTCCTCGCCGCCGATACGGTGGACGCGCTCATACTGCCGAATATCGAGGTGGTAGTGGTCCGCGACGCGACGGTAGTATTTCAGTGCCTCGGTGCGATTGGGCTTCTCATTGAGGCTCGTCATCGGGAGATTACCAATTTCGAGAAGCTCCGGCGTGGTGAAGAAGGTCATGTTGGTCGGGTAGTGATAAAGCGAGTTCACCACGCAGCCTTTTTCCACGAGAAGAGCCTTCACACCGCGCTGCTGCAACTCGATGCCGCAGGCGAGACCAGTCGGTCCGGCGCCCACCACCAGCGCGTCAAACGATTCGCTCACAGTCTGCTCTCCAGATCGCGACGCAGCTTCTGAAGCTCCGCGTCGAGAGCCGAGGGATCTTTGCCTCCGCCTTCGGCCATATCCGGCCGTCCACCGCCTTTTCCCCCGACGGCTTGGGCCAGAGCGCCCGCCAGCTTCCCGGCATGGAACTTCGAGGTGAGGTCCTTGGTCACGCTCGAGACGATCGACACACTGCCGTCGCTCGAGGAGGTGCCCAGTACGATGATTGCGGAGCCGTGCTGATTGCGCAGCGAATCCGCTAAAGACCGCATGTCCTGCCGTTCCATGGGAGGCACGCGCTCGACAATCACGCTGATTCCTCCCCGCTTGACCGCGGTCAGATTCTTGGCCAGGCTCTGCGCCTGTTGATGGCGAAGCTGGTCGAGTTGCCGTTCGAGCGCGTGCTTGGAAACCAGCAGCCTTTCCACCTGCTCGATGAGTTCGGAGTCCGAAGCTTTGACAATCTCGGCGACACGCCGCAGAGCATCGGTGGACTCCTGATAGCCGCGCAAGGCCACTTCTCCAGTGATGGCCTCGATCCGCCGCACGCCGGCTGAAATGCTGCCCTCGGACGTCACTTTGCAGACGCCGATATCGCCCGTGCGCGCCACGTGGGTCCCGCCGCACAGCTCCCGGCTGAACCCCGGTACAGTCACAACGCGAACTTGGTCGCCGTACTTTTCTCCGAACAATGCCATGGCGCCAGTCGCAATGGCTCCCTCAAGCGGCATGACATCGGTTTCCACCGCCAGATTGCGCAGGATCTGCTCGTTCATGAGCCGCTCGACCTCCTCGATCTCGGCGCGGTCCATGGCGGCGTAATGCGTAAAGTCGAATCGCAGGCGATTGGGTTCTACCACGCTCCCAGCCTGCTTCACATGCGTGCCCAACACCTGCCGTAAGGCCGCGTGCAACAGGTGCGTGGCGGTGTGATTGCGCCGGGTGGCATCCCGATCGCGCGGTGTCACGCGCGCCACCAGTCGATCGCCCACCCGGATCGGAGCGTAGGTCACCACCCGGTGCACCGTCAAGCCCGGGACTCCGGGGAAGGCCGTCTTGACATCGGCCACTTTCTCACCCGAGGCCGAGTAGAGTGAGCCCTGATCGCCCACTTGGCCTCCGGTCTCGGCATAAAAGGGGGTCTGATCGGAGACCAGTTCGGCTGTCGTTTCGGCCGACACTTCCGGCACCAACTCGCGGTTCACGATGAGCCCGATCACCTGCGACGTGGATTCCAAGTCGGTATAGCCCAAAAACTTGGTCCGTCCTTGTTCGAGCAGCTTTTGATAAGCCGGAACAACGGCGCCCTTCTCGGCGCCCTTCCAGCTCGCTCGTGCGCGCTCCCGCTGCTGTTCCATCTCGCGCCCGAAGCCCTGGTGATCGATCGCCAGCCCCCGTTCCCGTGCCATCTCCTCCTGCTCATCGAGCGCCAGCCCATAGGTATCGTAGAGCTTAAACGACACCGCGCCCGGAATCAGGCCATCCTGGATCGACTGAATCGAGTCTTGGAACTCTTTCTCAGCTACCAGGAACGTGTGCGCGTAGCGGAGCTCTTCATCTTTCGCCACGCGCGCGACGCGTTGTACGCTTTCGATCAGATCCGGGTAGGCTGGGCTCATGAGCTCCGCCACGAAGCCGGTCAGTTTATACAAGAACGGTTCCTCGACCCCGACCATACGAGCGTTTCGCATGGCCCGCCGCATGATCTTGCGAAGCACGTACCCCCGCCCTTCGTTGGATGGCAAGACTCCGTCGTGGATGAGGAAGGTCGTCGACCGGGCATGGTCGGCGGCGATTCGCAGAGCCGTGTCTGCTTTAGCATCCGAACCCGGCGTCACGCTGCACAGCTCCGCCGCCTTCAGGATGATCGGATGCATCAGGTCGCTGTCAAAGACCGAAAGTTTGCCCTCGAGGACGGCGGCGACCCGATCCAGGCCCATTCCGGTATCGATCGAAGGACGCGGCAACGGCGTCAGCGCGCCGCTGGCGTCGCGGTCGAACTGCATAAAGACCAGGTTCCAGATTTCGACGAACCGGTCGCCGGCGTCGCTGGGAAACTGCTCGTGTTCCCGGCCGGGCGCCGCCGCTTCCACGCCCATGTCGTAGTGGATCTCCGAGCAGGGGCCGCACGGGCCGGTCTCGCCCATCTGCCAGAAGTTATCCTTCTCATCGAGCCGGAAGATACGGCTCTTTGGAATCCCAGCCACTCTCTGCCACAATTGTTCGGCTTCGTCATCCTCCCGGAAGACGGTCACGTACAGTTTTTCTTTGGGGAGCCCGAAATCTTTGGTCACGAGGTCCCAGGCGAATTCAATGGCATCGGCCTTGAAGTAATCGCCGAAAGAGAAATTCCCAAGCATTTCGAAAAAAGTGAGGTGCCGCCGGGTATAGCCGACGTTTTCGAGATCATTGTGCTTGCCTCCCGCGCGGACGCACTTTTGGGAACTAGCCGCGCGCGCGTAGTCGCGTTTCTCCAAACCGAGAAAGACATCTTTGAATTGGTTCATTCCCGCGTTGGTAAACAACAGTGTGGGGTCGTTCGCCGGAACGAGCGAAGAACTCGGGACCACGCGGTGGCTGCGGGCGGCAAAAAAATCAAGGAAACGCTGTCTGATTTCGTGACCAGTCACGGAGAATCCTTCGAGAAAGCTGGACTAAAACCAATTGTAGCGTGCGCGGCCCCGGATGCCCCTCTCCACGGGCGCACTAGCTCACAGCCGCCAGGGCTTGGTCGAAGTCCGCCAGCAAATCACGCCAGTCTTCGATCCCCACGGAAATCCGCACCAGGCCATCGGTGACACCGGATTCGGCCAGTTCCGCCGCACTCATGCCGGAATGCGTGGTGGTCTTGGGATGGCAGGAGAGGGTCTCGACTCCACCCAGCGAAACCGCGTTGCGCGCGATCCGCAGATGCCGCAGAAACTCAAAAGCCGCCTTCTTGCCACCGCGAAAATCGATCGAGAACAGGGCCCCCGGATAAGCGCACTGCTTGCGGAAGATGCGGATCTGCTCGGAGTCCTCAAACAGAGTCGGATAAATCACGCGGATTAGCCGCTTGTGCCCGTTGAGTGCTTCGGCCAGCCGCTGAGCGTTTTTGCTCTGGCGATTCATGCGCAAGGACACGGTCGGCAGACGGCCATCCAGCAACCAGCACTCATCCGGTTGGAGGATGTTGCCGAACATGACCCGACGGCTGCGCAGCATGTTTACGGCTTCCGAATTCCGAGCCAACGCCACTCCCGCCACCATGTCGCTGAACCCGGAC
>Ga0182034_10001870_pt1 | contig 10519 bp, 13 predicted proteins | sample flu12Cox44000172_FD_125972 | JGI IMG/M metagenome (GOLD analysis project Ga0182034, IMG submission 125972) | Lab enrichment of tropical soil microbial communities from Luquillo Experimental Forest, Puerto Rico - flux4day.12C.oxic.44.000.172 | ecosystem: Environmental > Terrestrial > Soil >... | reverse complement strand
TGCCAAGATGGACGGCAATCTCTTTCCAAGAAACCAGCTTTTTGTCGTGAGGGGGTGACCCCTCGCGGTTGAGGGTTGTTTCGCTAACAGACATGGAAGGCACCAGGGTGAGGCACTTCAGTGGCCGGATTATATCTCAATTCCAAGTAGAAGCGGCAAGGTGGCTGGACTTTCTGTGCCGTTTGGGCAATCAAGCTGTCCCTACCAAAGATTCGGTTTTCATTGAGCCAGTTGAATTGAACGACGGCAGCGATAGCTTGCGGCTGCCATGTTCACGATCGTCCTATCGCTGCTTTATCGATTCGGCAAGGTCTTCGGAGCCAAGCCGTGCTCCAAGCTGGCTCTCCGGCATAGCTCCTCGTGTTGCAACGAGTCAACTGCGGGAAATATGAAGTATTCGCCCACTACGCCACCGAACGCATTGCGCCTGAAGACCAAATCCGTGGCCGGGTGTACCAAGTAACCTGCGAATCTTGTGGTTGGAATGGCGATGCTTGCGGTCTTTCTGCCATTTGTATTTTGCATACGACGGAGCTCAAAGCGAGCAGCCGATTTTCGATCGGCGCAAGACACTAAGGCTTGAGGGGCGGCAACAGATGCGGCCGGCCGACTGAGAAAGGGCTTGTTCCGTACCTATTGAATTATTATTCCTCATGAGGAAATAATCTAGGGTCGGCTGAGGTCCTCTTTGCGTCGTGCTGTTTGCGAGGGCCCTGATGGCCAAGTTCTACGCTCCACGACAAAACGTGTAAGCGCCAGTAGACTCAAGACATTGCGAAAGGTCTCTGAGAAAGGTAGAATCGATTTTTGGGATTTTTTCTTTGCCAGGTGTGCGATCTGATTCTGTTCCACACCTCAGGCAGAAATGGCGTTTCGGAAGGGAAATCGTGACGCGCCCCGGTCAGAACCCTCACAGCGGTCGGTCAAGTCGGGAGAACCTTCTGAGAATGCGTTACAGACTGCCGAGACCGAACGTGAACAACGCAAGTTTGACGCAAATTTTTGTGAAAGGTGCGAAACAAGACAATAAGTCATTTGTTTTCAAGGGCCGAGGTAGCTCAGTGGTAGAGCAGCCGATTCGTAATCGGCAGGTCGCGGGTTCAAGTCCCGCCCTCGGCTCCAATGTTTTCAACATCTTAGTTCAGCTTCTCCCCGGAATCCGTTGCACGGTCGTTGCACAATTCGAATTTTTCGTTCAGTCGGTCGAGCGCGTCTACCTGGGATTTATCCACGGATTGAATGTACGTGTTCTGGGTCAGCCGCACGTCGCTGTGCCTTAGAATCGCCTGAATTTCCTTGTCTTCGGTTCCAAGTTCATGCAGGCCCGTGGCGAGCCCGCGGCGGAAAGCATGCCAGCCATACCAGCGGGGAAGGGAATTGTCGCGCTGAAACAGATGGGCTTCGGGCTTGTGTTTCTCTTCCGGCTTCCGGCAGATCGCGCAGCGCGAGAGCGCGGGAGCGATAATGCGGCGCGCAAGATTGTCGAGGTTCAAGGGTTTTCCGTTTCCGGCCTGGAAGATCGGGAGATTCGGCTCGGCCAGCTTCCCCATGCGCAGCCTGTGCGCCTCGAGAGCATCGGCCAGTTGCTTGGCTACCGCAACAGGAGCTTTCCGGCTTTTTGTTTTCGGGTCATTGGTGATGCTGTTCCAAACAACGCGATTGACAGTCAATATCTTCCCTGTAAAGTCCGCCCATTCGAGGCCGCGAAGCTCGCCCTTCGACAATCCCGAAAACGCGGCGGTCAGCACTACGGTCCAGGCAGGTTCCGGCAATACGGCGAGCATGGCCATTACCTCGGAAAATTTGTAAGCGTGACGCGGCTCGCGCTTCGCGGTTTTCGGCATCCGCGCATTCTGGACAGGATTTATACCATCCAGAATCCCATCCCCGAGCGCCTGCATGAAAACGCCGCGCATAAAGGCTTTGATATGCCCGAGCGAACTGCGGCCAAGGCCGGCCTTCGCTGCGGAGTCCAGCACGTGCTTGGCATCTTTTGTGCGAAACGATCGAAGAGTCAGCTTCCCCATATACGGCTTGATGTGGTTCTCCCAAACGTCCCGATACTGTTTTTGTGTCGCCGCGCGCAATTCCCGTTCGACGTAGTCTTTCAGGTAGATCTTGTCCACAAACTCAGAGACAGGCATGGTGCTGCGCGCGTCCAGCGTGCCGGAATTTACGGGCTTTAGTTCCTTCTCGACAAACTCCTGAACGCTCCGCCGCGTTTTATATTCCCCGCCAAAGGGCACTTCCAGTCTTTTGCAGAGTTGCTTGCGCTTGACCGTGCCGTCGGGCCCGATGGCGTCGTCCCAGAAGCGCACGAACCAGGAGTTTCCTTTGTGGAAGACATATCCGCGCTGGGTTTTCACTTTGTCGCCTTCTTTCCTGGCTTCCGCCTGGGAATATTCCAATATGGGGAATTGCAGTTGGCGCAGAATTTCGGGAGTTTCGGACTGCGCGGGTACCATTCGTGCCCGCATCGCAGGCATTTCACTGGCTTGATGGGGATGGCTTCCATGGACACACTATGGACTAGTCAATATGGACTTGTCAAGTGTTTTTTTAGGGAAGTTTGTCCGCGGCGGTCTTCCGGCGCCTCTTCCGGGGGCTTGACTTTGGAATGGGGGAATTATTGCGCAGCCAGGCGCAGACCTCCGGCCAGGCAAATCTCAGGTAGCGGCCGCAGTGGAGCACCGGCATTCCGCTCTCGGCCGACTTCTTGTAGACCCAGGAGAGGGGAAGCTGCAGGCGCGTAGCCAATTGCTCCGGAGTCAGAATGTCAGAGGCCTCAAGCGGGCCCTCCTGGTTCGCCTGGGTGCCGAATTTGACGCTCATCCGGCCCCCGTTTCTTTCTGCCCATATATATATGCAGTTTGGGCAGAAACGCTTTTGAAGTACCGGAACGGGTCGTTCCGCCGGCCCCGGCCTGTCCGGGCAAGCCGCCCCTCGCTTACCAGTCTCTTGAGCACCCTTTGGGCGGTAGTGCGGGCGACCTCGGAGCCTTCGAGCAGTTCGGAAAGCTCTTTGGCGTCTTCCTCGGACTCGGAGGCCGCCGCCAGGATGACGCTTTCCGCCTCGCGTTCGGAGATCTCCTCTTCCGTGCCCCTGTACTCATACTGGCCGTTTGAGTACTCGAAGATGGCTTCCGGCGGCAAGCCGTCGAATCTCGAGACGCACTCAATCTTTCGCAGCGTCGAACGCGCACGTCCCTCGAGGCGCCGCAGGCTCAGAAGGGTATCCGCTGCCCCGCCGAAGGCGGAAGATCCGCGCCCGGCATCCCCGATCTCGCCCCCGCTTTTACGTTCATGGCGGATGGTAAGTACTGCGGTGCCGCCTTCCGCAGCCTCCTGTAGGGGCTTCATGGTGGTCAGTGCCGCCCCCGAATCGTTCTCCGAATCTCCCTCAAGGCCCGCGAAGTGCGACACCGTGTCCACCACCAAAAGCACGGCCCCAACCTGCTTCGATTTGCCGGTCGCAAGCCGCGCTATTCCCGGCCAGTCCATGGCGGCCACGGCGCTCGAGGAAAGCACAAATAAGTTCCCCGCCTCGAGCAGGTTGGCTCTCTCGAGTGCAGCCCGGAAGGAAGCGGAAGGCTGCTCGGTCAGATAGATGACAGGTCCCTTGACGAGCGCTTTCCGGACTAATTCTCCGAGGGCGTAGCTGGTCTTGCCCGCCTTGATTTTCGCCGTGAGCTCCGTGATCGTTCCGGCCAGCAGGTAAGGTTCGACGATGGGCTCCTTCCCAGGCGATGCCGCGGCAAGATCCGGGGCGGTTTTGAACAGGTCTATTTCTTTCTGCCCAAACTCCCACCCTATATGGGCAGAAAGAGATGAAACGTCCTGAAGCACCGCCGCCAGGTCGCCGTTGGCACGCAAGAGGCGCTCAACTTGGGAGTCGAGCAGGTGGATCGCGCTACGAGCCCGCGCCCTCGTCTTGACGATCTCGGCATAGTAGGTGGGGTTCGAAACCCTGGCTATCCCGTCCGTGAGCGAGGCAACGAATGGAGCGCCGCCGGCCTCGTCGAGCTCGTGGGATTGCTCGAGGGAATCATGGAGCAGTAGGACATCGTTCGTCGGGATGCCCAGCCGGCGGAGCTGCTTCATGTGCCGGAAAACCACCCTGTGGAACGGCAGGAAGAAATCTTGCGACTCGAGGCCATCGAGCGCCTCAATCGCCTGCGTAGTACCGAGCAATATGGCGCCCAGAATGGCCCTCTCCGCTTCCGGGCTGTGTGGCAGCCGGTCCGCAACTCCGTCGCGGTTTTTGCGCTCGTGGCTCATGGCTGCGCCTTATTTGTGACAGCTACCCGGTCACGAACGTCATTTGCGACAGTGTTATCGTCACAAATGTCTGTGTTTGGGGGTTCTTCCTCGGACAACAACTCTCCACCCAGCACAATTCCAAGTACTGCATGATAACGATTCATCAGGCGATAGGCTCTTCGCAGCGGAATCCCCTCACGAGCACAGAATCCTTTGAAGCCGCCATCCTTTTGCTTGCCCCGGAATCCCTCAGCCCGTGCTTGCTGATGTGCTTCGGACAGCGACCTGCCAGCGTTCATCTCGTGAATGAATTTCTGCCAATTCCCAATGGCGTTAATCATGGCTCCAGTTCCACAGGATCGGACTCTAGTGAGCGTGCCAGGCGCTCGGCCCGGCGAAGGGATTCAATCGGCACTGGTTTATCCAGTTCGACGAGCATTCGCAGCAGTGTCAATTGGCCGCGGAGCGTTTTGATCTTGTCATTCCACGATAGTTCGCTGTCGGCCAAAGGCCGGACACGCAGCCGCAATTCGATCACGGACATCTCTCGAATTGCTTGCCGGCACGAAAGCCAGGCGTGCCGCGCCGCGGTTTTGTGCTACTCTCCACCGGACAACTCCTTGTACTTCCTGGCCGCCTCGCGTCCCCCGACGACTGGGGCGGCCTTTCTTTTTACTAATCGGGAACAGTGTAATAACAAAACTTGAACACCGTCAAGAACATTTATTGACAAACTCCTTGGACGGATGTAGGCTTCGGTTTTGGAGGAGCACAACCGATGACCGGCAAAGAGATCCGGCGGGCTAGGCTCGAACGGCACATGACACAGGAGTTTCTTGCCGGATTCGCCGGCATCCATCGTTCGGAGCTGTCGCTCTATGAAAACGGCGAGATTGAACTGAGCCCGGAGAAGCTCGAGAAATTAGAGCGGGCTTTGGCGAGAAAGAAAGTCCATAGCGAGAAAGATGAAAAGAGAGTCCGCAAGTATTACCGCCAGATCGTCAATATCACCCAGAAAGACTTAGCTCAACAGGTAGGCATCGACCCGGCCATTCTCAGCAAATGGGAAAACGGCAAGCTTGAAGTTTCGAAGAAAGTGTACGACCACATTTATCAAATTTTGGACGCGGCATACGACCGAACGAGCAAGTCTGATGTTCTGTGGCAAGCGGAGTTGAAGAGCGATTGGGCCAAAATCCTGGAGCAGCGTTTTGAGAATGTAAAGACACAACTCCGCGACGCACAAGAAACATTTGCGGGCGTTTTCGAATCCTGCCAGGCGGAAATTACTGCACTGGAAGCCGAAGTGAAGAAACTCCAGCACAAAGCCTCTTTGGAGGAAAAACCCGATGAGTGAATGGGTTCCAGCAAGCGCTCTGCTTGGGGTAACGAGGCATTGATAGTTTGGTCTTTTGTAATGGGACTTGGTGATCGAAAAAGATCAACAATCATGTGAGCCCCGAGGGGCGGATGAATGAAAAATGGGTGATGTGACCGTCAGTTCGACCACCGATGACCTCGCCAAGGTGCGTGCGGCCGCCGGCCTGCAAGAAGAATTGACGGAACAGGAAAAGCAGGAACAAACGGAGCAGCAGGAGTTCGAGCACGCGAGAACGGAAAACGGAAACGCTCCCCAAAGGGACAGGCGTATGTATGTCCTCGCTTCGAAGTGGCGCGAAGCGGAGCGCGAGCGCGACGAACTCCGCCAGCGCCTCGCAGAAGTTGAACGCAACCAGGCAAACGCTCCTCTGGACCGCGTTTTGGCTGCTGAATACCGCGCGGCCGAACTCGAAGAAAAGCTTCGTGCCTACGAGCACGGCGGCGGCGTTGCCTACGCGAACCCTCCGCCCGACTCAACGGAAGAGCAAGCATCCGAACAGGCTCCTGAGCAAGCCCCGCCAGAGCCACAATCCCAGCAAAACGCCAACGAAGCCTCGCCGGAATTCCGCGCCTTCCAGGAACAGCACAACCGCAAACTAACAGACATCCTGTCCAAACGACAGGACGGCAACGAACTCGTCGCCCGCGCCGCGCCTATCATCCAGGGAATGCGCCAGGACGTCAGTGAGGCCATTTCCTACGCGCTACAAAATTCGCCTAATTCCGAACACGTCATCATCTACTTGATGGAACATCCCGACCTCCTGCACCAGGCGAACGCGCTCTCTCCTCAGGATGCATTCACCAATACTCTCCGCCTCGCTGGCCGCCTTGAAACTCCGAACAGCCAGCCGCGAACAGTGCCTGTCTCGCGCGCTCCTGCACCAATTCGCCCGCTAAGCGGCCACGCCAAAATCGAGCAGAAAGATCCAGGGGAAATGTCACTGCCTGAATACCGGAAATGGTACGACAGAAACTTCACCCGAGGTCGCCGATGATCAACCCGAAACTCATTGAAGCCGCAAAAGCGCGACGGGACCGCCATGGCAGTGTCGTCATGACACTCGATCTGTTCATATCTATCCTCCAGGAAGCTGATAACCCCAGCGAGTACTCCTACCAGCCTCCCGCGCAACCTAAGCAGCTTCCGGTGCCAAGCGAATTTCCAAAACGGATGGTGCGCTGCGCTTCCAATGGCGAAATTGTCGAAACTCAGGTTATAAATACCTTCGCCGAATTGCAGGCGCTTCAGAAAACCGGAACTTGGTACAGATGGGAAGAAAGCTGAAAAGAAGGCCCGAAGCAATGCTAAGCACTGAAAAACCACCGTCTGTTGCGACGAGAGGAAACATTTCGAAATACAAATGGAAAAAAGGCCAATCTGGCAATCCGAGTGGACTTCCAGGACGGCCTAAGAAGGCAGAAATAGGGGCTTTAACGCGCGAAATTCTTGCTGAGGAGCATCCGAAGACAGGCAGGACGGAGCTTGAGAGATTGATCCGACAGATGTTGCGTAAGGCGCACCAGGGCAGCTTCAAACACGCCGAATTATTGCTCAATTATGGATTTGGGAAGCCGCTGGCTGTTCAGCAAAATCTAAATCTCAATGTGGATGATCGGGAATTATCGATTCAGGAAGTCGATGCGCAGTTGGATCAGATGTTTTCGCGCATGGGTGTTCCCCGCCCCGTGTGGTCGCCGGCTGGGCCTGCAATCGATATCGTAGCCGTGCGGTCGGAGATTAGCGACTTACTCGAGAAGCGTGAAGCGGCGAAAAGACCGAAAGCTTTGCCAGTAAAAGGGACTGGCACAATTCAATGAACTGGACGGAAGACGACGAAAGGCAGTTGCAGCGACTTTTGCTGATTGAGAAAGAATGGGAGAAACATGCAAGCCCTCCTATGCCTGTGCTAGAGCCTCCAGTCCCTGCACAGACGAACGAAAAAACCAGCAAGCCGCTGGAGTCCAAGCCGACTATTATCGAGCCGGATCGTCGCCATTTTATCGACCGAATCTGTCCTGAAGGATCGACGAAGCCATCAGGAAAAATGCTTGGCAAAGCGGACTGGATGCTAGGCTGAATGATCGATAGCTTATCGGCTGGTCGGGTTTACGAGCTTTAGTTTCAGATGTTTGCGAGGCGCGTTGCAAGGTCGTTGCACGCAGGGAGCAGGAAAATGGCGAGAAACCTAAAAATCGAAAGCAGCACGGATGGCAAAGCCGAGCGCGAAATGGCTGCGTTCGCGCCTTACCATAGCATGTCCATAACGGTCACCGCGGCACGTCCGTCGATCCGGCGCCCTGATGGCGGTACGGAAGCCGCCGAGCCTGATGTCCAGAATACCTCGCAAGTCGTTCCTGGCCGTGAACTCGTGAACGATGCGTCCGAATATGACCGCCGCGTACAGGAATTCAAGAAGCTGCAGCCGAACTTCAGCGCCCTTGTTGACCAACCGACCGAGATCCCGCTTGCAGCGCACAACCAGATTCTCCGTATGCGCAATGGGCCAGAGATCGCATTATTTTTGAGTTTTTCCCCTGAAGTGTGTTCCCACCTTTGCAAGATGGACCCTATTAAAGCAGCAGATACCATTTCGGATATCAGCGACGATCTTGATTGGGGAAACATTCCGACCAGCAAGGCAGAGCATTTTTAGCTTAGCGGCACGGCGACAGTAAGTGTAGGCGAAAAGGAAACGGGATCGGAGCCGGGCCGGTGAGCCAAAAATGGATTGGACTAAACCGCGGCTAGGTCCGTGTCCTATGGGTTTTGTTTGGTGAATTGGAGACGTGGAGGAGAGAGCAAGCCGTAGGGAAATGTTGAAATGATGCCGGCGGGCCACGATGGACGGCGTTCAGCGGGCCCCTACAGGGCAAAATGTAGCATTCTTGGTTGACGCCGAGAGGTTCAGAGCTGCGTGAGACAAGACGATTCCGTTGACTCGATGGCTTCGAGTTCTTAGCGAGACCGATTGGGAGTCGCGCAGGATGGATCATGATGTGTCCTTAATGGCCGGTGAAGAGTTAACTCCGGGCAGATTGGCAATCGGGATCATGTGGCCGCGATGGCAAACGGGGCATTCCCGCAGAGAATGGCCCGTGAGTCGCTCGTATCGATCACGGTAGTCCTCCGGTGTTGCGGGGTCAGAGGAACTTTCTCGTGTGAGGGTCACGCCGAGAAGTTGGCGGCACTGCTCCAACTTCTCTTGGCGATGAGGATTGGCAAGGAATCCGTAGTAGCGAATGCGGTGGAGCCCGTTAGGCAGAACGTGCAGGAGGAATCGTCCGATGAATTGGCCTGCTGAGAGGGTCATGGTCTTCTGTTGATTGTTGTGGCGGTAATCTCTCCAGGTGAATCTGACTTCACCGCCTTCGATATCGACGATCCGATGATTCGAGATGGCCACGCGGTGGGTGTAGCGGCCGACGTAATCCAGCACTTGCTGTGGTCCGGCGAAGGGTGGTTTGGCGTAGACAACCCATTCCACGTCTCGTACCGAATCGAGGTGGCGCTGAAAAGCCTGTCGATCTCGCAGGGCCTCAAGCGAGGTGAAGAAGTGCAGCTGGCCAGAGTCGAAGGCCTGCTCGAGGTAGATCAGGAACAAGCGGCGGAACAGGCGAGACAACACCCGCACGGGCAGAAAAAAGTTTGGGCGGCAGGAGATCCACTGGGTGCCATCGAGTGAGATTCCGCCTCCCGGAACGACACAATGGAGGTGGGGATGATAAACCAAGGTCTGCCCCCAACTGTGGAGTACGGCAAAGAAGCCGATCTTAGCTCTCAGGTGTTTGGGATCGGCGGCGATGGTGGACAAGGTTTCGGCCGTGGCACGAAACAGAATGTCGTAGACGACCTTTTTGTTCTGGTAAGCGATGGAAGCGATCTGTTCGGGGACGGAGAAGACGACATGGAAATAGTGCGTGGGGAGGACTTCAGCCATTCGCTTCTCGACCCACTCGGCACGAGCTAGTGATTGGCACTTGGGACAGTGGCGGTCACGACAGCTGTCATAGCAAGGCCGCTCGTAATAACAGCCGTCGCAGCGTTCGAGATGACCGCCGAGAGCTGCGGTGCGACACACCTCGATCGCCTTCATGACACGCCGCTGTGCCGTTGAGAGCGACCCATCATGCTGTTGACGATAGGCTTCGCCGTAGCGGCGAAAGATGTCCGCTACTTCGAACTTCGGGCGTTCCACCAGAGTGGGCGATCAGAGGGATGGGGGTGGTGTGAGGTTCACCTCCGAAGAATCCGGGCGAGGCAGCAGATCCAGGGGGCTCGTGGTGGAGCAGACTTTGCTGGTCGCCAGAAGTAAGTACTTCGCGGTTGTGGCCAAACTGCGATGCCCGAGCAGGAGTTGAATCTTGCGCACGTCGGTGCCTTGTTCAAGCAGGTGGACGGCAAACGCGTGGCGCATAGAATGGGGCGTGATGGGTTTCGCAATTTTTGAAATGAGGCGGGCCTCCCGGCACTCGTCCTCCACCGCTGATATACCGATGTGTTGGTGCAAGTAGCCCGGGAAGAGCCAGTCTTTCGGCCGCTCGGCTCGCCACCAGGCGCGCAGGATCTCAAGAAGCTTGGGGGAGAGTAATGTGTAGCGATCTTTTCTTCCTTTGCCCTGCTCGACCCGGATGACCATGCGCTGGCTGTCGATGGCGTGAGGCCTCAGCGCGACGGCCTCAGAGATGCGTAGGCCAGCGGCGTAGCAAGTGGTTAAGATAGCGTGATGTTCTCTGTTCTTGACGCTCTCCAAGAACTGGCGGACCTCCTGTGGGCTCAGGATGACGGGTAGCTTCTTCGGCTTCTTGGGAATGGGAATCGCGTCGGCCAGGGACCAATCTCTTTTCAGTGTCACCTTGTACAGGAAACGGAGGGCTGC
>Ga0182034_10001861_pt1 | contig 10532 bp, 10 predicted proteins | sample flu12Cox44000172_FD_125972 | JGI IMG/M metagenome (GOLD analysis project Ga0182034, IMG submission 125972) | Lab enrichment of tropical soil microbial communities from Luquillo Experimental Forest, Puerto Rico - flux4day.12C.oxic.44.000.172 | ecosystem: Environmental > Terrestrial > Soil >... | reverse complement strand
GATGATGTCGACGGCGCGCGCCCGGATGACCGGACGGAAGCCCGCACGCGTGAGCAGCGTCTCTCCGGTCACGACCGGAATCCGGCTGGCGCGGCGAACCTCCGCCAGTGCCTCCACGTTCTCCGACTGGCAAGGCTCCTCGAACCAGTAGGGCTCGAATTCCGCAAGCGCATTGGCGAGATCGATGGCGTGCATCGGCGCCAGCCGCCGGTGCACCTCGATCAGGATATCGACCTCGCGGCCGACGGCGTTGCGAACGGCACGTGTGACGTTCACGGCGCGCCTGATGTGATCCTTCGGGATGAAGGTGCGCCACGGGCCCGGGAGCGGATCGAACTTCAGTGCGGTGAATCCGCGCTTGAGGACGGCCTGCGCAGCGCGGGCGTAATCCTCCGGCGCCTGCATCTTGTAGCTCCAGCCGTTGGCGTAGACCCGCACCCTGCCCCGGCACGGACCGCCGATAAGATTGTAGACCGGCTGCTGCGTGACCTTTCCGGCGATATCCCACAGCGCCTGCTCGATACCCGAGAGCGCGCAATAGAACTCCAGCGACCCGCGTCGTTGTGCGTAGTCGTCGAACGCGATCTGCAGGATGTGGCGGATATGGAACGGATCGCGGCCGACCAGATAGCGGCCGAGCTCCTCGACCTGCGCGGCGATGGCACGGTCGCGGTCGTACTGGCTGTAGGCTTCGCCCCATCCGACAATGCCGGCATCGGTGGCAAGCCGCACGAACACGAAGTTCTTGCGCCAGCCGGAATGGACCGCAAGCGCTTCGACGCCGGCAATCTTCATTCATCCCCCCGGTTCATCGACAACGTGCGAGGCCGATTATTCGCGAGGAGCTCAGAACGGCCGATCGCCTCTGATCGTCACCCGGCGGCCGGAGCGGGTCTGCGGGTAATAGTCCCACAGCGCCTGATGCTGGACGCAGCGGTTGTCCCAGAAGGCGACCGAATGGGCCCGCCAGCGAAAGCGGACCTGGAACTCCTCCCGTGTGCCAAACTCGCACAGAAAATCCAGGATTGCGCGGCTCTCTTCTCTCGATAGCCCGTCAATTTGGGTGGTGAACTCGCCGTTGACATAGAGCGCCTTGCGCCCGGTCACGGGATGGGTGCGCACGACGGGATGCGATGCCCTTGGATAGCTTTTGCCGCTTTCGGGGATTCCCATCAGCGCATTGTTTCTTCGATAGATATGATCGCCCGAATGGGTTGCGGTCAGCCCTTCGAGATAGACCTTCATGCCGGAGGACAGCGCGTCGTAAGCCGCATACTGGCTGGCGAAGAGCGTATCGCCGCCGCAGGGGGGTACCGTGTGGAGGTAGAGGATGCTGCCCATTGGCGGCTCCTCTTCGCAGGACACGTCCGAATGCCAGTATTCCCCGTTGATGCGCCGGGAATTGGCATCGGCATGGATCGGCAGAATTTCGGGATGTCCCTGCGGCCCGGGCGTGCTGGGATGAATATGCAATTCTCCGAAATACCGCCCGAACCTCTTGTGGGCTTTCACGTCCATCGGCTGATCGCGGAAGAACAGAACCAGGTGCTCTGCCAGCGCGCAATGCAGCTCCTCGACCTGGCGGTTGCTCAGCGCATTTGCCAGGCTCACGTCTTCCACAAGGGCTCCGATGCGAGGCGTCGCCGGCGTGACGGTGATCGATTCATATTCCATGGAATGACCTCTTGCTTGCGGGAATTTACTGCGACAAATTCACTGCGACAAATTTACTGTGCCAAATTCACTGGGACTTGGCGCCGGAAAACTTCACCACCTTCGCCCACTTTGCGGTCTCCTGCGCGATCAGCTCTGCAAACTCGGCGGGCGAGCCCGCAAGCGCGACGCCCCCGAGGTCGGCGAGCCGCGCGTTGAGCGCGGGATCGGCGAGGCAGGCGTTGATCTCCTCATTGAGCCGCTCGATGACTGCGGCGGGCGTATTCCTCGGGGCGCCGAGGCCAAACCAGGCGCTTGCCTCGTAGCCCGGCACGAATTCGGCAATGGCCGCAAGCTCCGGCAGCGCCTGCGAGCGCGTTGCGCTCGTCACCGCGAGCGCGCGCAGCGTGCCCGCCCTGATGTAGCCGATTGTCGAAGCGCTGGTACCGAAGACGACCTGCACCTGTCCGCTGAGCATGTCGGTCATTGCCGCCGCCACGCTCCGGTACGGCACATGCACCATCCTCACCCCGGTCATCATCATGAACAGCTCGCCGAAGATATGGGGCGTGCTGCCGCTTCCCGGCGAGGCCATGTTGAGCTTGCCGGGATTGTCCTTGCCATATGCAATGAACTCGGGGACGGTGCTGGCCGGTACCGACGGGTTCACGACCATGACATTGGGGAAGCGCACGATGCTCGCGACCGGCGCAATGTCGCGGGCGAAATTGAAGCTCAGGTTCTCATAAAGCGTGACGTTGATAGTGCTGGGCGTGCCGATCAGGACGAGAGTATAGCCGTCGGGGGGCGAGCGCACGACTGCCTCAACGCCGAGATTGCCGCCGGCGCCCGGCCGATTTTCAATGACGAACGGCTCGGCGAGCCGCGCCGACAGCCATTGCCCGATCAACCGCCCGACGATGTCGGTGCCTCCGGCGGAGCCGAAAGGCACGATGATCCGCACTGCGCGCGCCGGATAGGCTTGCGCCGCGGCGAGGCGCGGCACCGCCGCGGCAGCGGCCGCGCCCGCCGCCAGATGCAGAAGGTTGCGGCGCGCAAGCTTCATGATGAACTCAAAGAGTGCAGCAAACTCGGTCTAATACCTCCCCTTAGGGGAGGTCGACCGCCGAACGAAGTGAGGCGGTCGGGTGGGGTGAAGCGGAAGGCCCGCGAGATTGTCGCGTTCCCCCACCCGTTACAACCGCGAGTAACACACCATTAACACCTCCGGCGCATTTACAGGAGCCGTAATGTGCTCGCTACCCGCTCGGGGCGCACGCCATGCCGGAACATCGCCATAGCCAACGCACGCACATGCTTCGTGCCGGCAAGATCGTGTTCAACAACAAGAGCTCGGTGATCGACTGCCTGGTGCGCAATCTCTCGCCGACCGGGGCCTGCCTGCTGGTGTCGAACGTTATCGGCGTTCCCTCGACTTTCGAGCTTCTGATCGAGGGTGAGGGCGCAAGCCGCCCCTGCACGATGATCTGGAACAACCAGAACCGCATCGGAATCGAGTTTCGCGGTTAACGGACGCTCTACACCCCTATCCCTTTTTGCCGCAGCGCCCCGCCGATCTCTTCCAGGATTGCGGGATCGTCGATGGTCGCCGGCATGGTCCAGGCCTCGCCGTCGGCGATCTTCTTCATGGTGCCGCGCAGAATCTTGCCCGAGCGCGTCTTGGGCAGCCGCGGAACGGTGATGGCAAGCCTGAAGGCGGCGACCGGGCCGATCTTCTCGCGCACCAGCGCGACGCATTCCCGCTCAATGTCCGCAAGGGGGCGCTCGACGCCGGCCTTGAGCACGACAAAGCCGCACGGCACCTCGCCCTTGAGCGCGTCCGCAATGCCGATCACGGCGCATTCGGCGACATCGGGATGGGCGCTGAGCACTTCCTCCATGCCGCCGGTGGACAGCCGATGGCCCGCGACATTGATGATGTCGTCGGTGCGGCTCATCACGTAGATGTAGCCGTCCTCGTCCTTGTAGCCGGCATCTGCGGTCTTGTAGTAGCCGGGGAACTCGGCGAGGTAGCTCTGCCTGAACCACTTGTCCTGCTGCCACAGCGTCGGCAGGCAGGCTGGCGGCAGCGGCAGCTTGACCACGATCGAGCCCATCTTACCGGCCGGCAATTCGCGGCTCGCTTCGTCCACCACGCGCAGATCGTAGCCCGGCATCGCCACCGCGGGCGAGCCATGTTTCACGGGCAGCGCCCCGAGCCCGACCGGATTGCCGGCGATCGCCCAGCCGGTCTCGGTCTGCCACCAGTGGTCGATCACCGGTTTGCGCAGCAGGTTCTCGGCCCATGCGAGCGTATCGGGATCGGCGCGCTCGCCGGCGAGAAAGAGGGTGCGGAACCGCGCGAGGTCGTAGCGGGAAAACAGCTTCCCCTGCGGGTCCTCCTTCTTGATGGCGCGGAAAGCGGTCGGCGCCGTGAACATGGCGACACAGCCGTGCTCGGCGATCACCCGCCAGAAGGCGCCCGCATTGGGCGTGCCGACCGGCTTGCCTTCGTAGAGAATCGAGGTGCAGCCGTGGAAGAGCGGCGCGTAGACGATGTAGGAGTGCCCGACCACCCAGCCGACGTCGGAGGCCGCCCAGTACACCTCGCCCGGCTCGACGCCGTAGAGATTGTGCATCGACCATTCGAGCGCGACCATGTGGCCGCCGTTGTCGCGCACCACCCCTTTCGGCCGCCCCGTGGTGCCGGACGTGTAGAGGATGTAGAGCGGGTCGGTGGCGGCGACCGGGGTGCACTCGTAGACCGAGCGGGCGAAAACGATGGCTTCGTCCCGCAGCTTCGCCCAGTCGTGGTCCCGACCCGCGACGAGTGCCGCCTCTTCCTGCGGGCGCTGCAGGATGAGGCAGGCGGCGGGCTTGTGGCTCGCCAGGACGATCGCCTCGTCGAGCAGCGGCTTGTACTTGACGATCCGGCCGGGCTCGAGGCCGCAGCTTGCGGACAGAATCAGCTTCGGCTTGGCGGCGTCGATGCGGGTTGCCAGTTCCTTCGCGGCGAAGCCCCCGAACACCACCGAGTGGATGGCGCCGATGCGGGCGCAGGCAAGCATCCCGATCGCTGCTTCCGGCACCATCGGCATGTAGAGGATGACGCGATCCCCCTTCTCGACCCCGCAATCGCGCAGCATGGCGGCCAGCACCTGCGTCTCGGTCTGCAGGCGGTGATACGTGATGACGCGCTTCTCCCCCGCCAGCGGGGAATCATAGATGATTGCCGGCTGCTCGCCGCGACCCCGCATGACGTGGCGGTCGACCGCGTTCCAGCAGGTATTGCACACGCCACCGACGAACCACCGCCCGTAGATGCCGGCATCCGGGTCGAACGTCCGCTTCGGCGGCTCGATCCAGTCGATCGCCTGCGCGGCCTCACCCCAGAACGCCTGCGGGTCGCGCCGCCACTGCGCATAGACCTCGGGATAGCGGCTGGTGCGGGCATCCATGGCGAGCCTCCTTATCGCAGCAAAGAGCAGTGCTTTAATGAACCGCTTGCGCGCAGCAGACGCCGTCACCTCTCCCCGGCGGGGAGAGGTCGGATCGCGCTGGCGCGATCCGGGTGAGGGGGCCATTGCCCGGCAGGTGAATCCGGACCCCCTCACCCGGAATGCGCGCGCAAAGCGCGCCCATTCCGACCTCTCCCCTTCGGGGAGAGGTAAAGAGTGTCTGCGGCGAGTTCATAGGAATACGATCCATCGATCCGCCATTTTGACCCCCGCGCCTAACATTTGCAAAGCGCACCCGCAGGGGGGCCATGCGCCGGAAAGTCTGGTGCCGGCACGTCGGCTGCGCTTTGATCCCGGTCAAATGCTCCCCGGGCGTCGCTCGCTTTTCTCCCGCGCGCGCCTTCTCCTCTCACCATCCCCCAAGTGTCCGGCAATAAGTGTCCAGCGATCCGTTGTTCTATCTCCTGACCGCCGTGGCGGTCATCCTGCTCGGCCTTTCCAAGGGCGGGCTCGTCGGGCTCGGCGTCATGGCGCTGCCGCTGATGTCGCTGTTCGTTCCGCCCATGCAGGCAGCAGCCATCATCCTGCCTACGGTGCTGGTGCAGGACGTTCTTACGGTGTGGATCTATCGCCGGGAATGGAGCGCCTGGAACATCAAGCTCATGCTGCCCAGCATGGCCGCGGGCATCGCAATCGCGGCATTGTTTGCGGCCTCGCTGTCGGCCGCGCACGTGCGGCTCGCCATCGGTCTTATCGCCGGCGCGTTTGTGCTGCGGCACTGGATCGGGGAGCGCTTGCCGCCCTTTGCGCCGCGGCCGAGCGCTGCGACCGCGCTCCTGTTCGGAACCATCGGCGGCTTCACCACCATGCTGGCGAATGCCGGCGGGCCGGCGTGGCAGATGCATCTTCTGCCGCAGCGGCTCGACAAGTTTGTCTACGCGGGCACGTTCAGCATGCTGTTCGCGGCGAGCGACATCCTGAAAATTCCCGCCTATGGCGCGCTCGGCCAGCTTACGGCCGAAAATCTGGCCACCGGCGCGCTGCTGCTGCCGCTCGCCGTGATCTCGAACTTTGCCGGCATCTGGCTGCTGCGCAGAACGCCCACGGAGCTCTTCTTCCGAATTGCCTATGTCCTGATGTTCGCGATCTCAGTCGAGCTCGTTCGCGACGGCTTGGCACATTTGCTGCCTGCGTGATGCTTTCATCGGCGGCAGGCATGACCATCATCACCGATCCCCTGTTCTACCTCCTTGCCATCCCCGCCATTCTCGCGGTCGGTCTCGGCAAGGGCGGCTTTGCCGGATTGGGCATGATCTCGGCGCCGCTGCTTGCGCTGCGGCTGCCGCCGCTGCAGGCGGCGGCGATCCTCCTGCCGATCCTGCTCTGCCAGGATGCGATCTCGGTGTGGGCCTATCGCCGCGACTGGTGCGCCTGGAACCTCAAGGTGCTGCTGCCCGGCTCGGTGGTCGGCGTGGCGGCAGCCTGGCTGTTCGCGGCCTTCGTCGCGCAGGCCTATGTCGAGCTCGCGGTCGGCGCAACCGGCATCTGCTTCGTGCTCTACATGTTCCTCGCGCACGTGCCGGCGCAGCCGCGGCGCTCGAGCGCGGCGTCGGGGATGTTCTGGGGCTCGCTCGCCGGCTTCACCTCGACCATCATCCAGGTCGGCGGGCCGCCCTACCAGGCGCACATCCTGCCGCAGCGGCTCGACAAGCTGACCTTGATCGGCACCACCATCATCTTCTTCGCGCTGGTGAACCTGATGAAGATCGCACCCTATGCCGCGCTCGGCCAGTTCTCGACCCGCACGCTTGCAACCTCGCTCGTCCTCTTGCCGCTTGCCATTGCCAGCAATCTGTTCGGGCTCTGGCTCGCGCGCCGCACGCCGACCGAGCTGTTCTACCGGCTCGCCTATCTCCTCGTGCTGCTGATCTCGCTCGTCCTGTTCTGGCGCGGCACCAGCGCCATCTTTTTTACCTAGACGATAAGCAGTCTGCCGACCTCGGCGAGCAGCTCGACAACGGAGATCAGCTCTTCAATGTTCTTGCCGCGCCGCTTCTGGCGCTTGAGATCGTCGCGGAACTGCTTGCGCTGGGTAACCCGCCGCATGCGTCAATGCTAGAGCGAGCGGGTTTTCTTTGCCCACTTAGAAAAAGAATCGAATGTCTCGATATTTCTGCGCGCGCGCGCTTCGTCGATGGCGCGTCTCGTTGCCTTGTTCGGCACGCGCAGGGGAAACGGCAAACCCCGGGTGAGCTTGACCTGCGCAAGAAACAGCGTAATTGCCTCGCTCGAAGTGAGGCCGATCTTCTTGAGCACAGCTTCCGCGCCTCGCTTTAGCTCGGGCTCGACGCGCGCTCTGACGGTTGCTGTTTTGGGCACGTTCATGCCTCCTTTCGTGAGATGTAGCACAATTGGGCTACACCAGCAACCGGTTCCGGCACACGGCGCGGGCTGATTGAGGTTTTCGTGAGCGGCTTGTCCCATCAAGCCCGGCTGCATGGAGCATTTGGGGCGATACGTGCACATTGATCGAGGGGCATCCCGTTCGCTAGGCTTCAACCGCCCGGCGCGCGAGGCTGCCATGAGTCCTGACAATATCCGTGCTGACAATACCCCTTACGATATCGATCTTCCCCGCAATCCCGCGAACTTTCAGCCGCTGACCCCGCTGTCGTTCCTGGAGCGGGCGGCGGCCGTGTTCCCCGACCGCACCGCCATCATCCACGGCGCGCTGCGCCGCAGCTACGCGGAGTTCTACGCGCGCGCGCGCCGGCTTGGCTCGGCGCTGGCGCGGCGCGGGATCGGGCGCGGCGATACCGTCTCGGCGCTGCTCGCCAACACGCCGGCCATGCTGGAATGCCACTACGGCGTGCCCATGAGCGCCGCGGTGCTCAACACCATCAACACCCGGCTCGACGCCCCCGTCATAGCCTTCCAGCTCGATCACGCCGAGGCAAAGGTGCTGATCGTGGACCGCGAGTTCGCCAAGCTCGCGCAGGACGCGCTGGCGCTCGCCAAGGTGAGGCCGCTTGTCATCGACTGCGCAGACCCGGAGCATTCCGGTGCCGCCGAGCGGATCGGATCGATCGGATACGAGGAATTTCTTGCGGGCGGCGATCCCGAGTTCGCCTGGATCATGCCCGCTGACGAGTGGGACGCCATCTCGCTCAACTATACCTCGGGCACCACCGGCGACCCCAAGGGGGTCGTCTACCACCATCGCGGCGCCTATCTGCTCGCAATCGGCAATGTGCTCACCGGCAACATGGGCCGCCACTGCGTCTATCTGTGGACGCTGCCCATGTTCCATTGCAACGGCTGGTGCTTTCCCTGGACGCTGTCGGTGGTGGCCGGCACCCACGTCTGCCTGCGCCAGGTGCGCGCGCGCGCGATATACGATGCCATCGCTGCCCACCGGGTGACGCATCTGTGCGGCGCGCCCATTGTGATGGCGACCCTGCTCAATGCTTCCGCCGGCGAGAAGAAGCCGCTGCCGCAGGAGGTGGAGTTTTTCACCGCCGCGGCGCCGCCGCCGGAAGCGGTGCTCGCCGCCATGAAGGCTGCCGGTTTCAACGTCACGCATCTCTACGGGCTGACCGAGACCTACGGCCCGGCCGCCGTCAATGAATGGCAGGACGCGTGGGACGCCCTCTCGGCCGCCGACCAGGCCGCCAGGAAGGCGCGCCAGGGCGTGCGCTATGTGCCGCTCGATGCGCTCGACGTGCGCGATCCCGAGAGCATGCAGCCGGTGGCGCGCGACGGTAAAAGCATGGGCGAGGTGATGTTCCGCGGCAATGTGGTGATGAAGGGCTATCTCAAGAACAAGCGTGCGACCGCGGAGGCGTTTGCGGACGGCTGGTTTCACTCCGGCGACCTCGGCGTCATGCACCCCGACGGCTACATCCAGCTCAAGGACCGCTCCAAGGACATCATCATCTCCGGCGGCGAGAACATCTCCTCGATCGAGGTCGAGGATGCGCTCTACAAGCATCCCGCGGTGTCCGCCGCCGCCGTGGTGGCGAAGCCGGACGAGAAATGGGGCGAGACGCCATGCGCCTTCGTCGAGCTCAAGCCGGGGCACGACGTCACCCCCGAGGATCTCGTCGCCTGGTGCCGCAAGCAGCTCGCGAGCTACAAATGCCCGCGCTACGTGGTGTTCGCCGAGCTGCCGAAGACCTCGACCGGCAAGATCCAGAAGTTCAGGCTGCGCGACATGGCCAGGGAGGTGTGATTGCCGCTCCTGCTCGCGCTTGTTGCTGCACTCGCGCTGGTGCCGGCGCAGGCGCGGCCGGGCGAGTTGTACGCCGGCAAGAGCATCGACCTCGTGATCGGCACGCCGGCCGGCGGAGGCTACGACATCTATGCGCGCGCGCTCGCGCGCCATCTCGGCCGCCACCTTGCGGGGCAGCCGAACATCGTCACCAAGAACATGCCGGGGGCCGGCAGCGCGCGCGCCGCCGCGTTCGTCAGCGCGGTTGCTCCCAAAGACGGCACCGTGATCGGCGCCATCACGCCGGGGGCGGTAATGGGGCCGCTGCTCGACGAGAAGAGCGAGGCGCTGTTCGACCCGACCAGGGTGCTCTATCTCGGTACCGCCAACAACGGCACGCGGGTGTGCATCTCGCGCAGCGATTCGAAGATCAGGACCTTCGATGACGCGCTGACGCACAAGGCCTCCTTCGGCGGCATCGCATCGAACGAATCCACCCGCGAATACGGCTACATGCACAAGAAGGCGTCGGGCGCGCGCTACGACGTCGTCTCGGGCTACAGCGGCACCGCCGAGATTGCGCTCGCCATGGAGCGCGGCGAGATCGACGGCGCCTGCGGGTGGGACTGGTCGAGCCTCAAGTCGCAGCGGCCGGACTGGATCCGCAACGGGACGGTCAACGTGCTGCTGCAGGCCGGGCTCGAGCCCAACCCCGAGCTCTCGCGCATGGGCGTTCCGTCGGTGTTCAAATACGTACACGATGAAGCCGACCGGCGCGCGGTGGAGCTGATCGTGAGCCAGCAGGTGTTCCTGCGCTCCTACATCGCGCCCTCGGGCATCCCGCCGCAAGCGCTCGAGGTGCTGCGCGCGGGTTTCGACGCCACCATGACCGATGCGCAATTCCTCGCCGACGCCGATAAGCTTCGCATCGACATCGCGCCGCTCTCCGGCGCCCGGGTGCAGGAGCTGGTGCAGAAGCTTTACGCCACCCCGAAGGACGTGGTCGCCCGCGCGCAGCGCCTGATCACGCCTTAGCCCTGCGCCTGCAGCGGCTGTGTAGCCTGGGTTGAGCGCGCTTGCGCGAAACCCAGGATCTTCCCGGGTTTCGCTTCGCTCAACCCGGGCTACACTTCTTGTTGGCCCTATGCCTGCAGTGTCCGTGTAGCTTGGGTTGAGCGCGTTTGCGCGAAACCCAGGATCTTCCCGGATTT
>Ga0182034_10001860_pt1 | contig 10538 bp, 9 predicted proteins | sample flu12Cox44000172_FD_125972 | JGI IMG/M metagenome (GOLD analysis project Ga0182034, IMG submission 125972) | Lab enrichment of tropical soil microbial communities from Luquillo Experimental Forest, Puerto Rico - flux4day.12C.oxic.44.000.172 | ecosystem: Environmental > Terrestrial > Soil >... | reverse complement strand
TCGAACTCCACAACCGTGGCCTTCCGGCTTTGACGAGCAACATCCAGAGCTATATGAGCGTCCTTCCATGCCGCTGGCATCAGCATCGAATCGGAACAAGACCGGCTTAAGCCGATGTAAACAAGAGACCCAGGGACACGCCGCATGATTTCGGCTATGAGGCTCTGAGCAAAGTCGCGCACTCGCACCGGATCGCAAGTGGAGACAACCAGAGCCAATTCATTACCCCTCTGTCCCAATAGCCTCACTATATGGCGACCCGGCAAGCGATCTGGGGCCTCGGCGACAGATCGGCGGCGGCCTTCGATTTCTGCGCCCGTGAGTAGGCCGGATTTGCCAGGTTTGTCGATTCCCTCGACCTGACAAACTACGACACAATATTCGCTAGGAATTTCGGCGTTCAATTCTCTGGCCCGTTGGAGCGCAAGCTGTCGCAGATGGTCCGGACCTTCCAGTAGATCCCAAGTTAGCGTGGCTAGCTTGTCGCTGAGAGCACGCGCAGCCGCTCGTTCCTTTGTTTGGTGGAGTGCAGCGGTTACGCATAGTTCGGTGATCGCGAGTTGGGCGCTTTCGTCTTCGAGTTTTGGATCGATCAGAACGGCCCATCCCAACTGCTCCGATCCCGCCGCAATGCTTTGAAAGGCGAAGCGAAGCGTCCCCGAAGTCAGTACCTTACATCGAGTTTCCGATCCCGTACTTTGCGAAATTCCCACGCGGATTGCGTGAAGAACACCGTCCGCGGTGGACACATCAGGATGATATGCCTTTACATCTAGGTGCTTGTCTAAGATCAGGACTGGAGATCGCAGATGCTCTTGCGCTCGCTGGGCAATTTCCGAAAGACTGCCGCCATTCAGTAGCGTCGAGATGAGATTTTCCTGCAGGTCCGCAGAATTACGGATGACGTCATATCGATGCTGCAGCTCTAGATGAGCTTCCTTTAGTTTCTGAGCGGCCAACTCGCGAGCTTCAAGCAAGGAAGCGTTCTCTATCGCTAACGAAGCGAGATTGGCGAGGGTGGCGAGCTCTGCGGTATGTTGCGACGTGAACGTCGACGGTTTGCGCCGCCAGACTTCCAGAACACCGATTACTTGGTCCTGCGACATCAGAGGGACCGCAAGAGCGGAGCGGACGCGTTCGGCTCTTGCAAGGCTCATAAAGTCGCGGCTAATAATTTCGCTTTGGACGTAATCCTCGATAGAACAGGGTTGGCGGGTCTGAAGGACTCGACCGCCTACACCCTGCCCAGCCTTCATGCGAAGGCGAGCCATTTCACCTGCGAAATTGCCAGTGCAGCGTTTCATGACCAGCGCATCATCCTCAAGAAGCATGATGCCGCAGATGTCCGCGGAGAGTCTGGTCTTGGCCTCGTGAGTGATTTGAATAAAGATCTCGTGGAGATTCTGACTCTTCAAAATCTTGTTTGCCACGCGTTGGAATACGCGGATCGCTTCGAGTTTATCGGGGTTGATCTTGTGACTTTCGCTCGACGCGATCGCGAGCCCGAACACCTTCGAGAGGATCATAGCAGTGTCGCGAAGTACCCGTGGATTGCTAATTCCTTCGGCCAAGAGAGCGACGCTACCAATTTGGACAGGGATGAAGGCAGAATCATCAAAGTGCACTACGTCTGCCGGGGCGTCAGGAAGGCTTTCGATCAATGCTTCGTCGGCGCCGTCATTGAGCTTCTCCCATTCGCGCCAGGCGCCGGCCGATCGGACGAGAAGCCGGACATCCCTCGCCGCAAGGAGATTTCGAAACAGAATGCGTGCCTCAGCAAAAAGCTCTTGGGGATCATGATCTGCAGCGTTGGCGAGCGTGACAATCGCCTCTCTCAACAAGTCGAGCGAAGAATCGGGATGATGGTCTAGCACTCCCCTGTGCGCCAAATGCACAGTCCTCCTCATGGACACTTCTCCCGCTCGGCCTGAACTCGAGATGATCGTTCGCCTTTGCTAGTGGTTTTTGCGATGCAATATGATTGCCTCTGCACCTAAGAGCTTGCTCTTACTAGGTTAGATTGGCAATCGTCATTGAAGGGATCGTCGGTCAGATCCTAGGATCAATTACGGCCTTCATGATTTTCTGAGCCTTGAGGTCAGCATAGGCCTGAGCGGCGCCCGCGAATCCGACCCTGCGATCCACCACCACCGTAGGATCGAGAGCACCCGTGGTGATGAGCGACAGAAGTCGGGCACGAAGCCTGATCGAATCGCCTATGGCAAAGCCCAGTGTCAGTTCATTTGCGAAGCTCCTTGCGAGCGGAAAGGGCCAACTTTCGGCGGCATGCGCGCCTACGGAAATGATGCGGCCACGCTTTCGAATAAGCCCGAATCCAGCCGTCAGAGTGGCTGCGGCGCCGACGGCTTCGACGACCAGATCGACCCCATCTCCATCGGTCAACCGATCAACCAATGAGCGAGCGTCTTCCGGCGAGGCGGCGAGACTGCCATTTGCCAGGGCGAATGCGCGGCGTGTCTCGCTCGGCTCGATGACCACAACCGCGCCTGCCCCTGCGGCCTGTGCTGATAAGCTCGCAAGCTGACCAACACTGCCGCCGCCTATGACTGCCACGATTTCCCCCGGCAAGAGCATGCCCCGCTCAACGGCTGCCCAACCAGTGGCCAAGTTGTCACCGAGAAGGATCGCCGCCTCGTCGGAGCATCCTTTGGGCATGAGCCCAAGCGTAGTATCGGCATGTGGAACGCGTACAATCTCCGCTTGCGCACCGTGAAGGGCTGGGCCAAAGCAGGTTCCAGTACCAAAGAAGGCTCTCTCCTGGCATTCCCAATGGTCGCCCCGATCGCACCAGCGACAATGTCCGCAGGCGGTGAAGTCAGATGACATTACACGGTTCCCAATTTTGAACCGAGTAACGGCGCTGCCGATGGCAATCACCTCACCAACGAATTCGTGACCGATGATTGCTCCCGGTTGAATACCAGAGAAATCGCCAGCAATGACGTGCAGATCAGTGCCGCAAATGCCGGCCAGATCAACACGGACGAGAGCATCTCCCGGATGTTCCAACTGCGGGGGAGGCACGTCTCGCTGCGCAACGATTTCCGGTCCCTGGTAGACAATGGCACGCATATTAGCTCAATTCCGAAATGCGTTTGGCTAGACTTCGAGCAGCTTCTGCGAGGGCCGCCTGTTCGTCTGACCTGAGTGGCAGCGTCACGATCTCCTTGACGCCATTCGCGTCCAGACGGACCGGAAGACCGATTCGTGTATCCGCGAGTCCGTATGCGCCTCCCGACTGCACGCACGCGGCAATCACGGGACTGCCGCCTCTTACCATGGCCGCTACCATAGAGGCGGCTGACTCGGCCGGGGAGAAGTAAGCGCTCCCCTTCTGTAGAAGTTTGACGACCTCGGCGCCGGAGTCCCGGGCGCGTTCCACAATGGCAGCCAAGCGATCCTTGGCAATCAATTCCTCGATTGGACGCCCATTTGCGGTGGCAAGGCTTAGCGGGATGACCATTTCAGCACCGTGGCTGCCGAGAGCGATTGCGTTGACATCCTGTGGTCTGGCAACGCCCTCAAGGGCAATCAAGGAGCAAAAGCGCGCGCTGTCGAGCACGCCCGCCATGCCGACAACCCTTTTAGAAGGAAAACCTGTTCGGTTTGCCATCAAATAGGTCATCTCTTCTAGCGGGTTCGTCACGACGACCACCACGGAATTCGGTGCATAGCGTCGTATTCCGTCTGCGACGCCTCCGACAATTTCCGCGTTTACCCCAGTAAGATCGGTTCGGCTCATGCCGGGCTGACGGGGACGACCGGCGGTCATAACGACGTAGCCGGCACCCTCAAGTGCCGACAAGTCGGTGCTACCTTCGATCTGCGTTGTAAATCCGCGCAGTCCGGAGCTGTGCCACATATCGAGGGCCAGTCCCGCTGCAAGCCCAGGAACGATGTCAACGAGCAACACCCGCGAGAATAGCGAGGTTTCCGCGAGTCGGAGAGCGGTCATAGCGCCGACATGACCGGCACCCACGACAGCAGCCCGAGGTCGGTCGTCCTGAGTTTTAGGCGCCGAGTCGTTCGTAACGCGCATCTTTGGCGGTACTTGTGCGCCGCGACGATACAAGGCACCCGAGAGGGCGCCTGGTTGAATTAAACTCTCGATAGTGGGTGATTTCGCGGCAGTCGGTGCCGGCTTTAATGGCCGAACGACCGGTTGGACGGAAGCAACAGTCGGTGACGCGGACTCCTTTGCATCACCCGCCCGTTCGATTCGAACATTCAATTCCTTGGCGCGATCCGCCGCGAGTGGGGTGAGAATATCTCTTGCGGCAATCACAAGGACCCCATTTGCCTTCTCTACGTCGACGACGGATACGACACTCATTTCTTAACCCCCAACTCCTCAAGGGAGGCGACCGCCGCCTTGGCCGCGCTTTCGACCTCGCTTTCGGTGCCTGAAATGAACAGTCGACCAAAACGGCCGACCGCCCGGACTTCAATCAGGCTGATGTTGGCAGCCTTTTCGGCTTCGTTGCCGGCAAGCGTCACGTATGCTGCCGGTGTCGCTTCGAGGACAAAGAGGCTGGACTTCGGAAGCAGGAGATTGCCTTTTCGCCATTTGTTGATGAGTTGCGCCTGGTAAGGGTTTACGTTCGTGACAAACTGCGACGAAGCGATCGTCGGTCGCAGCCGGTCCTCCTCTTTGAGGCCGAGATAGTCCAAGACGGCCTGGCCGGCCGCCAGCACCTCCGATTGCGTGCGAGAGTGAATTTCCAGAAGGCCGAACTCGCGTTCGATGATCTGGAGGGCCGGACGCACATCCGCCGCCTTCAAGGCGATATCCGCGCAGCGGAAGATCTCGTTACCGGGCGCCACCTCGATGAAAAGCTCGGACATGCCTGCTACCGGCACGTCGCCCTGACAGGTGGAGGCTACGTGTGCAGCAGCTTGGGGCTGCATGCTGTCGATGAAAGCGTACGTGCGCAGTTGAAAATCCATAGTCAGCTCATTGCGATTCCGAAGGGGGTTACGAGTTCCGAGTGCGGGTAGGCCCAGGTCGCGATTTCGCTGAATGCGGCTACAATGGATGCCGCATGAGGAACACGAACGGCTCCGCCTACGAGGTGAATGGACCGGACCGGATGATCGCCTATCTGACGAACGATCGAACTCGCGATCCGCTCAACGCCCGGGCGTAGGATGTGAGAATAGTCCTGGTCGCCCCGGCGCTTTCGCTCTTCAGCCTCCTCTATGGCAATGCCGAGGGCTCCAGCCAGGATAAGGTCCAAATGATGCCCACCGCCTGGCTCGTCATCCAGCGCGACGATTGCGCCGTCTACGACAACGCCGACACCAGTCGAACCGCCGCCAACATCGACGATTGCTCCCTCTGTCAGCTGGAGCAGCGCCTGCGCTGCGGTAACCTCATCAACCAAATTGCGACAGGTAACTCCCGCATTTTCCAGTACGTAGCGACATGCTCTCGCCTCCGCTAGCGGCACTCCCGGAGGGAACGCCGTCGCGGCTGCGGAAATTTCTTGTTGCAGAGCCGCGGTTGCTGCGATCTTGAGCTGCTTGACGGCAGCAACCGCGTCGCCAAAATTCACAACGACACCGTCGCGCACCGCTTGACATGGAAGGCTGTCCCAATAGACCGGTCGTCTTTGCTGGTCTATGGCCGTTAGAACTATGGTTGCGGTCCCGAGATCTATTCCGAAAGACAGCGTCGAGTCCGAAGAGCAGGCTGGACTACGAAAGGTCCTCGCCGCCTCTTCGAGAAACGCGGTCGCCTCGAGGCTCACAGGGGGTTGCGGAGTTTTTATGCGAGCGAGCATGCTCAAAGCCCCATGTTCGCTTGATACAGAGAGCGCCATGGTCGCACTTCGTGAGCGATGCGTTTGATGTTGATAAGATGGAGTGGAGTGACGTTGTCCGATACGATCGAGCCGCTCCAAGTACCCGTTCCGAGCATGAAAGACGGGTCGGTGGCGCAACTATAACCCATCCCACCGAACAGCGTGGGTGTGTTGATGACAATACGGCCGGCGGGAAGCGCGGAAAGTGTAGCGATCGCCTCGTCGTCTTCGCAATGGAGCCCGAGCGTGTGGCCTTCTCCGCCAAAAGCGAGAATTTGCCGACATCGCTCAAATCCGGTAGCTAAGTCTGCGGTCCGGTAAAATGACAGGACAGGTCCGAGAATTTCACGTGAGAGAGGTACCTGGGGACCCACTTCGCTCAATTGCGCACCGAGCACTTTGCAGTCACTCGGTACCTTGACATTGATCTTTTGAGCCAGCTCTTGAGCGGAAAGGCCCACTGCCTCCGGTCTGAGTTCGCCTCTTTCGGTGAAGATGAGGTCCGCTAGCCGCTTCTGATCAGCCTCGTTAAGGAAAAATGTTCCCTGGGCTGTGAATGCGGCGATTGCTGCATCCGCGATCGGTTCGTCCATTACGATAGACTGCTCGGCAACACAGGCGGTACCGTTATCGAAGGATTTCGACGTGATTGCCATCAAGGCGGCTTCTTTCACGTCCTTGACCGAACGATGAATATAAACTGGCACGTTGCCGGCACCGACAGCGAACGTCGGCTTTCCGCTGGAATATGCTGCCCGCACCATTCCCGGGCCTCCCGTCGCCAGTACGACCGAGACGTCGGGGTGTCGCATCAACTCGCCTGTTGATTGAATTGTCGGTAGCGAAAGACAAGAAATGAGGCCTTTTGGCGCGCCCGCTTTGACGGCCGCCTCCGCCATGACTTCTGCCGCGCGCATGCTGCATCGAACGGCGCGGGGGTGCGGCGCGCACACGATTGCGTTGCCTGATTTTACTGCTGCCAGGCATTTGAACAGTACCGTGGAGGTCGGATTGGTGACCGGAATAATCGCCGCGATTACGCCCATCGGGGACCCGACGGCCGTCATGCGATTGACTTCGTCCACCCATAAGACTCCGATTGTTCGCATCGAGAGCATGGAAGCGGCAACGAACTGAGTATTGTAGAGATTCTTGAGGACTTTATCCTCGTAGACGCCAAACCCGGTCTCGTCGACGGCTATTCGTGCAAGTTCCTTGGCGGCCGCGGTCCCTGCCTGAGCCATCGCTCGAACTATGTTGTCGATTTTTTCCTGATCTACCCCGGCGAATGCCTGAAAGGCCGTCCGCGCTTGACGCGCCTTACTGCGCGCGTCCGCTAGACCCGCCAAATCGGAATCAAGATCCAATGCCACACCCATCGGCTCGCTCATGCCTTCGAGTTTTCACTGACCAAACTGAAGGTGCGCATCACCCTCTGCCCACAATTCCCGCCGCACCCTCGTGCGGACGCGGAATGACATGCACCGACACGACTTCCCCGATCTTGCCCGCGGCGGCCGCGCCTGCATCTGTTGCCGCTTTTACGGCGCCGACGTCGCCCCTGACCATGACGGTCACGAGGCCGCCGCCAATCTGTTCGCGTCCGATCAGCCGCACGTTCGCAGCCTTCACCATGGCATCGGCCGCCTCAATGGCTCCTACAAGACCCTTGGTTTCGATCAGGCCAAGAGCGCCTCTCGGTTGGCCCGTTGTCGGTGTATTATTCATCTGCAGCTCTCCTTTTTGCTTGAGCGGAATTGATTGTTTCGACCCAGGACTACGTCAGGGCTTCGAGTAGGCATTTCGGGTGCCGATCTGAATGGTATCCACAACGGCGATAATCGCGGCGTCGGTCGGAACGTCGGTCGCGCCCGAAACCCGCGCCGCGCTTCCCCTGGTTACGAGAACAATTTCGCCTTCGCCCGAGCCCGCCAGGTCTATCGCGACATAGTCATCGCGACCTTCGGCAGCCGTCAGCTCCTTGGTGGCTGAGAGTGGCGTTACGATTAGCAGTTTGTAAGAGGTCAGGCCGTCCAACTTGATCGTCGAAACTACGGTCCCGACCACGCGGCCGATTTCCATACTCCGCTCCCTAGACAAATATTGCTGGCGCTCAATCGCCGCTTTTCCCAATTCTAGGGGCACGTCGTCGCAAGCGTCATTCTCCCGAACGGATAAAAAGCAGGCCGCCGATTTATCTTGCAGGACCATAGCGAGGCCGTCAGCAAATGCAGATGATGACGATGCTTGCTGAGTGCCGCCAAGAGCACCTGCCAGGGAGAGACAAATGATCCAAGACGAAGACGTCCATTTTCATAAAGCGGACGCAGGCGTCCCCAACTGGGCCGAGACGAACTTTTTCGGGTTCTTTAATGCAGAAGCCACTCTAAATATCGGTGTCTACGCTTTATTTCGTCCAAATCTGGGGATCGTGAGCTCCACGATCTGTATGAATTCGGGGTTCGCCAACACTCCTTGGGAAGCAGATTTCTGCGATTTGCGGGCCTCGATGCCTATCCCCGAACCGCGTGACCTAAGCAATTTTACTCTCGAGAATTCGCTGAGCATCAAGTGCCTTCGCCCGAATATGGATTGGCACATCGGGTATGACGACGGCGAAGGGACCACTATCGACGTCGAATATCGTTCGATCATGCTTCCCTTCGATATTCACGACCCCGCTATGGACCCCATGAAGGCCAAGGCGCTGAAGGCCGCGGAACAGGGCGGTAAGTTTGCTTGGGGTACGGCTTACAACGGCCATTTTGATCAAACCGGACACTTCAAGGGCTCGGTCGCGATCAGGGGAAGATCGTTTCCCATCGACTGCGTTTCGACCATGGACCACAGTTGGGGTCCGCGGCCTGAGCGCGGTGCGCCCAACATGAGCTGGCTGCATGCGCATTTCTCCAAGGATCTGGCCTTTCACGCGATCTTCAGCTTCGATTCAAAGACAAACGGCCGTGAACTGTCGCTCGCACACGGGTACGTCGTCGAGAAGGGCAAGATCTTTGGATTGAAGGCGGCGCACGGCGTAACGAAAAGATCGCGCGACCGCTACGCTGACGCGGTCGATCTCGTCCTTGTGGACAGCGGCGATCGCGAATGGAAGCTGCGCGGTAACGGACTGACCAGTTTCCCTTGGCAATGCTGGCCGAACATGGTGTCGTTCAACGCGCTGGCTCGGTGGACGTGCAGCAATCTGACTGGCTACGGAGAGATACAAGATTTCTTCGAGATGCCGCAGCTCACCGCGTTGAATTCCATCCCTGAAACGCGAATTCGTGCCGGAGTGTCGGCATTGCCATGAGTGTCGTGCGCGCCATCCTCTTCGATCTTGACGGAACCCTGGTTCAGACCAGAGAAGCGTCCTGGCGGATCTTTGCGAAAACGAACGCAGCCCTTGCGCTCGGCATCAATACCCAGGCGGAGTTCTTTCGTCTACTCGAAGACAATATGTTTCACGGATTGCGGAAACACTGCGGGGACGATCGAAGAGCGAGCGAAGCAGCCAAACACTTTCTCGATCTTCTACAGCGCGAATACAACCCGGAATTCGTGCCCGGAATGGCAGACGTCGTGCGAGCCTCCGCGGGAAGTTGCTCTCTCGCGGTCATCTCGTCCAATTCCGTTGCGACAATCAGGCGGATACTCGATCGGGAGAGCCTCACGCACTGCTTCTCGCACGTCTTCGGCGGCGATGTCGAACAGGACAAACGAGCATGCGTGCGGCGCTTTTTGTCGGACCGTTCCTACCTGGTTAACAGGAATTGTTCGCCAGCTTATCGGGAAGGTCACGAGCCGGCGGCTCCAAGCGCCGATCAGATCGTTTTGATCACGGATACCGTCGGCGATGTGCGGCACGCGGTCGAATGCGGCATTCGAGCCATCGGTGTTGCCTGGGGGATGCACACCGAAAACCAGTTGCTTGATGCTGGGGCAGAATTCGTAGCAGTTTGGCCGCAAGAGCTCGTCGCGCGTCTTCTTCCAGGAGGATTTGCCTCAAGCTGCTCGATTGCTCCTATCGCTGAACCGGGATCTGCTGCTGCGGCCGGATGTAGCTGTGGCTGCCAGGACAACGATCTGTCTCGAGCCGCCGCTGCCCGCAAGCAGCGACGAATGGGTGCGACCGCAGCTCTCGATCAACGCATGAGCGGCAGGATCGAAAGGCCCAACGACGAAAAGGAAATCAGCTCTCGTGCCATCGGCAGTGGCGTCGACAAGCTTCTCCTGGCCAGTTTACGGCGCCTCAAAACCGGCAGTCGACCTGCTCTACGGTGATCGATCTTCCAACTTAGCAACTGACGGAGGAACTTAATGAACTACATCGCGGAAGGGTACAACAGTTTTGAGACAAAGAAGACGCCGTCTGGAACCGTAAAGTATCTGCCAGATCCGAAATCGGTCATTGCGCTTATCCAGAGCGGAAAACTGAAAGAACACATTCTGCTTGTTCAAGGCGGAACGACGACATTCCTCGCGCCGGCGTTGAGCATGGGCGCCATCGGGGTAATCACGATGTCTGGCGCGCCGGAGTCTCATCTCGGTATCCTTTCTCGAGAATTCCAAATGCCGTGCGTTATGACTGCGTACCTCACCGGGACTGAATCCTGCTACGTCACCGGCGTAAACAACGACTCGCACTTCGCCGCCATAGTCAAAGCTCTCGAGGGCAAGAACGTGCAGTTGCACTGCGAGGATAGAGAAACCGGG
>Ga0182034_10001852_pt1 | contig 10555 bp, 10 predicted proteins | sample flu12Cox44000172_FD_125972 | JGI IMG/M metagenome (GOLD analysis project Ga0182034, IMG submission 125972) | Lab enrichment of tropical soil microbial communities from Luquillo Experimental Forest, Puerto Rico - flux4day.12C.oxic.44.000.172 | ecosystem: Environmental > Terrestrial > Soil >... | reverse complement strand
TTTTCATGACACACGAGGTACTGCAATCACGATGCTGGCGGAGGCCGGAGCCTCAGTGCCAGAGATCGCAGCAATCACCGGTCACAGCTACCGGGCTATTAATTCGATCCTTGAGAAGTATCTGCCTCGGACGAAGCATCTCGCCGAGATGGCCATGGCCAAGCTGGAGAACAGCGGGCGAACCGATTTTGCAAACCGTCTGCAAACCGGCCCTTACGCAACAGGCACAGGGAGAAGCTAAGTGATTGATTTTGATGGCGCGCCCGAAGAGATTCGAACTCCTGACCCCCAGATTCGTAGTCTGGTGCTCTATCCAGCTGAGCTACGGGCGCTTTTAGCCACGCGTGCCGATTAAAGCGGTACGAACAAACGTCGCCTTTAGGAGGCTGCCGGACCTGCTACCTAATGCCTTGACCTCGTGAAGGCAAGCCGCGCGACGGCAGCATGAGGGTTTCGCGGGTGGCCTAAGCGCTCTCAAGCGCTGCGGCGCCGGGCGTGTTCAAGGTCGACCACCACGTCCGGAATGATGACGCGAAAGGTGGCGCCCCCCTCATTGCTGATCAGCGCGATCTGACCGCCATGGGCGTTGATCAGCTCCGCAGTGATCGCCAAGCCAAGTCCTGTGCCGTCTTTGCGCGCGACGCTCTGAAAGGCCTCGAAAAGATGCGCCCTCGCCCGCTCGGGCACACCTGGCCCTGTATCGCGCACGTCGACCACCGTAACGGAGCCTTCGCGGCGCGCGACGACGACGATCTCGCCATTGGCATCCCCCCGGCTCTCGAGCGCCTGGACCGCGTTGCGACAGAGATTGCTCAACACGCGGAACAGCTGGTCGCGGTCGGCATCGATCTTGAGGCCGGCCGGAATGTCGAGTATCCACGCGATGCGATCGGCGCGCGGCAGACCGAGACCATCGCCCACTTCCGCGACCAGTGGGGCAAGCTCGAATTGCTTGCGCCGCGGCGGCATCTCCTGCGCCTGGCCGAAATCGAGCGTGCGGGCGCAAAGCCTGATGGCGCGGTCGAGCGAGGCGAGCAGCTTCGGCACGAGCTGTTGCACCCGCTCATCCTTCACGCTGCGCAGACGGTCGGACAGGAGCTGCGCCGAGGATAGCATGTTGCGCAAATCGTGGCTGATCTTGCTCACCGCGAGGCCAAGGGCTGCGAGCCGGCTCTTGTGGCTCAGCATTTCGGCCAGCTCCGACTGCATGGCGGCCAGCTCGCGCTCCGCGGTGCCGATCTCGTCGCTCCGCCCAGACGGCGTGACGATGCGCGTCGGGTCCTCAGGACGCTCGCTAAAGCGGACCATGTTCCTGGTGAGCTTGGTCATTGGCTTGACCAGCAGCGTATCGAGGGTGAGGTAGACGAGCGCCGCGGTGATGATCGAGATCAGGATCGATAGCCCGAGAATGTCCAGGCTGTAGCGAATCATCGCGGCCTTTAGCGGCGCCTCTTCCATCACCACCTCGATGAACTCTCCGGTGGCGAAGTTCGGCTTGCCGACGACGCGTATCACCCGGTCATCGGTCTGCGAGAACACCATCATGGCGTCGGAGATGAGCTGAAGCCAGGTAGCGTCGCGGAGATCGAAGGAGGCGCTGATCTCGGCCGGCATGTCCTCTTCCAGAATCAGCCGGCGGGAGTCGCTCCGCTTTACAGCGACGGCCTTCACCTTGACGCTTTGTAAAAGCTCGTCGCGCAAGGTCTTGGGCAGTTGGCCGCTAGGTGCTGCTTCGGCTGCAAGGGCAGCGATCTGCGCATCCTCAAGCCGCGCCATCAGCCATTGCCTGCGGAAACTCGACACCGAGGGGACAAACACCAGCACCTCGGCAAGCATGACGAACAGGATAGTGAGCAGCAGCAGCTTGCCGGAAAGGCCGGGGGCGTAGCGCCGAAGCGTCGACTGGGCGCCGCTATTTTCGATGTCGTCACTCACAGTTCCAACACTCGCTTGCCGCGCTGAGAAGGCACGCTCAAGCACATGTTACCCGAAGCGGCGCAAGAAATCGATGACGCGCCGTATCCCGCGTTTAGCCAAGGAGGGTTGATAGACGGTATAGGCCAGGCGCTGCGACAACTCCGACAGCGTGGGATAAGGCAGGACGAGGCCAGTCAGATCGCCGATGCGTAAGCCGCGCTCGAGCGCCATAACCCAGAGCTGGAGCAATTCGCCCGCCTCGGCGCCGACGATGGTGCAACCGAGAATCTGCCCGTTCGGCCTGGTTATGACCTTGATGAAGCCGTGCGTCTTGCGCTCCGCCTGCGCCCGGTCGTTGTCGGCATAGGGCCAACGCAGTATGCGGATGCGGCGATATTTGTTGCGGGCCTCAGCTTCGGTCAGGCCGATCTGCGCGAGCTCGGGGTCAGTATAGGTGACGCGCGGAATTGCGGTGGTGTTGGCGCGTGGGCGCAAGCGAAACAGCGCATTCCGGATCACGATGCGGGCGTGATAGTTAGCGAGGTGGGTGAACTGCGCACCGCCGATCACGTCGCCAATGGCATAAACACGTGGGTTGGTGGTCTTGAGCTGCTGGTTCACCTTGATGCCGCGGGCATCGTAAACGATGCCAGCGCGCTCAAGGCTCAAGCCCTTGACGTTGGGTTTGCGACCCGTGGCGACGAACAGATGACTGCCCTTGATGATGTCGGTCTCACCCTGCTTGCCGATATGCACCGCAATGCCCTGGATGGCGCGCTCGACCCGCTCCACCCGCGTGCCCTGATGCATGATGACACCCTGCCCGGTAAGGCGATCGATCAGCACGCGCGTTGCCTCCGGGTCCTCGTGGGCGAGAAAGGTAGCCGCATCGACGACGGTGACATGGGCGCCGAGCATGCGGTGGGCTTGGGCGATCTCCACGCCGATGGCGCCGCCTCCGAGCACGATCAAATGCTGGACCCGTTCGCTCACGTCGAAGATCGTCTCATTTGTGAGATAAGGAACCTCGTCTAGACCCGGGACCGGCGGGATGACCGGAGAAGAGCCAGACGCGACGACGAAGCGCCGGGCGCGAATGAGGTAGTGCCCAGCTTCCACCGTGTTCTTATCGAGGAAGCTCGCGCTTGCCTGAAGCACGCGGACGCCGAGGCCGGTGTAGCGCTCCATGGAGTCGTTCGGCGCGATCGCCGCGATCACGCCGTGCACGTGATCGTGCACGCGAGCGTGGTCGACCTGAGCTTCGATGATATCGATGCCGAAGGCTCCAGCAGTACGTACGGCTTCGGCTCGCTTGGCGGCGGCGAGCAGGGCCTTCGACGGCACGCAACCGTAGTTGAGGCAGTCGCCGCCCATGCGGCTCCTTTCGATTAGCACGACTGGGACACCAAGCTGAGCCGCCGCGGCAGCCACAGAGAGGCCGCCAGACCCTGCGCCGATCACGCAGAGGTCCGGTTGAAGCACCTCTTCCATTTCAGGCCCCTCTACCCCGTGGGTTTACGCCCTACACCGCCTTGCGCCTGAAGCGCTTGACCGCAATCGGGATCAGCGCAACGAGCCCCGGCGTGAGTAGGGCGCGAGGCTCAAGCACGAACGGGCATAACTTTTCCGCATCCGATGCCATTTTGGCAAGGCAGGATTGGTGCGCGGCTTGCTGCGCCACGATCAGGCTGTCCAAGCCCTGGCCGGCAATGGAATAGGCAAAACTGCCAGGGATGATGCCTACGACGGTCGCGAGCACGTAGGTTGAGAGACTCACGCCGAGCAGCGCCGGCGCGAGATTGACCAACCAGAACGGGAAGATCGGGACGAGACGCAAGAACAGGAGGTAGTTGAAGGCGTCCTCCTGGAAGCCTTGCCGTAGCTTGGAAAGCCAAGGTCCGGCGCGGACGGCAAGCCGCTCGCCAACCGTGCTCCTGGCAATGAGGAAGACGATAACGGCGCCTATGGTGGCAGCGATCATCGAGGCGAGCCCGCCCCGTAACCAGCCAAACAGAAAGCCGCCGGCCAAGGTCAGCACCGCGGCTCCCGGCAGGGACAAGGCGACGGTCACCGCATAGACGGCCGTGAAGATGAGCAGCGCCATCAGCGTTTGGCCCGAAATCGCCGCTCGCAAGTCCTCGCGGCGGTCTACCAGTTCCTGCAAAGTAAGGTAGCGCTGCCAGCCCATTCCGAAGACGAACGCGGTGCCGGCAAGAAGCACGAGCAGCGGCCAGAGCCGCCTCGCCCAGGATGGCGCGGTGGTCTCCTTGTCCCGCGCTGCCGCCATAGTCAGAGCCTTTCGTGCCCGGAATTCGGTCACACATAGGGCACAACGAGGCAGAGACGAAACCGCCTATCGCGCCAAATTGATGCTCCGTAACCACAGTTGATGGGTCAAGGCGCTCTTGTCGCAGCTTGGCGAATCTCTCGCCCTGTATGATGCTCCATCCAGGCGCCAAAGCCTACAACACAAGGAGGGTAGCATCATGGTCCTGCGGCTATACGCTGTAGCCTTCATCGCGCTTGCTGCTTTGCTTCTGGGCGGAAACGGCATCGCCCGTGCCGGCGATACCGATGATTCCTATTCCCCCCCGCAATCAGGCGATTCCTCTGCAAGACCGGACACCGCCGAAGAGCCTGCTCAGCCCGAAGACGTGACCCCTACGCAAGAGGATGGCAGTGCGGCCCAGCCTGACGATAGCGGCGGCGGCGACGCAAACGGTCCACCGCCGCAAGACGAGCCGGAATAACAATGTCCTAGAGCTGATCCAGTCCCTCCCCGGCATTTTGGCGGAGGGATGCGAACCGCAAGTCTACAATGGCTCCCGGATTGACTTGGGCCTATGCGCCACTTATAAGCCGCCAATCCCTGCATCCATTGGAGATATGGCGTGAAGCGCACCTATCAACCATCGCGGCTCGTCCGCAAGCGGCGCCACGGCTTCCGCGCCCGCATGGCGACCAAGAGCGGCCGCAAGGTGCTGGCACGACGCAGGGCCAAGGGGCGTAAGCGCCTGTCGGCTTGATCGGCCGCTGACGCGCTTCACCCGCCTCCACGGTGACGGCAATCGGACGTCTCAAGACCCGTGCCGAGTTTCTCCATGTGAGAGAAGGATTGCGCTTCGCTGCGCCCTCGCTTGTGCTGCAGGCGCGCGCGCGTGCAAATGAAGAAGGCGCCGAATCCGAACTCGCCCGCTTCGGCTTTACCGCAAACAAAGCACTGGGCGGCGCGGTCAATCGCAACCAGGCGCGCCGGCGGCTGAAGGAAGCCGTCCGCATCGTCGGTCCTACGCATGCCGTTCCAGGCTACGATTATGTCTTGATCGCTCGGGCAGGCACGGTACAACGGCGCTTCACCGAGATTACCAAGGACCTTGAGCGAGCGCTGACCAAGGTTCACCACACGCCAAGGCCCTAGACAGCGCCGAAAGCCTTCAGACAGGATTTAGAGGCTCTGGCCATTTTGACCGCGAAGCCCTGCGGCCGACTGCGAAAGCGATATGGACGAAAACAACCGCAATTTTATCCTCGCCATTGTCTTGTCCATCGCCGTGCTGTTCGGCTGGCAATATTTCTTCCTGCCGAAGCATCCGCCGCAACCAACTGCGACACAGACGGCGGACCAGCAACAGGTCCAGCCGCAAGTCACGCCAGGACCGTCGCTGCCTTCGGGCGAAGGTCCGCCGATGCCAGCCCCTGGCGGCGCTGGCCTGCCAGTGGGAGCGCCCCAGGCTGCGGCGCTATCCCGGGATCAGGCACTCGCGGCCTCGCCTCGCGTCGCCATCGACACGCCGAGCATCAGGGGCTCGATCAATCTCAAGGGCGCGCGTCTCGACGACGTCGTGTTCAAGAAATATCGCGAGACGGTTGATCCGAGCAGCCCGAACGTGGTGCTGCTGTCTCCGTCGCGCTCGCCGCACCCTTATTATGTCGAGCATGGCTGGGTCGCAGACCCCGGCAAGGACGTGGCGGTGCCACGTCCCGATACGCTGTGGAAGGCAGGGTCCGCGGGACCGCTTACCGCATCTTCGCCGGTGACGCTCACCTACGATACCGGCAAGGGTCTCGTCTTCACCCGCACGATCGCAATCGACGAGAACTACATGTTCACGGTGACAGACGATGTCGCCAACACTGGCTCGGAGCCCGTCACGCTCTATCAATACGGGCTCGTCTCGCGTCTCGGCATGCCGCAAAACCAAGCCTACTACATCTTGCATGAAGGACTGATTGGGGTCGTCGACGGTAGCCTCGAGCAGATCGCCTATAAGAAAAGCCTCGACCATCCGCCTTCCTCCTTCAAGGCCAAGTCTGGCTGGCTCGGCATTACGGATAAATATTGGGCGGCGACGGTGGTGCCGGAGCAGGGCAAGGATTTCGAGGCGCGCCTGTCGGGTACGCCTGGCGCCGCGGGGGCGGAGCATTTTCAGAGCGACTACCTGATGGGGGCGGTGTCGGTCTCTCCAGGCGGCAAGGCGGAAACCAGGGGCTACGTGTTTGCCGGGGCGAAAGAGGTCAATCTCGTCGACAGTTACGCCACCAAATACGCCATCCCCAAATTCGATCTGCTCATCGACTGGGGCTGGTTCTATTTCCTGACCAGGCCAATGTTCTACGCGCTCGACTTTTTCTACAAACTTGTCGGCAATTTCGGCGTGGCCATCCTCATCGTCACCCTGGTGATCAAGCTCGTGCTCTTCCCGCTTGCCAACAAGTCCTACGTGTCGATGAGCAAAATGAAGAAGCTGCAGCCGGAGATGCAACGGATCAAGGAGCGCTACGAGGACGACCGCATGCGCCAGCAGCAGGCGATGATGGAGCTGTACAAGAAGGAGAAGGTAAACCCGGCTTCAGGCTGTGTGCCTATCCTCATCCAGATCCCGGTGTTCTTCGCGCTGTACAAGGTGCTGTTCGTCACCATAGAGATGCGGCACGCGCCGTTCTTCGGCTGGGTCAAGGATCTGTCGGCGCCCGACCCAACCTCCGTGTTCAATCTTTTCGGGCTCTTGTCGTTCGACCCGGCGACTGTGCCGGGGATCGGGCATTTCCTCATGATCGGCGCGTGGCCTCTGATCATGGGCGTGACCATGTGGGTGCAGATGAAGCTGAACCCGGCGCCGCCGGACCCGGTGCAGGCCAAGGTGTTTTCCTGGATGCCGGTATTCTTCACCTTCCTGCTTGCGAGCTTCCCGGCGGGACTCGTGATCTATTGGGCCTGGAACAATACGCTCTCGGTGATCCAGCAATCGGTGATCATGTCCCGCCAGGGGGTGGAAATTCCGCTCCTTGAGAATCTCGGGCTCAAGAACAACAAGAGCCGTGCCAAGGGCGAGACCAAGAGCGTCACCAAGGCCGAGACGAAAAGCGCCAAGGGCAAGGCGGAGAGCTAGGCCTTATCATTTCTTCGCTGTGGCCGGGCTGTAATTCAAGGTCACCGTGCCTGGATTGGTGGATGCCCTGACATTGCGAGCGCAGTATGCCATGCAGGTGCTATGACGACTGCGGAGCTCACGGCCGCCCACCTCCAACGCGGCGAAGCGCTGTTCAAGGCGCCGTCCGCTTTCGTCAAAGGCGTGGTGCGGGTCGCTGACCTGCCGCAAGACGGCTGCGCCGAGGTGGCCTTCGGCGGACGCTCCAACGTCGGCAAGTCGAGCCTGATCAATGCGCTGACCGGGCAGAAGAGTCTCGCCCGCGTCTCAGTGACTCCGGGACGGACGCGTGAACTTAACTACTTCACTCTTGGCAACGACGGGCAACTCCTGCTTGTTGATATGCCGGGCTACGGCTATGCGCGCGCCTCGAAGGCCGAGGTCAAGAGCTGGGCGCGCCTCATCCGTGACTACTTGAAAGGCCGCCGCGAATTGAAGCGGGTGTTCCTGCTGATCGACGCGCGACATGGGCTGAAGGAGAGCGATCGCGAGTTCACGACACTCATGGACGAGGCTGCGGTCTCCTACCAGGGCGTGCTGACGAAGGCCGACAAGTTGAAGGCCGCCGAGCTCGCCGCTGTCGAATCTAGGGTCGCCGCAGAGCTCGCCAAGCGCCCAGCGGCTTATCCGGACGTGATCGTCACGTCCGCCCGGAGCGGAGTCGGGATGCCGGCGCTTCGCGCCGCCATTGCGTCGTTTGTCTGAAAGCCGATTGTACGTTGAGCCCGCGCACCGCTATAAGGCGTCCAGTGAGCAAGACCAAATCATCCCCGGCAACAGCGAAGGATGCCGCTCGCCCAAGCGAGGCGGGCCGCGCCGCTGCCTACGCCAACGCCAAGATCCTGTCGGAGGCGTTGCCCTTCATGCAGCGCTACGACAACGCGACGGTGGTGGTGAAATATGGCGGCCACGCCATGGGCGACCCCGAGCTCGCGGCGGATTTTGCCCGTGACATCGTGCTAATCAAGCAGGCACGCGTAAACCCTATCGTGGTCCATGGCGGCGGCCCGCAGATCGGGTCACTGCTCGAGCGCCTGAACATCAGGTCAGAGTTCAAAGGCGGCCTGCGGGTCACTGACCGGGAGACGGTCGAGGTGGTCGAGATGGTGCTCGCTGGCTCCGTCAACAAGGAGATCGTCGCCGCCATCAACGCGCAAGGCGGCAAGGCGGTCGGCATCTCCGGCAAGGACGCCAATCTGATGCGGGCGATGCGGCTTGAGCGGCGCGTGCGCGATCCTGGTTCCAACATCGACACCATTCTCGATCTCGGCTTTGTGGGCGATCCAATTGCTGTCGACCCGCATATTATCGACGTGATCATTCATTCAGACCTGATCCCGGTGATCGCGCCAATCGGCGTTGGACCCGAGGGCGAGACGCTCAACATCAACGCCGACACCTTCGCCGCGACGCTCGCTACCGCGCTCAAGGCAAAACGGCTATTGCTGCTGACCGACGTCGAAGGTGTGCTCGACAAGAACGGCAACCTGATCAAGTCGCTGACCACAGCTGAGGCGCAAGAGCTAATCGAGGACGGCACGATCTCCGGCGGCATGATCCCCAAGATCGAGAGCTGCCTCGACGTGATCGCTGAAGGCGTCGAAGCAGTGGTCATCATCAATGGCAAGGTGCCGCATGCAGTGCTGCTCGAGTTGTTCACCGAGCACGGCGCCGGCACTTTGATCGAACGGCGCGCGAGCAAGACGAGCGCGAGGAGATCGTAATGGCGGCGAAGCAAGAGCCAAGCCGCGGCTTCGATCAGGTCGAAGCCTGGGTATTCGACCTCGACAACACGCTCTACCCCGCGGACTGCAATCTCTTCGCCGAGATCGACACGCGCATGGGCAATTTCATCGCGACCCGCTTCGGCCTCTCGCACGAAGAGGCGCAGCGCATGCGCAAGGCTTACTACTACCAATACGGCACCACGCTCGCCGGGCTGATGCGCCTGCACGATATATCCCCTGAGGCATTCCTCGACTACGTGCACGACATCAATTTGAGCGTGATCGCACCCGCGCCAGACTTGCGCGACGCGCTCGATGCGCTGCCGGGACGCAAATTCGTGTTCACCAACGCTTCGCGCAAACATGCCGAGTCGGTGATCTCGCGGCTTGGGCTCAATGGCCGCTTCGACGATCTATTCGACATTCATGCCGCGGCGTTCATACCTAAGCCGGAACGTGTTGCGTATGAGCGATTCATGGCGATTCACGCTGTCGCGCCAGGAAAAGCGGCAATGTTCGACGACTTACCGGACAATCTCCGCACCGCGCACGAGCTTGGCATGACTACGGTACTTGTGGCTTGCGGGCACACCGACCATCCAGAGCATCGCGCCATCGCCGGTTGGGGCGAACTTCCCTCGCATGTGCACCACCGGACCGATGTGCTTGCCAAATTCCTCGCCGCCATAGCGCTCGCGCGCGCGCAAGCCGATGACGATGCGGCAACCGCCGACGCCTATTAGTGCCTTTGAGTCTGGGACTCAATTAATCATGACGCACGAGCACCTGAAGAGCTTCATCGAGAGCGCCTACGAGCACGCCAGCGACATCAACACGAGGACCAAAGGCGTGGTGCGCGACGCGGTGGAAGAGACCCTCGGCCTGCTCGACAAGGGCGAGGCGCGCGTGGCCGAAAAGATCGACGGCCAATGGGTGGTGAACCAGTGGCTGAAGAAAGCAATCCTGCTCTCTTTCCGCCTGAACGATCCGACGAAGATCGACGGCGGTCCCGCGGGCGGCGCCTGGTGGGACAAGGTCCCAAGCAAGTTTGCCAATTGGAAGGCCAAGGATTTCAGGGATGCGGGCTTTCGCGTGGTGCCCGGCGCCATGGTGCGCCGCTCCGCCTATATCGCGCCAGGCGCGGTGCTTATGCCCTCCTTCGTCAATCTCGGCGCGCGGGTCGACAGCGGCAGTATGGTGGACACCTGGGCCACGGTCGGCTCCTGCGCGCAGATCGGCAAGAACGTGCATCTGTCGGGTGGTGCCGGCATTGGCGGCGTGCTTGAGCCGCTGCAGGCGAACCCGGTGATCATCGAGGACAATTGCTTTATCGGCGCGCGTGCAGAAGTCGCCGAAGGGGTGATTGTCGGCGAAGGCTCGGTCTTGTCGATGGGCGTGTATATCGGCCAATCGACCAAGATCGTCAACCGCGCCACCGGCGAAGTGCTGCAGGGCCGCGTGCCGCCTTACTCCGTGGTGGTC
>Ga0182034_10001851_pt1 | contig 10560 bp, 11 predicted proteins | sample flu12Cox44000172_FD_125972 | JGI IMG/M metagenome (GOLD analysis project Ga0182034, IMG submission 125972) | Lab enrichment of tropical soil microbial communities from Luquillo Experimental Forest, Puerto Rico - flux4day.12C.oxic.44.000.172 | ecosystem: Environmental > Terrestrial > Soil >... | reverse complement strand
GGCGACCTCGCCGATCGTGACGCCGCGCAGCTCTGCGGCGAAGCCCGCACCCAGGAGTACGATCTGCATTGGATGTCTGCCCGATCTTGTGGTTGTGCGGATTGTCCTGCAAAACCGGAGCACTGGCAAACGACGACCCTCGCGGCTGAACGCGTTTTGCGCTAAACTTTGTTTATGTTGAAACGGCTCGCCACAATCCTGTGCCTCGCGCTGTTGAGCGCGAGCCTTCCCGGCTGCACAAAATGCGGTTGGCTATGGGACGAGAACGGCCGTGCGTGCCATTCCGATACGACGCGCTGAGACTTTTTACTTCTTTGACAATTTCGGTTCTTTGGCAATTTTCGAGCAGATCGGGGGAGAGTCGGCTCGTTCTGGAAGCTTATCCTAGAAATCCTAGATGGCGAAAGCTGTCTTGCTATCAGTCGCGTATGACGCTGGAGACGGGGGCGCCATGTTTTGCCGGCAGCCGTCGTGCAGTTGATTGCGATGGACTGATCATTCGCCGAGGATTATTTACCGGGCGGAGAGAGCTACGGCCCCACCGCCGCATTGAACTTGTGCGCCGTGTCGATGATCCAGGTGCGGTAGGCGAGGAGAGGCGTCACGCCGGTGAGCCCTCCACAGCCTTCCTCATCGCGCGGCGCGGTCGACCAGCTCACTAGCCCGATCAAGGCCCCGGAGGATTCGTACACCGGCGCGCCGGAATCGCCGGTGCAGGCGCCGAGACCGATGCGCTCGTCGCGCGTGGCGATGTCGAATAGACGGACCTGAAGTGAGCTCGGCGCGCCGGTGACGGATAGCGTCGCCATGCGCGGGACCCCAAGTCCGCGTGGCGTGCCGGCGACGGTGACCCCGAATCCAGCAATGGTGAGCTGTTCGCCGACAGCAATACGGCGCGCAGGTGCGAGCGTCGCCGGCACGACCTGGTCGCTCAGCGGCACGGCCAATTTGAGCAAGGCGACGTCGGCTGTGGCGCGGCTTGCAGCATAACTTTCCAGGTTGAAGCCCGGGTGCAGTGCGATTGAGCGCACCGTGATCGATTGGCCGGTCTGGAAGATTTTCACTCGGTAATCGGACTTACGCACCACACAATGTGCGGCGGTGAGCACTAGGTCGCGCGCGAGCGCCGCGCCTGTGCACAGATCATCGCGCGCATCGACGATCATGACAATCGGCCGCGCGGCAAAGCCGCTCGCCAGCGGCGCGTCGCCGGTGATGGCGAAAGCCGACGAGCAGTGCAGCAGGCAGGTGAGACCGAAGAAGACGGCGACAAGGCGCATGCAAGCCGCATGAGCCTTGGCGCTGGAAGGTTTGTCAACCGCATTCGGCGCTAGGCAATCCAGCGAAACAATACAGGGTGTGTACAGCCGACATCAGCCTCTTCACCGAGATCGTGCGCCGACGCTTCGTTGACGGATGATTGATGTTTGCGACCGTGCTGACCGCTTCCTGGTTCAGCTGGGGCCCAACCGAGGCGCTGTCCGCCGACGTTGGGAAGGGGCGATGATCGAAGAGCTTCTCAACATCGAGAAATTGCTCGTCGTCCTCGAGCAGGGAATGGATGCCTTCGATCACAGTGAATCTCCCGAATATTATTTCGGCGGACGCAGTTTGATGAAGATGGCGACTTTAGGGAGGGTGAAGCGCTTGGCATCGCCATAGCTAGCCGGCACACTCTGCGTTTATTCGCGGAGCCGCCGCTCATGAACGTGTCCGATGCTGTCGCTTCCCGCTACTCCTGCCGCGCGTTTCTGTCGACACCGATCCCCGAAGCGACCGTGCGCGACATAATCGAGCGCGCGGGGCGGGCCCCGTCGGGCGGCAATGTGCAGCCGTGGCGCGTCGATGCACTAGCCGGCGCCAGGCTCGAAGAACTCAGGGCTCTGGTGCGCGCGCGACCTGAACTGCTGCCGCGCGGCGAGGGTGCCGAATACAATATCTACCCACCCAATCTTAAGGAGCCCTATGAGACGCGCCGCCGTCAGGTCGGCGCCGCGCTATCAGGCAATTGGCATCGCGCGCGAGGACCGTGCAGGCCGGTATCGGCAATACGCGCGCAATTTCGAATTTTTCGGCGCGCCGGTGGGGCTGCTCATGTCGATCGACCGCAGCATGGGTCCGCCGCAATGGTCGGACCTCGGCGGCTACATCCAGACGGTCATGCTGCTCGCGCGTGAGCGCGGGCTACACAGCTGCGGCCAGGAAGCTTGGACGCATTGGCACAAGACCGTGTACGCTTTCCTCAAGCTTTTCCCGAATACATTCTGTTCTGCGGCCTTGCGCTTGGGTTCGCCGATGAGGCCGCGCCGATCAATAACTGGCGCGCGCCGCGCGAGCCGCTTGACGCCTTCGCTACCTTTTCAGGTTTCGCGAACTAGTTCTCTTCATAATCGTTTTGCTGACGCTGCACGTTCAGCCCGCGTTCATCGGTTCGCGACTAAATTCCCTCCCATGCCAGCTTCCCGTTTGCTCCTTGCCTTCATCGCCCTCGGCCCGTCGGCCGTACCGGCGCTCGCTGCCGGCCCGCCGCCACCCGAGGCATGCTTAAATAAGGCTGAGCAGAACGCGGCGGTAGCCGAGCAGAAGGCCATTCCGCTCGCTAAGGCGATGCGCAATCGGCGCGAAAAAGGCCATCATGCCGAGCTGGTGCGCGCCCGGCTCTGCCGCCACGACGATCGGCTTGTCTATGTACTGACTCTGCTGGGGCCCAGTGGCAGAGTGTTCAGCGAAACCGTTGACGCCGCCAATGGCGAAGTTATTAGCGGACGCTGACCCGGAGACACCGCCTTGCGCCTGCTCGTCGTCGAGGACGACCCTGATCTTAACCGCCAGCTTTCGACCGCGCTGACCGATGCGGGTTACGTCGTCGACCGCGCCTTCGACGGCGAGGAGGGCCATTATCTCGGCGACTCGGAGCCCTACGACGCCGTTATCCTCGACATCGGTCTGCCTAAGATGGACGGCATCTCAGTGCTGGAGGCCTGGCGGCGCGCCGGGCGCGCCATGCCGGTGCTGATGCTTACCGCGCGCGACCGTTGGAGCGACAAGGTGCAGGGCTTTGACGCCGGTGCCGATGATTATGTTGCCAAACCATTTCATCTCGAGGAAGTGCTCGCGCGCTTGCGTGCGTTGCTGCGCCGCTCGGTAGGCCATGCCAAAAGCGAATTTGTGTGCGGTCCGGTACGGCTCGACTCGCGTACTGGCCGCGTCTCGGTCAACGGCAACCCGGTCAAGCTCACCTCGCACGAGTACCGACTGCTCGCCTATCTGATGCACCACTCCGGTCGCGTGGTCTCGCGCACCGAACTGGTCGAGCATCTCTACGACCAGGACTTCGACCGCGATTCAAATACCATCGAAGTGTTTGTCGGCCGCATCCGCAAAAAGCTCGGCGTCGACATCATCCAGACGGTGCGCGGCCTTGGCTATCTGCTCGAAGCGCCCGGCAAGTCCTGACGGATGCGCGCTAATTCGCTCGCGGTGCGTCTGTTCGTCTCGGCGACCGCCTGGGCAGTGATCATATTGGTCATCACTGGTGTAGTGCTGTCCTCGCTTTACCGCCAGACGGTGGAGCGTGCCTTCGACCGGCGGCTCGGCGTCTATCTGCGTACGATCGTTGCCGATATCGCCGCACCAGAGGAACCGGGTGGCAAATTCCCGCAGTCGCTCGGCGAGCCGCTGTTCGAGCTGCCGCTGTCGGGCTGGTATTGGCAGGTGACGCGGCTCGATCCTGGCAAGCGCGATGTGCGCTCCTCGCGTTCATTGTGGGACGGCGGGCTGCCGCATCTAGAGGACCACGGGGTGCCCGCCAACCCCGACGGCTCGCGTGAAGGCTACGTGCCGGGCCCCGAAGACCAGCGGCTGCGGCTGGTCGAGCGCAACATCGATCTCGGCGACGAGGGCCACTATCTGGTGGCAGTCGCCGGCGACGCCGCCGAGATCACCGACGAGACGCGCGGCTTCGACCAGGCGCTGGTCGTCACCTTTTCGATTCTGGCGATGGTATTGCTGATCACTACCATGTTCCAGGTCCGGTTCGGGCTGGCACCGTTGAAGCGCATCACCGGCAGCCTTGCCGCCATCCGCGCCGGCACTGCCGAGCGCTTAGCCGAAGATTTCCCCGACGAGATTGCGCCGCTCGCGCGCGAGACCAACGCGCTGATCGAGGCCAATAAAGAAATCGTCGAGCGCGCGCGCACCCATGTCGGCAATCTCGCGCATGCGCTGAAGACGCCGATCTCGGTAATGGTGAACGAGGCGGCAACGCGCGGTGGCGACGCTTTCGCTGAAAAAGTCCGCGAACAAGCAAACATCATGCGTGACCAGGTGGCGCGACACCTCGAGCGCGCGCACCTGGCGGCGCGGCTGACCGTCGTCGGCTCGATCACCGACGTCGCGCCGGTCGTAACCGCGCTCGCGCGCACCATGGAGAAGATCCACCACGACCGCGGCATCGCCATCGAGGTGGACGCCGATGCCGATGCGCGCTTCCGCGGCGAGCGGCCGGATCTCGAAGAGATGATCGGCAACTTGGTAGACAATGCATGCAAGTGGGCGACCTCGCGGGTGGCGGTCGAGGTGGTGAGCGAAAAATCTGGCCAAGTGCTACGCATCGCCGTGGACGACGACGGCCGCGGCCTCTCAAGCTCGGAGCGCGAGCAGGTATCCCATCGCGGCCAGCGTCTCGACGAGACAAAGCCAGGCTCGGGATTAGGGCTGTCGATAGTTGTCGAACTCGCGCACCTCTACGGTGGGAAGCTCGAGCTAGGCGCCGCGCCGATCGGTGGGCTGCGCGCCGAATTGACGCTGCCGGCGGCTTGAGACCAGCCTCTTGTCGTCTCTATGATGATGGGCATTTCAGGCATTTCGCACGCACGCCGGACTTTTGCCTGAATCCTCGCGTCTCGATAGACTTATTGGCGTCCATCGATTTCGGGGGATCGACATGTCCGCGCTCAAGTTCGCTGCCGTCGCCGTGATTGCGCTCACGCTTGCTGCCTGCGCCGGCAGCCCGGACGGAATGGGCCCCGGGCCGAAGGAAAACACGGGCACCTTTGTCGGCGCGGGCACCGGCGCGCTTCTTGGCGCCGCAGTCGCGGGCGGCGGAACCGGCAACCGGCTGGCCGGCGCGGCGATCGGCGGTGTGCTGGGCGGTCTGATCGGCAACCGCATCGGCGCCGGGCTCGACGACGAAGACAAGCAGCGAGCCTACGCGGCACAGATGGACGCGCTTGAGCGCGGGCCATCTGGTGCGCCAGTGTCGTGGAAGAACCCGGATTCCGGCCGCTATGGAACAGTAGTACCGGGTCCTGCCTACCAAAGCGGTGGCCGCAATTGCCGCTCGTACACACACACTATCTATATTGATGGCCGGCCGGAGACGGCGCGTGGCACCGCCTGCCGGAATCCAGACGGCACTTGGACATCCCTCACCTAGCGGCTGCCCCGCTCTAGCCTCGGTTCCTCTTGCCGTCGCCTTTGATATTGCTCAATAACGCCACGGTGGTCGCATGTTGTATGTGAACCGCCGCGGACTTCAAGTTGAGTAGGAGCGCAATGACCCGTAAGCAACGACGTCTCGTTCTGATCAGCACCAGTCTTGGCGTTATAGCAATCGCTGCCGCGCTGATCCTGAGCGCCCTGCGCGACGCTATCGTGTTTTTCAATTCGCCGACCGACGTTGCCGAAAAGCACATCTCGTCCGGGTCCCGCATCCGCGTCGGCGGGCTGGTCAAGCCGGGCAGCGTGGAGCGCGGCGACAATCTGCGCATCAGCTTCGACGTGACCGACGGCAAGTACGACGTGCCAGTACGCTACCAGGGCATCGTGCCCGACCTGTTCCGCGAGGGGCAGGGAGTGGTGGCCGAAGGCAAGCTGGAACAAGGTGGCACCCTTGTTGCGGATACTGTGCTCGCCAAGCATGATGAGCGCTACATGCCGCGCGAGGTGGTGGACGCGCTGAAGAAGAGCGGGCGCTGGGAGGAAACCAGCGGGACAGCCGGAGGCAGGACACAATGATACCTGAACTCGGTCACTATGCGCTGGTGCTCGCGCTGGCGCTCGGCCTGATCCAGTCGGTGGCACCGGTAATCGGCGCGCGCTCACATGACGCGGCGCTCATGCGGCTCGCTGACTCCACCGCCCTGATGCAATTCGTCTTCGTCGCGCTGTCGTTCGGCGCGTTGGCGGTTTGCTACGTCAACTCGGATTTCTCCGTGCAAACCGTATTCGAGAATTCCCACTCGCAGATGCCGGTGATTTACAAGTTCAGCAGCGTGTGGGGCAACCACGAGGGCTCGATGCTCTTGTGGGTGTTCATCCTGTCGCTCTTCGGCGCACTGGTTGCCGTGTTCGGCAATAATCTGCCGGCCAGCCTGAAGGCCGATGCGCTCGCGGTGCAATCTTGGATCGCCTGTGCCTTTTATCTTTTCATTTTGCTCACCTCGAATCCGTTCCTGCGGCTGCCGCAGGCGCCAGCAGAGGGTCAGTCGCTCAACCCGATCCTGCAGGACCCGGGTCTCGCGGTGCATCCGCCCCTGCTCTATCTCGGCTATGTCGGCTTCTCGATGGCGTTTTCTTTCGCGGCCGCCGCGCTGATCGAGGGCCGCATCGACGCTGCCTGGGCGCGCTGGGTGCGGCCGTGGACGCTGATGGCCTGGATGTGCCTTACGCTCGGCATCGCCGGCGGCTCTTACTGGGCCTATTACACGCTTGGCTGGGGCGGCTTCTGGTTCTGGGACCCGGTGGAGAATGCCTCCCTGATGCCTTGGCTTGCCGGCACCGCGCTCTTGCATTCCGCGGTGGTGATGGAAAAGCGCAATGCGCTCAAGATCTGGACAATCCTGCTCGCCATTCTGACGTTTTCGCTTTCGCTGATCGGCACCTTCCTCGTGCGCTCGGGCGTGCTCACCTCGGTACATTCCTTCGCCAACGATCCGCGGCGCGGGGTCTTTATCCTCGCAATCCTTGTGCTGTTCATTGGTGGCAGCCTGGCGCTATTTGCCTGGCGCTCGCCTGTGTTGAAGCAGGGCGGTTTGTTCGCGCCGATCTCGCGCGAAGGCTCGCTGGTTTTTAACAATCTCTTTCTCACCACTGCCTGCCTGACGGTGCTTGTCGGCACGCTTTATCCGCTAGCGCTTGAAGCGCTGACCGGATCGAAGATCACGGTCGGCGGTCCGTTCTTCAATCTGACCTTTGGCCCCCTATTCCTCATGCTGATGTTCGCCATGCCGTTCGGGCCGCTGCTCGCGTGGAAGCGCGGCGATCTACTGGGCGTGACACAACGACTGATGTCCGCTTTTGGTATCGCCCTGGTCGCGATCGCGGTTGCTTTCGCAATTGAAGGTAGCGCCTCGCTGCTGGCTCCGTTCGGCGTGGGGCTTGCATTTTTCGTCATGGTCGGCGCCGTGACCGATCTCGCCGAACGCGCAGGCCTGTTCCGCGTGCCGTTCGCTACGGCGCTCAGGCGCGCGGCCGGTCTGCCGCGCTCGGCCTGGGGCGCCGCGGTGGCGCATTTTGGCATTGCCACATCGCTGCTTGGCATTATCGGCGCGGCGGCTTGGGGTACCGAGCTCATTGTTGCTGTGAAGCCCTCGCAGACCGTGTCGCTGTCGGGCTACGCTCTCACCTTCGAAGGCATAGTGCAGCGGCCAGGGCCGAACTACCACGAGCTGCTGGCGAAATTCACGGTGCGCAGCGGCGATCAGATCATCGGCGTGATGGAACCATCCAAGCGCGATTTCGCGGCACGACAGATGTCGACCAACGAAGCGGCGCTCATGGCGCGCGGGGTAGGGCAGCTCTATCTGTCGCTTGGTGACAGTAACAGCGACGGCTCGATCGCAATCCGGCTTTATCACAAACCGTTGGTCATGCTGATCTGGTTCGGCGGTGTCGTGATGATGCTCGGTGGCGCATTGTCGCTGTCCGACCGGCGCCTGCGCGTCGGCGCGCCAAAGCCGGCGGCCAGAGCGGCGCTGCAACCGGCCGAGTAACAAGATGCGGTGCCTCGTATTCTTTGCATTGCTGGCTCTAATCGCTCCCGGCGCAGCGCTAGCGGTGCAGCCCGACGAGATGTTGAAAAATCCCGTGCTGGAAGCGCGCGCTCGCAATCTGTCGCAGGAATTGCGCTGCATGGTCTGCCAAAACCAATCGATCGACGACTCCGAAGCCTCGCTCGCGCGCGACCTACGGCTTTTGGTGCGAGAGCGGTTGATGCAGGGCGACAGCGACAAGCAGGTGCTCGATTTCCTAGTCGCGCGCTACGGCGAGTTCGTGCTGCTTAAGCCGCGCTTCGAACCGCAGACGCTGCTACTCTGGGGCATTCCCCCGTTGTCTTTGCTGGGCGGTCTCGTCGTCTTGCTGGTGATGGCACGCCGCCGCCAGACCACGGATCTATCGGCTGGCGAACTTAGCGCCACCGAGCAGCAACGGATTGCGAAGTTAGTCAAAGCGAAATCCGAGTGATTGCCTCCTAAGGTTATGAATTAGCAAAAGAATTTTCTTACCAAATTTTAATCTCGCCGACAGGACGCCGTAAGGCTAATCCCGCCATCTTTCGTTACGAAGCGCTGCCTCAGCGCACCGATCGCAATGGAGTTTTCCTGATGATTCCGAGCGTTCCCCCCGCTCAGCAAAATGCCAAAAAGCGCTTGCTTTCGTTCCGCCGGGCAGCGCTGCTCGCCACCACCATCGTCAGCCTCGGGGCCGTTGCGTTGCTCGTCGATCCCGGTCTCACTGTTTCGGGCTATCCAACCGCGATCGCGCAGAATCTCACTGAGGAGGCGCACAAGCTTAACGCGCCGGTCGGCTTTGCCGATATCGTCGAGAAAGTGAAGCCAGCGGTGATTTCGGTCCGCGTCAAGGTCGATGGTGGGTCGTCGACCGACGGCTTAGGCGGCAACGATATTCCGCCAGGCCTACGAGAATTCTTCCGCCGCTTCGGCATGCCCGACTTGCCGGAGGGCCCGCACGGGATGCCGCACGGCCATAACATCATCACCGGCCAAGGGTCCGGCTTCTTCATCTCCGGCGACGGCTATGCGGTGACCAACAACCACGTGGTCGACAAGGCCGAAAGCGTGCAGGTCACGACCGACGACGGCAAGACGCACACCGCCAAGGTGATCGGTACGGATCAGCGCACCGACCTTGCGCTGATCAAGGTCGAGGGCGGGCCGTTCCCTTATGTGAAGGTTTCTAACAAGGCGCCACGCATCGGTGATTGGGTGCTCGCGGTCGGTAATCCATTTGGTCTTGGCGGTACCGTGACCGCCGGCATCGTCTCGGCGCGCGGCCGCGATATTGGCGCCAGCGCCTACGACGATTTCATCCAGATCGACGCGCCGGTGAACAAGGGCAATTCCGGCGGCCCGACCTTCGACACCGACGGCAACGTGATCGGCGTCAACACTGCGATCTTTTCGCCGTCCGGCGGCTCAGTCGGCATTGCTTTCGCGATCCCCGCCGAGACCGTTACCAGCGTGGTCGACCAGCTCAAGACTCGCGGTTCGGTCACGAGGGGCTGGATCGGCGTGCAGATTCAGCCGGTGACGCAGGACATCGCCGATAGCCTCGGACTGAAGAAGGCGGAAGGCGCCCTGGTCGCCGAACCGCAAGCTAACAGCCCAGCCGCGAAAGCCGGCATCGAGGCTGGCGACGTCATCACCGCGGTGAACGGCCAGCCTGTCAAGGATGCGCGCGATCTCGCCAAGCGCATCGGCAACATGACGCCGAAGACTGAGGTGAAGATCGACCTGCTGCATAAGGGTTCCGAGAAGACCGTGACACTGACGCTCGGCGAATTGCCGGCGGCTAAGGAGGCGCGTGCCGATACACCGGACTCCGATAGTGGCAGCGAGCTCGCCAAGCTCGGCCTCACGCTTGCGCCGGCCGGGCGTGTGGCAGGCGCCGGCAGCGAAGGCGTCGTGGTCACCGGCGTTGATTCATCTGGCATCGCCGCCGATCGTTTCCAGACAGGCGACGTGATCCTGGAGATCGCCGGCAAGTCCGTTTCAACGCCCGCCGAAGTACGCGAAGTCATCGCCAGCGCACGGACGGAGGGCAAGCGCAGCGTGCTGGTACGGGTGAAATCGGGTGACAACACCCGCTTCGTAGCCCTGCCGGTCGGCCGCGGCTAAAAAATGCTCAGGAGCGTGTGCTGTCGGTATCGGTCGCCATCGCCGGCAGTGCGCCTCGACGGGACGCGCCTCGTGCCAGTCCCGGGATTTATCGGGAGGCGGCGCGGCTCGATGGCTGGTTGCTGCTTTTCGCAAGTGAACTCCAACCCTGGCATCCGTCGCCCCCGCTGGGGTGGGGTCGTTGAGGGGGCGGCGGTCAGCCGCCGCCCCCTCGCGCATGAAATGGGCGCAAAACTAACCGTCGGTGCGGTTTTTGGCCGGCAAACCGATAAGCCGCCCAGGCCGGAAGAGGCCCAGCATACCTATTGATTGGATTTGGTGTGACCAATGCCCACCTATTCCGATATTCAAGGGGCTCGCGTCTATGGCCGGATGGCCGAGGCGCAACCGGATCGGGTCACAATGCGCCTTCTAGTCATAG
>Ga0182034_10001848_pt1 | contig 10570 bp, 5 predicted proteins | sample flu12Cox44000172_FD_125972 | JGI IMG/M metagenome (GOLD analysis project Ga0182034, IMG submission 125972) | Lab enrichment of tropical soil microbial communities from Luquillo Experimental Forest, Puerto Rico - flux4day.12C.oxic.44.000.172 | ecosystem: Environmental > Terrestrial > Soil >... | reverse complement strand
CTCGCATTCGATGATCCCGCCGTGATCGCCGACGATCTTGGCTGCCAGCGCCAGGCCAAGCCCGGACCCCTTCGGCTTGGTCGTCACGAAGGGATCGAACAGATGCGCCAACAGGTCCTCGGGCACGCCTGGACCGTTGTCACGCACGCAGAATTCGAGCGGCAGCGAGACCCGCGTCTTGCTGCCCGGCAGCGAAAGACGCACGCCCGGGCGGAATGCGGTGGTGAGCTGGATCTCGGCGTCGTTGGTGTCCTCGCCGATCGCCTCGGCGGCGTTCTTGGTGAGATTGAGGAACACCTGGATGAGCTGGTCGCGGTTGGCGAACACCGGCGGCAGCGAAGGATCGTAATCCTCGACGAATTTGATGTGGCGCGCGAAACCCGATTGCGCCAGGCGCTTCACGTATTCGAGCACCGAATGGATATTCACGGATTCGCGCTCGATCGGCCGCTCGTCGGTGAACACTTCCATACGGTCGACCAGCTTCACGATGCGATCGGCTTCCTCGCAGATCAGCCGCGTGAGATTGCGGTCGTCCTCGCCCGCCGACTGCTCGAGCAGTTGCGCCGCGCCGCGAATACCGGAAAGCGGGTTCTTGATCTCGTGCGCGAGCATCGCCGCCAGCGCGCTGACCGAGCGCGCGGCGCCGCGATGGGTGAGCTGGCGGTCCATCTTGTCGGCAATGGTGCGCTCCTGCAGCATCATCACCACGTGGTCCGGCCGCTCGGGCACCGGCGCGACGTGCAGGTCGACCAGGCGCTCGCCGGGATTGCGCGGGGTGCCGAGGTCGACCTTGTATTCGTTGACCGCGGCGCCGCTTGCGCGCACCTGCTCGATCAGTGCGAGCAAGGGGCTGCCGAACGGGACCAGTTCGCGCAACGCATGACGGCGCAGGAGCAGCAAGGACGCTTCGAAGAAGGCCTCCGCCGCCGCATTGGCGTTGGCGATGCGCCCGTCCGGGCCCACCATCAGCACGGGATGCGGCAGCGCATCGAGAACGGCATCCGCCGTTCCCGAGGGCAGCGTGGGCATCGGCTCGTGCCGAGTCATGCCGCGCGCCTCTCGTATTGCTGAACCGATTGTTGCGCTGGCTCGTATTGCGGTTTCTGGCAAGCCGCGCTTTCCGCGAACGCGGTGTAGGCCTCGGCGAGATGACAGCGCACCTGCGCAGGCTCGTCGGCGGTCAGCACGCGGCCGCGCCAGGTCTTGAGCCGTTCGTTGTCCGCGCCTGCCGTCTCGGCGGCCGCATCGAGAGCCCAGCCCAGGTGTTTGCGTGCATGACGGGCGCCAACCGCGCTGCCATAATGAATGAGCATCTCCTGATAGAGCGCGTCGATCATTGCAAGTTGGGTGCCAAGCGACGGCGCGCGCTCGCGCTTGCCACTCGCGAGATGGCGGGCGATCTGGCCGGGCCGCCACGGCCGCCCCTGCGCGGCGCGTCCGATCATCACGCCGCGGGCGCCGGACGCCATCAGCGCGGCGGTCGCATCTTCGCAACTGGCGATGTCGCCATTGACCACGACCGGAATCGAAACGCGGTCCACGACCTGACGCACCGCCTTCCAGTCGGCACGGCCCTTGTAGAACTGGCAGCGGGTTCGCCCGTGCACCGTGATCAGGCGCACGCCGGCGCGCTCGGCGCGGCGCGCGAGCTCGGGCGCATTGATGGAATGCTCATCCCAGCCGAGCCGCATCTTGAGCGTGACCGGGACCGAGACCGCGCCTACCGTCGCTTCGACCAATGACAAAGCATGGTCGAGATCGCGCATCAGCGCGGAGCCCGATTGTCCCCCGATCACCTGGCGCGCCGGACAACCCATATTGATGTCGATGATGCGCGCGCCCGACGCTTCCGCGATGCGCGCGCCCTCCGCCATCCAGCGCGCTTCGCACCCCACCAGCTGCACGACATGGAGCGCCAGGCCCTCGCCCATCGCACGCAGCGACGCCTCGGCCTGCCCCGCCGCCAGGGCTTCGCCGACTACCATTTCTGAGATCACGAGGCCCACACCCAGGCGCGCGACCAGCCGCCGAAACGGCGCATCGGTGACGCCCGACATGGGGGCGAGCAGAACCGGATTCGCCAGGACAACGTTGCCGATCGCGATCGGGCCGCGTTTGGAAAATGACGGATTAACAGTCACTTATAGTTCTCTGCACAGGAATTAGGCGCGCATTTCTCCTGCATAGAGTTTAGCCAATTGCCCCCGGAGCGCAAGTGCTGCACTGCAATAATCCCGGCTTCCCACACTCAAGGAGAGATGGAGTGCGACGGCAGTGCCACATCGTCGCCTCCCCCGCATAGCGCGTCGAAGACGCGCGTAAACGCGCTGGCGCAGGGGGAGGGACAGGGAGGGGGCAAAGCAACCGGCACTCGTGTCCCCATCCCCCCTCCCCAACCCTCCCCCAGCCGGCTGCGGGCTTGCCCGCTTCCGGCAAAATTAAGATTGACCGAACCCCGGCAGGCCGGGGTTCGGTTGGGGGAGGGAGCAGACCGAGTCTGCCGCTCGTTGATTCCATCTCATCGAGACATGCGCTAATGCTGGCGCAATCTCATTCCGAGAGTGGCAGGCATGGCAGCGATGGTCGCAGCTGTCGTCGTGGCAGCCGGCCGCGGGCTGCGTGCCGGCGGCGACGCGCCGAAGCAGTATCGCGCACTGCTCGGCGAGCCGCTTATCCGGCCGAGCCTTGCCGCCTTCTCGCAGCACGGCGAGATCTCCGCCGTGCAGCCGGTGGTTCACCCTGACGACCTCGCGCTTTTTCGCTCCGCGAGCGACGGGCTGCGCCTGCTGCCGCCGGTCAACGGAGGTGCGACGCGGCAAGCCTCGGTTCGCGCCGGGCTCGAGGCGTTGCAATCGCATCGACCGGATCTGGTCCTGGTGCACGACGCCGCGCGTCCGTTTGCTTCGAACGCGCTGGTCACGCGGGCAATTGCCGCCGCGCGCGTCAACGCCGCCGCAGTCCCGGTCGTTCCTGTGGCGGACACCGTGAAAGCCGTGGATGCATCGGGCGCGGTCATCGAGACGCTCGATCGCGCGCAACTGCGCCTCGTGCAGACGCCGCAGGCCTTCGCCTATCCCGCGCTGCTCGATGCGCACCGGCGGGCAAAAACGGCAGGCCGCGACGATTTCACGGACGATGCCGCGCTCGCGGAATGGGCCGGGCTGACGGTCAGCACGTTCGCGGGAGAGGCGGAAAACGTGAAGCTCACCACCGAGGACGATTTTGTCCGCGCCGAAGCGGCGCAACTTGCGCGCCTGAGCGATGTACGCACCGGCTTTGGCTTCGACGTGCATCCGTTCGGCGAGGGCAACCACGTAATGCTTGCTGGCGTGCGCATCGCGCATCCGCGCGGTGTGTCCGGACATTCCGACGCCGATGTCGTGCTGCACGCGCTGGTCGACGCGATCCTCGGTGCGCTCGCCGAAGGCGACATCGGCGTTCACTTCCCGCCGAGCGACCCACAGTGGCGCGGCGCCTCGTCCGACCGCTTTCTCGCGTTTGCCGTCGAGCGGGTGCGCGCGCGGCACGGGCTCATCGCCCATCTCGACGTCACCGTGGTCTGCGAGGCGCCGCGCATTGGCCCGCACCGCGATGCCATGCGCAAGCGCATCGCCGAGATCGCTGGCGTATCGCTCGCGCGCGTCGCGGTGAAGGCGACGACCAGCGAGAAGATGGGATTCACCGGCCGCGGCGAAGGCCTCGCTGCATTCGCCACCGCGACCATCCGCCTGCCCTGGAGCGATTGATACGAAATCCCGCTAATCCGTGTCGTCCCCGCGAGGGGCGCCCCAAAAATTCGCCTTGCGAATTTTTGGGGACCCCGATAGCGGGGACCCAGTAAACCTCGGCGGTGCAGTTTTGTATTGTTGTGCAGGAAATGGCACTTCGGTGGTTACTGGATTCCGGCTCTCGCTCGCCATAGCGCGTCCATAAGGGCGTTTACGCCCCTCTTCGACGGGCTACGGACGCGCGTAACGCGCTTTAGGCTCGCTCGGCCGGAGTGACAACCAGAACTGATCAAGCGGATTTTGCATGATGGATCGCGAGCTGATCGAGCAGACCAAAGCGTTGCTCGATCTTTGCCGCCGCAAGAAGCTCAGCATTGCCGCCGCCGAATCGTGCACCGGCGGCCTGCTCGCGGCGACGCTGACCGAGATTGCCGGCTCCTCCGACGTGTTCGAGCGCGGCTTCGTCACCTATAGCAACGCGGCCAAGCAGGCGATGCTCGGCGTGGGCGCCGAAACGCTCGAGCGCCACGGCGCGGTGAGCCGCGAAACCGCGCGGGCCATGGCGCAGGGCCTCGCACAGGCACCGGTCGAGCTTGCGGTGTCCATCACCGGCATCGCCGGACCGTCCGGCGCAACGCCGAGCAAGCCGGTGGGGCTCATCTATCTCGCCGCGGCGGCGCGCAACGGCCGCCTGCTCGAGCATGAGCGAAGGTTTGGCGACATCGGGCGCGCGCAGGTGCGCCGCGCCTGTGTGCTCGAGGCGCTGGCGATGTTACGGGAATTGGCGGAAGCGATGTAACGCGGTGCGGGCCTCCTCTCCTGTCGTCCCGGCCGACCCCCGCGAAAGCGGGGGGAGAGCCGGGACCCATGACCACAGGCCAGGCGATTTGGCACAGTCGAGAGGTCTGTGGTCATGGGTCCCTGCTTTCGCAGGGACGACCGCAGAAGAAATTACACAGCCGGCGACCAGCGCAGCGCCAGCATGGTGACATCGTCGGCTTTGGGCGCGCTGGCGGCGAAATCGTCCATCGCGGTCTTGACTGCGGCGATGAGATCGGCGGGCGGCGTGTTTTGCTTGCCGGCGAGGCTTGCCGCCAAACGCTCGAGGCCGAAGAATTCGCCCGCTGCATTCGTCCCCTCGGGGATACCATCCGAATAAACGAAGAGCATATCGCCGCTGCGGAGCGTCACGTCCCTGTCGTGATATTGCGCGTCCGGCTTTACCCCGAGCGGCACCTCCGGCTCGCTCTTGAGCTCGGCCAGTTCGCGGGAGGCACGCAGGATGATCGGCAACGGGTGACCGGCGTTGACGTAGGACATGGCGCCGCTTGCGGTATCCAGAAACGCGAGAAACAGCGAGACAAACATGCGTTCCTCGTTGTTCTGGTTGAGCTCGCGATTGACGGTTGCCGCGATCGATGCCGGTGAGCGCATCGCCCCGGGCGCAAGCTCGCCGCGCAGAGCGACCGCCATGCGCACGAGGCTGCGCGTGCGCGCCATGAACATCGCCGCCGGCGCGCCCTTTTCCGATACGTCGCCGACCAGGATGCAGAGCACGCGCTCGTCGGCGAAAAAGCAGTCATAGAGGTCGCCGCCCACCTCGCGCGCCGGCTCCATGAAGGCATGAACGTGGATCGGCCGCTCGCGGCACCATTGCGGAAATGCGCGCGGCAGCATGCCGAGCTGCAGGCTGCGTGCCGCGTCGAGCTCGCGCTCGAGCCGCTGCAGGCTTGAGCGCACCTCGTCGCGCAGCCGCTTCTTTTCCAGGCTGGCGCCGACGCGTGCGCGCAGCACCACCGGGTTGAACGGCTTCATCAGATAATCGTCGGCGCCGAGCTCGATGCAGCGCACCACGCTCTCGAGCTGATCGACGGCGGAGATCATGATCACCGGAATGTCGCGCATGCGCGCATCGCCGTGCATCTGCTCGAGCACCTGATAGCCGTTCATCTCCGGCATCATCACGTCGAGCAGGACGAGATCGAAATGATCGGCGCGCAGCCGCTCCAGGGCTTCGCGGCCGTTCACCGCGCTGGTCACCTTTTTGTAGCCTTCGCGCGCGAGACGCTGCGTCAAGGTGAACCGGTTGTCGTCGTTGTCGTCGACGACGAGCAATGCCGGCTCGGCGCCGCTCACGATGCCGGCTCCTGCGGTTTCAAGGCCGCGATCTTTGCCAGCAAGCGCGATATCTCCACCGGCTTGGTGTCGAAGTCGTCGCAGCCGGCGGCGATCGCCTTCTCCTTGTCGCCGGCCATGGCATTGGCGGTGATCGCGATGACCGGAATGTGCTTGGTCGTCGGATTGGCTTTGATGCGCCGGGTCGCCTCCCAGCCGTCGACGTCCGGAAGACTGAGATCCATGAGGATGAGGTCGGGCTGTTCGGATGACGCCATCGCAATTCCCTGCATTCCGTCAGGCGCGATGACCACGGCGAAACCGGCGCGCTCGAGCCGGCGCCTGAGCATGTAGACGTTGTCCTCGTTGTCCTCGACGTAGAGGATTTTCATCGCGTGCGACCGCTCTGCCGATATCTCCCGCGGGGACGCGCGCACGCGCCGCGTACTCGGTGGTGTTCCCCTCCCCCTCGTGGGGAGGGGTTAGGGGTGGGGGTAGAGCTTGGCGCACGCACGTCGTGCAACAACAACGACCCCCCTCCCCAGCCCTCCCCCACAAGGGGGGAGGGAGCACACCGAGTGCGCGGCGAGTCTTTGCGTATCAATCTCGCTATCATTCCGCCGCGATGCCTCGCCCTGCCGTGCATTGCGCCAGCGCCTGCACCACCTGATCGAGCGTTTCCTCCCTGCCCTTCTGCAGCACGCGTTGCGCCGCCATGTTGAGCTGCTCGCGTTCCTCCAAGCTCAAATCCTTCGCGGTGACGACAATGACCGGGATGGCGCGCCATTCCTCGCGCGCGCGCATCGCCACCAGGAATTCGAAGCCGTTCATCTCCGGCATCAGCAGGTCGAGCAGCACCGCGTCGCACGGCCGCTCCTTGAGCCGCGCGAGCGCCAGCCGGCCGTTCTCCGCTTCCGCAACCTCCCAGCCGTCCTGATCGAGCGCGGCACGCAAGTCCTTGCGGATCAATGGATCGTCGTCCACCACCAGCACGCGGCGCGACGGCCCTCTGCACAAGCTGCGCAGCAGGGCGATCAGCCTTTCGCGGTTTGCCGGCTTGACCAGATAGTCGGCGGCGCCGAGCGCATAGCCGCGCTGCTTCTCGTCCAGGATCGTCATCAGGATGACCGGGATGGACGCGAGATCCGGATCGCCCTTGAGCGCCGCGAGCACGGTCCAGCCGTCGAGATCGGGCATCATGACATCGAGGGTGATTGCCGCCGGCCGCAATTCGCGCGCCAGCTTGAGCGCTTCGCGTCCGCCGGCAGCGGTCGCGACGGCAAAGCCGGCGCGTTCGAGGAACCGGGCGGTGACTTCCCGCACCGTGGCGTCGTCGTCGACGACCAGAATGAGCGGCGCGCTCGCCGGCGACACGCTCGGCGCGGGCCGCGCTGCGGGCGCCGCGGCGAGCGGCGTTTCCTTGGCGATTTCCACGATCCTCGGCAGCCGGATCGTGAAGCTCGAGCCGCGCTCGGGTTCGCTCGTCACCGTGATCGTGCCGCCCATCATCTGGCAGAAGCGGTGGCTGATCGCGAGCCCGAGCCCGGTGCCGCCGTATTTGCGGGTGGTCGAGGCATCCGCCTGGGAAAATTCCTGGAACAGCTTCCCCATCTGCTCCTCGGTCATGCCGATGCCGGTATCGGTCACCGCGATCGCGATCCAGTCGCGCCCGTCCTCCGCGAGCCGCCGCGCCTCGATGGTGACCGTGCCCTTGTTCGTGAATTTGTTGGCGTTGCTCACCAGGTTGAGCAGCGCCTGGCGCACGCGAATCTGGTCGGCATGCAGCGTTTCGATCGCGGGATCGCAATTGACCACGATCCGGTTTTCGTTCTTGGCCGCCAAGGTCTCGATGGTGTTGACCACGTCGTCGATCAGCGGCTTGAGCGCAAACGATTCGAGATGCAGCTCCATGCGGCCGGCTTCGATCTTGGAGAGATCGAGAATGTCGTTGATCAGCGCCAGCAGGTGGCGCGCGGCGCGCAGCACCCGCTCGAGCGGCTCGATCTCGTCGGGGCGCTCGAGATCCTGGGCATCCTCGCGCAGCATCTCGGTGACGCCGATGATGGCGTTGAGCGGCGTGCGCAGCTCGTGGCTCATATTGGCGAGGAACTGCGACTTGTGCTTGCTCGCCTCCTCGAGCTGACGGCTCTTGTCCTGGATTTCCTCGAACAGCCGCACGTTCTCGATCGCGATCACCGCCTGATCGGCGAAAGTTGTCACGAGCTCGATTTGCTTCTCCGTGAACGGTCGGACCTCCTGACGCATCAATACGATCACGCCGATCCTGATACCCTCACGCAGGAGCGGCACGCCAAGCTGGGTGCGAGAGCCAAGCTTTGTCGTGCCTTCCATGAAAGTGAATTCGGGGTCGGCTCGAACATCTGCAACGTGCATTACTCTTCCTTCGAGCGCGGTTCGCCCAGATATGGTCCCCCGTCCAGGTTCGATTTCCACGTTTCTCAGCCAATCAGCGAGCTCGCTTGGCACGCCGTAGCTGGCGGCATGCCGGTAGGTGGTCCCTTTCAGACGCGTAATGACGGCTATATCCGCTTCGCACAGTCGTGCGGCCGATTCGGCCAGCGTATCGAGCACCGCCTGCAGATCGAAGGTCGAGCGGCTGATCACCTTGAGCACGTCGGCGGTGGCGGTCTGTTGCTGCAGGGATTCGGAGAGATCGTCGGTGCGCTCGCGCAGTTCCTTGAGCAGTCGCACGTTCTCGATGGCGATGACCGCTTGGCTTGCGAAGTTGGTCACAAGCTCGATCTGCTTATCGGAGAAGGGACGCACCTCCTGGCGGAAAATATTGATCGTTCCAATAAACTGTTGCTCCTTGAGCATTGGGACCGCGACCATCGAACGGATGCCGCCGTCGTCCGCGGCGGAAACTGGCAGCGGATCTCCATCACGATAGGCTTGGCTCTCACGCAGGTCCGCCACTTGCACCGGTTGCCGCGTCCGAGCGACCCGGGCGATTGGGACGTCGGGGCCGGGACGGTACAACGTTCCGCTGCGCCAGCGCTCCGTATAAGCGTCGGGCAGCGCGCCGTGGATCGCAGCCACGCGGAAAGCATCGTCCTGGTAAAGCCACATGGCGCCGTAAGCGGCCTCGCACAGCTTGGTTGCATTGGCCATCATGACTTCGAACACCGGCTGCAGTTCCCCGGGTGAGCTGCTGATCACCTGGAGCACCTCCGCGGTCGCGGTCTGCTGCTCCAGCGCCTCGCTCAGATCGTCGGTGCGCTGGCGCAGCTCGTTGAGCAGGCGCGTATTCTCGATGGCGATGACGGCTTGGTTGGCAAAATTCGTCACCAGCGCGATCTGCTTGTCGCTGAACGGCCGCACCTCGGAGCGATAGATGAAAAAGGCGCCGATAAGTTCATCCTCCTTGAGCATCGGCACGCCCAGAATCGTTCGCGCGTCGGCCCCCTCCGCCATCGCGACGATGCGGGGATTGCGTTCACGATAGGCTTGGTCGTCTCTGAGATCAGAGATGTGAACGATTTCTTTGGACCGATCGAGGCGCCAAAGCGGCGTGCCGATGAGCTCGCTTGGTTCGACGAGAGGCTTCCGTCGGTACCGCTCGACGTAACCCGTGGGCGGCCCGTGCACCGCAACGGCGCGAAACGTATCTCCGTCCCGCAAGAACAAGTTGCCGAATCTCGCCTCACAGATACGGGACGCATTCTCCAGCATCGCCTCAAACACCGGCTCCAGCGCACCGGGCGAGCTCGAGATAACGCGCAAAACTTCCGAAGTCGCAGTCTGCTGCTCCAGCGCCTCGGTTAGATCGTCGGTGCGCTGGCGCAGCTCCTTAAGCAGCCGCGTGTTCTCGATCGCGATGACCGCCTGCTTGGCAAAATTGTTGAGCAGCTCGATCTGCTTGTCACTGAACGGCCGGACTTCTCGACGGTAAATTGCAATGTGGCCGATGGCCACGTCCTCCTTGAGCATGGGCACGGTGACCAATGTGCGGATGCCTGCGACCTCGACGCCGGCGACCGGCAATGGATCACCCTCTTGGTACGCGCGGCTCTCACGCATGTCGGCAACTTGAACCGGCTGTTTATTCTGAGCGCTGCGGGCCAATGGCGTATCCGGCGCAGGGCGGAGCAAGGCTCCGGTCAACTTTTCCCTGTAGGCGGCCGGCAATGGACCGTGCAGCGCGACGGCGCGGAAAGCATCGCCTTCGCTGAGCCAGAGCGTGCCGTAACTGGCCCCGCACAGTTGTGTCGCATTCGCCAGCATCGCTTCGAACACGGGCTGAAGCTCGCCCGGCGAACTGGAAATGACGCGCAGCACTTCGGAGGTGGCGGTCTGCTGCTCCAGCGCCTCGGCAAGCTCGCGCGTGCGCTGCTGCTCGGCCTCGAACAGGCGTACATTTTCGATCGCGATCACCGCCTGGTCGGCGAAGGTGCTGACCAATTCGATCTGCTTGTCGGTAAACGGCTCGACCCGCTTGCGCGACAAAACGATGACGCCCGTCGGCGTCCCCTCGCGCAGCAACGGAACGCCGAGCATGGTGCGGGTGCCGCCGACCTGCGCGCCTTCTTTGAACTTGTATTCAGCATCCGCCAGTACATCGGGAACCTGCACCGGTCCGCCTTCAAGCACGGTGCGACCGACAATCGAGCCTTTGCCAAGCGGAATCGGATGTTGCGCCATGAACTCGTTGAATTGCCGCGAATAGCCGTAGTTCGCGACCTGCCGGTACGCTTCGCCGAATT
>Ga0182034_10001846_pt1 | contig 10571 bp, 7 predicted proteins | sample flu12Cox44000172_FD_125972 | JGI IMG/M metagenome (GOLD analysis project Ga0182034, IMG submission 125972) | Lab enrichment of tropical soil microbial communities from Luquillo Experimental Forest, Puerto Rico - flux4day.12C.oxic.44.000.172 | ecosystem: Environmental > Terrestrial > Soil >... | reverse complement strand
CAGCTTGCGCTCATCATTCGCCCGCGCATCGAAGAGATTCTCGATTTGATGCGGCGACGCCTCGCCGCGAGCGGCGTGGCCTCCGAGGCGACGCAGCATCTCGTGTTGACCGGTGGCGGAAGCCAGCTCACCGGGATTGCGGAGCTTGCCACCAACATGTTCGGCCGCACCGCGCGGCTTGGGCGTCCCCGCTCGCTGAGCGGGCTCCCCGCTGTGACTGCCGCGCCCGATTTCGCCTCATCAATTGGGTTGCTCCTGCAATGGGAGCGTGGCGACGACAGACTTTCAGGACGTGCAGAGCAGCGGTTCTTGCGTACGGGTACCGGGTACTTCGCCAGGGTCGGCGAATGGATCAGAGACAACTTCTAATGACGAAGGGTTCCCATAGCGCTTCACGGGGACGCGCCAACGGAGCCGGAGCAAGGGCAATTCGCTAAGGATCGGATGACCGCCATGACCATCAACCTCAGAGTTCCAGATTTGACCGAACTCAAACCGCGCATCACCGTCTTCGGTGTCGGGGGCGCCGGCGGCAATGCCGTCAACAACATGATCACGAGCGGTCTCAAAGGCGTCGAATTCGTTGTCGCCAACACCGACGCGCAAGCGTTGGCAAGCTCGCGGTGCGAGCGCCGCATTCAGATGGGGGCCAATGTCACTGAGGGCCTCGGCGCAGGCTCGAAGCCCGAAGTTGGCGCCGCTGCGGCCGAGGAGGCGATGGCGGACATCAAGGCTCATCTCGTCGGTTGCCACATGGTGTTCATCACCGCCGGCATGGGCGGCGGCACTGGCACCGGCGCAGCGTCGGTCATCGCCCGGGCCGCGCGCGAAGAGGGAATCCTCACCGTCGGCGTGGTCACGAAGCCGTTCCAGTTCGAGGGCACGCGGCGCCTGCGCGCTGCTGAGATCGGCATTGACGAGCTGCAGAAATATGTCGATACGCTGCTGATCATCCCCAACCAGAATCTGTTCCGCGTTGCCAACGAGAAGACCACCTTCACCGATGCCTTCGCCATGGCCGACGACGTGTTGCGCGCCGGCGTCTCCTGCATCACCGACCTGATGGTGAAAGAAGGACTGATCAATCTCGACTTCGCCGACGTTCGCTCCATCATGGCCGGCATGGGCAAGGCGATGATGGGCACAGGCGAATCGAGCGGCGAGCGCCGCGCCATCGAGGCGGCAGAGGCTGCCATCTCCAATCCGCTTCTCGACGAGGTGTGCATGAAGGGTGCGAGCGGGCTGCTCGTCTCCATCACCGGAGGCAACGACCTCACCCTTTACGAGGTTGACGAGGCGGCGAGCCGTGTCAGAGCCGAGGCCGATCCGGACGCCAACATCATCGTCGGCGCGACCTTCGACAACGAGCTCGACGGCTCGATTAGGGTATCGGTGGTGGCGACCGGCATCGGTCTTGCCAGCACTCAGTCGACCCGGCCGGTGCTTGACGCGCCAAAGCCTGCCGTGTTGCAGGAGAGGAGCAGGCTGAGCGAGCGGCTTGCCGGACTTGCCACGCTCCCCGGCGTTCCCGTCGATCTCGACGAGTTTAGCCTCGTCCTCGGCCAGAACGAGGTGGTGAAGGAACCTTCGGTGTGGCGCGCTCCCGGCAATGTCGTGATCGAGAAGCGTCCGGCGCAAGTGACCGGCATGACTTTCCCGCACCCCTCACAAGGCAAATCTGCCGCGGCTCAGGCCGGGCCCTTCCAGCCAGCTCCGCCGGCAGCGATCAGACGCCCAGTGCGGCGCATGCCGAACGTCGAGGAACTGCCAATCACGGCGCAGAATGAGATCAAAGCGCAATCGGGCCACGCGCCTGCACAGGGTCTTGCCGCGCAAAAGAAGAAAGTTGGCTTCCTCGAGCGGCTTGCCAATGTCGGGAGGCACCGCAAGGAGCCTGACGCCGAGTTGCCGGCCAAACTCGAGCCCGAGTTCGGTCAGCCGAGGCTTGCTTCGCTGCCCGAGACGCCGAAACCTCAGCCTCAGCCCCAGAATCAGTCGAGGCCGCTAGCTCAGGCGGTCGCGCCGAGAGCCATCAGGATCGAGCGGCCGCACGGCGAGGCGGCGTCTTCTGTGCCAAAACGGATCGAAGCGCAGCCTAAGCCCCCGGTCGCCGAAGTTGCTGGCGCCGCTGGCGAATCATCCGCCGGCGACGACCTCGAGATTCCCGCCTTCCTGCGTCGCCGGGCGAATTGAGGTTAACGTGAGCACACGACAACACCCCTTGCGGCATAGTTAACGTAGCGAAAAAGCAAAGCTAGAACAGCGTCTTGTGACTACATGGTCACGGTAATAGAGTGAAAGAAAGCGTGATTTGTCGCCTCCCGGTGTGAGCGTTAAGGTTTGTCCAGATTGAACGGCACGACCAGGACCAAAAAAGGCACAACACGCCGGGGGCGGCGCAAAGTGCCAGGGAGAGCCGGTCAATCGGGGGGCTCGGGGTTGTACCCGAGCTAAATAGGGAACTCAAAAATACGGCGCGGGGGCCGACGGGGGCCATGAGGGGTTTTATAGGGGCACGGCAAACCACTCTTGCCGGCGAAATCTCACTAACCGGAACGGGCGTACATAGCGGGGCACCAGTTTGCATCACGCTTTGTCCGGCAGATGGCGACACAGGCTTACGGTTTCTTCTCTCCAATGGTCATCCCGACGGCACCGAGATCGCCGCGGACCAGCGCTGGGTCATCGGCGTCACGCTCTGTACGATCCTCGGCGACAGCAATGGCGCCTGCGTCGCGACCGTCGAGCATCTTCTCGCAGCCCTGCGCGGGCTTGGCGTCGATAATGCGATTATTGAGATCGACAGCTCAGAAGTTCCGATCATGGACGGCAGCGCTGCCCGCTTCGTCGAAGCGATTGACGAAGTCGGCCTTGCCGAGCTTGAGACGCCGCGCCGCTACCTCAAAGTCTTGAAGAAGATTGCAGTGGAAGACGCCGGCGCCTATGGCGAACTAACGCCGCATAACGGCTTCCACCTCGACGTCGAGATCGAATTCGACACTCCGCTGATCGGCAATCAGAAGATCGAGATCGACATAAATCCTGGTTCTTTCCGCCGCGAGCTTGCTCGCGCCCGCACCTTCGGCTTCATGAAAGATGTGGAGCGCTTGTGGGCCGCCGGTCTTGCGCTCGGCGCTTCTCTCGAGAACACCGTGGCGATCGGCGACGACCGCATTATCAACCGCGAAGGCTTGCGCTTCTCCGACGAGTTCGTGCGCCACAAGGCGCTCGACGCGGTCGGCGATCTTGCGCTTGCCGGCGCACCCATCCTTGGGGCCTTTCGCTCCCGCAGGGGCGGCCACCGGCTCAACACGCTGGTGCTCAAGGCCCTGTTTGCCGACGCCGACGCTTGGACGATGATCGAAGCCCCGCGTTATCGCGAGGTTCGTCATGCCGAGCTCAGCCACCGTCTTGCCGCGGCGAATTTCGCCGCCGAACGGAGCTGATCGGACCTTTGCGCTAACTGCCGGTAGTCCTGCTTGCGGACCTTCGCGTTTCGCACCTCGGAGGGCGTTTTGCGCGGGAGCGCGGGCACCCTGCGGAACGGGCAAAAAAACACCATAATCCGCTAGTTGGTTGGCTTTAGGCTGCACCAGCTTCGCTGGCGGGGTCGATGTTGCGTGGGCGACTTTGGCCTGCGAGGGGGGACCGATCTTGAGGGGTGGCATACCAAATCCGGTCGAGCCGCTCGAAGCAAAGAAGCGTCCCGGGTTCGCGCGGCTTTCCTTCACCCTGCTCGGCCTCGCGCTTTCGGCGAGTCTGCTCGCCGGTTGCGGCTCCTGGTGGGGCGGCAAGAAGGAGATCGTTGAGAACAACGATCCGCCCGATGTCATCTACGGCAAGGCCGAGACGATGATCAACAAGGGCAGCTTCGAGGAAGCCGCCAAGCAATACGAAGAAGTCGACATCGATCATCCCTATTCGCAGGAGGCCCGTAAGGCGATCGTCATGGCGGCTTTCGCCTATTACAAGGCCGGCAAATATGACGAGGCCATCTCGGCCGCCGATCGTTATCTTACGCTGCACCCCGGCACGGCTGAGTCCGACCTCGCGCAGAACATTATTGCAATGTCCTATTACGTCCAGATCCTCGATCCGAAGCGCGACCAGACGACGGCGCGGAAGGCGCTCAACGCCTACGAGCAGCTGCTCCAGCGTTATCCCAATTCGCGCTACGCGGCGGAGGCGGAAAACAGGGTGCGCATCTTGCGTGACCTTCTCGCTGCCAGCGAAATGACGGTTGGGCGCTATTATCTCCGCCACAACAACTATCTTGCCGCCATCAATCGCTTCCGCGTGGTGGTGACCGACTACCAGACCACAGAGCAGGTGGAAGAGGCCTTGATGCGCCTGACCGAGGCCTATATGGCGTTGGGCATCGTCAACGAAGCCGAAACCGCGGCTGCCGTGCTCGGGCACAACTTCCCGGACAGCAAATGGTACAGCCACGCCTACACCCTCTTGCAGCAGAACGGCGCTCATCCGCAGGAACACGAGGGGTCGTGGATCACCCAGACCTGGAGAGGCAACGGCAAACCGGCCTAGTCGATCCGCCATGCTAGCCGCGCTGTCGATCCGCGACATCGTCCTGATCGACAAACTCGATCTCGAATTCGGCCAAGGCCTTTCGGTGCTGACCGGGGAAACCGGCGCCGGCAAATCGATCCTGCTCGATGCTTTCTCCCTCGCCATTGGAGGCCGGGGAGACGCCGCATTGGTGCGGCGGGGCGCCTCGCAGGGCCAGGTAACGGCGAGCTTCGATCTTGCGCCGAACCATCTCGTGTTCGAGCTTCTCGCCGCGAACGGGTTTGAGGCGGGAGACGGCCTCATTTTGCGCCGCGTACAGAGGGCTGACGGCAGGAGCCGCGCCTTCATCAACGATGTCAACGTGAGCGTGCAGCTCTTGCGGCAAGTGGGCCAAGCCCTGGTCGAGATCCATGGCCAGCATGACGATCGCGCACTCGTCGATCCAAGCGGCTATCGCGACTTGGTTGACGCGTTTGGCGGTTTGACGGGCGAGGCTCGCCGTGTGGCCGAGGCCTATGAAGCCTGGCAAGCGGCGGAGGCCGAGCGGGCGCGGCACGACAGCGAGATCGCAGCCTCCCGTGCCGATGTCGGCTATCTGAGCCATGCGCTCGACGAGCTTCGTCAGCTCGATCCAGAGCAAGGCGAGGAGGAGGCACTCGCTGCGCGCCGCCAGCTGATGATGAACGCAGAGAAGATCGCGGCCGAGCTTAACGAGGCGCTTGACGCTTTGCAGGGGGAGGGGACCTCTGGTTCGCGGCTTGCCGCGGCGCTCCGGCGCATCGATCGTCAGGCCCCGTCTGCGGGACCTGTCTTGGCATTGGTCGCCGAGGCGCTTGAACGGGTGCTTGCCGAGACAGACACCGCGCGGGCGCGAATCGAGGAGGCGCTGGCCTTGACCGCGTTCGAGCCGAAGGAGCTCGAGCGCGCAGAGGAGCGACTGTTTGCGCTCCGCGGACTCGCTCGCAAGCATAAGGTCATGGTCGACGATCTGCCCGCTCTGATGGTGCGCCTAGAGACTGAGCTTACCGCACTCGACCACAGTGAGACGCAAAGCGCTGAGCTTGCCCGCGCGGCCGAGATCGTGCGGAAGGGCTACGAAACGCTGGCGCTCGATTTGAGCAACGCAAGGGCCAAAGCTGCGCAGCGCCTCGACAAGGAGGTCATGGTCGAGCTCGCCCCACTTAAGCTCGACAAGGCGAGCTTCATCACCAATATAGAGACTGTTTCCCTCTCCCAGGGCGGACCTAACGGCATCGACCGCATTGCCTTCTTCGTCAGGACTAACCCGGGCACCGAGCCCGGGCCCTTGATGAAGGTCGCCTCGGGCGGCGAGCTTGCGCGGTTCATTCTTGCGCTGAAGGTGGTGCTGGCTGCCCGTGGCTCTGCGCCGACGCTGGTGTTCGACGAGGCCGACGCGGGTGTCGGCGGAGCGACCGCCGCCGCAGTTGGCGAGAGGCTCGCCAAGCTTGCCGCGCGCGTCCAGGTGCTTGCCGTGACGCATGCGCCGCAGGTCGCGGCGGTGGCGAGCGGGCATCTCTTGATCGCCAAGGAAGCGATACGCGGTGCTGAAGGAGAGGGCATGGCGACCCGGGTCGCCGTGCTCGAAGGTCCGCATCGCCGGGAGGAGATCGCGCGCATGCTCGCCGGCCAGACCATCACCGATGAGGCGCGCGCCGCAGCCGACCGGCTGATGAGCCGTTCGGCGTGATGAATTATGAGCAAAGGCAAGACCAAGCCGAAACCCGAGTCTGAAGCGCCGCTCGCAACGAAGCCCGTTGCTGAGCTGGATAAAGCCGAAGCCACCTTCGAGCTGAAGCGGCTCGCCTCGGAGATTGCCCATCACGACGAGCTTTATTATCGCAAGGACGCGCCGGAGATCTCCGACGCCGAGTATGACGCGCTGCGCGCGCGCAATGACGAGATCGAAGCCCGCTTCCCTCATCTCGTGCGCTATGACAGCCCATCGCTACGTGTGGGCGCGGCACCGGTGGAGGCTTTCGGCAAGGTCGTGCACCGCGTGCCGATGCTCTCGCTCGGCAATGTGTTCGACGAGGATGGCCTGCACGACTTTCTCGATCGTATCAGGCGCTTTCTTGGTATGCAGTCGCTCGACGGGCTCGTCTTCACCGCCGAGCCGAAGATCGACGGCCTATCCATCACCCTTCGTTACGAGAAGGGGAGGCTGATCCAAGGAGCCACTCGCGGAGACGGCTATGAGGGGGAGAACGTCACCGCCAATGTCCGCACCATCTCCGACATCCCGCACACGATAAAATCGCGAGGCTTCCCCGATCCGTTCGAGCTGCGGGGCGAGATCTACATGAGCCGCGCCGCCTTTCAGAGGCTGAATGAGGAGCAGGCTGCGCGCGGCGACAGGCTGTTTGCCAATCCGCGCAATGCGGCGGCGGGCTCGCTTCGCCAATTAGATCCGGACATTACTGCCTCACGTCCGCTGCGCTTCTTCGCCTATGGCTGGGGCGAGGTGGCAGGTCTTCCGGCCGAGACGCAATGGGACGTCTACCAGGTTTTGCGGGGCTGGGGCTTTCCCTTGAATCCGCTGATCAAGCTCACTCATTCGGTCGGCGAAATGCTCGAGACCTACTGCCACATTGAGAGTGGCCGGCCAGGGCTCGACTACGACATTGATGGCATTGTCTATAAGCTCGACCGGCTCGACCTCCAGGAGCGCTTAGGCTTCGTCTCCCGCTCGCCGCGCTTCGCGGTCGCTCACAAATTTCCTGCCGAGAAGGCGACCACCGTGTTGCGCGACATTGACATCCAAGTTGGACGCACTGGTGCGCTCACTCCTGTCGCCAAGCTCGACCCGGTCACGGTCGGAGGTGTCGTGGTGCAGAACGCGACGCTGCACAACGAGGACGAGATCGTGCGCAAGGACGTGCGCATCGGCGACACCGTGATCGTGCAGCGCGCCGGCGATGTCATTCCGCAAATTCTCGGCGTGGTTCTGGAGAAACGGCCCAAGGGGGCGAAACGGTTTGTATTTCCCGATGTGTGCCCAGCCTGCGGCAGTCACGCCTCGCGCGAGATCAATCCCAAGACCGGCAGGGAAGACGCAGTCCGGCGCTGCACTGGAGGATTGATCTGCCCGGCGCAGCGCGTCGAACGCCTTAAGCATTTCGTGTCGCGCAATGCTTTCGACATTGAAGGCCTCGGAGAGAAGCACATCAAGGCGTTCTACGCCGATGGTCTGATCCAGTCCCCGCCTGACATCTTCACGCTGGAGAAGCGCGACAAGCGCGCATCCTCCAAGTTTGCCGAGCGCGAGGGCTGGGGCGAGACCTCGGCGAAGAAGCTCTTCGCCGCCATCGAAGCGCGCAGCAATGTGAGGCTTGACCGCTTCATCTATGCCCTCGGCATCCGTCATGTCGGCGAAACCACGGCGCGGCTGCTCGCGCGCAACTACGGTACGGCCGAGGCCTTTCTCGCCGCGATGCGCGAGGCGGCTTCTGATCGCGAAACCGACGCTTTCGCTGCGCTCGACAATATCGAGGGCATCGGCCCTGCCGTCGCCGCGGCAATCGCCGATTTCTTCGCCGAGGCGCACAATGTCGAAGTCGTGAAAGAGCTGTTGAAGGAAGTTGCGCCCGCGCCCTTGGAGAAAGTCGAGCGCGGCTCGCCCGTCTCCGGCAAGACGGTGGTGTTCACCGGCACGCTCGAACATATGACGCGTTCTGAGGCAAAGGCCCGTGCCGAGCGCCTTGGCGCCAAGGTGGCCGGCTCGGTCTCCAAGAACACCGACTATGTGGTTGCCGGCCCTGGCGCAGGCTCCAAGCTCAAAAACGCCAGGAACCTCGGGGTTGCGGTGCTGAGTGAGGAGGAATGGCTCAGGCTGATCGAGTAGCGCTCATCACCCGTATCTCAGCTTCATGGCGATGATAGCGATGGCGAGCGCAAGCGTGATGGCGTTTGAGACGATGATCGGCCAATTGCCGATCAGGAAGCCGAACAGAAGCCAAAGCGCGACCCCGGCGGCAAAGGCCACATACATGACGAGCGAGATCGCGCGCGTCTCCTTGTAACGTATAATGTGCAGCGCCTGCGGCACGAAGGCTGCCGTGGTCAGAGTGGCCGCCACGGCGGAGACGAGAATCTCGGTCGACATGGACCGGCTGTTTAGCGGCTCTCCGGCGGAATGTCGCGCACGATTCTCGCGAAGCGGTCGATCTCATCCTTCTCATAGGAGAGGTACACGCGCTCGGTCGAGGCCGGCCGCTTGTCAAGGCTCAAACCCTGCCGCCGCTCGGTCACCGGCCTGATGGGGCGTGGAACGAATCCTCCACCGCAATTCGGGCAGACGTGGAACAACGTGTCGACGCAGTGACCGCAGAAGGGGCATTCATAAGAGCAGATGCGAGCGTCGACCGCGTCAGGCGACAGGTCCTTGTCGCAATATTCGCAGTTCGGCCGAAGCTCCAGGGTCAAAGTTTCCTCCTCACGTCATTCCCACGAAAGCGCTAGCAAATCTCTCGGTCCGCCTGCGGAGGTCCTGCGGTTACTGGATTGCCGGGTCAAGCCCGGCAATGCCACGATAACGTGAAGGAGGGAGCCATCAGCCGATCGGCGCGGTGGCGTGGCGGAGCCATGCCCGGTCGTTGCTCAGCATCTGCGGCTCGATCTCGCGCCTAACGCGCGCGTGATAGGCGTTGAGCCATTCGCGCTCAAAAGGAAGCAGTTGCTTCGGGTCGATCAGACGCCGGTCAAAGGGAACGAGGGTCAGCGTCTCGAATCCCATCATCTCGCGCGAGCCACCAGCGATCTTCTCCGGCGGCGTAACCAGCACGAGATTCTCGAGTCTGATGCCGTAATGGCCCTCGAGATAGAAGCCCGGCTCGTTCGACAGGATCATGCCTGGCTCGAGCTCAACGGTGCCGAGCCGCGACAGTCGCTGCGGCCCCTCGTGCACCGCGAGATAGCTGCCAACACCGTGACCGGTGCCGTGATCGAAGTCGAGCCCTGCCTGCCAAAGCGGTCTTCGGGCGAACGGATCGAGGTCCTGCCCGCGTGTGCCCTTAGGGAATCGTGCGGTCGCGATGGCGATGTGCGCTTTGAGCACGAGCTCATAGTGTCGCCGCATCTCCGCGGTCGGCCTGCCGATGGCGATGGTGCGCGTTACATCGGTGGTGCCGTCGCGATATTGCCCGCCAGAGTCGATGAGATAGAGCGAGCCTTTCTGCAAAGTGCGCTTGCTCTTGGTGGTGGGACGGTAATGGACGATGGCGCCGTTGGGCCCGACCGCCGAGATCGTGTCGAAGCTGATATCCCTGAGTTGGCCCGATTGGCGGCGGCACTCTTCGAGCTTGAGCGCTGCGGCAATCTCGTCGATCCTGCCGCTCTCGCCCACCTCGTCGAGCCAGGCGAGGAAACGGGCCATGGCCACGCCGTCGCGCAGATGCACGGCGTGTGCGCCCTTGATTTCCACCTCGTTCTTGATGGCCTTTGGACGAACGCACGGATCGGTGCCAGGGACGAACTTGGCGCCTTCGGCCTCGAGCAATTGCGCGAAGCGGATTGGCGTGGTCTCTGGGTCTAGCCGCACTCGCGTCTTCTCCTGCCCGAGCGTCTTGAGCCTGCCCTCGAGCGCGGCAGGCTCCGCAAGGTCGACATAATCGCCGAGCGCGGGCTTCACATTGTCTTCGACCTTCTCCGGACCGATGAACAGCGTCGGCCGGCCGGTGGCCGGCACGATTGCGTAGGCGAGCGCGACCGGTGTGTGCTTGATGTCGCCGCCACGGATGTTGAACAGCCAAGCAATCGAGTCGAGCATGGTGAGGAGCGCGGCGTCGGCCTTCTCCTCGCGGAGCAACTCCTGCACGTCGCTAAGCTTGTCTTGTGCGCTGCGGCCTGCGAACTCGATGCCATGCGGCACGATTGAAACCGAAGGCGGCTTGGGCCGGTCGTGCCAGGCCGCGTCGATCGGGTTGGTTTCGACCGGCACGAGCTTGGTACCGGCTTTGCCCAAGACCTCGCTGAGGCGCTCGATCTCCTTGATCGTATGCAGCGCTGGGTCGTAGCCGACGCTTGTG
>Ga0182034_10001843_pt1 | contig 10576 bp, 8 predicted proteins | sample flu12Cox44000172_FD_125972 | JGI IMG/M metagenome (GOLD analysis project Ga0182034, IMG submission 125972) | Lab enrichment of tropical soil microbial communities from Luquillo Experimental Forest, Puerto Rico - flux4day.12C.oxic.44.000.172 | ecosystem: Environmental > Terrestrial > Soil >... | reverse complement strand
TCGAGTGGGTGAGAGCCAACTGCCACCTGGTGGTGCGCGGCAACCATGACAAAGCCTGCACTACGCAGGAGGATCTGGACTGGTTTAATCCGGTAGCGCGCGCCGGAGCCCTTTGGACGGTCCAGAACCTCTCGGAGGAAAACGCCAATTATGTACGGGAGCTCCCTAAAGGGCCGGCGTTTGTGGACAGCCTCGAGATTCTGCACGGGTCGCCGTGGGACGAAGACGATTACGTGGCTGGCGCCGAGGAGGCGAGCGAGGCCTTCGGATATCTGGAAAGCCGGCTGGCATTTTTCGGGCATACCCATCTGCAAGGCGGGTTCATCTGGAACCATGCGCGGATTGAAACCATTCCTCCGGTCTCGTCACGCCATGGCCGCTACTCGATCAAGATTGATCCGGGCTGTGGCTACCTGATCAACCCCGGCTCGGTAGGTCAGCCGCGCGATGGAGACCCGCGTGCCGCGTACGCCGTGTATGAAGCGAGTGGGCAGGCCAAGGTCTTTTATCATCGCGTTCGCTATGACGTAGCGGCCGCCCAAAGGAAGATTTATGAGGCGGGCCTTCCCGCGTATCTGGCCGAACGTTTGGGTGCGGGACGATGAGGGGGGCCGGCTTGACATGAGCCAACGAGTCTCGCTGTTCGTCACTTGCATGGTGGACCAGCTGTTTCCGAAAATCGGGCTGGCAATGGTCGAGGTACTCGAGCGTCTTGGATTCAGTATCGATTTTCCGGAAGCCCAGACCTGTTGCGGGCAGCCCGCCTTCAACAGCGGCTACCCGGACGAGGCGCGCGCGGTGGCGCGGCATTTTCTTGACGTTTTCGAAGCCAGCGAAGCGATTGTGGTCCCGTCGGGTTCCTGTACGGCAATGATCATCCACCATTTCGCGGAGTTGTTCGAGAGGGATCCAACCGCGCTGGCGCGTGTCGAGCAGCTATCGGAACGGGTCTGGGAGTTTTCGCAGTTCCTCACCGTGGTGGCCGGGGCCGAGGATGTCGGCGCACACCTCGAGGACGTCGCCACGTTTCACGACGGATGTCACGCGCTGCGCGAGTTGGGGATTCAGAGCGCGGCGCGGCGCTTGCTTCGCCACGTGCGCGGTCTGGAACTCCGGGAGATGGAGCCGGCCGGGGAGTGCTGCGGCTTCGGCGGCACGTTTTCGGTCAAATTTGCGGAGCTGTCCGGCGCCATGGCGCGAACCAAAATCGAAGCCATCGTGCGCACAGGAGCCAACATTGTGGTTTCGCTCGATCCGAGCTGCCTGATGCAGATTCAAGGCGTACTTTCGCGGGCCGGGCTGAAGATCCGCGGTCTGCATCTGGCCGAGGTCCTGGCCAGTCGCTAAATTATGGCCGGCGCCTTCGAGCAGAAGATTCACGAGACCCTGGCGGACACCCGGTTGCAACAAGCGGTCTACACGGCAACCGGAAGGCTAAAGGACAGTCGCCTCGCGGTCATCGCTCCCCATGTGCTGCCGGATTACCAGGAGTTGCGCGCCCACGCTCACCTCCTCAAGAGGCATACGGTCGACCACCTAGACCACTACCTCGAGAAGTTTCAGCGAAACGTCGAATCGCGAGGCGGGCAGGTGGTTTTCTGCAACGATGGGGCCGAAGTCAGCGACTTCGTGTTGGCGCTGGCCAAGAAGCGCGGTGCGCGGTTGATCGTCAAGTCCAAGTCGATGACCACCGAAGAAGTCGATTTGAACGAACACCTGGAACACCATGGCTTGGAATCGGTGGAAACCGACCTGGGCGAATACATCCTGCAACTGGCGCACGAACGGCCGTACCACATCGTGGCGCCCGCGCTCCACAAGACGCGCTACGACGTGGCTGAGATCCTCACCCGGCGGCTCAACGCGCCCCACGAGACGAAGATCGAAAAGCAGACCGCGATCGCGCGCGCCGTGCTCCGCCAGAAATTTTTGGCAGCCGATATAGGGATCAGTGGAGCGAACTTCCTGGTAGCCGACTCGGGCGCGGTGGTGCTGGTGGAAAACGAAGGCAACGCGCGGCTGGCGACGACTTTGCCGAAGATCCACATCGTGGTGGCGGGCATCGAAAAAGTGATTCCCCGCGCGCAGGACCTGGCGGTTTTTTTGAAGCTGCTGGCGCGCAGCGCCACCGGGCAGTTGCTGAGCGTTTACACCTCGTTTCTCAGCGGACCGCGCCGCGCTGGCGAAATCGACGGGCCTGACGAGTTCTACGTCTTGCTCCTCGACAACGGCCGCACGAAACTGCTGCCGGACTCCGCGAAGCGCCAATCGCTTTATTGCATCCGTTGCGGCGCCTGTCTGAATGCTTGCCCGGTGTATCGCAAGATTGGCGGCCACAGTTTCCCCTGGGTTTACTCCGGGCCGATCGGCGCGATCCTTACGCCGCAGTTCATGGGAGTTTCGCGAGAGCCGTCGCTGCCGTTTGCCTCCAGCCTGTGCGGCGCTTGCGCCGAAGTCTGTCCCGTGAAGATCGATATTCCAAGCGTCCTCGTCGCGCTGCGCGCCGATGTCCACCAAAACGAAGCGCGCCAGAAGCGGAATCGGGTAGAAAAACTCGCTTTCCGCCTCTTTCGATGGCTCATGCAGCATCCCCGGGCTTATGAGTGGGCAGGCCGCCTGGCGGCCTCGCTGGCGAACTCCGCCGATGGGGGCTGGATGCGCCGCGTCCCCGTGCCTCTGAACGTGGGACCTGTGCGTGCCTGGCTTAGCCAGCGCGACCTCCCACCTCCGCCCTCGCGCAGTTTCCGGCAACTTTGGAGGCAGCGCTGATGTCGCGCAACGCCATCCTCGACGCTGTCCGCGCGGCCCTCGGGCGCAGCGAAAAAGAGCCGGCTCCCGATCCCCCGCCGGTCCGGCTGCGCATTCCCGATGTCAGTCTCGAATCGCGGATCGCGTCGATGACCACTTCTGTGGAGGCGCTCGCCGGACGCGTGCTTCGCGCGCCGACGCCGCAACATGCAGGCCGATTGGTAAGGGAGCGAATCGCAAATCAAAACGCCGTCGCTTCCAATTCTCCGTACCTCGACGAATGCGGAATTCGTGGTCTCCCCAACGTGCATAGCGGCATCACCAAACCCGACGAGTTACAGAAACTGTGCGCGGCCGCAGATGTGGGCATCACCGGCGTCGATTATGCGCTGGCCGATACCGGCACGTTGGTTGTCCTCTCTAGCCCCTACGAGGCGCGCATGATCTCCCTGCTGCCTCCCGCGCACCTTGCGGTGATGGCTTGCAGCCGATTGCTCACCGGGCTGGACGAGCTCTTTACTCTGCTCCCCGATCCCGCCGTCGCGAGCAGTTCCATGGTGTTCATTACCGGGCCCAGCCGAACCGCCGATATCGAGCAAATTCTGGTGCGCGGCGTCCACGGCCCCGGCGAAATTGTGGTAATACTAGTGGGCTAGGCCCCCTTGGGGAAAGGGTATCGGCCGACGCAACTCTGCCGGCTTCCCGTCTCATGCCGTAAAGGCGTAACAAAAAACACTGAGTTTGTAGTGGTACTGAACTTTCCTAAAGCGTCCTGTTCCCCTTTTCCCAAGTTGCGGTATTATAAATAAAATCATAGGATTACGATGAGCCTTCGACCCGGCATCGGGCGGGCTTCGAGAAAAGGCGACGGGAAGAGTTCGTTTTGGTACGAAATTCGGGTTGCATTTGGTAGAACCGATGCTACACTGGTCATGGCTGACATAGTACTGTTGATTGCCGTTGTGATTGGATTGAAACTCATATGTTAGCGAGCGTTCTCATTCTCACGGTCTCGGTAGCCCTGTTGATCTATTGGTTTCGCTACTGTTGTCTCGGTCTTCTGCGCAATCGGGAGGATCAACCGTCACTGGTGCCGGAGAATCGGTTCAGTTTCCAGGATGTACGGAATCGGTTACAGACGGATTCGGATCTCGACCCTCTCGATCGGGCCCTCGATCGAGACTACCGCATTGTGAGCTATCTTCTTCGGCACGCCGCAGGATTAGGGGCCCACTCGCTCGAGCACCGCATCCTCCTGCTCGATTACAAGCTGATGCAAGCTTGGTACTGGCTCACGCGCGCCGCTGCGCCCGCGCAAGCCCGCAAAGCGCTGTCGGAAAGGGCGGCGATCCTGGGGTGCCTGGCCCAGAAAATGAGCGAGCAGGCCGGCCTTGGCTTCCAGGCCTGACCGGGCGCCGACACAGTATCACGGTTTCTTGAAAACTTTAGGTCTGTCGTCTTTCTCCGTGCTCTACAATAAAAAAGGTGGATTCCCAAGCATCACTCGAACGTGCAGCTGAACGGCTGAATGGCGTCCGGCGGGAAATCGCCAAAATCATTGTTGGGCAGGACGACGTGGTCGAGGGGGTGCTGATCTGCCTGCTAGCGGGAGGCCACGTCCTGCTGGAGGGCGTGCCAGGGCTGGGAAAGACCACGTTGCTCCGCACCTTGGCGCGCGCCCTGCAACTGAAATATTCGCGCATCCAGTTCACGCCGGATCTGATGCCCGCCGACATCGTGGGCAGCATGATCATGGAGAGCAACGAGTATGGCGCCAAGGCTTTGCGGTTTCAACCGGGTCCGATCTTCGCCAATCTGGTATTGGCCGACGAGATCAACCGCGCCACGCCGAAGACTCAGTCCGCGTTGCTTGAAGCCATGCAAGAGCGGACGGTGACCAGTGGTACGGCGACCCACGAACTGGATCAGCCTTTTCTGGTCATGGCCACTCAGAACCCCATCGAGATGGAAGGTACTTACCCGCTGCCGGAGGCCCAGCTCGACCGGTTTCTGATGAAGATTCTGGTGACCTACCCTAATCACGCCGAACTGAACCGCATTGTGGAGCGCACGATCCAACCAGAAGGCGAATCCCCGGTTCCTGTGATGGACCGGGAGTCGATCCTGGAGGTGCGCACGGTCTGCCGGTCGGTGCTGGTGGCTCCCCACGTCCAGGAATACGCCGTTCATCTGGTGATGTCCACGCAGCCCGAGCAGAGCGAGGCGCACGAACTAGCACGCAAGTACATTCGCTACGGCAGCTCGCCCCGCGGTGCGCTGGCGCTGGTGGAGTGCGGGCGCGTGCGCGCCCTCATGCGTGGGCGCTTCCATCTGGCCATGGAGGACGTCCAGCATGTGGCCTCCGCGGTCCTTCGCCACCGCGTCATCCTGAACTTCGACGCGCATGCCGACGGCCACACTCCGGAAACCGTTCTCACAGCCATCATCAAAACGGTCACCGCCCAAGCGGTCGTCGGGTAGGGTCTTCATGGCCGCGGAGCCGCTGCTCGATCGGGACTTTTTGGAGAAGCTGGAGCGGCTGACGATCCACTGGCAAAAATCCTTCGCCGGCTTGGTGGGCGGTCACCACCTCTCGCGCTTCGCCGGCCCGGGCCAAGAGTTTCTCGATCATCGGAATTTTCATTACGGCGACGACTTACGTGCCGTCAACTGGCGCGCCTATCTGCGCCTGGAAAAACTGTTCCTGAAAATGTTCCAGGTCGAGCCCCGGGTGCCCTTGCGCATGCTGGTCGACGCTAGTGCCTCAATGACCGCCCATGGCGGAGCGAAGTTCGAGTACGCCCGCAAGCTTGCCGCCGCGCTCTGTTATGTGGGGCTGGTGCGGCTGGATTCGATCGAGATCCACGGCTTCGGCGACCGGCTGTTCCAGCGGATTCTTTCGACCGGCGGACGCCACCGTATTTCGAGCGTGATGGACCGGTTGGCGGCGATGCCGGCGGGCGGCCGCACCGATCAGCTGGCAGTGGTTCGCGAGTTCATCTCCAACTATTCGCACGCCGGCGTGTTGATTCTCGTCTCCGATTTCTTGGAGGAGAGCGATAACGGCCTCAAGGCGCTCCAGTATTTGGCCGACTTCGGTCACGAGCTGATGCTACTGCATATCTGGGCCGAGGAAGATCGCACGCCACCCTGGCTGGGCGAGCTGGATCTGCGGGACGCCGAGACCGGTGCGAACCTTAGGCTGGATTTCGACGAGAGTGCGCGAACGCGGTATACCTGCGCCTTTGACGAATACGCCCAGGATCTGCAGAAACTTGCCTTGCGGAGCGGGGGGCGCTACGCCGGGATCTCGACCGCCCAGCCTCTCGATGAGGTCATTTTCGGAGACCTGATCCGCGCGCGGGGGATTGCGTGAGGCTGCCACCGGGCGACAGGAAGGTTGTGGCATGTATTTTCTGAATCTGTCGCTGGCCCAGTTTCTGGTGATCTTCGGAGGCATCTCCACGCTTGCGGTGGCCTTGTACCTGCTCGACCGGTCGCGCCGGAAGCAGGTGGTTTCGACGCTGCGCTTCTGGGTGTCGGCTGAGCAGCCGACGGTGGTGGCGCGGCGGCGGCGCATCCAGCAGCCGTGGTCTTTGGTGCTGCAGCTCGCGAGCATGGCGTTGCTGTTGCTGGCGCTGGCCCAACTCCGTTTTGGTTCCCCCGAGGCGGCCGGAAGGGACCATGTGCTGGTGCTCGAGACCTCGGCGTGGATGGGGGCCCGCTTGGGCAACCGCACCTTGATGGACATGGCGCGTGACCGGGCGCTGCAGTACCTGCGCGTCCTGCCGAGGCGCGATCGCGTCATGCTGGTACGCGCCGACGCATTGGCTACTCCGGCGACAGCGTTCGAGCCGGACCGCCGCAAGCTGGAAGGCGCGATCGTCAATTCGCGCCCGGGCTCCACGGCGCTGAACCTGGAACAAGCGCTGGCTTTCGCGCGACGTGTGCAGGCGCAAGGGGGGCGGAGGGCCGGCGAAATCGCGTTCATCGGAGCCGGCCGCACTTCAGAACTCGGGACGGCGGCGCTTACCACCCCGCCGCCCAATCTGCGCGTGATTCCGGTGCCGGATGCCATCGAAAACAGCGGTCTGCGCAAGATCGGCATGCGTCGCGCCACCGCCGACACCGACTTGTGGGAGATTTACGTTTCCGCGCGTAACTACGGCGTCCGGCCACGGACCGTCACTTTGTCCATCGATTACGGCCCGCCGGGCGGCAACGGCCGCGTCGTGGCGGGTTCGCGCCGCATCACCCTCGAGCCGGGCACCGACAACGAGCAGAGGTTCGAATTTCGCTCGCGCGCCGCCGGCATTCTGGGAGTCAGCCTCACTCCGCACGACGCCTTTCCCGATGACGACCGCGCCACCTTAGAGCTGCCTTCCCAACCGACGCTCTCAGTCACGGTCTACACCACCGAGCCGGAACTCTTGCGGCCGCTAATGGTAGCCACTCCGCGTGTCGCCGCTGTTTATAAGAAGCCCTCCGAATATTCCCCCGCCGACAAGGGCCTGGTGATCCTGGACCGCTTCATTCCGCCCCAAGGGCCCCAAGCCGATTCGGTCTGGATCGACCCGCCGGCATCGGGATCGCCCATCCCCGTACGGACCACGGTCGAGCAGGCGGTGTTCTCGCGTTGGGACACCACCCACCCCGTGGCTGCCGGCTTACGCACCAAGGATTACAGGCTCGAGAAAGCCTCGGTGTTCGCAACCGCTCCCGGGGACGCTCGTATCGCCGAAGTGGAAGCCGGCCCGGTGATCGTGGCTCGTCCGGACACCCCCAAGATCGTGGCCTTGGGTTTCCATCCCGCCCTCACGAGCATGCGCTACGAGCTCGCCACGCCTCTGCTGTTCGCCAATCTTCTGCGGTGGTTTGTCCCGGAGCTGTTCCGCCGCTGGGAGCTCAGCGGGGGCAGTGTCGGAGCAGTGAAACTGGAGCTCGAACAGGACGTCGCTCCCGGCAACGTGAGAGTTCTGACCGAAGACGGCACCGCCCTGCCCTTCACGCTGCGCGACCGCACCCTCCACTTCTTCTCGGGAACCCCGGGAGTGGTGCGGGTGCTCGCCGGTGACCGCGAGTACGTGAATTCGCTGGCGCTGCCCGAGGTCGGGGATCGAAAATGGGAAGCGCCACCGGAGGTGCGTCGCGGCATTCCCCGCGCGCAGCCTCTCCCCCAGACGACCAGCGATTTGTGGCCGTGGCTAGCGCTGGGGGGCGGAGCCGGATTGCTGGCCGAGTGGCTCCTGTTTGCGCGCTTCCGCCGCGCCACGCCGGCGCAGCCACGTTTGGTCCGCCGGCGCGCGCCGGAGACCGTGGAGGCGATCCGGCGATGACTTTCGATCGTCCCTGGGCACTTCTGGTCATGCTGGTGCCGCTGGCTTGGGCGGCCTGGGAGTGGCGGAGGTCCACGCGCCACCTGGGTTTGGCTCTCAAAGCCGCCGCCCTTGCCGCCATCCTGGCGGCTTTGGCCGAGCCGCGAATCACCGTCTACCAAAGCAAGGTGGCCGTCGGCGTGCTCGTCGACACCTCTGCCAGTGTCTCGCCTGCGGACCTGCGCGAGGAGTCAGAGTTCGCTACGCGGGTCGAGCGGGCGCGCGGCAGCAACTGGATGCGTGTCATCCCGTTTGCCCGGGCCACGCGCAACCCGGCTCGCGAGGAGAGCCTCAAGGGCGGATGGCAACTGCGTTACACCGCTGGAGCGGCCGGCCGCGGCACCAACCTGGAATCGGCCATCCGTGATGGTGCGGCTTCTTTGCCGGCTGGCATGGTGCCGCGCCTGCTGCTCATCTCCGACGGGAACGAGAACCTCGGTAGTGCCGCGCGCGCCATTTGGCAAGCGCAGCAACTGTCGATCCCGATCGATACCGAGCCGCTGGCTGGCCGGCCCAGGCCGGGACTCCGGCTGGAATCGGTAGCGATACCGGGTCAGGTCTTCAGCGGCGAACGTTTTCCCATCGAGATCACGGTCGAATCACCTCGCGTCGCGGCTGCTACGGTCGAGCTGACCGGGGAGGGCAAATCCCTGGGCAGCAACCCGGTCGAACTCATGCGCGGCGCGAATCACCTGCGGTTGCAAGCCAACATCAACTCGGCCGGCGCCATCGAACTGGCCGGGAAGGTGTCAGCCGCCGAGCTCGGCGAAACACGTTTCGAACAGGCCGTTACCTTGCGCCGCCCCAGGGCGTTGCTGGTTTCCAACGACCCGCCGTCGAGCGAGCAGCACCTGCTCCGCACCCTCCAAGCCAACCAGTTCGAGGTCGAGCAGTCTCCTTCCGGAGTCCCCGCCAAACTCGACGATTTCCAGCTCATCCTCATCAATAACTGGAACATGCAGTCGATTCCGGATGCCCGCAAACAGGCTCTCGAGGCCTTCGTCAAAAGGGGCGGCGGGCTGGTGTGGATCGGGGGTGAGCAGAACGTCTACGTCGACAAGAAAGGCGAGGAGGACGCGCTCGATCGCACGCTTCCCGCCAAGCTCGCTCCACCGCGGTCGCCGGATGGCACTGCCGTGGTGCTTATCATCGATAAGTCCTCCTCCATGGAAGGACGCAAAATCGAGCTGGCCCGCCTCGCCGCCATCGGGGTTGTGGAGAACCTGCGGCCAATCGATTCGGTCGGCGTGTTAATCTTCGACAATACTTTCGAATGGGCCGTGCCAATCCGCAAGGCCGAGCAGCCCGCCGTCATCAAGCGGCTGATCGCCGGCATTCAACCCGATGGCGGTACACAGATCGCACCCGCGCTCAACGAAGCCTACCGCCGGGTAGCCCCGGAGAACGCCATCTACAAGCACATCGTGCTGCTGACTGACGGAATTTCCGAAGAGGGCGACAGTATGGCGCTGGCGCGCGAAGCCCGCAACCACCGCGTGACCATCTCGACCGTCGGCCTCGGCCTCGACGTGAACCGCGCCTACCTCGAACGCGTGGCATCCGCCGCCGACGGCAAATCGTATTTTCTGAACGACCCGGCGGGACTGGAGCAGATCCTGCTTCGCGACGTCGAAGAGCACACCGGCGTGACCGCGGTGGAAAAGCAGATCTGGCCGCATGTGGTCAAACAGGCAGGGCTCCTGGACGGCGTGGACATGGAGGATGCGCCGCCGCTGCGCGGCTACGTGCGGTTTCAAACGCGGCCGACGGCCGATACGATTCTCGATGCCGACCCCAAGGATCCCTTGCTGGTGCGCTGGCAGTACGGTCTCGGGCGGGCGGCAGTCTTTACCTCTGACGCCAAGAACCGCTGGGCCGTTAATTGGGTGACCTGGCCGGGATTCGACCGCTTGTGGGCAAACATCTTTCGCGATTTGCTCCCGCACGCGCCCGCCAGTGAAGCCACCGCCGATTTCGACCCTGCCGGCAACGAGCTGGTGGTCGATTACCACTTTACCGCCAACATACCGGAACCAGACACGGTCCCGGATATTTTCGCTCTCGGCCCGGACGGATTTCAGGCGCCGCTTACGGTCAGCAAGGTCACCGACGGTCACTATCGCGCGCGCCTCAACATCGGCCAGCACCAGGGACTGTTTCGCATCCGGCCCCTCGAGGACTCCGCGGCCTTCCCCGAAGTCGGCTTCTACCGCCAGGAAGACGAGATGCTGGAATACGGAAACAACGAGGCGTTGCTAGAGCAGGTTGCCTCCGCCACCGGAGGCCGCTTCCGGCCCGCGCCGGGTGAGCCTTTCGACGCCGGCGGCCGCAGCGTCGCCTCCACCATGCAGTTATGGCCGGCGCTGCTCGGCTTGGCGGTGCTGCTGAACCTGGCCGAGTTGGTGATGCGCAAGTCAAAGGGCTTGCTCGAATCGCTGGGCTGGCGCTCGCGT
>Ga0182034_10001835_pt1 | contig 10591 bp, 8 predicted proteins | sample flu12Cox44000172_FD_125972 | JGI IMG/M metagenome (GOLD analysis project Ga0182034, IMG submission 125972) | Lab enrichment of tropical soil microbial communities from Luquillo Experimental Forest, Puerto Rico - flux4day.12C.oxic.44.000.172 | ecosystem: Environmental > Terrestrial > Soil >... | reverse complement strand
TGCGTTTCAGCAGGATCACCGAATTTGACCCGGTGCAGCACCAGCCCATTCTGAACGACTGGTTTGGCAAGCGGTAAGGCTATCCGATAGTCGTAATGCCGATCCGCAAGCGGATACTCGCTGCGCGGCTCGCATAATCCGGTCCAAAGAGATCGTGCTAGATTGCAAGTCCAAGTTTGCAGATCATTGATGTCCTGGGAGACGGCTCCTTCCACTTCCACCGTTCGACGGGACGTGTCACCGCAGACTGAACAACAAGGGCTGCTTCAGACGCTTCCATGCGCAGGTCAAGCTGCGGCCCAAAGCCGCAGCAATCTTTACAATACTTTACCTAAGAGAGAAGCCGCCGAAAAGAAACCGACACAAATAGAGCTCGTCCACTTGCAATGAACCAAGGGAGAGCCAAATGTCCGAAACTTCAATACCTGCAGTACCCAGTGTGGGTCAGGAGCACCCCTACCAGCATCGGCACAGACGTGTCGCTATGTTCGTCATCGCCGGCCTCATCCTGGCTGCGCTGGTCGCAGTATTTGCCACCGGCTCATTTAGCCAAGGCTACGGTCCGGGCTATGGGCCGGGACCAGGCTTCGGTCCCGCCGCAGGTGAGGGTCCCGGATTCGGCATGCATTGGGGCTTTCATCGCGGCGGGCCGGGGTTCTGGCGTGGAGGTCCATTCAGTGATGCCGCAGATCCAGCCTGGATCGAAAATCGGGCCGATCGCATGGTCCGTCATCTCGCGGTCGAACTAAACGCTAGTGCCGAGCAGCAGGATAAGCTGAGTACGATCGTCAAAGGCGCCGTGAAGGACATTGCGCCGCTGCGTGAAAAAATGCTGGTGGTGCGCCAGCAGGGCCGCGACCTCCTCACCGCGGCCACCGTTGACCGTGCGGCGCTTGAAAAGCTTCGTGCGGATCAGCTGGCGACTGGCGACTTAGCAAGTAAGCGATTTGTCCAAGCACTGGCCGACGCAGCCGAGGTTCTCACCCCCGACCAGCGCAAGAAACTCAAAGAGCTACTGCCGCCTGCAGGTTTGGGCGGCTGGGGCCCGATGGGTGGCTGGGGCCGCGGGATGGGCGGACCATGGAATCGGCTATAGCGAAAACGAGCGCCTTTCGATGCGGTCCCACAGACATCCACGTCCCGAATTATGGCCGGACCCTTGGTCCGGCCATAACGGCGAGCAGGCGGCGGCTTGTCGAAATTTAATTTAGATTGCTCCAGTGACCGAGCGAATCCTACTCATCGAAGACGATCAGCGGCTTGCCGAGCTGGTGAAGAAGTATCTCACCGACGCCGGCTTTTCCATAACCGCGGCGAACACCGGCGGGATTGGTCTTACGCTCCACGACCGCGAGAGCTTCGACGCATTAATCCTCGATCTAATGCTGCCGGATATGGATGGGCTCGATGTATGCCGCAAAATCCGCGCACGCGCGCAAACGCCGATTCTAATGCTGACCGCACGCGGCGAAGCCATGGACCGCGTGGTCGGTCTGGAAATGGGGGCCGACGACTATCTGCCAAAGCCTTTCGAGCCGCGCGAGCTGTTGGCCCGGTTGCGCGCTATTCTGCGCAGGAGCAAATCCGATAACCGAGCCGATATAATGCATTTTGGCCGTCTTGAGATCGACACCGGCGCGCGCGAGGTCCGCCTTGATGGCAAATCCAAACCGTTGACGAGCTACCAATTCGCGTTGCTGGTCGTACTCGCGCAGCATGCCGGACGCGTGATGTCGCGCGACGCCATCATGGATCTTATGAAACACGAGCCGCTGGAAGCGTTCGATCGCTCCATCGATGTCCACATCTCGCGCATCCGCGCGGCAATCGAAGATGACGCTAAGCGACCGCGACGCGTCATTACCGTGCGCGGCGCTGGCTATGTGTTTGCCAAGGCGCAGGAGTGACATGCGCCACCTATATCAGAAAATCTATCTCACCATCCTCGCCAGCCTACTGCTGGTGGTCATCGTGGCTGCGACATTCTGGCGGCTTGGACCCGGTAATCCACCGTTCGCGCAGGCAATCGAACTGGCAACCGAAATTTCACATGCGCCTCTGCCGCCCGCGGAAGCTCCTCGCACCGATCAACAGCAGGCGATCGAACACATCGCGCGCGAATTCGGGGCTGATCTTGCTCTCTACGATCACAACTTGAATTTGATCGCGGGATTCGGCCGGCCCCTGCCGCCGCCCTCCGCACGTCAGGAAAGTGGATGGGTATTCGCGCCGGGCGGACCGGTCTTCGACTTCCGTCTGCCCGATCAGCGTTGGATCGTTGCGCGCATTCCAATGCGCCAGCGCAATCCGATGCTGGCATTATTGCTCTTTCTCGGAGCCATTGCATTTGCAGTAGGCGTTGGCGCTTACCCCATCGTGCGCGGCCTAACCCGGCGCCTCGAGCGTCTGCAAACCGGTGTCGAGACGCTCGGCGGTGGCGATCTTTCGGCCCGCGTTAAGGTCGAAGGCGCTGACGAGATTGCCCGTCTTGCCGACAGCTTCAACCGCGCTGCGGCACGGATTGAAGAACTGGTTCGTGCGCATCGATTGCTGCTCGCCAATGCATCACACGAGTTACGCACGCCGCTGGCGCGGATCCGCCTCGGTATCGAACTGATCGAGGGAAAGTCCGATGGAAGAGTTAAGTCCGCCCTGGAGCGCGACATCGCCGAACTCGATCACTTGATCGACGAAATACTGCTTGCCAGCCGGCTCGATGCCATCCGCGGCGCCCAGACAGTCGAGGACGTCGATTTGCTAGCGATCGCGGCCGAAGAATGCGCGCGTTACGACGACTGCGCCTTGGAAGGGGAACCTGCTGCCGTGCGCGGCGACCCACGCCTGCTGCGGCGATTGGTTCGCAATCTGCTCGAAAACGCAACACGCCATGGCAAGCCGCCGGTCAAGGTCGAACTGCACCATCAGGGAAGCAATCTAGCGCTCACGGTGACGGATTGCGGTCCAGGTGTCCCCGAATCACAACGTGAGTATGTGTTCACCCCTTTCACCCGTCTCAACGGGAAAACGGAAGGCACAGGCCTCGGTCTATCACTGGTGCGACAGATCGCGCGCCTGCACCGGGGAGACGTCATTATCGCGCCGCGCGCGGAGGCGCCAAGCAGTTTTCGCGTCACGCTCCCGGCTAGGTGAGCTGGGTGGAAGGCGCCGGCGTATGTTTGTCGGATGAAACGTCGAACCGTCATTTTTTATGCAACTGCCTTCACTGTGCTGGAGTTTCCCTCGATGGAAATGGCAAGGGCTTGGCATAGTGACTCAGACTATGCCCCTTTCATCAAACTGCGCCGGCAATACTCGGAGTTGGACTTAATCTTAGTTGAAGGCACGCCACGCGCGACAACATCGGGCAAGCCGCGCTTGACGCAAAGGTCACAGACGGAAACGGATGATGTCGCGGTGCCAGAGCCAGGCGATGGTGAGGACCACGCTGAGAAGAGGCAGCAGCACGCCGAGGATGAGGAAGGCTTCGCCGCTCGCGATCGACGCGATAAGCCAGTTGAAGTTCATCCCGAAAAAGCCGGTGAGCGCGGTGACGGGCAGGAAGATGAGGGACACGAGCGTCAGGCGATTGATCTGCTCGCCCTGTTTGCGGGCGATCTCCGCGGAGAAGTCGTGGATGATGTTCGACATCCACTGCCGGCGATCGAAAAGCTGCTGCTCGACGTCCTCCACCTGGTCGGCGTAGTCGTTGAGCTCTGCAGCTCCGCGGACTCCCGCGCCTTGCACCGACTCGATCCCGGTCGTCGCCGCGCGAACCGAACCGAGATAGCGATTGAAGCTCGCGGCTGTAGATTGCAGCCCCTCTAGGCGTTGCGTCAATGCGGCGTAATCGAGCGCGCCGGTCCGCCTGCCGAGAGCAAGCCTGAGGCCGTCAAGCTTCTTGTCGATATCTTCAAAGGCGAAGCCGAGCGTTCCGAGCAGAAGCTGCAACAGAATAGCGGCCGCCTCGTAGAGATTATTCTCGAAGCCTCCCAGGCGCTCGGCGAATTGCCGGCGGATGTCGTCGAGGGCGGCAGGATCGCCGCCCCATAGAGTGGTGATGCATTTTTCCCGGCCGATGAGATGGAGTTCGATGATATTGCCGGCGCGGTCGGCGATCCAGGTCGCCGTGCGCAGCCCTCCCCCTCCAATGTGCATCCGGCCCGCTTGGCCGAACCTGAGCGCCCAATCGGCGTCGGCCGCGTTCAATCCGGCCTCGGTGAGTAAGGCGTGGCGCGTGGACGGGTCTCCGCCGGAAATGTCGAGCCAAAAGAATCGGCCGGCGGCAACTTGCTTGCCGACTTCCAGCGCATCCGCCGCAGGCCGGACTCCGGACGCGTCAATGATCATTGCCGTCATGGACCGGCTCCAAAATGCGTGGCGAGCAGCGAATGGTAGTGCATGGAAATGCGCAGGACCAGCGCCGGCGAAAACCGACCCCTGAAACCCCATTCCGCCGGCCGCAAATCCGTGCTGCACTGACGAGGCCGGCCGCGCGCCTAGGTGACGCCGAGATGTCAAATTTTCGGCTTTGAAAGACGCAAGGATAGAGTGTTCTCACTGGGCCAAAGCAGAGATGCTGGAATGGACACGCCAACACCTGCCATGCAAACGGAAGCCAAGCCCGCACGGCCGCCGGAGGTATCAAAGCATCCAGCATCGCCGTCCACCCGTGTTCTGTCCATCATCGTTGGCGCTGTGCCGGTCGTCATTGCCGCCCTGTCGATCTGGTATCTGATAAGGCCAGCGCCGCCGTTGATCCAGGGCGAGGCGGACGCTACACAGTTCGACATTGCGGCACGGGTCGACGGCCGTGTCGCAGAGGTTCTCGTGGACGAGGGCCAGGATGTCGCCGCCGGGGCGGTGCTCGTGCGCATCGACAATCCGGAGACGATCGCCAAGAACGAGCAGGCTCTGGCGGCCAAGGTGGTGGCCGACGCGCAGCTCGCCAACATCAATGCCGGCACGCGCGCCGAGGAGATCGCGGCACGCAAGGCTGCGCTCGAGCGTGCGGAGGCGAGCGTCGTGCTGGCGCAGAAGACCTATGACCGCAAAAGCCAATTGGCCGAGCATGGCAACGCGCCGATTGCGCAGCTCGACCAGGCGACGGACTCCTTGCACGAAAGCCAGCGCGCCGTGGATCAGGCCCGATCGGCCTATGAGCAGGCGGTCAACGGCTATACGAAAGAGGAGCATGAGATCGCGGTGGCGAATGTCGGCAAGGCGGTTGCTGACATCAAGCAGGTGCAATCGATCATCGACCAGATGGTCGTCTACGCGCCGGTCGCCTCGCAAGTGTACGAGCGTAACGTCGAGCCCGGCGAATACGTTTCCCCCGGCGTGCCGCTGGTGACGTTGATCGATCTCAACGACGTGTGGATACACTTCGATCTGCGCGAGGACTTGGTCAAGACGCTCAAGGTCGGCGATCGCTTCAGCGTCCGCATTCCGGCGCTCAGCAACAAGCGTGTCCTCGTAGAGGTCAAGCAGATCGCAACCAAGGGCGAATATGCAAGCTGGCGGGCCACCCGCCCCGCCGCAGACTTTGACCTACAGACGTTCTCGATACGCGCCTACCCTGTCGATAAGGTCCCGGAGCTGCGGCCCGGAATGAGCGCCTATTTGGACTGGCAGGAGCGCGAATGAAGCCACGTCGATAGTTGCGGGCCCGAGGAAACTCGTATCTAATAAGGTTGCATAACTTGATTTCCCAACCCCGCCGGTTTCCGCACACTCCCGACGGGGTCATTTTTTTGGTACTGGATCGGGGTCATCGCATCAGGCTCGGGCCGTGAGACATTGTTCACACGTGTCCGACTAGAAGTCTCGCTATGTTCTGCCGCGCTGGCGCCGCGATCTCTCACCACCACTAACGACTGCGCCAGCGCCCCGCTTGGCCCAATACTACGCCCGACCCTATGCCTGGCTTTCGGGCGAAAGCGGATGCGGCAGGCGGTGAAACTCGCGTGGCGCGTTGAGTTAGCCGGGATTGCTCGCCGTTATCTTCCAAGAACTCGACGCCATCATCACGCCGTTAGGACCTCGATACTTTGCAAGCTGGGCACTGAGAGCCGCAGCAATTTCATCATGCCGGTCTTCAGCCAATTTGCCCGCTTCACGGTACACCTCACCCGCTGGTCCGATTGCAAGCTGAAATCCAACAGCATCATCTAGGTCCTTGCCTACGAATACCTGCGCATCTACCTGCTCAAACTTGATGTCCTTGTAACCAGCAATTTCAAGTTGCTTTGTCACAACCCCGGTCTCAGCCATCGAGAATGGTCCGGGCCCACAGGTCTGCGCATTTTCCCCGGGCGGGGGCAAATACTGCAAGACAATATCCTTAGCGGAGCCGAGCCAGGGGTTATCCTTTATTCCGCGCCAGACAATCATCGTCATTATGCCGCCGGGCTTGAGGCTTTTCCGCATATTGCGCAGTCCCGCCACAGGGTTCTCGAAGAACTGCGTACCAAATCGCGAAAAGCAGAAATCGTGAACGGGCTCGAATGGATATGTCTGCACGTCCTCATCCAAGAACTTGATGTTGGTGATCCCCGCTGCCTTCGCATCCTTGCGTCCGAATTCTAAGAAAGCATCGCAGCAATCGACGGCCAACACGGACCCGGAAGGCCCCACTAACCGGGCCAATTTGATGGCGGTATCGCCAAAGCCGCAGCCTGCATCGACGACCTTATCGCCCGGTTTGACCTGCAAAGTCGGGAAGATAGCCTCACTATGCAGCGTCAACCCATCGACGATAATGTGCTTCCAGCGGATGAATTTCGGCACCAGTACGCTATTCCAGAAATCAATATATTGGCTGTGCTGACGTTGGCCTTGGGCAAGAATTTCAATAGCCATGACACACCTCCCCAATGGCACTAGGTGAACAGCATTGTCGCACGAACGCAATCGTGCGCAAGTACGAGCCGTTCGGGTTTCATTGATCACGCTCAAATCGCAAAACGCTTGCGGGCAGTACGGTCACCGTTCCGGGTGCCCGAGATACTTTAAAACTGCGTTTTCACGATCCCCTTGCATTCCAATCGTCCTGCCTTCCTCGACCGCAATCGAGATGGGAATACCTCGGTGAACGAGGTAGAGCACCCAAATTGCCCCGACCCGATTAGCTGATCCGCAATGGATCAACAGCGGAAAATATGTGCTCTCCTCAACGATACGCGCAAACTCGACCACCTGTTCATCCGAAGGAAGGATAAGCGTGACGGGAATATTTAAATAACGCAGTCCTGCGGCCTCGACAGCCTTCTTTTCGACAACGCGCTCCCGCGTATTTTGCTGTCACCTTGTCACCTGTCCGCACATGAGCGCTTGCTGGCAGTTCGAGCCGTCCCAGATGTCTGGCTAGCGGATTTCCAGCGCAAGCGCAGAGTGGATCTTCTCGGCGAAAAGGCGACTACTCCAAAGCGAGCACCAGCGCCAACCCATGACGCCTAAAAATAAGGCAAGACCTCTTGGTGCAATGCTTGTGCGATTGCAGCGTGTGAAGGTGTCGATTGCCGTCAACCATTTCAGGATTCCCCAGTCGGACTTCCCGGAATGGGCGTTTCTGGTGCGGTGATCCAAAGCGACGTTCAACAACCCGCTGATTTCACTGGCGGGCCGGCAGGAAAGTGCAACCAGACCGTTATGAGCCGGAAGACAAAGAACGCGATCGTTGATTTTGCTGCATTTTCGTTGGAGATTGATCGTGTTCATTGCGTTCTAGTGAGGTCGTTTCTGGTGCGAAACTGGTGCGATGGATCTATGCATGAGAACGAATGTGAACATTGAACTCGACGCCGGCACGAAGACGTTTGCCTCGGGCCTCCTGCCAGATTTGATAGCTGCGCTCCGCCGTAGCCGTAAGGGCGATCTCGTCGCCGTGATCAGCAGCGATCCAAACATTGGCCCCGAGCTTGAGGCATGGTGTCGTTTCACCCGCAACAGTTTGATCGACATAGCAGTCGACGAAGGTCGCACCCGTTGGGTGCTCCGGTACGGAGAGGCTCCTGAACAAGTCCGAGAAGATCGGCCTGTCGGCTCTCGCTTGTGGCTTTACACCAACTTCGACTGCAACCTCAGTTGCGACTATTGTTGCGTGCGTTCGTCACCCAAAGCTCCCCGGCGGGCGCTTGGCGTCGAGCGGGTGCGACGGATCGCTGTCGAGGCGGCGGAGCTCGGCGTGAGCGAGATTTTTGTCACCGGCGGTGAGCCGTTCATTCTCCCGGATATTGGCGAGATCCTTGCCGCCTGCGCTGCGGCTGCGCCGACTACGGTCCTCACCAACGGCATGCTGTTTGCCGGACGTCGGCTCCAAACGCTGCGCTCGTTGCCGCGCGAGCGCGTCACCTTGCAAATTAGCCTCGACAGTCCGAAGCCGGAGCGCCATGACCACCATCGCGGCCAAGGGACATGGGCACGCACTTGGAAGGGAATCGAGCGGGCCCGCGCCGAAGGATTTCGGGTGCGGTTGGCGGCGACAGTTTCAACTGACGCAGAGGCCGAAGAGTTCCGCGACTTCCTTGACGCCCATCACGTGAGCGAGGAGAACCGGGTGATCAGGCGAATTGCGCTCAGAGGCTCCGCCACACAGGGCATCGCTTTGACGCGGGCAGACTTAGTTCCTGAGGTGACGATTACGGCGGAAGGCGTGTTTTGGCATCCGGTCGGAGCTCAGGATAACGACCTGCTCGTCAGCCGCGAAATCTTTCCACTTGCCGATTCCTTCGCGGCCGTGCGCCGCGCCTTCGATCGCGAGTATGATCATCAGCGCCGGTTGGCCAAGATTTTCAATTGCGCCTGATAAGCGCGGAGCGTGGGCTTAAGGCCGCTTCAAAAAACCCTGTTGCGCCGACGCGTCCCGCAACTCGTCATAGGCTTCAAGCTGCGGCGCTATCCATTGGCGCAGCCCTTCCGCCTCAAGCACAGGACGATGCGTCGGGTTGTCGTAGCTCATTCCGAACAGGGCTTTGGCAAACGCCTGCTCCAACGCGGGGTCGAGATCCGACCGAGCCGTGAACATGCAGTGATTATAGGGCCGCGAGGTCCAGATCTCGGTGAGCGCACCTTCCGGCACCAAACGCTCGGTACGCACGGCGTTCCAGAATGGGCTGCCGATTGCGCCAGCATCGGCGCGGCCGTCGAGGACCGCGCGGACGACATCGGCCTCGCTTGTCCCGGTGTCACCGTGCTTGCCGACGTCGCTGTTGAAGCGCAGCGTTCGGTAATCTTTCCCCTCAGCCAGTCCCTCGCACTGCAGAAAATAGACCGGGAGGATTGCCGCGTGGCCGCTGTCACGGCTGCCGAGCGCAAGCGTGCGGTTCTTGAGATCGGCAAGCTTCGCCACCGGCCCCTCGGTGACTGCGACGATCTTGGTCATCCAGCCCACATCGGTATCGCGCATCGCGATCGGTCGACAACGGTGGTCGCTCCAGGCATCGGCCTGGATAAAAGCGAGGTTCGTATTCCATCCGATGTCGATGCGCGGCAGCGGATCGCCAGGCAAAGCCAGGAGGGCGGCGACCTGCGCCTCGTAGCTCTGGAACAACACCACCTCGACGGGTAGGTATGCTTCCTCGTGAAAGTACCGCCGCATGCCCTCCCAGATACCAACCACCTTCGAATCATATGCGACGGCACCTACCCAGATCGTCCGGCTCATGATTGCTCCTCGCCTTGATTTTCAAATATGGTCGAACGCGCTTGCGAGCGCAGCCAAGGGACGCAGTGGCTCGCGTTCAGAACAGCGGCATTCCCAAAACGGCTTTGCCGATGAAGTCGCGCAGAACATCGCCTGTCGGCGCCATGACCGCGCCGGCATGGGCATCGCGGAACAATCGCTCGATAGTCAAATGCTTGGAAAACGCAGCGCCTCCGCACACCCGCATCGCCGCCGAAGTGACGGCGATCGCAACATCGCCCGCCGCCGCCTTGCTCTCGAGCACGCGCAGCATGGTCGCCTCTCGGGGGCGCTCAAGGTGATCGACGAGATCGTCGACGCGCGCCGCAAGTCCATCCGTGTCGATCTGCATCGTCGCGAGCTGCGCGCGAAGTGTCGGCAGGCTCTCGCCGAGGGTCTGGCCCAGATGCTCGAAGCGAGCGCGCCTGAGATGCGCGGCACTGCCCGCCACCGCGGCCCGGCAAAGGCCCAGCGCGATTGCCGATGTTCCAAGATTGAACAGTGGAAGCACGACCCCCAGCATCGCCTTGAAGCCGGCGCCGTCGTCGGTCAGCTGGAGACCCGGCTCGACTTCGCAATCCTCGAGGATCATCGGCGCGGAAGCATTGGCGCGCATCCCAAGACCATCCCAAGGGCCGGCGACCGACAGCCCGGGCGTGTCGCTGGCGACAAGATAAAGGGTCGAATCCGTTGGACTCTTGCCTTCAGGAGCCAGTGCCGAGACGACGTAGCTTTGCGCGTGACCGGCGCTCGTCACCCATGATTTCTTGGCTGTGAGGTGCACGGCGACGTCGTTACGCTTCGCTCGCGAGAGGGGCGCCCAGAAGTGACTGCGCGATCCGGCTTCGCTGAATGCCAGGGTGGTCAGGTGTTTTCCGGCCGAAATGTCTTTCAGCGTCTGCGCGACCGCCG
>Ga0182034_10001833_pt1 | contig 10595 bp, 12 predicted proteins | sample flu12Cox44000172_FD_125972 | JGI IMG/M metagenome (GOLD analysis project Ga0182034, IMG submission 125972) | Lab enrichment of tropical soil microbial communities from Luquillo Experimental Forest, Puerto Rico - flux4day.12C.oxic.44.000.172 | ecosystem: Environmental > Terrestrial > Soil >... | reverse complement strand
TTTGCGGGCTAGGGCGAAGGCCTCGGCCAGCTCACTCAAACGACTCCCGCTGAACGGCGCGGTGCGATAGGTCCACGCAGTGGGTTAATTAATCCGCTCTAGCTGTAGAGGCAGATCTCAGGACAGATCTCCAAGCGGCCCCGCGAGCTTAACCTCCCCCGTCGTGCAACTGATCGGGACTACGTGACGACGGGCGGTTCAACAGGGCATTAAAGACACGCTTTGGCAAACTTCGGCCGTTCTCCTCTTGCTCAAGATCGCCGATTGCGCTTTTTTTTGCTTCCTCCCAGACGGCTGGAAAGCCAGGAGAACTTGAGACCATGTAACGCTCGGCACGCGCATAAATCTCGAGTTCTCGCTGCAAACGTTTGTCCGGGAACTGGTTCAGGCTGGCAACTTTTACGCGCAGGTTTTCGTTCTGCTGTTTCAATTCCTGCAAATCCTGACGCAAACGGCCGGTCGCATCGGCTTCAAGTTCCAATTTGTCTGCCAGATGGCGCTTGAGCCGTTTGACTTCCCCTTTCGTTTCCCACAAGCGGATGATTCCGAAAACAATCACTATCAGCCCCAGTCCGGCGCCGATACCAAGTCCCCAATAAAAATGGTCATTAAAGAATTCCATAACATTCGAGACCATGGAGGATAACCTCTCCCACCGTTCTAGCAAGGCTCACGGCGTAGGAAGGCAAGGTTTGGTTCAGGAAAAGACCCGTCATAGCGCAGTCCGCCGGGGAGGCATCTGCCAACTACGCGCCGGGAAGATATCACAGGGCGAAGCTTCGGCTCGGTAGGTACGAAGCTCCTGCTGAGCCGTTGCCAAAAGGCGTGAAAACGCGGCTCGCCGGGGGGTTCCTACCATTCACGCGCCACGGAAACGTCACCCGGCAGCGCGACGAACATCGTTGTACGGAATGCCAGGGGGGAGAGTTGAACTCCCGACCAAGGGCTTATGAGTCCCCTGCTCTACCACTGAGCTACCCTGGCGAATCTCCGTGGCACACAAAAGGAAAACACCAAAACTAAGATACTTCGGCTGGGTTTCAAGTCGCATTCTGGTGTAGCGTCTCGCAGATAATCGTAAAGCTGGGCGCAGGGCAGGCAGTCGAATTTCAAAGCGGTGCCAGTGTCGCGCACACCGATGCAATTTTTTAGAATGAAAATAGGGATCTTACATTACACTTCCTGGCCGGTAATTGGCGGCGTCGAGACCGTCATTCGCCAACATGCCCAGCTGCTTTCCCGGCATGGCCACGAGGTTTCGATTTTCAGCGGTGAGGGTGCCGCGTGCTCGAAACAGGTTCCGTCAATCGTATTCCGAGAGTTAAATACCCGCGAGCCACTGGTGAAGGCAGCTCAGCAGGAGGCCTTTAGCGGGCATCCGGGACGGGTGTATTTTCAGCTGTTCGAAAGACTGCAGGATTTACTGAGGCCTCTCTTTACAAAGTTTGACCGGCTGATCGTTCACAACATGCTAACGATGCACTTTAACATGGCGGCAACGCAGGCTTTAACGACATTCGCCGATCAAGGAAAAAGAATGATAGCCTGGATCCATGATTTGGCGGCAAGCAATTCCGACTATCAAATCCCGCTGCACCAACCTTTTGATTTGCTTCGGGAACGCCACCCAAAGGTGAAGTATGTGACCATCTCGGAAGCGCGCGCGACGCAATTCAATAAGCTGACTGGGTCGCAGGTGAGCGCTATCATACCAAACGCATTGGATTTTGCCGATGCCTGCGGCATCACTCCGGAAGTCGCCCAACTCGTTAACGGCCAACTGGCAGATTCAATCCTTCTCTTTTACCCGACGCGGATCCTTGAAAGAAAAAACATCGCCTTCGCTCTTCAAATCGTTGCGGCGATGGAAGGCATCGGCTCTCGCGTATGTTTGCTGATTTCCGCAGCAACGGACCCGCATAATCCCGCAGGCGCCGCATATTTTGCCGGACTTAAGAAGCTGGCGATCGACCTTCAAGTCCAGCGCAGCGTTTTCTGGGTAAATGATCTTTTTCATGTGGATGAGAGGCAGTTGCGCAGTCTCTATATGGTAGCTGATGCGCTCCTATTTCCTTCCAAGCAGGAAGGATTTGGCTTGCCCTTGCTCGAAGCCGCTGCTTACCGCCTCCCAATCTTTTGCGCCAATATCGAACCGCTGAAATCTCTTGCGCCCAATGGAACGGTATTATTTGACCTTCGGGACGCTCCTAGAAATATTGCTGAGAGAATTGGCAGCGCCCTTGCACAGAACGAGATTTTCAGAAGCAGAAAGCAGCTTTTTCGCGACTATTCTGCAGAAAGTGTCTATGTCGATAAGGTGGAACCGCTCCTTCAGGACAAACTATGAATGCCACGATTGCTCCCCACGATATTCACCGGCTCCTACACGCTGAACACGACGATCCGTTTGGTGTGCTTGGGTTGCATAAAGTAGATGATCTTTGGGTTATCCGCGCTTTTCGGCCGGACGCCAAAGAACTAGAGGTCGTAGATCGGAATCAACCAAAGCGCCGCTTCTCTGCGGCTAAAGTTGCTGACGAAGGCCTCTTTGAGGCGCAACTGAAGGGGGTGACGGAGGCCTTCGATTATCTGCTGGAGATCACAACCTGGTCCGGTGAGACCATCCAGTTCAGCGATCCCTATTCCTACGGTCCGATTCTGGGAGAGCTCGATATGCATTTGTACAAGGAGGGAAACCATTACGAGATTTACAATAAGCTGGGCGCACACCTTACTGAGATCAACGGGCATGCTGGTTGCGGCTTTGCGGTTTGGGCTCCTAATGCACAGAGAATCAGCGTCGTGGGCGATTTCAACGGATGGGATGGCCGAACCCATCCAATGCGAAGACGTATCGAGGCAGGAATCTGGGAGATATTTATTCCAGGAGTCCTCGAAGGTGCGCATTACAAACTGGAGGTCAAGAATTGCTTCGGGCAAATCGTATTGAAGAGCGATCCGGTAGGTTTTTTCGGGCAGCACGGAATTCAAACATCTTCGCTGGTCTTTAACCTGGACCGGTACAAATGGAGTGACGACAAATGGGTTGAAAAGAGAAAGAGCAAACAGTGGTACAAGGAGCCGGTCAGCATCTATGAAGTTCACCTGGGATCATGGCAACGGGTTCCTGAAGAGGGCAATCGATTCCTAAGTTACCACGAGTTCGGCGACCGGCTTATTCCGTACGTCAAGGAAATGGGGTATACCCATATCGAGCTGATGCCGGTGGCGGAGCATCCTTTTGATGGATCGTGGGGATACCAGGTGACTGGCTACTTTTCCCCGACAAGCCGATTTGGAAATCCGGATGAATTTCGCAACTTTGTCGATCGCTGCCACCAAAACGATATTGGAGTTATTCTCGACTGGGTTCCCGGCCATTTCCCAAAGGACGTTCACGGCCTTGCCTCATTTGACGGCACACATCTCTATGAACATGCCGATCCAAGGCAGGGAGAACATCGTGATTGGGGCACGCTGATTTTCAATTACGGCCGTAACGAGGTTCGAAATTTCCTCATCGCCAACGGCCTGTTCTGGCTCGAAAAATATCACATAGACGGTCTTCGCGTGGATGCCGTAGCTTCGATGCTGTACCTGGATTATTCGCGCAAGGCCGGTGAGTGGGTGCCCAATGCTTACGGCGGCCGGGAGAATCTTGATGCGATCTATTTCATGAAACGCTTCAACGAGGTCTGCTACGAGCGCTATCCGGGGATCTTGACTATCGCCGAAGAGTCGACCGCGTGGCCCGGAGTTTCTCGACCGACTTATCTCGGCGGACTAGGTTTCGGGTTCAAATGGAACATGGGCTGGATGCACGACTTCTTGCAGTACATGAGCCGTGAGCCTATCCACCGCCGATACCACCAGGGAGAGGCAACCTTTTCTTTGATCTACGCCTTTCACGAACAATTCATTCTGGTGCTGAGTCACGACGAGGTGGTGCATGGCAAGGGTTCGCTGATCAATAAGATGCCCGGCGACCCGTGGCAAAAGTTCGCGAATCTAAGAATGTTTTATGCCTGGATGTATGCCCATCCCGGCAAGAAACTGCTTTTCATGGGAGGCGAATTCGGCCAGTGGGCGGAATGGAACCATGACCAGAGTCTCGATTGGCACCTGCTCCAATATCCGCTTCATGATGGCCTGCGAAAATTGGTCCAGCACTTGAACTACCTCTACCAGAGCGAACCCGCCTTTTGGCAAAACGACGACACCTATCTCGGCTTTGAATGGATTGATTTTCATGACGCCGACAACAGTGTGCTCAGCTTTATTCGCAAGGGAGAAACCGGCGCAATATTTTTGTTTGTGGTCAATGCAACGCCGGTTCCTCGACATTTCTATCGAGTCGGAGCCCCGGGCGAGGGCTGGTATGAAGAAATCCTCAACACTGACGCAGGAGTCTACGGCGGGGGCAATATAGGCAATTACGGAGGCCTTCACGCGGATCCGATTGCCTGGCAAGGCCGTTCCCATTCCCTGACTTTGACCTTGCCGCCTCTCGCGACAATTGGCTTCAAGCGCCACGAGTACAATAAGACGAATACTACAAGGGCTGACTCGTAAAGCAATGATTGCGGCCTACCCTGGAGCTCGCTTGCAACGCTTTCCAACGGCCCAAAGAGCTTCCGCCATAGAATCCTTGAAAAGCAACGCCCATTTGATCATCGATGCACGAAAACGGAAAAACTTGACTCATTTGCAATCGATTATGCTTTTCAAGGATTCTAGCTGCTTTTGAGTGATTGTTTTGGGCCGGCAAGCCGCACAGCCACCGAATACGCCTCGCCGTCGGCAAACCTGTTGCAAAGGGTGTCGCCGACCTTCAGCCTGCCGGCGGAGCGAACTACATTCCGGTTGGCATCGAGCGTAATGGAATAGCCGCGCTCCAAGGTTTGCTGCGGCCCCAGCAACCGAATGGAATTTGCCACGCGCCGCAGCGAGTCCCTTTGGGATCCAATTCTTGCAAAAACGATTTGTTTCAAACGAACTTCCCCAAGCGCGACCTCGCGCCGTTTAGCTTCCAACAAGTGGTCCGGTCGAAAGGCCGACAAGAATGCCAACAGCTTGGCTATTTGAGAATGACGCCGGGCGAACGCGTTCGAACCGACCTGCAAAAGCCGCAGCTCAGATTGATCGAGCCGTTGCTGGCGTTCCACGAGCAGCCCGGCGGGCTCGCGAAGGCAGTTCGCCCCTGCCAAACGCGTAAGGTCAACCCGACGAATCTCAAGTGCCTGACGCGCCAACCGGTCCAGCGCCACCCGCCGCGCGGCGAGTTCACCCTGAAGTTTCAGAATATCTGGCGCCAGGATTTCGGCAGCGGCGCTCGGAGTAGGCGCGCGAACATCTGCGACAAAGTCGGCTATCGTAAAGTCGATCTCGTGCCCGACCGCCGAGATGACGGGTATTCGCGATGAGAATATGGCCCGCGCGACACTTTCCTCGTTGAACTCCCATAAGTCTTCAAAGCTGCCGCCGCCGCGCGCGACGATCATCACATCGATCTTCCATTCGCGAGCGCGCAGGCTGACACGCCGGATCATTTCAGAAATCTCCGCGGACGCGCCTTCTCCCTGCACACGCACGGGACAAATCAAAACCGAAAGCCAGGGATTGCGTCTTCGCAGAATGTTGAGCATATCCTGCAAAGCCGCGCCGGTCGGTGATGTCACGAGTGCCACGCGACGAGGAAATTTAGGAAGGGTCTTTTTGCGATCCTGCTCGAACAATCCTTCGGCCAAAAGTTTCCGCTTCAGCGCTTCAAACTTCGCCTGAAGCAGTCCCTGTCCTTTCGACTGGATAAGTTGGACAATAAGCTGATACTGGCCGCGCGCTTCATAAACTGTAACGCGACCATAGGCTTGAATCTGCATCCCGTCGGAGAGAGGGACGCGAGCCTGGGCTCCATAGGACCGGGCGAACATTACGCAAGCAAGCTGTGAGCGATCGTCTTTGAGTGTAAAGTAATGGTGTCCTGAAGACTGCTTGCGATAATTGGAAATTTCCCCTTCAACCCATACGTCACCGATGTGTCCTTCAAGGACGTCTCGCACTGTGCGCGTCAATTCAGAGACTGTCAGCATGAGGGCCATTTCTAAATAGTTGCACGGTTTTGAAATGTGCAAAACGTCAACGTTGCACGGTCTGCCGAGCTGTTCAGGTTGACGACGATGGATTTTGCCCGCCCATGCTTGACGGCGTTGGTGATCGCTTCTTGCGCGATCCGGTAAAGATGGGGCGCCACCGTGCTATCCGCTAACAACACGGGCCGCGGGCATTTGAACCGGCAGGAAATGTTGAAGAGCTTTGACACGTTTGAAGTCAGTTCCTCTAACGCGGACATGAAAGCCATTGGCGTCCAGCGATACCGGGGAGAGGCCCTTGGCAAGCCACGCAATATTGTGGTTAAATGCGACTCAAGGCAACCGCGCCATGCTTTTGGTCAAAAGCGAGTAGAAACCCTCTGCATCAATATCGTTGATCCAAAACGCATTCATGGCGCGCCTCGTAACGCCATTCCAATCCACCACCGTTTCCCCCAGCGTAAGTTCGCTCTGCGTCTCGACTACAACGTTGACCTCTCTTCCCAGGAATAGCGAAGAGTCAAGCAAATAACCAATGACGCACGGATCATGAAGGGGTCCACCCTCGAGCCTGAAATTTTCAATATGATGTCGCTCGTAGGAAGTCAGAATCTGAGCGACCGTATTGCCACAACGATTGCCAAGGTTCCGAAGCTTTTCAATCCGACCCGGTGTGGTGAGTGCCTTGTGGGTGACATCAAGCGGTAACACAGTAAGGGGTATGCCGCTCTGAAAAACTAAGTTTGCCGCGTGTGGATCAACATACACATTGAACTCCGCCACTGGCGTCACGTTTCCCCGCGTGAAGTAGCAGCCTCCCATCATGACGATTTCCTTGATTCGGGCTGCGACATCTGGCTTGGATTACCGCCGCCGCAAAATTTGTCGATGGACCGATTAAGCATAAAGTAACGCTGCCCTCCGGACTACTGCGAAGGGTGTTAATCAGAAAGTCGACTGCGTGCCCCGTGGACACTCCAGCCTGCGGCTCATGGAGTGGCACGCCATCCAAGCCGTTTTTTCCATGAACACTTTCGGCAGTCGTCAGCTCGCGTACTAATGGTCTCCGGCATCCGGCGTAAACCGGAATTTCCGGACGATCGGCCCAGTCTCGGACGACTAGTGCGTTTCTGGCAGCACGATCGACCGGAACGTTCCCGGCAACCACGGTTATTGCCCGAACCTCGAGCCGATCGACAGCGGCAAGTGCGAAAACGAGAGCAATTGCATCATCCTGGCCGGGGTCGCTATCAATGATGATCGTGCGTTTATCAAATTGGTGTTCCATAGACTAAGACGAATGAACCCTGAAGTGCTGACGTTTACTTCTATTGGGTTTAATCAAATAGTCTTTTCGCGAAGTTGCGCCAGATCAAATGCGGCATTTGCGCCATCGATCCCCGGTAGCATCTGATGTTTTGGTGATTAAATCAGAATGCCAGATGGGAGGTGTCGTTTCAATCGCGGAAACGTCCAACCTGGATTGAACCGAAGTCACTGCCAACGCACGATGAGCGGCGGCTAATACGGGAAAGTATCGGGCGCGGCCCGGAAAGCTAACTGCTGCTGCGCACCCCGAGCGCTTGCAGTCGGATCTGCAAAACGCTCTCAGCGTTGGGGCCGTCAATTGATTGAATCTAGATCTCTAAACGATCCCTTGTTACTCGCCAGGCGGCGCTGTCCGCGGGTACGCGCCTCCAAAACCCGCCCCGGGATTTACGGAAGTGAGTTCCGGAATAGCCAATTAGGTGGTTGCACCTATTTTCGATAATGTTATTCGAATGTAATTTGCTCGGCGCTTTACTGTAGGGATATTTCCGATGAGTATTAGATGACAGCTTAGCCATTTCGGTGATGGATTTCGAGGATCCATTTCTCTCCGGTCTGGCTATCTCGGTAGACTTCCTTGTTGTCTCTCTTCTCGATGAGTTGGTAGCGGTCGTTGTCTAATGCTTTAACGAAGGTATTCACTGCAGCAGGGGCTGGTACCTCCCTAATCACGGTCGTGTGACTAGCCGGGGCGGCGGTTACGGTTTGACCTGGGCTCGCCATTGTTGTGACAAAAAGACTGCAAATCGCAATACCAGCCATGGTAATAATCCGAGTTTTCATAGCGTAATATATTGACGAGGTAGGGCCGGCGGATATTCGGCGATCCGGGAAATTTATTTTGATTGGGACCAAAATCTGAAGCATTTGCTATGAGCGAGATTCGAGATGTACCAAACTGAATGGCCTGGCCATCCAGGCGTCGAGTTCCCTCTGTCACACGGCGACTGGATCCGGCTGTTACGGCGTTCGGGCCTGGAGGTCGAGGATCTGATCGAGTTACGGCCTGCCGCGGGAGCATCGCGTTATCCCTTTCGTCACTCTCGAGTGGGCCCGAAAGTCGCCATGCGAAGAGGTGTGGAAGGCTCGCAAAACGCCCGGAAAATTGGCTGAAAAAAGGCTCTCCATGGGATCCTTCCCCTTTGCGGTTCCAACCGAGTTTAGCCTAGTCTTTGGCTACTCAGTCTCATTGATACCAGCGGTAATATCGGTGATCAGGACCGTAATAGTAGCGGCGGTGGTAGGATCTGGGATAATAAACGCGTCCGTGGTGGTAATAATATTCGTTTCCGGGGTCGTAGTTGTAATGGCGGTATCCATAATAGTCTGGCGCGTAATATCCCGGTGCATCACCAATGGTGACGGTGAAACCTTGGGCCTGCGATTTGGTTGGCGCCATGGCCGGCAACCCCAATATCGCAATCACAAGAACAAGAAAATTTTTCATCTTGTCTGCTTGGTTTTCTTAGTAATTTGGACGGCTGAATCGCCCTTCCTATTCGGGATTGGAAGGGTCTAGAATCCTTGAAAAGCAAAATCGATTGCAAATGAGTCAAATTTTTTGCCGCACATTAGTCATTCGGTGGTTTTGCTTTTCAAGGATTCTTCCTTGATCACGGCGGCCACATCGGCCTTCAGCATGACCCCCTTCTCTCCGGTGCTTACGCACTGAATCCGTTCCTGGTCGTCGTTGAGCTTGTGCCCATGCTGATTATCAAGCAGGGGCAGGTCGCAGTGATCAAGGCTTACGTTGGTCTGGCAACGCAGGACACTTCCGGATCGGATTTCAAGCATGGTTCACTCGTCCGTCCCGTCCATCGCGGGGTTTGGCAGGAACCCCTGCGCACGGGTAAGTCTAAATACAGGACGCGATTATCCCGGAGGACATGGTTACCGTGCTCACGCATCGAATCGCAAATCAGGAGATAGAAACCTTCAAGAAAGCAGAAGGCCGCTCAGGATCAGCGCATCGAAATGGAGCAGGCTACAGAGAAGTAATAAAAGCGGTTTTAAGGGCGTTTCCTTTTACAGACCAACTCGCAAATGGCAGGCTCACATTCGCGTGAATGGCAAGGTAAGACATCTCGGCCATTTCGCTGATATTCAGTCAACAGCCCGAGCGTACGACGAAGCCACGAAGAAATATCGCGGCGAGTTCGCCGCACCCAATGCAGAGATCAGGCTGGCAGCATAAAAAGGGGCCACATCTACGCGACCCCGTTTTATCAGGCCTTGAGCAAGTGAGGTGCAAATACAAGCACCACGATAAAAGCCACTAATAGGGTCATTCTTCTTTCTCCTTTCTTTTAAACTCAGCGTGATTTTCAACCACGTTGTCAGCGATGAAATTGTCCACGCACTCTTGGAAGAATTGCGTCGAGTCCTTGTATCCAGCTCGCCACAGCCATGCATACCATTGAGCCTTCGCGGGCAGATGTAGACGCATATTCACGCGTACAGTGCGCCTGTCTGGTGGCAGCGGTGGGCGGCCACGTGTTCTCTTCTTGGGTTGTTCCATAACCGCTACTCGTACAGCAGGATATTACGAGCCGTGGGTTGATACTTCGAGAGGTCCATCTAGTTGTAGCTGAGCGCCTCGGTCACTGGTTTGGGAGCAGCGTACATCGCAGGGGCGACCATAAAGATGCTTGCGAGGGCGATTGCTGTGATCGTGATGAATTTTCGCATGTCTGTATGTACACTATTTTGCGAGAATCGGCAATGCATTTTTGTACAGATATTTAAGCAAATTGAAGGGTGTTTTCAGATTCAAGATAGCCTCTCCAGCTATTCCGCCGGAGTTGGTTCGCGCTTGAGGCTATCGCATTAGGCGTCTTCGCGACTGATGCATTCGTTATCAGCGGTCACGAAGCCGTCCCAGCTACGGCCTTCGATGTGTCGCTTTTCAGCTTTTTCTCGGCACTCGAAGTGACATCGGCCATTGAATATTTCGTCGCACATGATACAGAGCGGCGGCAACTTTGATTTTTCTTGCCATGTATCGTCATAGTAGGTAGGTAGGTTTTATGTACGACTTATTGTACAGACCATAAATCGATCTTCAATCAAAAAAATGTACTGACGCAAAATATTTCTTGCGCAGACGTAATCTACGACAGCAACCTCGATGACGACGTGTTTGAATGGTATCGAGAATACCGCGAGCTTGGGAAGGAA
>Ga0182034_10001832_pt1 | contig 10595 bp, 8 predicted proteins | sample flu12Cox44000172_FD_125972 | JGI IMG/M metagenome (GOLD analysis project Ga0182034, IMG submission 125972) | Lab enrichment of tropical soil microbial communities from Luquillo Experimental Forest, Puerto Rico - flux4day.12C.oxic.44.000.172 | ecosystem: Environmental > Terrestrial > Soil >... | reverse complement strand
GGATCGAATTGCTGGAGGCGCGCCAAAACACCCTCGACCCGGTCCGTGCTGCATCCGAGGAGCCGCGCCACGCCATCGAGACGGGTGCGAAGATATCCATCCTCGTCAAGCAGATCGAGAAGATGCAAGGCGATGACCCGGTCGCCTTGGTCGCCAAGGTCGGCCCCGATTTGCTCAAGCAGATGATCGCGGAGGGTACGCAGCCGCGTTGCGGTCTGCTCGAGCCCGGGACGGCCCGGCGCATCGAAGCCTCCGTCGCGACTGCGCCAGGGCTGGGGCTCGCCGCCCAAATCCACAGGCCGGTCGCCGTCCTCGCCCCATTCCGGTTGCCAATGTTCGGCCGCGTCGGGAGTGAATTCGCCCGTAAGCATCTCCGGTACAGCCGTCGGGGACACACTCTCTCCGCCGCTGATATAGTCGCCTTGTGTGTTTTCCCCGAGGTCTCGCTCGCGCCGCTCCAGTAGCGGGTTTTGTTGGATCTCGCTGTCGATAAAATTGGTCAGCTCAAGGTTCGAAAGCTGCAGCATTTTGATCGCCTGCTGCAGCTGGGGCGTCATGATCAGCGCCTGCGATTGACGCAGTTCGAGCCGCTGAGAAAAACCCGTCCTATTCACATCCCGCTCCGTTTGGAGCGGCTTATAGGCTAAACCTGTCTCCCAGGTAAACGCGCCTCACGTCCGTGTCGGCGACGATTTCGGCGGGGGTGCCCTCCATCAGCACTTGTCCCTCGTGCAGAATATAGGCCCGGTCCACGATCTCAAGGGTCTCGCGCACGTTGTGGTCGGTGATCAACACTCCGATTCCACGATCCTTGAGGTGGGCCACAAGATCACGAATTTCGCTAACAGCGATCGGGTCTATGCCCGCAAGCGGCTCGTCAAGCAAGATGAAATGAGGCTGGGTCGCGAGTGCCCGAGCGATCTCGCAGCGTCGCCGCTCACCGCCCGAAAGCGCCATTGCCGGTGCCCGCCTCAGATGAGTTATCGTGAATTCAGCCATCAACGCTTCGAGCATCGCCTCGCGCATCTCCAACGCTGGCTCGGCGATTTCAAGTATTGCCCGAATGTTCTGTTCTACCGTGAGACCCCGGAATATTGATGCCTCCTGCGGCAGGTAGCCGATCCCGAGCCGAGCACGACGATACATCGGGAGATCCGTGATATCGCGCCCATCGAGGCTGATAACCCCGGTATCGGCCGCGATCAGCCCGGTTATGATGTAAAAGCAGGTCGTCTTACCAGCGCCGTTGGGTCCTAGCAGTCCTACCGCCTCGCCACGCTGCACCGACACGTTGACATTGCGCAGCACCGGGCGTCGCTTGAAGGCCTTTCCGAGCCCGAGCCCTAAGAGACCTCGATTGTCGGCGATGAGCCGCGGCTTCGCGTCAGCGGGTGCTCCGTAAAAGCGAGATAGCGCCGCGTTCGATATCACGGCTTTCGCCCGCTCGCTGGCGTCGCGTTCGGGCCGTGACTGCCCGGAACGCCCGATTGATCCTGGCGCACGAAAAGGCCTTCGACGCGTGCCACGGGAGAGCCCGGCTTGCGCGCCGTGGGCATCATACGGCTGACATTATTGTTCAAGTCGACGACGGCGTATTGACCTCGGATCGCATTATCTCCGCGTGTAATCGTAACGTTGCCGAGCAAGGTGACGAGTCCCGTATCGGCGTTGTAGACACCGTAATCTCCGCGGCCGATATCCGTCGTGGTCGAGACGATGACATTGCCCTGCGCATCGATGCGGCTGATCCGGGAACTCTCGTCCCCAGCGCCAGGCAGCCCCGGCGCAGTTCCGGGCTTCGCAATCGGGGTGGAGGGCGCCGGTTTTGCCGGTCGTGCCCCGGGGTTCGTCTCGGCAGGCTTCGCCTTGTCCTTGGTCATATGAGCGGTGAGCACGTCGGCCCGGACCCTCTTGACATTTTCTCTTACCGCGACCGCGTCGCCGCGGGCGACGGCGACTTGTTTCTGGTCGTACCATTCGAGGCTGTCGCGCGCGGTCACCACATCCGTCGTCGTTGTGAGCTTTAACGCCTTGCCCGTGACGATCCCCATCTGCTGGTCGACATCCCAGACTGCTTGGTCGCCGACGACAGTCTGCGTTTCGCCCTTGATCGTGACGTGACCGTCCGCATTGAGGCGGTAGATCTCAGTTTCGCCGCCTGCACCCTTGCTGGGGCGGTAATGCGCGGTCAGCGTGTCGGCGTACACCTCTGTTGTTCCGCGCTTCGCTGTGGCGTTGCCGCGGGCAATATAGATTTGCGCATCCTGTTGCCACTCGATCCCCGAGGTGGCTGAGATGGCGATCGGCCGATCCTCCGAAGCGGCACCGAGGTTCAACCCTTGAGCGGCTGCAGGAGGGCCAGCACACCATAGGCAGAAAAGGAGTGAACCACACCGAATCCAGCTCCCGTGCGCCCGGAACGGGGAGTTGAGCGGGTAATCGAGAACCAACCGGGCCAGGACCCCGCCCTTGGCGAAATGGTCAACCGCTGTCATGCCTCACCTTGGTCACGGCCGGTTTGCCATGCATCTGGATTTTGCCGACACTTTTGGCGTGCTGTTGGGGCTTCGCCGCAGCGTGAGGAGTTGCAATCGGCCTTCTATGGATTTGCGTTACCACGGCTGCCGCGGGAGGAGGCGCCGTCGACGCGGTGACAAAGGGGACGGCTGCCGCAGCTTCGATCCGTTCGGCCTTGCTCTCAACCGCCGCAGACAGTGCCGGAGGCTCCGTCGAGGTGCCGCTTGGTTTGGTTCCCTTGAAAAGAAGATGGGATTCACCGGTAAAGACGATGGTCTCCCCTTTGGAGAAAACTCGGAAGCCTTGCCCGATAATATCCCCCGAAGGGCCGTGGCCTTCGATACGGTCGTGACCTTCAGCGGTGTTGTCGGACAGGTTGATGTGCGCGCGCTGAGTCACGAACCGCGTGCCGTTTTCGTGAACCAGGTTGACATCGCCAAACAGGTCCAACAACTGGGCCTGCGATTGGTATATTCCGGTTGCCGCCGTCAGCACGACCGACGCGCCGCCATGCACGGTCACGACCGCCTTGGGCCGCTCCAGCGCCATTACATCATTCCGATCAGGCACTTGTCGGGCGATTGCGGCCGTCACGACATAGGGTCGGTTGTACCGATCGAGCCCGCCATAGCGCGGATTAACCATCCGCAGCTCGCGCGCCTCGCGCAGGTCGATTGGAGGAAATCCGAGCCGCACACTTTCAAGGAGCGGCGTAAGCCGCGGCCAGCCGGCTACCAGCAGCAACAGTGTAGCTCCGATCGCCGGCAACACGCGCTTCAAGAACGCAACGCGCCGGCTGTAACGATCGTCCAAAACCGGAGCCCGCCAACGCCCGGCCGCCTGCCGCGACCGCGCCGCCGCGACGGGAGGCAACCCTGCCTCCTCCTCAAGCACCCTCACCGACTGGCGCATCCTTCCGCCTTATGCAACGCCCGCCCGCAGGCAGTCGTGCATGTGTAGAAAACCGATTGGTCGTTCGTCTTCGTCGAGGACGAACAGCGAGGTGATCGCAACCCGGTTCATCAGCCCCAACGCGTCCATCGCCAGCGCCGTGGCCGCGATGGTCTTCGGTTTGCGGTGCATGACTTCCGTCACGGTGCGCTCCAGCAGCGAGACGCCCATGTGCCGCCGTAAGTCGCCGTCGGTGATGACCCCGATCAGACGGCCATCCGGATCACATACGCCGACGCAGCCGAAACTCTTCGCGGTCATCACCAGAATCGCGTCTGACATCGGCGCGTCCGGCGAGACGAGCGGGATCTCCTCCCCGGGATGCATAATGTCGCGGACCCGCAGCAAACGCTGGCCGAGCCTTCCGCCCGGATGAAACAGCCGAAAATCGGCTGAGGAGAAGCCTTTGCGCTCCAGCAGGGCGATCGCCAGCGCGTCCCCCAAGGTCATCGTCATCGTGGCCGAGGTGGTCGGCGCAAGCCCCATCGGGCAGGCCTCAGCTACCGACGGCAGCAACAGCACGATGGCGGCGGCTTCGGCGAGCGTTGATCGTGCGCCTCCGGTGATCGCAATGAGCGGGATCTCAAAACGCCGGGAATAGGCGACGATGTCGGCGAGTTCGCTGGTCTCGCCCGAGTTCGACAGCGCCAGGATCACATCGTCGGACCCGATCATCCCGAGATCGCCGTGGCTTGCTTCGACCGGGTGAACGAACTGCGCCGGTGTGCCTGTCGAAGCCAGGGTGGCGGCGATCTTGCGGCCGACGTGACCGCTTTTGCCCACCCCGGTGACGATGATCCGTCCTTGCACCGCGGTGCAGGCGTCTACGGCTTCTGCGAACCTGTCGTCGAGCGCTTCGGCCAGATTTTCCAGACCGTCAATTTCGGCCCGTATCACTCGGCGGGCGACGTCGAGATCGGTGCTACCGGTCGGCTGTCGGCCGAGAGCGCGCGGCTGCAGCGCCTCGGCGGCCGAGCTGGGATTGACCCGCATCGAAAAGACCCCCCTCCTTCGATGGCGCGGCTAATGCGCGAAGATGTCTTGCTCCGGCCAGCCCTCGAGATCAAGCAGAACGCGATGAGGCAGGAATTCGAAGCAGGCGCGGGCGAGCGCCTCGCGGCCCTCCCGGGCCAGCATGGCGTCTAGTCGGGAGCGCAGCGCGTGCAGATGGAGCACGTCCGAGGCGGCGTAGCGAAGCTGCTCTTCGCTCAGTTTGGGGGTCCCCCAATCCGAGCTCTGCTGCTGTTTCGATAGATCGATGTTCAGAAGGTCCTTGCACAAATCGCGCAACCCGTGGCGGTCGGTGAAGGTGCGGACCAGCCGCGAGGCGATCTTGGTGCAGTAGATCGGCGCCGCCATAACACCCAGGTAGTGGTAGAGCATGGCGAGGTCGAAGCGCGCAAAGTGGAAGAGCTTGGTCACGCCGGGGTCGGCGAGCAGGCGCCTCAGCGTGGGCGCGCCGTAGTCTCCCGGTGCGAACTGAATGAGATGCGCGTCGCCGTCCCCGGCCGAGAGCTGTACAAGGCACAGCCGGTCGCGATGCGGGTTGAGCCCCATCGCCTCGGTGTCTATGGCGACGGCCGACCTGAAACCGATGCCTTCGGGCAGGTCGCCGTGATAAAGCTTGTGGGTCATTCCGCGCAACGAGGTGCTGCGGTTCCTCCGGTCGGGGATGGTGCCCAGGAGAAGACTCGAACTTCCACGAGCTTTCGCCCACTAGAACCTGAATCTAGCGCGTCTACCAATTCCGCCACCTGGGCCTCTGCGGACACCGGCAAATAAGCCTGGCACCCGCCTGTGTCAACGCAACTCACAACGCGGCTTTGACCACGACCTTGATCGCGTCGTCAATTCGCTCGCGAGCGTATTTGAGGGCGGTCGGCAGCTCGTCGAGCGGGAAGGTGTGGGTGTGAATAAGCCGGGCATCGAACCGCTTCTGCTTCATTAGCGCCATGGCCCGGTGAGTGGCGCTCTGGCCCTCGCCGCGAATCCCGAAGACGTAGATGTTGTTGCGCACCAAATGGGCGAGATCGACTGGAACCGGGTCTCGCGGGAAGGCGGCCAGGCAGATCCGTCCGCCGCGGTTGACCATTTGTGCTGCCTCGTTGACCGCTTGAGGTGCGCCCGAGCATTCGACGACGAAATGCACCCCTCTGCCCGCCGTGATGCGCTTGACTGCGGCGACCGGATCCTCCCGGCTAGCGTTGATCACGTGATCGGCGCCGAGTTTCTTGCCGAGCTCGAGCCGGGGCTCGCGCGTCCCGGTCAGAATCACGGGATCGGCGCCCAGCGCCTTGGCGACTGCGACCCCGAGCAATCCGATCGGGCCGGGCCCGGTTATCACCACGCCCTCGCCGGCGATCAGGCCGCCGAGCACATCGAGCCCGTAAATCGAGGTCCCCGCGGTGACGACAAGGGTCGCTTCCTCGTCGTTCATGTCATCGGGCACATGGACGAGAGTGTTGACGTGGTTGACGGCGTATTCGGCAAAGCCGCCATCCGTCGTAAAGCCGTTGGCGCGATGGCCCTTAGCCACATCGCCATAGTTGAGGCAGGAGGTGTACATGCCCTGACGGCACCGCTCACAGCGGCCGCAGCCGGCATGAACCTCGACGGTGACACGATCGCCGATCCCATACTCGTCCACCGCCGGCCCGAGCTGTACGACGGTCCCCATGTATTCGTGGCCGATCGTGAAGTTCCTGTTGAACGGCAGGCCCCCCTCGACCATTGCCGGTACGCCGTGATGCAGGATCTCGAGATCGGTGGCACAGATCGCCACCGCGTCGATCCGCACCAGCACCTCGGCCGCGGCCGGTTGCGGAACCGGCTTGTCGATAAGGAAGATCTCGTCGGGTCCGCCCAGCACCCAGGCCTTCATCCGGTCAGGGATGGGAAACTCGTTACTAGGAAGAGGTTCATCCGTCATCGCACGGTTCCTTGGGTCGTCGGCCGCTGCCGCGTTATAGAGTGCGGGCTTTCAGCGCGCCAGCCGGCCGCGCCGAGCCGGGGGTTGACCATGAGAAATCGGCGGACTGCGGTATTCGGTGGGTCGGGCTTCATCGGCCGATATGTCGTCAAGCGGCTCGCTGCCCGCGGCGAAGTCATCACCGTCGGCTGCCGCAATGCCGAGGCGGCTAAGCACCTTAAGCCGCTGGGTGATGTCGGGCAGATCGTGCCGGTGAATATTGGGATCGGCGACGAGACGATGCTGCCCGCCTTTCTCGCCGGTAACGATTCGCTGGTCAACTGCGTCGGCATCCTGCAGGAAAGCGGAGCTCAAACCTTCGAGCTGGTCCACCACACCGGTCCTGCCCGGCTCGCGCGCTGCGCTCGCGAGGCCGGAGTGAATCGCTTTGTTCATATTTCGGCGATCGGCGCTGATCCGCGGTCGTCCTCGGTCTATGCCCGAACCAAGGCTGCTGGCGAGCAGGCGGTGCGCGACGCCTTTCCAACCGTCACGATCCTGCGCCCCTCGGTGGTTTTCGGCCCGGAGGACCAGTTCTTCAACCGTTTTGCCACGATGGCGACGATCTCGCCGGTGCTGCCGCTGATCGGCGGCGGTGAAACCCGGTTTCAGCCGGTTTATGTCGGCGATGTCGCCGACGCAGTCGTCCAATGCCTCGAGGATCCGACGACAGCCGGGCGCATCTACGAACTCGGCGGGCCGAAAATCTATACCTTCCGCGAGGTGCTCGAGCTTGTGCTGAGCGAGATCCGCCGCAAGCGGCGGTTCATTGACCTCCCGTTCGGCATGGCCGCTTTTCAGGCGAGACTGATGTCGATCCTCCCGAGCCCCCCGCTGACGACCGACCAGGTCGAGCTGCTGAAGCGTGACAACATCGTTTCCTCCGGGGCGCTGACCTTGGCAAGCCTCGACATCGCGCCGACCGCCGCCGAGATGATCCTGCCGACCTATCTCGACCGCTTTCGCCGCGGCGGCTGGTACGAGCGGCGACCGCCCCCGTGAATTCCCGGCGACCAAAAATACAGCGAATTCCGGAAATTGCCTCCATTAGGCCCCGAATCGCCCGCCGAACTCTTGGCCGAATCAACCAGTTGCAACGGAGTTTCCCTACTTAGCGAACAGGGAAATTCGCGACGCCGATCACGAAAATTTTTTGCCGGATCAGGGAAAGATTTCCGCCATTTGCGGCCCGATCAGGGAACCACCAGGGAAGCGGCAGGCCTTGTCCGCCTGCGCCGGGGTTGCTTCCGCGGCACCGCCGGTTCGGTTAAGGTCCCGCCGGCATGATTTACGGGATCCAATCATGGCAGCGCTGAGTCGTTTCCTGTTGCTCATCGCCGCCCTCACCCTCGGAGGCAAGGCGATGGCTGCGGACCTGGAGAATACGCTCTACATGGACGTGCCGGCGGGACGTGTCGTCATCGAGATGCGGCCCGATCTGGCACCCGCCACAGTCGCGCAGATCAAGGCGCTGGCGCGTCGGGGCTTTTATGACGGGCTCACCTTTCATCGGGTAATCGATGGCTTCATGGCGCAGACCGGCGACCCGAAGGGCGACGGCACCGGCGGATCCGGGCACCCGCTGAAGGCCGAGTTCTCGAACGAAAATCACGTGCGCGGCACCGTCTCGATGGCGCGCACCTCCGACCCGAACAGCGCCGACAGCCAGTTCTTCATCATGTTCGCGCCGGCGCCGTCCCTCGACGGCAAGTACACGATCTGGGGCATGGTGGTCTCCGGCATAGACAACGTCGACAAGATCAAAAAGGGCGACCCGGCCCGCAACGGTGCGGTTACGAACCCCGACAAGATTATCAAGATGCAGGTCGCCGCCGACGCCGAGAAGAAATCGTAGGGGAGCCTTTTCGCCGCTTTCCTAGGTGCTAGCCCATCCCCCTCCTGCTGACGCGGGTCCCTCCCTCTCCCCGCTAGCGCGGGGCGCGGGGCCGCAACCGGCTTCTCCCTCTCCCCACATGCGGGGAGAGAGAAAGAATGAGGGTTCTTCGAAATGGGTCGCCTCGCTCGCGGTTTATCGCGAACCGCGCCTGGTCGCGATTTTGCTAATGGGGTTTTCGAGCGGTCTGCCGCTGGCACTGACCGGTGCCACCTTGTCGTTGCGGCTCGCCGATATCGGCGTTTCGCTGACCGCGATCGGCCTCTTCACGCTCGTGCGTTTCTCGTACAGCTGCAAATTCCTTTGGGCGCCGCTGATCGACGGGTTGCCGATCCCGCTGGTGACCGCGCGGCTCGGGCGGCGCCGGGGTTGGGCCCTGACCCTACAGGCGGCGCTGGCATTTGCCATCCTCGTGCTGGGCTTCACCGATCCCGTTGCGAGCCCGTGGCCGACGGCGCTGGCGGCGGTGGTTGTCGCATTCCTGTCGGCGAGCCAGGACATCGTCATCGACGCCTACCGCATCGAATTGCTGCAGCCTAAAGAGCAGGGTGCGGGTGCCGCGGCGACCCAATGGGGCTATCGCTTTGGCATGCTCGCCTCGAGCGCGGGTGCCCTTTACGCCGCGAGCTTTGGCGGCTGGACGTTCGCCTATGCTGTGATGGCGGGGCTGATGCTCGTCGGCTTTGTGACGGTGTGGCTGACTCAGGAGCCGGGGGGGATCGCTGCCGCAGCGCCAATCACCGGCAGCACCGCCGCCGAGCGCCTCAGAACCTGGCTCGGGCGCGCTGTGCTGGCCCCGTTTGCCGATCTCGTGCGCCGCTACGGGGCGGCGGGCCTAAGCCTGATCCTGCTCTTCACGGTCCTCTACAAGCTCGGCGAGGCGGTGGCGGGAACGATGGCAAACCCGCTTTACGTGTTGCTCGGCTTTACCAAGGTCGAGATCGCGACCGTCGCCAAGATCTACGGCGTGGCCGCCACTCTCGCCGGCGTCGCTGCTGGCGGGCTCTTGGTCGCTCGCCTCGGGGTTCTGCGTGCGCTGCTCGTCTCGGGAGTGCTGCAGATGCTGTCGAACCTGATGTATGCGGTGCAGGTTCTGGTCGGCCATGACGTGCCCATGCTGGCGCTGACGATCGGCACCGAAAACCTGACCAACGGGATGGGCTCGGCGGCCTTTGTTGCCTACCTCTCGGGGCTGTGCAATGTCGCCTTTACGGCTACGCAATACGCGCTGTTGACCTCGTTGATGACGATCGGCATCAACCTGTTGTCGGCGTCGGGGGGCTATCTCGCCGACCAGCTCGGCTGGATCCCGTTTTTTCTGATCACTACCCTGGCCTGCCTGCCGGGGCTTGGCCTGCTCCTATGGATCATGCGAACCGATGCCGGGCGCGAGCGCTAGCCGGGGGGTTGGGATTCCCGTATTCCTGCCGCGTCAATGGCATTGAATCGGCGATTTGCCAAGGACCTCGGGAACCTTAAGAAACCTTGGCCAGCGTCGTTACCCTCGCCTCGATCCAGCTGGCCCTCAGACGGCTTGCCAGAGCGGGCGTCGTGAACTCGAAAAACCGCTGGTTGGCAAAGCACGATGACGGTGGCCTGCAAACGTTAACGGTTCCCGCTGCCGATGGCGAGCGGCCGCTGTCAGTTCGGTCAAGCGACCTTCGCCGGAGCGTCCGGCAATGACGAGGGTGCGCCGATTCCGGTCATTCCACGAGATCAGGAGGCATCAGGCGGGTTGGCCGTGAAGTAATACCGGCTTCCTGTAATTCCCAGATATGGTAGAGTTCCTACGGCGCCAACTTGCCGAGCGCACAGCAGAGCGTGATGAGGCGCTCGCCCTAGAGTTCGCGACAGCGGAAGTCCTCCAGCTCATCAACTCCTCGCCCGGCCCTGGCCCAGGTTGGGGGAGGACTAGGAGGGAAGGTGGCCACAAACAAAGCTATCGCCGGGCCGGCGTTTGATGCCATCAAGCAAACCGTCGTGTCACGTTCATCCTTTTGAGGAGGCCCCGCCCGTGATATGAGCCAGCGCCATAGCAACTTCGTCCCCCTAGGCGCCGACCCGTGCAATGCTCCACAAATAACCCAGGGTGTAGGGGTGTTTTAGCGATGTCGCTTGCCGATACCTTGCGTAAGCCATCCGGCTTTTTGTCACCGAGAAGTTTCTGTGGACTTGTGTTGGTCATCATTGCGTTGCAAGCCTTGGCCAAGGCTGCTGCTGGTATGGGTCTTTTCGCTGATGGAAGCTATTTCTTGCTTCGAGTCC
>Ga0182034_10001830_pt1 | contig 10598 bp, 8 predicted proteins | sample flu12Cox44000172_FD_125972 | JGI IMG/M metagenome (GOLD analysis project Ga0182034, IMG submission 125972) | Lab enrichment of tropical soil microbial communities from Luquillo Experimental Forest, Puerto Rico - flux4day.12C.oxic.44.000.172 | ecosystem: Environmental > Terrestrial > Soil >... | reverse complement strand
TGGATGCCGAATCCAGCTCTGGACGTCCTTGATGGCCTGTCCAGTCGTCTTCTCGTACCAGCGCCGATTGAGCAGCTCGGTGGCTGCCCCAAGCTGGACGATGAGGTTATCCGAGTAATCCGGGGGTTCCGCCTCGCCCCGCTTTTCTCGCCATAGGCGTACAAGGGCGGCCTCGTCGGTGCCCATGATGATCCGTGCATCCGAGCCGCCGACAAAGGATCGGCGGTTGGCATCTTTGGGGTAAACCGGCGCTGGGGCGAACGGGAGGGTCATGACACCCTCCAATTCTCGTGCACCCGTATTTCGGCCGCGGCATTGCGGATTACGCCCAGCGCGTCAAACTGTTGGAATAAGTGGTCGAGGTAGCGGCGATCGAGGGTACTACCGGGAATTTTCTCCGCAATGTCGGCGAAGATCGCAGTGAGATAGACGTGCAGCGCTGCGAACAGTTTTTGCAGGTGGTTAGCGTGGCGTAGGAGGGCCTCGCAATCGGTGTCGGGGTCGGAAGGAATCGAGCGCGGGGCATTCTCGGCCAGGGCGGCGACAAACTCAGTGTGTGCCGCTCGCACCCGGTTTGCGGACTGCAGCGGCCGTCCGCGAGACAGCAGCTCGCGAATTGCCGTATTAATGCTCTCAGCCTGAGCCATGGAATCATCCTCCTTGGCTTGGGTTAGGGCCGGTGGCGAGTTTGCCGCTTGCCATCGGCCTGCCCCCTCTATAGCGCTCATACCATTTAATGTCAATACAAGTGTTCCAAGTATGCCACAATGAAAACTCGTCGTCCTCGTGGCCGCCCCCCGAATCGCACCCACGATCGTCCTTTTCAAATGCGGGTCTCTGAGGAGTTTTTGCGAATGGTAGACGACTGGCGCCGCACTCAACTCGACCTTCCGTCCCGTGCCGAAGCCATCAGGCGACTCGTTGAATTGGCGACCAAAGGCAGTAAGAAGCCAAATGCGGATCGCTGACCACAAACCGCCATCGCTCGGCCGTTCGAGGCGGCAGAGATCGAGTTTACGAACGGGGATCAACGTGGAGTGCGATTACGGCAGATCCGACGAAAGAAGTGAGATTCCGCCACCGTGGATAAGTGCTGGTGGCTATCGCCGGATGCGCGCCCCGCGGCTTTCGCCTGGGCGCGACGGACGCACGAGCGTTTGGCATGTACCTTATGCCGCTAACGGACCTGTCCGCCCGCTACGCCCTAGAAGCCGCGCGCGTGATGCTTATTGATGAGCACGGCGGCGCTGGCGCGGATGTGCGGCTGCGCAAGCCGCAACGAAAAAGGGCCTAGCGCTGGTCAGGCGCGCTGAGGTGATGACGTTCGCAGTTCGAAGTGCCGAACTCTCCGTGAATGACCTCCACACTGGGGAATTATGAACGAAAACGCTGGGGGTCACTCTACTTCGGCCGCCTCAGAAAAACGCACCAGCGGCCATTTGTGAGCCTCGTTTTTTGGCCTCTCCACGCCCTTACGGGGCTCACTCATAAGCGTTCGACATTGTGACCCTCAGATTCGACCCCAATTGGGTCAACCTTTCGACCAAAATGGCGATGATCAGTAGGCCTTGAAGTGGCAGATCGCAGCCGAACATCTATTCCGGTTTTCCAGATAGCGAGCTTCAACTTTGCTCTTCTCCGTATACGGCATGTTGAGGAGAGGCCTCGGCAACAAAGCCCACCATAAACCCGTAACCGCGCACTCGGCCCGCGCAGCATCGCTCAATGCTTTCGGCGGCTTTCTCGTCGAAGTCAGATTATGGCGTCAAGCCGCGCAAACCATTTGGATCCCGGATGCGATGATGACCTCCAAACTGGAAATTATGAACGTACACGCCGGGGTCTCCCGGTGCCATCCCGTCAGAGCGCTCTGCCGGAATTACGCGCGAGTGCGAACGACTCAATACTGGATCCCGCTAGGGATCGAAGCAGCGGGAAACGATATGCTGCCTTTTAGTGGGTTGATGAAGGCCGCAAGATCGTGATTGTCGAGAGTTCTTTTGGTCGTCGCCGGACCCAGAGCAGTGAAGATGGTGCATGTCTCTCGAAATTTCGGATTGTGAGCAGGTTAAATGTCGCCGGGCGCGACCTCGACCTTATGCGATACGTGTAGCTTTGCGCCGATGATCCCAGATCGCCCAACGAACTTTGATCAGTCTCATGTCAGATTTATCTCTGATGCACGGCGTTCACGGCGGACATTTTGCAAAACAAACCCACCGGAATTTTGGGTTGGATCCTGTGGATGTAGATGTTTATAGATTGACGATTCGACACTAATTTGCGTCAGTATGACTCGGCATTTGTAGAAATGGAGTTTGCGATGTCCGTTCCTAAAAAAAAGCATCATCCAGCGCTCAAGCACGGGCTCTATTCCGTGACAGGCGTCCTGCCCGGAGAAGATCGAGCTGCTTTCGAGCAATTGCGTCGGGATTTGATGGCGGACCTTCGCGTTGAAGGACCGGCTGAGCGTGATATAGTCGAAACTATCGCGCGCCTAATTTGGCGCAAACAAAATCTTGAAACCCTTCGCATAGCGGAATCTGCGCGTAAACGCTCTTCAGCTATCTGGTCAATAGTCCCGTCCACACATCCACCCCTCCTTGAGCCACACCTCGGTCCTGTTAGCGATCCCAATTGGGAGCCTCCTGATCCTGCGGTGGTTGAAGCAGCTAGGAAAGCTGCACTCGCCCAAGCTCAGGAAGAACTCGGAGATCGGTACATATTTGTCGAAATGGGATCCACAGTAACGCTTGAGCAAACGTTTAAGGACTTTGAAGTTGAGGAACGTTTTGACGCCATGATCGAAAAGCTCCTCAAACGATTGTTGTTCGTGAAGGGACTAAAATCTCTTCCATCCGCAGCTTCGTCTGCCCCAGTGCCCCGTATTACGGGACCTCGGAAGGCTGCCTGAAAAGAGGGCTTTCGCTAATCTCGTGGGGTCCTCCAAGGCCTCCCGCGGTTCATTTGACGTGACACGGCACTCCCGATGCTCAAAGGGCCTCCCCTTCTTACAATCTATGGAAGAAAATATTACGTAGTACACACTTAAATAGCAGATTCTGAAAAATGGGAGTTAGAATTTTTAGTGAAATCAATAGCATAGGTTTTCCTAGATCCGCTCGGCAGCGAGCAATTCGACAGCCATGGAGCCCGTTCTCATCACCCGCGGCACCGGCTTCATCGGCAGCCACACCTGCAAGGGGTTCACCGCAGCGGGTTTCCTGAGCGTCACGACTCGGAGACGCATCTCATCGCGCTTGCCATCGACGCTGCGACCGGAGATGGCCCACTTCGGAACCGACTATCATTCGCAGCAGCGGTCCAGGGGCTCACGAGGATGGCCTTCGCGGGCAGGTTCGCTAGAGCGTTGCCGTTCGCGCACGGTCTTGTCGGAGGCCCATCCCGCGTATGTTATCGGGACGGGACGCCGCCCCCGCCATGGGCTTGCGTCATTGGCTTTGCAGCGACTGGCGCCAGGAGAAGGCTTTCGGCCCACGCAGGTCAAAGGCAATGTGCTTGGAGGAGCGCTGCGACCAATCCCAGGTGCGGCCGAAGGCACCCGTTACCAGGTTGCGCCTTGCCTGGCCGACGGTGAGGAAACCGGGCACCACCTCCGGACGCGGCGCGTTGTAGATGCGGCAGGTATCGTTCTCCGGCACCATGAATTTGCGAAACGGGCCGCCGAGGCCGTCCACCATCCCGGGGACCTGCACGCGCCAGCTTTCGGCATCGTGTGACACCTGCATCGGCACGAACTCGACGCCGTCGAGGCTGATGGTGAGATCGCGCCAGGCCGCGAATGCGCCTCCCGCCTCGCCTGTGAATATCTTGCGGAGCGCGTCGCGCTGGGCGGCGTCGGCCCGGTCGTCGATAAGAAAACCGAACTCGCGGTTCTTCTCCATTACATTGCCCTCGAAATGGATGATGAGGACAACCGCGAGATCACCCCCGAGCCTGACAGCCCCGTAGTTCCCATCGCGGATCAGCCAGGTGAGCACCCCTTCGCAGTAGCCGAGGGTGGGATCGGAGCCGAAATTGCACGGGCACCCGATCGCGCAATTGCAAAGGTCCCACCAGTCGCCGGTGATGCGCCAGTCCGGAATGTCATGGGCTATGGGCATCGAGGTCGCGGGTGCAGCAGTCATGGGCGTCGCCTGAGTTGCTGCAGAACAGTTAGGCACGCGCATCTGCGCCGGCAAGCACAAGACAATCTCCTCGATCATGGCCGCGCGATGCTATGATTGCGCTGCTGGTGCCGGCTGTCGCGGGGCGATCGGACAACATCGCATGGACGATTTCCATGAGAACCTCGCCATTCGTGCAGCGACCATAGACGAGTTGCTGTCCGACGCTTTCGAAGCGCTGCCCGGCCGGAAAGGCGATGCCGATCTGGCGGCCCGACGTCTTGCGGCTTGGTGCCGCGCCTGCGCCGGCGGCGATTGGGCGTTGTTCAACCGGCGGCTGGAGCGGGACGGGCTGTCGATGGCCGGCGTGCTGGAGCGCCTCGCCACTGTCGGGCGCAGCGCGTCGGCTGCGACGCCGACGTGGATCGCCGATGCGGCCTGGATCGAGGCGGCGTTGCAGGGCCCTGCAAAGGCCAACGTGGTCGAGGGCGACGGCACGGAGCCTTATCCGTTCGAGCACCTGCTCACGCCGGTGATCGAAGCGGCCGAGGCGCGGCTGCGAGCAGACATCGAGAGTCCCGCGCTCGGCAACCTCAACGAATCCGCCTATGCATGCCTGAGACACTTGCTGCGCAAGGATCTGTCCCGGCTTTGCGCCCCGGCCCTTTATGAGCGTTTTGTCAAAGCGTCCAGGAACGCGGCGTCCCCATTGTCCGCTGATGATGCGCACCCGCAGCGCGAGTGCGGCAGCTCCCGATACGACCGGTTCGTCGCCGAGATGCAAGCGGGCGGTTGCCGCCGGATGTTTGAGGACAAGCCGATCCTGCTGCGCCTGATGGCCTCGATCGTGCGGCAATGGATCGATGCCGCGCGGGAGCTGATCGTGCGCCTAGATACCGATCTGGCGATCGTCCGTCGCGACATCCTGCAGTTGGGCGCGCACAGCCGGGTCATCGAAATTGAAGGCGAGCTCTCCGATCCGCACAACGGCGGCCGTTCGGTCCAGATCGTCACCTTCGAGGACGGCGCACGCGTCGTGTACAAGCCGAAGGACCTGCGCCTTGATGCCCGCTGGCATGACCTGGTCGAGCGATTGAACCGGTCGCAGCCACCGGTAGTGCTCAAGGCGGTCCGGGCCATCCCACGCGACGGCTATGGGTGGACCGAGCTCATCGCGCGTGCGGGATGCGCCGGCCGGCATGATTTCAAGGAATTCTTTCGGCGCGCCGGCGCGTGGCTTGCGCTGTTCCACTGCTTTGCCGCCAACGACATGCATCAGGAAAATCTGATTGCGACGGGCAGTCACCCGGTGCCGATCGATCTGGAAACCATCCTGCAGGCGGTTTCCGAGGAGCAGAAAGCCCACGATCCCGAGGGGCACGCCTTTGCGGCGGCCATGGAGACCATCGCCAGCTCGGTATCGATGGTCGGCCTGCTTCCTGCCTACGGCAGATCTCCCGACAACGATGTCTTCGTGATGGGCGGGATGGTCGGCGATGGGGGCTCAAGAACCGAGTACGGCTGGGACAACATCAACTCCGATCGCATGCGGCCGCGAAAATCGACGCAGGCTCCCGCCGCGGCCGCGAACCTGCCGCATATCGATGACGACCGCGCCGCGTTTGGCGACTTCATCGACGAATTTGTGTCCGGCTTTGAGGACTATGCAAGCTTCCTGCTGCGGCAGTTCAGAGATGAAAGCCGGGAAGATCTGTTCGCCGGATTTGCGGGCCTGCCCGTGCGCAGGATTGTCCGTCCCACCCGGTTCTATTCCATGCTGCTGCAACGTCTCAAAGATCACCGGAACATGAACGATGGCGCAACCTGGTCCGCGCAAGCGGATTTCATCGCCAGGCTGGCGGACTGGGACGGCAGCTCGGATCCGGTCTGGCCGCTGCACCGAGCCGAACGTGCCGCGCTCGTTGAGCTCAATGTGCCGCATTTCGTCTGCGCGAGCGACGGGCAGGAGATTCACGATGCCGCCGGGATCTCGATGCATACCGAGGCGGCCGCCGGCCTCGATCGGGCGCGCGCGCGTGCCCGAGGCTTGAACGAGCAGGAGATCGCCTGGCAGATCGAGGTCATCAGGCAGAATACGGCTGCTGCTCCCAGTTCGGCCGCGCAGCCTGCTGAGCGCGCTCGCGCAAGGCGGGTTTTGCGTTCCGAGATGATCGGGACGGCGACCCGCGAAGCATTCCTGCTGGAGGCGAACAAGATCGCCGCAGAGCTGAGCAGCCGCGCCATCCGCCGCGGACCCGGCGCGGCCTGGATCGGCGTTGACTGGCTGGGCGATTCCGAGGTCTCGCAGCTCGTCGCTCTGGGTCCTGATCTTTATAACGGCAGCTCCGGTATCGCCGTCTTTCTTGCCGCCTACGCGGCGGTCAGCGGCTGCAAATCGGCAAGAGAGCTGGCACTGGCCGCCGTGGCGGGCTTTCGAAAAAGCCTCGCGAGCCGCAGCTCGGCGCGCATGGCGCGTTCCCTCGGCGTCGGCGGCGGCACCGGTCTGGGCTCGCTCGTCTATGCGCTGGCCTTGATGGCGAGATCCCTCGACGACGGCACATTGCTTGCGGATGCGCATGCAGCGGCAGAGCTCATCACCGACGACATCATCGCGGCGGACAGGCAACTCGATGTCGTGGGCGGCAGCGCTGGCGCCATACTGTGCCTGCTGCGTCTATATCGCGATACTCAAAGTGGCGATGTGCTGCGGCGGGCGATCCGGTGCGGCGAGCATCTGCTCGCGCAGCCGCGCGTCGGTCCGCCGGGCAGGCGCAGCTGGAAGACGCAAGGCGCCGCCGCAGCGCAGCCGCTCAACGGCATGTCGCACGGCGCAGCAGGTTTTGCCTATGCCCTGGCCTCGTTATTTGCGCTAACGGAGCGCCACGAGCTCCTCGATGCAGCCGCGGAATGCATCGCCTTTGAAAATTCAAGCTACGATGCGAAGCGCCATAACTGGCCCGATCTGCGCCCAGGACCGGAGTCGTCCTGGCCCTCCCAGTGGTGTCACGGTGCCGTCGGCATCGGTCTTTCGCGCATTGCCACGGCAAAATGTCGAGGACCGGATCCCAATCTCCTCAAAAGCGATATTGCCCGCGCTCTGGAAGGCGTCGAAAGCGCCTGGCCCAATGCGCTCGATACGCTGTGCTGCGGCACGCTCGGCAGCATCGAGTTTCTTTGTGAGGCCGCTGGCGTCCTCGGCCGCAGCGAGTTGATCGAAGGTGCCTCCCGGCGGCTGATGGCGGTCGTGGAAACGGCCGGCGCGAACGGCGACTACCGGTGGAACGTCGGCAACCGGCAGTTCAGCCTGAGCCTGTTTCGCGGCCTCGCCGGTACCGGCTATACCTTGCTGCGGCGAGTCGAAGACTCTCTTCCCAACATCTTGATCTGGGAATAGGCGGCAATAGCGGCACGCGCACGGCGCTCAGCGCGTCCCATTCCACCGGTGCGCGCGAACGTGACGAACGAAGGCTGCCACCACCGGCGAATGCTTTCGGCCGGGGATGGTGATGAGGCTGATGGTCCGCTCCACCACCGGATCGATCAGCGGGCGCTGAACGCTTGCCGGATGAACAACGGAATACTCGGGCATGAAGGCAAAACCGATCTTGGCCATGACCATGGCCTGTACCCAGTCCTCGCGGTCGGAGCGAAAATGCGCGTACAGCCTGACCCCCATGTTCTCGCACAGGCCTGTGACCATCTCACGCATCTCGCAGGAGGGCCGATCCACATAGGGCAGACCATCCAGGTCGCGCAGGGTAAGCGCGTTGCGCTCGCCCAGAGGATGCTCGGGCGGCAATACAACGACGATTCGTTCTGTGTAGAGAGGCTCGCTCCGGTAGCTCTCGCCCAGGCCCTGCATCGCGTTTAGGATCGCAACATCGAGCTCGTCGGCGTCGAGCCGGGCAGCAAGCGCCTCCGGCGCCCCGTCATGCACCTCGGCATCGGCTCCCGGGCACTTCAGCTCGAATGCCGCCAGCAGGCCGGCGAGGCGCATGGGACCGATGGTTGACATGACGCCGATGCGAACCGGCACCTGGTTGAGAAGGCGGAAATTCTTCGCCACGGTCTCCGCCGCTTCCGCCCGGGCAACGATCTGCTCCATATGGGGCAGCATCTGGCGGCCGAATTCCGTGAGCAACAGCGAGCGTCCTTCGCGGTGAAACAGCGCGCTCTGAAGCCGGGTCTCTAGCTTTTTTATCGCGGTTGTGAGAGCCGGCTGGGAAACGTGGCATAGCTCGGCCCCGCGCGTGAAACTCAGCGTCTTGGCCGCGGCGAGGAAGTACCGCACCTGGTGCATTTCCATCACGACACCATCGGTGGGAAGCGGCCATCGATATCATGCCGGGTCTTTCATCAGCCAGTACCTGCCTAACCGCTTGCTAAGAATTGATAATCGGACGTGACCTGTCGCCGGAGAGCGCGAATCAGCGAACTTCCTGACGCCGCGCAGGATAAGGTATGCCTGCACCCCACCAATGCATTTGCGTGCGCAGTCGCCTGACAGGGCTGCCTTGGAGGTTCACCCAAACAACGAAACCGCGGCTTCAAATTTGGTTGAGCATGACGTGAAGACTGGATCAGGCCGTCCCATGACTAAACGATGCTTTGACAGCTAGCGCGCAACCATTTCCTCTAATCGGAAGCTATTGATCGATAATCAAACGATTGTTCTTCGACTCACGAATCGGTGTCACAACCGCGACGCCACTCGCCGCAAACATCCGGTAGGCGAGCCGTCGGTATCTGCCAGGTGACGCGAATGATTGGAAAACGCGCATCAGTCGTGGCAGTTGCGGCGCTGCTGCACGCGGCGCCGAGCTTGGCGCAGGAAGTGTCAGGCACGCCCCGCCACAAAGCCGAGCAGGCCGCCAGCCGGAAGATTTGCGGCTCGCAACGAGCACCCGACAAAAGGGTCTCGTTGCCGTCCAACTGCAGCGCAGGCGCTCAGTGTCCGGTGTGGTGACAAAACGAGGCGCCGAGGCCAATGCAGGCTTTGCCGATGCACTGCCGCCGGGGTTCAGCGCTCACGCCCCGGAGATATCCATTGAGCACATCCCCTGTTGCCCGGTGTGCGGTTCTGCAATTCGCGCTCATTTCGCCAGCGGATATGATTATGAATTGCAGACCTGCCGCAATGGATGGAATTTCTGGCAATGCGGCCGATGTCGTGCGGTATGGCTCGACCCGCGACCGGCGGCGGCCGAGCTGAGCGTCATCTACCCACGCAGCTATTACGCCTACAACAGATCGGAGAAGGTCACTCCGATCGTGGGCAAGGCCAAGGCAGCGCTGGATCGAATCAAGTTCAACAGCTTCCTGCGGCGGACCGGCATTCCGGGCTCCTTTCTTGACATCGGCTGCGGTGATGGTCGTTACCTCGATCTGTTCGAGCGCCGCGGCGTTCCGAAGGATCGCATTTACGGCCTTGATCTGTCCGACGAGCAGGTCCAGCGATTATGCCGGCGCGGCTATCGGGCCTATCGGCGGCAGGTGGAAGATTGCTCGGAAATCCCCGCGGGCTCGATTGATCTTGCGATCATGTTCCATGTCATCGAGCATGTCGCCGACCCCGTGCGCGTTGTGCGCAGGATCGCGGAATGGCTGTCGCCGGGCGGCGCCCTGGTCATCGAGACGCCCAACCTCGACTCCTGGGATGCGAGACTGTTCAAGAAGCAATGGTGGGGCGGCTACCATATCCCGCGCCATTGGACGTTGTTCGACGCCGGCACTCTGCGGCGTCTGCTCGAGCAAAGCGGCCTTACCGTCCGGTACTGCGCCTATCAAACCGGGCATGGATCGTGGATGAACTCGTTTCATCACGCCGCCAAATACAATTCACGCCTGCCAAGCCCGAGCTTGGCGAGCTGGTTCGAGCTGCCCAAGGGCTTGCCAATGCTGGTCGCCTTTACCGCCTTGGATATTGTCCGAAAGCGCTGGGAGTGCCCACGTCGGCGATTCTCATGGTGGGTCAGAAGCGCGATGGGTGCGCTTGCGGCTCCTGAGCCAATCTCGTTGCCTTCAATGCTATGGCGGTACGATATTCCATTTGGACCGCTTCATGCTCTGTCTGCGTCGCGTGACATTTCAGCAACGCTGAAATTGTTGTGCCGGGTTCAATCTAAGGGCCCTAGGCCGGTAACGAGAAGATAACCTTAATGAACCATTTTGCCTGCAATTGGTTGAGTAGCCATCGTTCGACGCGATTGGCATGGTGAGGAGTATCATGCGTACCTGGCTAGAATACGATCCGATAGCGCTGCTTGTGCTGGCATTCGGGATTGCCGCGGTTGAATTGCTCGCATTGAGCATTTGAGCTCGACCGGCGCGAACTGCTTCAAATCAACAGGCATTGCCTGCGCTGAAAACGCGCACTAGAGCGGGATGACTTTTCTTCGAATCGTCATCCCGCTCTAGCTCTTTGTTTGAGCATGTCCTTTTTCGCAAAACCGGTTCCCACTTTTGCGGGAC
>Ga0182034_10001826_pt1 | contig 10604 bp, 9 predicted proteins | sample flu12Cox44000172_FD_125972 | JGI IMG/M metagenome (GOLD analysis project Ga0182034, IMG submission 125972) | Lab enrichment of tropical soil microbial communities from Luquillo Experimental Forest, Puerto Rico - flux4day.12C.oxic.44.000.172 | ecosystem: Environmental > Terrestrial > Soil >... | reverse complement strand
CTCGCCGGACTATCTGGTCATGGGCATGTCAGCGGTGACGTTTTATGGCGGCGCCAAGGGAGCCGATGAGTTCCAGGGCAAGGTCGAGAAGGAGTCCGGGGTAGGCGTCAGCATCGGTTCGCATTCCTGCACCGCGGCGATGAAGACCTACGGCGGCGTCAAGCGGATCGCGGTTCTATCGCCCTACTATCCGATCGCCAACGAGCAGGTCGCGCGATACTTCACCGATTCGGGCTTCGAGGTCGTCCGCGATATCTGTCTTCAATGCAAGAGCTGGACGGCGATCGCCGAAGTCCCGCCAGAGCTGCTCCGCGGGAAGCTGATCGAGCTCAACGGCAACGGCCGCGATGTGGATGCGATCGTTCAGGTCGGCACCAATCTCAGCATGGTGCGCCTCGCCGCGGCGGCGGAGATGTGGCTTGGCAAGCCGGTCATCGCCATCAATACGGCGACTTATTGGCACGCGCTTCGCCGGAATAAGATCATGGACAAAATTCCAGGGCTTGGGCGCCTGCTTGAGGAGTTTTGAAGCTTGTCCGCAAATTCGGGTCGATGTTTGATAAGAGACCACGAAAACGCGTTGTTTCGTCGGGGTGCTTTACAGGGCGGGAATGTGATCCATGAAATACAAGTTTGTGCCGATTTCCCAGCGAAAGCCGCTTCGGTGGCCGAACGGGAAGCGACTCGCTGTCATGATCACGACCAATCTCGAATACTGGGACGTGACTAAGGATACGCCGAAGCCGTTCTATCCCGGGGGTCCCGGTATCGTCGGCGGCGATCTGCCGGGAAATGTCTATGACAACCCGAACTGGACGTGGCGCGAATACGGCCAGCGGGTCGGCGTCTGGCGCATGTTCGACATCTTCGACGAGTTCGGCGTGCCATCGACCTGCACGATGAACGCCAAGATCGGCTTGGAGCGACGGGCGGTGATTGACGCAGCGCTCAAGCGCGGCTGGGAGATCATCGCTCATAACTATGTGCAGACCGAGCTGCTCGCCGATTATTCGTTCGATGAGAACAAGGAACGCGAGGTGATCCGCGAGACCCTGCGGGTGTACAAAGAGGTGTGCGGCAAGCCGGCGAAAGGCTGGCTGTCCAGCTCGCTGCGCTGCACCCTCAACACCATCGACCTAATCGCCGAGGAAGGCCTGATTTTCACCACCGATCTGCTCAACGACGATCAGCCTTATCTGGTCGAAACGCGCTCGGGGCGAACGATCGTTTCGATACCCTACACATCGGAAGTCAACGACTTCACTGTGTTCATGCGCCAGGGCCAGGACGTGAACGGCGCTTTCGCTGTCTTCAAGGAAGGCTTCGATTGGCTATACCGCGAAAGTGCGGTCAGCGGCCGGTTCATGAACATCGGCCTGCACCCGCACGTGGTCGGTCAGCCGTTCCGCATCCGCGCGCTGTACGATTTCATTGCCTATGCGAAGTCATTCGACGATGTTTGGTTCGCCACCCGCGAGGAGATCGCGGAGTGGTATCTGAAAAATCACCACTCCCACATCGCGTGATGAACATCGACGCGCCGACCGCCAAGGGCCAAGCCACCGATCCGGTCCGGCGGGCGCGACAGTTGCGTCCGCTGATCGAGGCGGAGGCGCCGGCGGTCGAGCGCGGATGCGCGCTGACGCCGAAGCTTCTGGCCGCGTTGCATGACGCGCGCCTGTTCAAGATGCTGCTGCCGCACAGCGTCGGCGGTGACGAAATCGATCCACTGACGTTCATCACTGTGATCGAGGAAATCGCCAGAGCCGACGGCAGCACCGCCTGGTGCATTGCGCAGGCGTCGGGCTGCTCGATGGCCGCCGCCTATGTCGAACCTGCCGTGGCAAAGGAGATCTTCGGCGGCAAGGATGCCGTTCTCGCCTGGGGCCCGGTCGGACCAACCGTCAAAGCGACGGCGGTCGAGGGCGGCTATAGCGCGACGGGGACCTGGTCCTACGCGAGCGGCAGTCGTCATGCGCAGTGGCTCGGCGGACATTCGCCGCTGGTCGATGCCGAAGGAAAGCCGTGCCTTGGTCCCGATGGCAAGCCGACTGAGCGCACCATGCTGTTTCCGAAAAGCCAGGCTACCATTCGCGACGTCTGGCAGGTCATGGGCCTCAAAGGCACCGGAAGCGACAGCTACACGGTGGCGGATCTGTTCGTGCCGGCGCGCTACACCTTCACCCGGGAAGCGGCGGCCGATCGCCGCGAGAGAGGCCCGCTTTATCGGTTCACCACCTATCAGATCTACGGCTCGTCGTTCGCCAGCGTGGCGCTCGGGATCGCGCGCGCGACGCTCGATGCTTTTATGCAGATTGCCAGCACCAAGGTGCCGATGCTCGGCTCGAAGCCGTTGCGCGACAATCCGGTGGTTCAATCCAAGGTCGCGGTCGCCGAAGCGCAATGGCAGTCGTCGCGCGCCTTCCTGATGCAGGCGCTGGGCGACATGTGGGACACGGCCTGTCGCGGGGGGGGGTTTCACCTTGCAGCAGCGTGCCGCGCTGCGGCTTGCCGCGGTACATGCCGGCCATCAGTCGAAGGAGGTGATTGAGACCGCCTATCACTTCGCCGGCGGCACGGCAATTTTCGAAAACCAGCCGTTCGAACGGCGGCTGCGTGATGTGCACGCCGCGACGCAGCAGGTGCAGGCCCAGTTCGTCAACTTCGAGGTGGCCGGTCAGGTGCTGCTCGGACTTCCGGTCACGTCGAAATTGATCTGATGTTGCAATGGCTCGGCCGTTTGGCGCGCGGACGAGCGGCTAACCGCCTGTGCGCGCTGGCTTGCAGAAGGTCATTTCGGCAATCCTGCGTCGCATGGCCTGCTGGTGCGCTTGCCCGACTGACGCTAACATTTTTGGGATCTTGGTCTTGGAACAGGAGATGTTCATGCGCTTCGTGGTGGGTCTGTGCGCGCTTCTGCTGGCAGTTGTAACCGGGCACGACGCCATTGCGTCGCCCGAGGGCAAGCGTGTGATGCCGCTCGGCACCGCCAATACCAATCCTTACATCGGCGCCTGGACCTCGACCTTCACGAAGTTCGCGACGCAGGACGGCATGAAGGTAACGAATCTCAGTTCGAACTACGACGCCGCCGTGCAGTCGCAGCAGGTCGACGACGCGATCGCGCAGAAGTTCGACCTCATCGCCATCGTGTACGTCAACGACCAGGCCATCATCCCGGCGTTGACGCGGGCCAAGGCCGCCGGCATTCCGGTGGTGCTGATCGTCACTCCGCTGAAGAAGGAGTACGAGGAGCTGTTCACCTCGTATATCGGGACCGATCACGCCGAGCTTGGGCGTCTCGCCGCGGAGGGCATGGTCAAAGGCCTGCAGGCGGAGGGCAAGACGAAGGCTCAGGTCGTGGCCGTCACGGGCGTCGCCCAGCAGCTCAACGTCCAGACGCGCATGGCGGCGTTCAAGGAGGTGCTGAGCAAGCACCCGGGCATCGAGCTTGTTGCCACCGAAGACGGCAAGTGGAATACGGCGATGACCGAGAAGATCACTGGAGAGCTGCTCGTGCGCTTCAGCGGCCGCGGCGGGATCGACGGCATCTTCGCCATGGCCGACAACCAGGCGACAGGCTCGATCCAGGCGGTGGAGTCGGCCGGGCTAACGCTCGGTGTTGCCAACAAGGGCATCGTGGTGGTCGCCAGCAACTGCATGAAGGACGGCATGGTACACATCAAGTCGGGCCAGCAATACGCGACCGCGACGCAAATCCCGACCGAAGAGGCTGAAGTAGCGGCGAAGAAGATCGCGGGCTACTTCAATGGCCAGAAGCTGCAGAAATACGAGCTGGTGCCGGTGCACGGCATCACCAAGGACAACCTGGCGCAGTTCGAAGCCGGCTGCTCGTATTGAGCTTCGATGCCGATACTTGCCGTTGACGGGGTAACAAAGCGGTTCGGCCCGAACGAGGTCCTCAAGAACGTCTCGCTTTCGCTCGGCGCGCAGGAGATCCGCGCGATCTGCGGCGAGAACGGCGCGGGCAAGAGCACGTTAGTCAAAATCATCACCGGCGTGCACGCCGCTGACGGCGGCACCGTGCTGGTCGACGGGACGCCGACCGAAATCACCGACCCGCAGCATGCGCAGGAACTCGGTATCGCACTGGTGGCGCAGGAGCTCAGTCTCGCGCCGGCGCTTTCGGTGTTCGACAACATCTGGCTCGGCAACCGCGAGGTGCCGCTGTTTCACCGCCGCAAGGAGCTGCGCGAACGGGCGCGGGCGGCGCTGGAGAAGGTGGGGTTGGAGGAGCTGCCGCTCGAGGCGCCAGTATCGAGATTGAGCATCGGTCGGCGGCAACTCGTGGAGCTGGCGCGGATGCTGACCCGCGATGCGCGGGTGTTCATTCTGGATGAGCCGACCGCAACGCTTTCCGACGTCGAGATCGAGCGCATTTTTGCGGCGCTGCGCGCGCTCAAGGACGAGGGCAAGTCGGTGATCTACATCACCCACCGGCTCGGCGAGGTGTTCCAGATCTGCGACAGCGTCTCGGTGTTGCGCAACGGCGAGCTGGTCGGGACGCGGCGGACGGCAGAGATCGATCGCGCGCAGCTGATGGAGATGATGCTCGGGCGGAGTTTGCGCGAGATGTATCCGCGCTATGACAGCCGGCCCGGCCAGCCCATGCTGGAGGTGAGGGATCTTTGGGTGCCGCCGGTGGTGCAGAACTTCAATCTGACGGCGCAGCGCGGCATGGTGATCTGCCTCGCCGGCCAGGTCGGGTCCGGCGCCACCGAGGTGTTGCGGGCACTGGCTGGACTTGCGTTCGACTCGACCGGCGAGGTGGGCATCGCCGGGCAGCCCGTGCAGCTTCGCTCGGTGATGAGGGCCCAGCGTGCGAAGATGCAATTCATCTCCGAGGATCGCGCCGGCGAGGGCGTGTTCCTTCGGCTGAACGTCGGTCAGAATTTAGTCGCCACCAGGCTTGGCGATCACAGCCGGCTTGGCATTTTGGCCCGGCGGGGTTTGCGCGCCACAGCGGCGAAGCTCGCTGCGGCAGTTGGCGTCGACCGCGCGCGGCTGCGCTCGCAGGCCGACGAACTGAGCGGCGGCAACCAGCAGAAGGTTGCATTCGGTCGCGTGATCGGCGGCGACGAGCCCGGCGTCCTGCTGATAAACGAGCCGACGCGTGGCGTCGATGTCGGGGCGCGCGCCGACATCTATCGGCTGATCCGGCAGTTCTGCGACCGCGGCTACTGTCTCGTCATGGCGTCCTCCGATATCGAGGAGGTGCTCGGCATGGCCGACGTCATCGTCAGCATGTACCGCGGCCGGCAGGTCGCGACCTACCAGCGGGGCGAGGCCGACCTGCATCGCGTCCTGGCCGACATCACGCATCCGGTTGCGGCCGCATGAGCGAGCTATTGCCGCGTGCGCGGTTCCGTCTGCGCGGGGCGCGAGCGCGGCATGTGGTGCTAGCTGTCCGCATCGTGGCCGGCGGGGCGATCGCTGCCTTCGCGCTGAGCACGCCGGGCTTCACCTCGCCCCTGAGCATCAACGCATTGCTCAACGCCATCTCGCTCATCGGCTGCGTCGCCATCGGCATGACCTTCATCACGCTGACCGGCAACATCATGTCCCTCTGCCTTGGCGCCACCGTATCGGCCTCGGCGCTGATTTTCCTCGCCAGCCTGTCGTTCGGCGTGTTCCCCGCATTTTTGATTGCCATCCTGTTCGGCGTCGTCATCACCGCGGTACAGGGCTTCCTGGTCGGTTCGATCCGCGCCAATCCGATCCTGGTCAGCATCGCCGGGCTTTCGCTGCTGATCGGTGGCGCGGCGCTGATCACCGGCGGTCAGCGCATCTATCCCTCGGGCGAAGGCCTGCAGATGTTCAAGGGCCGCGTCGCCGGTGTTCCGATCGAGGCGCTGTACTTCTTCGCAACCGTGGTCATCGGCCAGCTCGTGCTGTCCTGCACGCGGATTGGCCGCGAGATGGTTATGGCCGGCAGTAACCTCCGCGCTGCCACGGCTGCCGGCATCGGGACGACAAGGGCCATCACATGTGCTTATGTCATCGCCGGCGCCTGCTCGGCGGTTTCCGGCGTTTTGCTCGCGGCACGTTACGGTTCGGGCGACATGGAGCTCGGTGCGGGCTACGACTACACCGCCATTGCCGCGGTGTTGGTCGGCGGCACCAGCATCCAGGGCGGTTCCGGCTCAGCGCTGCGCACGCTTGTCGGCGTGAGCGTCATTGCCATCATCGAAGTGGTGCTGTTGCTGCGCGGTTTCAGTCAGCAGCTGCAATATCTGATCACCGGTATCATCGTTCTGCTGGTCATTATGCTGCACACCATCGGCGAGAGGCATTAGCGGTGCGGTTCGCGGCCAAATTGCTGATTGAGCCGAACAAGCGGCCATTCACGATCATGCTCGCGGTCGTCATCGTGATCGCCCTGATGGACCAGGGCGAGGGCTATTTCTTCAGTCTTGGCACCGTCTTCAGCGTGATGCAGCTGTTTGCCACCTTCGGCCTCGTCGCGCTTGGCCTTGGCCTGTCCATGCTGGTGCGTGAATTCGACCTCTCGGTCGCGGGCATCGTCGGGCTTGCCGGCTGTATCGCGGTGATGACCGGCGTGTCCAACCCATGGCTTGGGGTCCTGTTCGGGGTCGGTGCCGGTGTGGTCAGCGGCGTGATCCAGGGCCTGATCATGACACGGCTGCATCTGAGCTCGGTCGGTGTCACGCTCGGCGGGCTGCTGACGCTGCAGGGCCTCACCTACGTGCTCACCGAAAACAAGACTATCAGCTATCCCAACATGGCAGTGGCGCTGGGGCTCAATGCGCCGATCGGGGGTCTCGTTTCGGTGCGAAGCGTTGCGGCATTGGCGGTTTTCGTCATAGCAGCCTTAGCGATGACCTACACCCACATCGGCCGCGACATCATCGCCACCGGCAGCGATCGCCGGGCGAGCCGGGTCGCAGGTCTCAAGACCGATCGGGTGATCATCAGCGTGTTTGCGGCTTCGGGCGCCTCGGCTGCCTTGGCCGGCGTGCTGCTGAGTTACAGCCTGGGCGCGGCATCGCCGGTCGCGCTCGCCGATGTGCTGCCGACGGCGGCCGCGGCCTCGATCGTCGGCGGCGTGTCCGTGGTCGGCGGCCGCGGCAGTCCGCTCGGAATTGCCGCAGGCGTACTGACGCTGTGCATTTTGCGCTCTGGCCTGAGCGCGATTGGGATCGAGCCGCACGTCCATGATCTCGTCACCGGTGCTATTCTGCTTGCCATCGCCGTGCTCGACGCGCCCGAGCTCGTGCAGCGCGCCACCGCCTGGCGCCTCGACCGCGCAGAAAGGAAAGCGTGATGGTGCAGCCTTCGAGCTATGCGTTCGTGCCGCTGCCCGACCGCGCGCCGCTGAAATTTCCGGATGGTGCGCGTGTGGCGCTCATCTTCACCATCAATATCGAGTACTGGGAGCCGTTCCGGCCGGGCCAGAAGGAGCCGCTATTTCCCGGTGGACCTGCAACCATTCCCCATGCCCTGCCGGGCGACGTGCTCGATACGGCGAACTGGACGTGGCGCGAGTACGGCCACCGCGTCGGCATCTGGCGGTTGATGGACGCATTCGACACGCTTGGCATCGCGCCGTCCTGCACCTGCAATGGCATGATCCTGCAGGAGCGCCGCCGCATCATCGACGCAGTGAAGGAGCGCGGCTGGGAGCTGGTGCCGCACAACTGGGTGCAGAACGATCTGCTGACGTACTACGCCTACAAGCCGAACGAGGAACGGGCCGTCATTCGTCGGACGCTCGATAAGTACGCCGAGGTGGTGGGCAAGCCGGCGAAGGCCTGGCTGTCGTCGGCGATCCGCGGCACGGCGCACACGCCCGCCTTCCTCAAGGAGTTCGGCTTGATCGCCTATTGCGACTACCTCAATGACGATCAGCCCTATCTGATCGATACCGTCCATGGGCCGATCGTCTGCGTGCCGTATTCGAACGACATCAACGACTTCAACATGTTCGCCCGCGGGGGCCTTTCGACGCGCGACGGGGTTGACATGCTCAGGCTCTGTTTCGATCAGCTTTACGCCGAAGGCGCACGCAGCGGGCGGATCATGAACGTCGGCCTGCACCCGCATGTCATCGGTCAGCCGTACCGGATTGCCGCGCTGCGCGAGTTCATCGAATATATCAAAGGACAATCGAACGTTTGGTTTCCGACCCGCGAGCAGATCGCCTTGTGGTATCTCGGCGAAGCGGGGCAGCACATGCCGGGAAAGGCCTAAACGCTCGTTTGCCTCGAAAGCCGGCATGAGGTTCAAGCGATCGGCCGATCTTGCTGAAGCGAGGTGGGGCCGGAGCGCAGGTCTTGTGAGATGCACGTGCCCGACCTACGCTCCCGCAGATGACATGGGATCGGCAACGAAGACTGGCGGAGATTTTTCGGCGAGCCCATCAGCCACCTCCACTATTGCTTCTGCCCAACGCCTGGGACGCCATGAGTGCGCGCCAATTCGAGGCGGCTGGCTTCGGCGCGATTGCGACGACCAGCGGTGGCCTTGCCTGGGCCTTGGGTTTTCCTGACGGTGAGCGGGCGCCTTGGCAGGAGGTCGTGGCGGCGACTGCGCGGATCGTGCGGGCAGTTCGTGTGCCGGTCACCGCCGACATCGAGGCGGGATACGGCGACACGCCCGATCGGGTGGGAACGCGAGTGGCCGAAATCCTGCAAGCCGGCGTTTTCGGCTTCAACATCGAGGATGGCACGCCTTCTCCAGACAGGCCGGTCCGCGCGATCGAGGATGCCAGTGCCCGCATTCGCGTCGCGCGCGCAGCCGCGAACGCGGCAGGGGTGCCGGCGGTCATCAATGCCCGCGTCGATCTCTACCTCAAGAACATCGGCGACCCGGAAAGCCGCTTGGCAGAGACCGTGTGGCGGAGCAAGGCTTATCTGGCAGCCGGGGCGGATTGCATCTATCCGTTCGGTCTTGCCGATGTTGGCACCATCGCGCGGTTGACCCAGGCGCTCGACGGTGCGCCGGTCAATATCGTGGCCAGGCCGGACACCTCGCTGCCGCAGCTCGAGCGCATCGGTATCGCGCGCGTGAGCATCGCTTCTGGTGCTGCGCTGACGGTCATGTCGCTGATCAAGCAAATCGGGGAAGAGCTGTACGTCAGCCGTCGCTTCGACGTGCTGAAGCATTCGATCAGCCGCGTCGAAGCACAAAAGCTGTTTGAACCGAGAGATTGAATCTCGCGAGATGGAGGCCTGCAATGAAAGCTCGATTGGATTTCCGCAAAGCTTCTCCGCAAGGCGAGAACGCCATGAAGGCTCTGCACATGTTCGTGCGCAACTGCGGTCTCGATCGTTCGCTTTTAGAGCTCGTCAAGCTGCGGGCATCCCAGATGAACGGATGCGCCCACTGTATCGACATGCATACGAAGGAATTGCGTGCCGACGGGGAAAGCGAGCAGCGGCTCTATCTGTTGAACGCCTGGCGCGATTCGCCATTCTACAGCGACCGTGAGCGTGCGGCACTGGCCTGGACCGAGGCGGTCACCTTAGTCGCTGACACTCAAGTGCCCGACGAGGTTTATGAGGAGGCGCGTAAACAGTTCACCGAAGAGGCTCGTCGCCATCAATGGCGCCAACCGGCTCAACATCGCCTTTCGTAGGGTGCCCGGCGGCCATCAAGTGCGGCGACGGGCAGCTGAATAGCCGGTTTCAGTTCGCGACGCCCGCGGGTCGCGGCGTGACCCCGACGGCCATTGCCGCATTCGACGGACTTGAATGGGTCAACTTCAAGTCGCTACGCTACCGCGTGACGTGCGAGGGGCGAACATGCATTGTTCTGTCTTGTTGTCGGTCAACTGGGAGGGTGAATGGCCAAACCCGAAGCCTAACACTTGTTTCATGAGCCAGCGATTTATCCGAAAGGTCTTTCCACGCTGAGCCGCTGCACGGCCTCTTTCGCAATGCTGAGCTCGACCACGCGCTGTTGCGGCACCTTCGTTTCGACTGTCTTGAAGGTATCCGCCCAGAAATCCTGCTCGGCCATAATCGAAGTGACATTCGGCATGCCGTCTTCGGCAATCCATTCCCAATGTGGAGCGACCGCTTTGAGCAAAGCCTCGTCGCGCGGAAATATGGATTTGACGATCAGTTTGAGCATATCCGCATGTTTTTCCGGATCACCCGCGACCTGATTGAACACACGTCCCGCCTGGATGCACGCCATCGCGTATTTTACGACTGTGTCTCTCTTTTCCTGCAAGATGTCATCGCGAACGGTATGCATCGCCGCCTGAGAGTCCGGCAGGATTTCGTCGCGTGACCATAAGATTCGGCAGAAGCCCTCCTTTTGGGCGAGATAGGCGAGATGATAGGTAATTTCCGCAACATCAACCTGCTTCTGCCCGAGCTGTTTTACAATGTCCGGCTGAGGAACCGAGGTCTGCCACTGCACGTCGCGCACGGGATCGAGACCAGCGAGCTTAAGAGCGGAACCCAGTCCATATTGGTTGATGCTGCCTGCCGCCCCGACTGCAGCAATCTTGCCTTTCATCCGCGCAAGATCCGCCAACGTCTTGATGCCGGCATCATAATGATCGCTGCGAATGACAAGGGCGGTGACCGCGCGGCCGCGGCGGCCCTGGCCAT
>Ga0182034_10001824_pt1 | contig 10610 bp, 9 predicted proteins | sample flu12Cox44000172_FD_125972 | JGI IMG/M metagenome (GOLD analysis project Ga0182034, IMG submission 125972) | Lab enrichment of tropical soil microbial communities from Luquillo Experimental Forest, Puerto Rico - flux4day.12C.oxic.44.000.172 | ecosystem: Environmental > Terrestrial > Soil >... | reverse complement strand
GCTCTCGTTGTGGAACACGAACGGGTGAATCACGCTGGCGCCTCGATCTCGGGGACGAAAGAAATATTGTAACCGAAGTTGCGGAAAGATAGTGGGGCGGAAGACCCGCGTCCCCGCTGACGCTGTCGCGGCGCAGCCCTATCCTCGTGTGTCGTCGAAGGAATTGCCGCGTCGTTTCGCCGACCCGGTCGCAGAATCAGCTTCGTCTTCGAACGGGCAAAAAGGCGTTAGGGTCGAGACCTTCAGTGCGGCAGGGTATCTTTCACAACTGTTCCGCCCTTCATCACGAACTTCACTTGCTCTAGGACGGCAATGTCCCTGAGCGGATCGCCTTCGACGGCAATGAAGTCAGCATACTTTCCTGCTTCGATCGAGCCAACGCGGTCTTGCCAGTTCATCAATTCCGCCGCGTTAAGCGTTGCGGCGCGAATCGTCTCGAGCGGCGGCAGGCCACGCTTGGCTAATGCCACGAACTCCTCGGCATTTTTGCCCTGTCGCCCCGCGCTGCCAGCGTCATAGCCCAAGGCAATTTTTACGCCCAAGCGCATTGCCTGTTGCATGGATTGTTGGATCGACTCGAGAAGGTCGCCGAGGTAGGCCTGTATCTCCTTTCGCCGTTCCGTCTCAGGTTCCTTGCTATGCCGTTCGATGGAGGCATCGATCCCGCCGACGGTCGGAACGAGAAAGGTTCCTTTTGCTTTCATCAACTCAAGATCTTGCTGGTCCGCCCTGTGGCCATGCTCGATGGAATCCACACCGGCAGTCACTGCGTTTTTTACGCCTTCCGGCGTGGTGGCGTGGGCCGCCACCTTGCGCCCCAGTTTGTGAGCCTCTTCGACAACCACACGAATCTCATCCACCGTTAGGGTGGGGTGCGTCCAGTCGGCATAGACCTTAATGAGGTCGGCGCCGTGGCCGATCTGCTCGCGAACTGCGCGCCGGGCTTCCTCTTGTCCGCTGACCATCTGTGCTCCGGTCGGAAAATCGGAGAGGTCCGGCGAAATGCCGAAGGGGTTGTATTGACCTACGGCGGCAATCCCGCGAGTAGCCACTTGCATTCGCGGGCCTTCCGCCAAGCCCTGCTCAATGGCGTCGCGAAGGGCGACGTCCGCGTAAGCTGCGCCTTCGTTTTCCACATCGCGAACGCTGGTGAAACCGGCTTCGAGCGTGATTCGGGCGTTGTAGGCGCCTTCGAGCGCACGAAACGCCTGCGATTTCGTCACCAGGTTCAGCGTGTAGCCGTCGGGGCCTTCCGGAATGCGCGCCATGAGGTGTGTATGGCAATCGATCAGACCGGGAAGGACTGTCGCGCGGCCAAGCTCGATGACTTTGGTGTTTTGGTGAACGTGCGCCTGAACCTCCGGGAAGTGGCCAACTTCCTTGAAGCGCTGGCCTTCAATCCAAATTCCCACGTTCTCGAGGTAGGTGCCTTTGCGGACATCGAGCAGCTTTCCCGCTTTGACCAGAATGGCGGAGGGTGTCGATGTTTGAGGGGCGGAACCGGGAGGGCAGAAGCTCAGAAACAGCGCGAGGGCGAGCGCTCGTGTATTCATCGCGGCACTACTTATCATAACCAACGCCGGGTTAACAAGCTTGCGCTCGGATTCGCGCTCGGCCTGGTCCCGCGTGCTACAATGGCAGCACTGGAAACCAGCCGTGGCCGAGACCGTTCTTCCAAGCGAAGACGCCGTTCTTGAAGTCGTCTCTCCTGACGGCGCGCGACGCTACGTGCGCGTAACGCAATCGCCTTTCCTGATCGGCCGGGGCGCGGAAACCGGCAACCACCTACAGCTGTCCGACCGCCGCATCTCGCGCAATTGCGCCGCCATCGTCATTGAAGCGAACCGGTTTTACCTCGAGGATCGCGGGCAGCGCCGCGGGCTTTTCATCAACGGCGAAAAAGTGGAGGGCCGCGAACTGCGGACCGGCGACATCATCAGCTTCGGGCTCGAAGACTCCTACGAAATTCTCTTTCGCGTGGCGGGTGGCTCGGGCGAGGAATCCCTTCCGCACTTGTTGACCCGTATCGACCACATCACCAGCTCCGAACCCGGCGGCGGCCTACGTAAGCTGAACCAACTGCTGGAAGCCACGGCGCTGCTGCATTCTCAGCTTCCGCTGGACGAAGTGCTGGCAAACATGCTGGATCACGCCGTTTCCATCACCGATGCGGACCGCGGGTTGCTCCTGGAACCAGATGGCAGCGGCGCTCTGAGGGTCCACTTGGCGCGGCGGAGCGGCAAACTGCGCCTGCCACCCGAGAGCCTGACACCGAGCCAGACCGCCATTCAGCTGGCACTCAAGCAACAATCGCCCGTGATCACCGAAGATCTGGCGCAAGCGGATATGGACCTGCAGGGGGCGCAGAGCATCGTGGCGCAGCGGCTGCGTGCCGTCGTGGTGATTCCGCTATGGGTCCTGACGCGCGCGAGGACCCAGGAATCGATGGTCAACGTCAAGCGCGGCGAACTCCTAGGCGTTCTTTACCTGGATTCCAAGCGCCCCGCGGCCTTCTCCAAGCTCGACCGGCAAATCCTGGATGCGCTGGCCGCCGACGCCGCCAGCATTCTCGATAACGCGCGTCTGGTCGAGCGCGAGCGCGAGCGCCAGAGACTCGAACAGGAAATTAACATCGCGCGCGACATCCAGCAGGCGCTGCTGCCGCGCAATTTCCCGGATACGCCCAACTTCTCTGTGACCGGGGTGAATTTCCCGTGCCTCTCGGTCGGAGGCGACTATTTCGACGTTTTTCCTCTAAGCGATGGACGCACGGCGTTTGTCATTGCCGACGTTTCCGGCAAAGGACTCGGCGCCGCCATTCTGACCACCATGCTGCAGGGTGCGCTTTCCGGCATGACGCTCGGCACCGATCCGGCGCGCGTGTTCAATCACGTGAACCGCTTTCTTTGCGAGCATTCCGAAGTGGGCCGCTATGCTACGGTGTTCTTTGGTTTGCTCGATCATGACGGCCATCTCGAATTCATCAATGCGGGGCATCCCTCTCCATTTCTTATCCGGCGCGGTGCCGCCGAAGAGGCATTTACCGAAGGGTCTTTCCCGGTGGGCCTCGTGCCCGAGGCGGAATACACCGCAGCGCGCCTGAAACTCGAGCCCGGAGACACGCTCGTGCTTTTTACCGACGGCGTGACGGAAGCCATGGATCCCGAGGAACAACTCTTTGGAGTGCCGCGCCTGAAGCAAGTTCTCACCGGGCAGATGCAGTGTCCGCTCGAGCAGCTGCAGAAATGCGTTCTCGAAGCCGTGGAAAATTTCACGCGAGGCGCGCGCCAGGCGGACGACTTGACCCTGCTGATCGTGCGCTACCGGGCCGCGGCAGCAGCCGCAACAGCGGATACGGACGTTCCGGCGTCACGATCAGCCGCATCAGCCACCCTGCGAGCAACACAACAAGCGGACGGTGGGTCGGGTTCGCCCTAGCCGGCGCTCGGTCGAGCAATGTCGGCAACGCAAAGCCGCGAGCCCCTACGTCACTCTTCTCGCAGCAAACGCGCGGGATGAACCAGCAGAGCGCGTTCGGCGGGAATCCAGGTGGCCAGCAAACCTAACAGGGCCATGGTGATCACGACTCCTTCCAGTATCAGCGGATCCCGGGGTGTCGCCTGATACACGATTTCGGCCAGCAAGGGCCGAGAGGCATACCCTTGTGCCCCCCCGCTCTCCGATCGAAGCCAACAACGCTTGACGGTTCGAGAAGCGCTTGCGGAGCCGAAGCTAGGAACCAAGGCTGCTTAGATCGTCTTTGGCCTGCTGTTCGGCATTCTTGGTGGCGCCTTTGGCATCCGCGCTGGGATTCAAAGCGTGAATGGCTTTGTTCAAAGGCAGCGCTTTCTCGCCGTCGGCCACTTTGCATTCCGAAGCGTCGGCGTTGGAATGCACGCCGGTCATGGCGGCGCTCAGGCAGGTAAAATTCAATCCCACATTGTGGCTTGCGTGGAGGGCGGCGAGGCATTCATTGAGGGCGGTGAACGCAGAGCAGGTTCCCGTCAGATTGGAGCCGGCGAGTAGAAGTCCCTGCGCCTGCAGTTTGGGCGTGAGTTTCGTTTCGACCTCGCCGCGGCCGCCCTTGGAATCCTCGGACTTTTTGTCTTTCTTGACCCATTTAATGGGGTTGAGCGAATGGGGAGTGTACGAAGTCTGTTTCGCCGCTTCGGACGCGCCAGCCCCGGCAGGTCCCTGCGCCGCGGCGTGCCGCACGCCCACCGTCAGGAAAGCCGACAAGCCCAATGCCAGGATCGAGACGTTGAGAAGATTTCCTTTCATGTTGACCTCGTCGAGGAATTTTTGAATGCGGAGGATCGGAAGCCGCATCCGGCCTCGCCTCCAGTAGGCCACAGGACGCGGGGGATCCCCTCGTTTCGCTCGGGGGTACTCCCCGAATCGGTCACGTTGTCCATGAGTACAGGTCGCGCAGCAAAGCGAACTCCTCGAGGAGCATGTCCCTCATGGTGTCCCGTTCGTTGAATCCATTTGAGCGATAGTCCTGTCAAATATCGTGAGCATACAAAGCGGCGAACCGCCAAAACAGGCGATGCGGGAGGAAGACGATTTGCAGTCCGCGGATCGCGTCCTCCGCGGAGACCGGCGCGCGTTTGAAGCACTGGTGCGGCGGCATGGGCGAAGGGTGTTTCGTGTGGCTGTGGCGATCCTCGGCAATACCGAGGACGCCGAAGAAGCCATGCGGGACACCTTCGTGAAGGCCTTTCGTCAATTGGGTCAGTTCCGAAGAGATGCGCGCTTCACCACCTGGCTCACCCCCATCGCCGTGAATGCCGCGATTGAAAAGCGCAAAACACGGAAGAACTTTGTACCGTTGAGCGAGTCGGAAAACGCGGACGAGCAGTTCCTGCCGAAGCACTCGCGCCATGGAAGAGCAACCCGGAACAGGTGTTTGGCAAGCAGGAGCAGATGCTGGGAATCGTAAGGGACGCAGAACCTTTTGAGGTTGCGCTGGCCGTAAGCGCACGGCTTTACAGCTACCTGGAAAGGATTTTTTCGGACACGTGAACCGGCCCAGAGACGGGGCCGCTCGATGCAGACCACTTTCGGTGGGTTCTTGTTTCATCGATTCGGCCTGCCCGGCCCGCGGTTAAGCTGGAATCAGGACTTGGCCTTAAGAACTAGGCCGAAGAGAGCGAGACCCAGACCGCCGAGGAACAGCAGAGGCGCCAGGTAATTGATGACCGCGGGCTGAATGGCGATGGGAATCTCCAGGGGCTTGGCGTACCCTGCGGCAAAGTAATAAATCACGCCTGCCAGCAACATGTACAGCAGTCCCCGGCGAATGTGCTGGCGCCAGACGACACTCGAAGAACGGGACAAGCGCACCTGAGGCACCATCTCACGACAAAACGGACACTGGTTCAAGTGCCCGGCGATCGCTTTCCCGCAGAAGGCACACTGCCGCATTTCCATCGGCTGGTGTCCTATGGCGCTCATGAATGTCCCAAGACGGACGGACCCCCATTTCAGGCTAAAAGGAGGGCTCGGAGAGGTCAAGAGTCGGTGATGTACCTGCCAATAAGCTTTCCGGAAAGCTGTCCCATCCCGGCAGGCGCTCCGCCCGGCCAACACGGATTTGCAAAGAATCCACCGAGGAAGCGCTGGCTTTCTAGAAAATGAGACGAGCGAGTGCCTGTTTGTAAACAACTGCTCACCGGTTCGTAACTCACGGCAAGCCCGGCTATGCTAAAACATGCCAAGAGGATGGTCGAATTTCGTGCTCGAGAGAGCCGTCCGCCCATCAACAGGGGAGAAACGATGAGACACGCTTTCCTAAAATTGCTCCAAGCCCTGCCCTTTGCAGCACTGGCATTGCAGTTTGGCAGTACCATCCCCCAGGCCATCGCACAGGAAAAGAAGATGGCGCAAGCGAACGGCGTGGATAACAGCAAAATGGGGCCTTATCGCGCCCTGGCGCACCACATTTATGGAGATTTGCAGAAGGGCGACCTCGCCGGGGCCGCAGCCATGGGCCGCGTGCTGGAGCGACTGTGGGATAAAGCCGAAGACTACGGAGGGGATACCGCGCTCTCGAAGACCAACCACAAACTCTTCGAGGAAATTGACAAGGCCATGGACGAATTCCTGACACCGCTATGGGAAGCAAAAGCCAAACCGCCTGACCCGGGCAAGGTCAAAGCAGCGTACAACGCCTATCTCGAGAAATTGAAGCTAGCGGATTAGACGGGGTTTTCAAGAAGGGCTTATTCTCTTTTCTTGGAATTGCCTCTCTTATTCGACCAACCAAGAAAGCCTGAAATTGCGTCGCGCCCTACAATTCACGCAGAGCCGTGGCCACGGGAAGCCGCGCGGCACGCACCGCGGGGAAAAAGCCGCCGAGAACTCCCATCACCAGGGCGAAAAAGACGCCCTCCACAAGCAAGCTGGGAGTGATCTTGAAGGCGAAAGCGAGATTGGAAAAGGTCTGAAAATTGATGGTGCTGGTGGTCACGCCATTCAAGCGCAGAACGGCAAGGCACCCCAAAAGACCACCCACGAATGAGATCAAGAGCGCCTCAATGAGGAACGAGAAAACAACGGAGGGTCCGCCAAAGCCGAGGGCGCGCATGGTGGCGATCTCCCGGCCGCGGTCAGCGACTGCCGAATACATGGTATTGAGAGCGCCAAAGACTGCTCCGATGGCCATGACAAAAGCGACAAAGCCACCAAGGGTAGTAATGAGCGTAGTCATGCGCGTAGATTGTTTTGCGTAGTAGTCGATCTCACGGGTGACGTCCACGTTCAGGCGAGGGTCGGTGGTGAGTGCGTCCTTCAATGGAGTCAAAGCTTCGGGAGAGGTGAGATGAGCGGTGACGGACTGGAAGAACGTATCGGGGCGGTTGTAGGCGGCGGTGAGCAGATGCGGGTCGCCCCAGACTTCGGAATCGAAAGCGCTGCCGCCGGCGTCAAAGACGCCCACTACCTTCCACTGCATGGTGCCAAGGCCAATGGTGTTGCCGAGGGTCAGGCCGGAGTACGTGGTATTCGCATTCTTGCCCACGACGATTTCGGCGAGACCAGGCGAGAACATGCGACCTTGGACAATTCGGACACCCTTACGGATCTCCAGCACGTTGGGCGAAACGCCGCGGACCTCCACATTCGCGTCCGTACCCGTAGAGCGCAACGGGATAGGCGCCATGAGCACGGCCTCCGCGGTTACCAGGGGGCCATTTGGCCCGCGGGCAATGCCCGGAGCATCCTGAATGATCTTCACGGAATCAAGCCCGACGCCGCTGGTCATTTCCGAAGTCGCGCCACCGCGGACGATCAGCGCGTTGTCCGGCGAGCCAGAGGAAACGAGCGTGGCCCTGAAACCTTTTGCAAGGGAAAGCATAGCCACGAACACACCCACGGTCCCGGCAATGCCCACAACTGCCACGATCGCCGAGGTCCAGCGGGCCTTTACGCTGCGGAAATTGTAGGTAAGGGGGATCGCCATATCAGGCCCTCCGAAGCGCGTTGACGACACGCATGCGCATAGCGCCAATTCCGGGAAGCAGCCCGCTGGCGGCGCCGACAAGAAGGGCGAAGCCGAGGCCCAACAACAACATGGGCTTTGACAGCAGCAGCGGCGGCAGCAATCCGGTGACCGCTGCGCTGATACCGGGAATGGTCAGAATGGCCAGGGCCAAGCCCAGCACACCTCCAAAGGAGGCGATGGCCAGCGATTCCGCGAGAACCAGGAAGAGAACCGACCGATCGGTGAAGCCGATGGCCTTCAAGACCCCCAACTCGCTGGTGCGTTCGCGGACGGAGATCGCCACCGTGTTACCAGTAACCAGCAGCAAAGTGAAAAAGACCACGCCGCCGATGGTGAGGATTAGAAATTCGATGTTTCCGAATTGCTTGGCAAAATAGGAGGCAAACGCGGATTCGGTTTCTGTCTTGGTTTCATGCGGAGAATTGGCAAATTTTTCGTCAATGGCTTTGGCCACGCGGACGGCATCGTCGGGGCTCTCGAGCCTCAGGATGTACCATCCCGCGGTGCTCTTAATAACGCTGGGAACGTTCTCGTCAAAGTATTTCCACTGGAGCCAGAACTGACCCTGGTCTCCGTCAGGTTTCTCGGTGTGATAGATGCCATCGAGGTTGAACTCCCAGGTTGCGCCGCCGTAAAGAGTGGTCTTGATGGGGATGCGGTCGCCGACTTTCCAATGGAAGCGTTCCGCGAGCTTGGCGCCCGCGATCGCACCCTGACGATCCTTGACAAAGGTATTCCACTGGACATCGGGCACGATAAATTCCGGATAGACCTTGCGATGGTTTTCCACGTCGATCACGAATTGGGGAAAAAAATTCTTCTCGTCTTGATAGACGCCGCCGAACCAGTGATCATGCGTAACCGCCTTGACCCCGGGAATCGCGGCGATCTTGTCGGCGTACGAAATAGGCATGAGGTTCATAAGGCCAACTCGATCAACTACGATCAGCCGGTCGGCACCGGCAAGCTCGACGCCGCGGTTGAACGCACTTTTCACGACCGCCAAAAACGTAAACAGAACCAACGCAATCGCGAACGAGCCGACGGTGAGAATCAAACGAATCTTCTTGCGAAAGAGGTTCGCAAAAATCAGCTTGCGGAATTTCATGCCGCACCTCCGGCGAGAACGCTTTGCGGAGAAGAAGCTTTGCCCTCGACCAGCAAGCCTTTCTCAAGATGGAGCGTGGTGTGAGCGCGCGCTGCGACGACCGGATCGTGTGTGACCATCAGAACCGTCTTGCCGTACTTCCCCACCAGTTCCTCGATGAGCGCCATGATTTCGTCAGCGCTCTTGCGGTCCAAGTCGCCGGTAGGCTCGTCGCAGAGGAGAAAAGTTGGATCGGAAACAATGGCGCGGGCAATGGTGACGCGCTGTTCTTGACCTCCGGAAAGTTGCCGCGGGTAATGGTCCACGCGGTCGGCAAGGCCGACCACGGCAAGCGCCGTTTCGACGTGCTTACGGCGGTCAGAACCGGATAATTTGGTCAATAGCAGGGGCAGCTCGACGTTTTGATACGCGGTGAGAACAGGAATCAAGTTGTACATCTGAAAGATGAAGCCGACGTGGCGGGCGCGCCATTGCGTAAGCTTGCTGCCGGACATGTGCGTGATTTCGTCGCCCGCGACGGTGATGCTGCCCGCGGAGGGAACGTCGAGACCACCAAGAAGATTGAGCAGGGTAGTCTTGCCGGAACCGCTCGGACCCATGAAGGCGACAAAGTCGCCCTGATCCACATCGAGATTAAGCCCCTGGAGCACCTGGATTTTTTCGCCGCCGCGGCTGTAAGTCTTGTTCAAACCGCGGACGCGGATCAGACTTTGCGTACCACCGTTCCCATCAACACGGACCATGCTTCTCTCCTATTGGCGGATTTCGACTTTGTCACCATCATGCAAACTCTCCGGCCCCTTGACCACCACGGAATCACCGGGGGTCAGGCCTGCCACCACGGCAACGTCCGTGCCGCGATCCATTCCGAGATTCACGCGGCGCCGCTCCACCTTGCCATCTCGAAGCAGGTACACAAACGACGCGTTTGAATTTGCGTCCAAGCGCACGGCGGTTTTGGGAATAAGGGCAACTGCTTCGGGGGCCGCCCCTTTTCTTTTGGCGGCGGGCTTTTGGTCCTCGAGGAATGCGACTTTCACGCCCATGTCAGGGAGGATTTTGTCGTCCAGCTTCAAGAACGAAATGCGGACTTTGACCGTGGCTTTTTGACGGTCCGCGGTGGGGATGACGGTTCGCACTTTCGCATCGTACGGATCGTTGGGAAAGGCATCCAGCGTGGCCTTTACCAACTGCCCCTCCTTCACCCTGGCAATATGCGATTCGTTGACGTCGACTTCGATTTCGTTGGACTTCATGTCCACAATCGTAGCAATTCCGGTGCGCGTGAATCCGCCGCCGGCGGAGACGGGGGAAACCATCTCGCCGACCTGGGCGTCTTTGGAAACCACAATGCCTGGAAAGGGCGCGCGGATGGTGCAGTTGTCCACCGCCTGCTGCGCCACGGCGATGCGCGTTTCGGCAGCGGCCACCTGCACTTTGGCGAGCGCGATCTTCGCGCGCAGGCTATCCGCGTTCGTGCGCGCATTGTCAAGCGCCTCCTGCGTCTGAACCCCTGAGTCGCGCAACTGCTCGGCGCGTCGCAATTCGATTTCGGCGTTGCGGAGCTGCACTTCCAAGTCGGCGATAGCGGCCTGGGTGGAATCGCGGTCTGCCTTCGCCGCATCGAGGGCACGCTTGTAATCGGAATCGTCAAGCGTGGCGAGAAGCTGGCCCTCTTTGACGCGCGTGCCCTCATCAAAGAAAACACCGGTGACGCGCCCAGTGATCTTGGCGGCAATGGTGGCGCGGCGGCGGGGCGTGATGTACCCGCTGCCATTCAGCGCCGTCAGCGGGCCCTCGGAATCCGGCTTGGCTACCGTCGCGACCTCTACGACTGGTTTCTGATTGCGCAGAGCAAAAGCGGTGGCTACGATAGCGCCAAAAATAACCACCGGGATGGAGGCGTAAAGCACGCGCCTGCCCATAGTGGACTTGGCGCGCTGACCATCGTGGATGCGTAGCGAACCCAGGTCAGGTTTTGACGAATCGGCTGGCATC
>Ga0182034_10001823_pt1 | contig 10613 bp, 10 predicted proteins | sample flu12Cox44000172_FD_125972 | JGI IMG/M metagenome (GOLD analysis project Ga0182034, IMG submission 125972) | Lab enrichment of tropical soil microbial communities from Luquillo Experimental Forest, Puerto Rico - flux4day.12C.oxic.44.000.172 | ecosystem: Environmental > Terrestrial > Soil >... | reverse complement strand
TGCCACACGGTCGTCCTGGATTTCCCGGATGGAGGCGCCGGTCAGGCGGGCCATCTCTCCCGGGTGAGGGGTTAACACGCGGATGCGGTTGGCCGGCCCCGGGACATACCCGATGAGGGCATCGGCGTCCAGAACCAGGGGTTGCTCGAAGTGGTCGCAAGCCGCTGTGACGAGTTGCCGAATACCGGGGCTTGACCCCAATCCGGGCCCCATGGCGATGACAGTTTTCCCACGGGCGAGCTCGTCGAGTTCGGCCTCCGCTGCGATCGATCCTTGCGCGGTCTCCGCGAGGGGCTCGGTCATCAACTCGGGTGCGTGGCCGGCAATCACCGCGACCACGCTCGCCGGCGACGCCACGGTCACTAGGCCCGCGCCGGCGCGCAGTGCCGAGAGGCCGGTCATGGCGGCGGCCCCCGTCTTACCTCGAGAACCTGCGACGACCAGCACGTGACCGAACGTTCCCTTGTGCCCCCACAGCGGCCGCGGTGCCAGCACCGCCCGGAACATTTCCGGCGCCACGAGTGCCAATGGGGCATTCGCAAGGAGGCTCGACGGGCTGCCGATCGCACCGACAATAAGCTGGCCGATCCGGTCACAATTGGGGGGAACCGCGTGGGCCACTTTGGGCGCGGTAAAAGTCACGGTGCAATCGGCCCGCGCCACCTCACCCGCCGAGACACCCGAATCGCTCGCCATACCCGAAGGAATATCGACGGCAATGACTTGGGCCAGGGGAAAACCGCTGTTGATCTCGCGGATGCCGTCGAGCATGCGCCCGGTTGCCGGACCGCTCAGGCCGGTACCGAGAAGCGCATCGACAACCAGGGTCGCGGCCCGCGCTTCCGGGGGGATCTCCGGCAACACCGGACAGCCGCACGCCCGCAACATTTCGTAGTTCGTCCGCGCGTCACCCTGGAGCTCGTCGGGGGAGGCGAATAGTACCACGTGCAGGGCCTGAGTCGGGAAGCGAGTGTACAACTGGCGGGCGATGACCATGCCGTCGCCGCCGTTGTTCCCCTTGCCGCACAGCACCACCACCCGCTCACCGGCCAGCGGCCGAAAGCGCCTATCCAGAAATTCCACGACACGATGCCCGGCATTTTCCATCAGCACGATGCCGGAAATCCCCATCTCGATCGTCCGGCGGTCGACCTCGCGCATCTGGGCGGCGGTCAGGACCTTCATACCCGGCGCGCCACCAGCATGGTCATGTCGTCTTGCAATTCCGAGGAACCGGTCCACTGGACTACGGCTTCCATGACGCGGGCCATAATTTCGGGCGAATCGGCGCAGGCGTATTTAGCCAGCAACTCTTGAAACCGATTTTCGCCGAACATCTCGCCGTAGGTGTTCTCCGGCTCGATGATGCCGTCGGTGTAGGCCACCAGGATATCGCCCGGCTCGAGCGACAGCGTTGCCTCCCCATATTTAGCGGACGGGAAAGCCCCGACGACCATGCCGTTCGGCTCCAGCTTCTCGAAGGTTCCCTGTCGAATCAGAAGCGGCGGCAAATGACCGGCGTTGGTGTAGGTCAGAGACTGCCGGGCCTCGTCGTAGAGCGCGAAGTAAAAGGTGGCATACTTCTCCGCCGACGTGCTGGCCCAGAGCTGGCGGTTGAGTGTAGAGACCAGTTGCGCAGTGGAATATTGATCCGGCCGGCTGCCATTCACCGCGCTGAGCTGCGTGCGCATGGCGGACTGAATGCTGGCCATCAGCAAAGCCGCCGAGATGCCTTTTCCCGCGACGTCTCCTATCGCAAACGCGACCGCCCCCTCCGACACCGGCATGTAGTCATAATAGTCGCCGGAAACCGAGCGCGCCGGGTGGCACTGGGCGGCCAGCTTCAGCGTGCGATTGGAAGGCGCCGCCTCGGGGAACAGCTGCGACTGCACCTCGCGCGCAATCTCCAGTTCCGACTGCAGGCGTTCCTTCTCTTTGGCCACCACGACGAGACGCCCCAGGTTCTCCGTCATGGTATTGAACGAAGTGCTCAGCTCCGCCAATTGGTCGTCTCCCCTCACCGGAATCCGGTAGGAAAAATTGCCCTCTTTGACATGCATCGTGCCTTCGTAGAGCTCGTGAACCGCGCCGGTGATGGTGCGACTCAGCCGGAAACCGGCGACGAGCGAAGCCATTTCGACCATCAGAAAAAGGACCGCCACCACAATGAAGACGCCTGTCAGTCCCTCGGCCCACTGCGAGGAGGCCTCTCCGAACACTATACCGAGCACGGTAAACGGTCGAGTATCGACCAGCAGGATCCCGTTTTTGGCGACCTTGGGTGAGTCCCAGGAAGCGATTCGCATTGGATAGATGAAAGAGAACTCGAAATCCAAGGGGTTCTGCTTAGGCGGAACGTGACTCTCGAGCGACCGCTTCGTGTAGGGAAGCAGATCGACGTCGCCCAGCCCCGGAATCAGCTCGCTTAAGAAATCGTGCGTAATCGGCGCGAGCAGAGTCAGTTCGTTGCCGCTCGCCGAGGAATGCACCCAAGCGTACACCTGCTTGTCTTTGACCACTAGTCCATTGACTTCCGTCCATTCAGGCGGCGGATCCAGCTTCGAGTTCGGCGGAAACTGAACGTCGTTCCGCCCCCGGATCCGCATCTGGAACCTGGGAAAACGCCGCTCAATCAAAGGCACAAACTGCGCGGCGAACGACTGCGGATTGGTGCCCGGCAGGCGAAGAAGCCCTTCGACCGGCCCGGCGAGGAAACTGATGCGGCGGTTCAATTCGCTGTTGACCAGGTAGACCGCCATCTGGCCGATGACTCCCCCGGCTGCGATCCCGACCAGCACCAGCCCCAGAACCAGCGGCACCACGGCGATAAACAGGTACGCCAACACCAGCCGATTGCGGAGCCGCCAGATGGCGCGACGCTGAGTGCGGCGGATCAGGCCGACCAGGGCGACGAGGCCGAACAGCAGAGTCGCGAGCGCGAGAACCGTCTCAAGACCAGACCCCACATGGGCGAGGCGCAGCAGCCAATAGACCACCAGCGCCACCAGAAAACTCTTGCCGGTCCAGCTCAGCTGAAGCCAGAGGTTCCCGGGGCCTTTGCGCATACTTGCAGACTAGTGTATCGTTTCTTACCGGGCCTCAGCTGCTGGTTTCACGGTGCCTTTTTGTCTCGCGATCTCGACCAGAGTCGGATAGAACTGGACGAAGGTATTGTCTACGGCGCCGTGTTGCGCATGACACGAGTAACACGCCGCCGAGCGTGGGATGGGGGCGGCCGAGGATGCCCCGCGCTCGAAGGAGAAAAACGCCCAGCCGCCGGCAAAGCGGCGCTGGTCTTTGAGTTCCACTTCCATGGCGCGGAACTCGCCCTGATAGTGACCTTGTTGATTGATCGAGCCTCGACTCTCGGAGACGCGCTGCTCGAGGACCAACATCGTTTGGTCCGGCCATGTGCCGGTCCGAAGGAACGCCCGATAGGCGGCGGGCGTGACGAACACATTGTCAAACGGCGCTTCCGCGCTGGGATCGGCCTTTGAGGCGGGCCCGTAAGACATACCCACGCCGGAGCTCAGCCAGACCCATTCACGATAGTCACCGGGCCGCTCGAGACGGTCGCCCGTGAAGCGCGGTCCGTCCGAGGCGGACGCAGGCTGGCCGGGAAGGCGCAGAACCAAACCCGCGTATAGAGCCACGACCGGGACGAGGAGCCAAAGCTTTTGCATCCTGTTCTCCAGGATAGCCGTAAACGGCGCTCAGCCGCTTGCGCCAGGCCGAGCCATGCGCCACTAATCGATCAGGGTGCCGACGGTTTCGCCGGCCGACATGCGCAGGATGTTGCCCTCCGTGTTCAAGTTGAACACAATGATGGGCAGGTGGTTGTCGCGGCACATCGCAATCGAAGTGGCATCCATCACCCCGAGGCCGCGCGACAGCACTTCGAGGTAACTGACCTTGTCGAAACGAACCGCCTCGGGGTGTTTCAGCGGGTCCTTGTCATAGACGCCATCCACGCGAGTCGCTTTGGCGATGACCTGTGCTTTGATTTCAAGAGCGCGCAGCGTGGCGGCGGTGTCGGTGGAGAAGTAGGGATTGGAGGTGCCGGCGGCGAAAATTACGATCCGTCCTTTTTCCAGATGCCGGATGGCGCGACGCCGGATGTAGGGCTCCGCCACCTGATGCATCTCGATGGCACTCATGACGCGCGTCGGAACGCCGATCTGCTCCAGCGCGTCGGATAATGCCAGCGCATTGATGACGGTCGCCAGCATGCCCATGTGATCGGCCGTGACCCGGTCCATTTTCTGAGCCGCCGCCGCCACTCCCCGAAAAATGTTGCCGCCGCCGACCACCACGCCGATCTCGACGCCGCTCGATGCCACCTCGGCCACCTCACGCGCCAGTTCCTTCACGCGACCGCCATGGATTCCGAACGACGCGTCTCCGGCCAAGGCCTCCCCGCTCAGCTTCAGCAGGATGCGCTTGTAGCCAGCCATGTTTAGGATTGAGGAGCCGGACCGGCGCCATCCGTGCCCGCTTCGGCCGCGGCGACATCGCCTACTTTGAAACGCACGAATCGGGCCACGCCGATGTTTTCGCCGAGCTTGGCGATCTTGGTCTTCACTAACTGCCCGACCGAGAGAGTTGCGTCTTTGACGAACGGTTGGTCGAGCAGGCAAACCTCTTCATAGAACTTCTGGATTCGCCCCTCAACAATCTTGTCGAGGACCTTGTCGGGCTTACCTTCGCCGAGAGCCCGCGCGCGCGCGATTTCCTTCTCCTTCTCCAGAACGTCCGCGGCGACGTCTTCCTTGCGAATGAAGCGGGGGTCGGCGGCCGCGATGTGCATGGCGAGGTCATGCACCAGCTCCTTGAAATCGTCGGTGCGCGCGACGAAATCAGATTCGCAGTTGACTTCCACCAGCACGCCCAACTGGCCGCCGTGGTGAATGTAGCTGCCGATGAGGCCTTGCCTGGTGGCGCGCGAGGACTTCTTGCCGGCCGAGGCGATTCCCCACTTGCGCAGCAACACTTCGGCTTCGCCGATGTCCCCTTTGGCCTCTACCAAGGCTTTCTTGCACTCCATCATGCCGGCGCCGGTCCGCTCGCGCAGGTCTTTCACTAAGATTGCAGTCACTTCCGCCATAGTTCTGTCTTCTGGTTCCCTTCGAGGGCGCCGGGGTGGAGAACTGTCTAATGGCCGCTTTCGGTGATGGCCGGCTCCGATGCCGGTTCGGCCGTTTCCGATGCCGGTCCCTTGCGCTGCGAGGATGAAGCCGCGTCGTCTTCCAAGCTCAGGCTCTCCGCCATGATCTCACTCAGCTTCTGAGTGTCCACGTAATCGGTGTATTCTTCCATCCCCCCAACCGGTGTTTCCTCGGTGATGATCTTGTCGGCCGTGAAATCCTGCTCACTGGCGAGCGCGCGGCCTTCCACCACCGCGTCGGCGATCTTGCTGGCAAACAGGCGGATGGCGCGAAGGGCGTCGTCGTTGCCGGGAATGACCCAATCGACTTCGTCGGGATCGCAGTTGGTATCGACGATCGCCACCACGGGGATCCCCAGCCTCCGGGCTTCCTTCACCGCGATCGCCTCTTTGTTGGAGTCGATCACAAATAGCACGTCGGGCAGGCCGGGCATGTCCTTGATGCCCGACAGGTTCTGGTCCAGATGCTTGCGCTCCCGCTCAAGCCGGATGATTTCCTTTTTGGGACGCCCGGCGTAACCGTCCTCGTTAGTGGCCATGGCCTCCAGTTCCTTAAGCCGCTTGATCGACTTCTGCACCGTGGCCATGTTGGTGAGCAACCCGCCCAGCCAGCGCTGGTTTACGAAAAACATGCTGCAACGCCCAGCCTCTTCGGCGATGGCCTCCTGGGCCTGCCGCTTGGTTCCCACGAACAACACGGTCTTACCCTGCGCGGCCATTTCGCCTACGAACCGCGCCGCGTCCTTGAACATTTTGAGCGTCTTCTGCAGGTCGATGATATAGATCCCGTTGCGTTCGCCGAAGATGTACTCTTTCATCTTCGGATTCCAGCGCTTGGTCTGGTGCCCGAAATGAACGCCCGCTTCGAGCAATTCCTTCATGGATATTGCCGGCAAACTACCTCCTAATTCATGGTCGTGACGCGCCCAAAGCGAAATTTGCGTCCCGGACCTGAAAACATGAAAAAAAGCCTGAAAGCAACCACGATTCCATCCCTTCCAGGCTTCACGAAAAAAAACCTAACGTTTGGAGAATTGGAACCGCTTGCGCGCACCCTTTTGGCCGTACTTTTTCCGCTCATGGGCGCGCGGGTCGCGCGTCAGAAGCCCGAGCTTCTTCAGCCGGGACCGCAGTTCCGCGTTGAACTCCACCAAGGCTCGAGCAATGCCAAGACGGGCGGCCCCAGCTTGGCCGGCGACCCCGCCGCCTCCGGCGAGAATCACGATGTCGAACTTGTCCATGGTCTCGGTTGCCAGCAGCGGCTGGCGCACCACGGCGCGCGCGCTCTCGGTCGGAAAGTAATTCTCGAACGCGCGATCATTGACCTTGATCTCGCCCTTGCCGGGCCGTAAGAATACGCGAGCCACCGAACTCTTACGGCGCCCCGTCCCTAAAAACTGAACTATCGTTGCTACCACGAACCGTACCTTCCCGCTATTTGATCGCCAGCACGAGCGGTTTTTGTGCCGCGTGTGGATGCCGATCACCCGCGTAGACCTTCAATTTCCGAAACATCTGTTTGCCAAGCTTGGTCTTGGGGAGCATGCCCTGAATGGCTTGTTCCACGATGCGAACCGGCCTCTCCGCCCGCACCCGCCGGAAGCTCTTTTCCACCAGCCCACCGGGATATCCGGTAAAGTGGCGATACACTTTTTTCTCTTCCTTGCGGCCGGTAACCTTCACCCTTTCGGCGTTAATGACGATCACGTGATCGCCCGTATCCAGGAACGGCGTATAGGAGGGTTTGGTTTTGCCCATCAAGAGCATAGCCGCCTTGCTGGCCAATTTACCCAGGACCACGTCCTGAGCGTCAATCACGTGCCAGTCGCGGCTAATCGCGTTCTTGGAAGGAAACTCAGTACTCATCGACACACGTCTCCAGCGCCACTTCTCGAACCTTTTTAGCCTAGCGGGATGCGAGCCGAATGTCAAATACGAGAAAGCGGTCTGGAATGGGGGTCCGCCGCAAAACTAGAACACCAATCCCCGGGTTGCGTTTCGACGGAGCCTCCGATATCATTGCGTCCAAGGATTCCGCGCATCCAAGGAGGGCCCGAAGAATGAGTATGCTACGGGGATCGCTAGCTGGTTTGGCCATGGGAATCGCAGCTCTGGCCGCCACCAACTCCGCCCCTGTGACGTTTAACAAAGACGTTCTTCCCATTCTCCAGAAGAACTGTCAGGGGTGCCATCGGCCTGGCGAGCTGGCGCCGATGTCTTTTCTCAGCTACAGCGAGACCCGGCCCTGGGCCAAGGCGATGAAGCAGGCCGTGGTGACCAAGAAGATGCCGCCGTGGTTCGCCGAGAAGGGTCACTTTGCCAACGATCGCACGCTTACCGACGACGAGATTAGCACCCTGGCGCGGTGGGCCGACAACGGCGCGCCGGAAGGGGACGCCAAGGACAGACCGGCCCCGCTCGCTTTCCACGATGGCTGGAACATCCAGCCCGACCTGATCGTCGAGATGCCGAAGGAATTCCTGGTGGCAGCGAGTGGCACCATCAACTATCAGAACTTCCTCGTCAAGGTGAACTTTCCCGAGGACCGGTGGGTGGTGGCGGCGGAGATGCGCCCCGGAAACCCGAAAGTGGTCCACCACGGACGCGTCATCGTGCGGCCGCCGACTTCGACATGGATGGCCAAGGCGGTGCCTGGCGAGCCCTATGAAGAAGGCTCCGATGGCATGGGTGGCGCCAGGGCCGGGACTGACCTGCTGGGAAAATACAACCCGGGATTGGGCGCGCAGAGCTTTGAGGTGGACGGCTCGGCGAAGTTCATCCCCAAGGGGTCGGATCTTGTGTTTAACCTCCACTACACGGCGGGAGGCACGCCGCAAACGGACCGCTCCAAAGTAGGGCTGGTTTTTGCGAAGCATCCTCCCAAGCTGCGCTACTGGATGTCCCCCGGAACCCCCGCGGCCTTCAACCTGGTGATTCCGGCCGGCGACAGCAACGCGGAAGTAGTGAGCGAGGTAACCATTGGCGTGGATGGCGCGAGGCTCGTCTACATCCAACCCCACCTGCACCTGCGGGGCAAGGATTACGAGATTCGGCTGACCTATCCGACCGGCGAGACTGAGACCATCTTTAAGGGCGTCTGGGATTTCAACTGGCAAGTCGGATATCAGTTGGCGAAGCCGGTCCCCGTGCCCAAGGGCACCAAGATTCTGGCGATCGCGCATTACGATAACTCGATCAACAACAAGTTCAATCCTGATCCGACCAAGACCGTCTGGTGGGGCGACCAGAACTGGGACGAGATGCAATCCGGATTCCTGGGTCTGGTGGTGGCGGCTGATAGCGACGTGAACAAAATTTTCATCCCGTCGGGCCCGAGTCTGCTGCCGCGCGGCACCACCGCCGGGCCGTCGCTGGCCTCCGTGGGGAACGCTCGGACGAGGTAGCGGCGCCCCGAGCTGCTGCCGCAATCGACGGCGGTCGGAATTCGTCTTGCCTGCTCGCGCGCTTGAAAAACCAGAGCCGATAATTTTGCTCCTCCGGACCTCGCTCCAGAGTGCAGCACAAACCCGGTTCGAGCGGCGAGGACCCTCGCCCTCCGGGAAACGATTAGCCCGAACCCTCTACTCTGCTCCCGATCCAGCGTTGCCGGCCCGGCGCCGCCAAGGTGGCAGGTACCGGGGGGCCGGTTGCTGTGGTAGAACGTGCACGTAAGGGAAAGGCCTGATGTCGACGGCGTGCAACCTCACAGAACTGCCCGGCGATAGCGCCCTCAGGCCTGTCCCAGGCAGATATTTTCCATGTTCGCGTCGCGTCTGCGAACCGGCAGCCTTCCCCACTGACTCGATTGTGGAGTGAGATTACCAGGAGTTTTCCCCGGTCCAAACCTGCGCCAGGCTGCCAACGAGGACGCGCAGCGAGGTTCTAAGCGAACCGTCCCGGACGAGCCGAAGATCCAGGTCCCGGCGCTCGGAGTAGGTCAGCCGGTTGCGCCCCGAGATCTGCCACAGTCCGGCAAGTCCGGGTTTCGCCTCCAGGATTTCCTCCGCGTCTCGTCCATAGTAGCGTTCGAGCTCCCGGGCGGTCAGTGGACGAGGGCCGATTAATGCCATCTCCCCCAAAATCACGTGTAGCAGTTGCGGCAGTTCGTCGACCGAGTGCCGGCGGCAGAACCGGGCGAAGGCACTGGGGACGCGCGGATCGTCGGCGTCTTTCTGCAGGGGTCCCGCCTGGTCGTCGATAGGCTCGATCCAGCGGAAGCGTCCGCGATCTTGGGCATCGTCCCACATCGTGCGGAGCTTCAGCATCCAGAGCGTGGACCCCCGCCAGCCGACGCGGCGATGCGCGATAAGCGGGCTCCGTCCCGATTGGAGCGCCAGGACGGCTGCGCTGGCACACAACGCCGGACTGACGGCAATCAAGGCTACCGTCGCAGCAATCCTTTCCGCCACGCCAACAAGCGAAGTGGGGAAGATGCGCACCGCAGAGCGCCCGCGGGCAACGGGAATGGAAGCCACAGGATACCTTATCCGATCTTAGCTGCGGCCTTCCGGCGGGTGGTGTTAACACTTTGTGAAATCAAGCGTTCATTGTGTGTTCATCCGTAGTCGAGCAGAATAGAAAGAGCGTGCGAATTCTGCTGGTGGAAGACGAAGCTCGGGTCGCCGGGTTCCTGGCCAAAGGCCTGCGCGAGCAGACCTACGCCGTAGACGTGGCTACCGATGGCGTCGAAGGCCTGCACCTGGGATCGGAGAACGACTACGACCTGGTGATCCTCGACGTCATGCTGCCGCATAAAGATGGACACGCTGTTTGCCGCGAGCTCCGCCGGCGCGGGCGCCTCAGCCCGATCCTGATGCTCACCGCCCGCGGCGCCGTGGACGACCGGGTGGCCGGCCTTGACGCCGGCGCCGATGATTATCTCACCAAGCCGTTCGATTTCAAGGAATTGCTGGCTCGCGTGCGGGCGCTCCTCAGGCGCTCCACGGCCCTGCGACCCGCGACCTTACGCGTCGCTGATCTCAAGCTCGACACCGCCAGCCATGCCGTCGAGCGCGCCGGCCGCGTCGTCACCCTGACCGCCAAGGAGTATGCTTTGCTGGAATTCCTGCTCCTCAACCAAGGCCGCGTGGTCGGGCGCGAGGAGATCGCGCAGCATGTTTGGGACGAAAACTTCGATCCCTTCTCCAACGTGATCGACGTGTACATCAAGCGTCTCCGCTCCAAGATGGACACCGAGCCCCGCCGGCGTCTGATTCACACGCGCCGCGGCGAAGGCTATCTGCTGGCGGCCGAGCAGGGGGCCGGCGATGCTTAAAAGCCTCCGCCTGCAGCTCGCCGCCTGGTACCTGGTCTTCTTTTCGCTGTTGTTGCTGCTGCTGTGTGTGCTGCTCTATGGCACTCTTGCGCGTTCCATGCAGCGGCGGCTCGATGAAACCCTGGTTTCCCAGGCAGCTACCGCTGCCAAGCTGTTGGAAGAGGAGCTCGTAGA
>Ga0182034_10001811_pt1 | contig 10651 bp, 7 predicted proteins | sample flu12Cox44000172_FD_125972 | JGI IMG/M metagenome (GOLD analysis project Ga0182034, IMG submission 125972) | Lab enrichment of tropical soil microbial communities from Luquillo Experimental Forest, Puerto Rico - flux4day.12C.oxic.44.000.172 | ecosystem: Environmental > Terrestrial > Soil >... | reverse complement strand
GTCTTCGTGGCCGGATCGGTCGTCGGCGGCCTGGCGCTCGCCTTCCTGATCGTGGCGCTGCGCCCGGAGCTGATCCGCAACGTTACCCGCGCCCCACCGGCAGTACCGCCCGCCGCGGCGCAACCCACCGCACCCGCGGCGGCGCGGGTCAGCTACGCGGACGCAGTGCAGCGTGCCGCGCCGGCGGTCGTCAACATCTACACGCGGCGCCTGGTGACCGAGCGGCTCGCGCCCCCGCTCGGGGGGCTGTTCGGCGACTACATGCCCCACTACCAGCAGCGCATCGAGCGCAGTCTCGGCTCCGGCGTCATCGTCGATGCGGACGGGCACATCGTCACCAATCACCATGTGATCGCCAACGCCGACTTCATCCGCGTGCAGCTCGAGGACGGCCGCGAGGCGGAGGCGCGCATCGTCGGCCGCGATCCGGACACCGATCTCGCGGTGCTCAAGATCGATCTCACCGCGCTCCCCGTGGCCACTTTCGGCCGCTCCGATCGTTTGAAGGTCGGCGACGTCGTGCTCGCCATCGGCGACCCGATCGGTCTCTCTCACACCGTCACTCACGGCATCGTGAGCGCCGTGAGCCGCCAGCAGCTCGGCATCGCGCCGCTCGAGGACTTCATCCAGACGGATGCGCCGATCAATTTTGGCAACTCCGGCGGAGCGCTCATCGATTCGAACGGTGCGCTCGTCGGCATCAATACCGCGATCGTCGCCAAGAACATCGGGGTGGAGGGCATTGGCTTTGCCATCCCGGTGAACATGGTGCGCGGGGTGCTGAGCGACATCATCGCCCACGGGCGTGTGATCCGCGGCTGGATCGGCATCGTGCCGGAGGACCTGACCGAGGAGCAGGCACAGAGGCTCGGGCTCGGACAGCCGGCCGTGGTCATCGGCAATCTCTACGTCGGCAGTCCCGCGCAGCATGCGGGACTGCAGCCGGGCGATTTTCTGGTCCTCATCGATGGGACGCCGCCGCGCAGCGCGCTGGATGCCCTCGGGCGCATCGCCAGCCGCCAGCCCGGCACGAGCGTGCTGCTGCGCTGCTGGCGCGCCGGGCAGTTTTTCGAAGTACGCGCGCAGGTAGGGGAGCGTCCGCGCAGCGGTTGACGGCATCATCTTAAGGAGAGCCCGATGACCACACTCACCACGCGCCGCTTCGACACCCGCCGCGCGCTCGATACCGCGCTCGAGGCGCGCCTCGCGGAGACGATCGCTGCCGCCGGGCCGCGCGCCATCATGCTCTCCGGCGGCCACACACCTCTCCCGGCGTATGGCGCGCTCGCCGCGCGGACGCCGCAGCACGATGGGCGGCTGCACGTACTCTTCTCCGACGAGCGTTACGTACCGATCGACTCCGAGGCGAGCAACTATCACCAGTCGCGCCTGCTCCTCGATGCGCTCGCGCTCGCCCCTGCATCGCTGCTGCGGGTACGCACCGAGTTGCCACTCGAGGAGGCTGCGGCGGACTACGAGCGTGCGCTCACCCGGCTGCTCGAGTCCGGCGTCCGCATCGGCCTGGGTCTCCTCGGGCTCGGTGCCGACGGTCATACGGCGTCGCTCTTCTCCGCCGACGACCTCGCGCGCGCACGCGGGCATCTCGCGATCGCGGTACAGCGCCCGGACGGGATGTCGGCCGTGAGCGTGACCCCGCAGCTGCTCGCACAGATCGAGGTGCTGCTCTTCGTGGTCGCGGGAGCCGACAAAGAACGCGCCGTGCGGGCGCTCGAGGCGCACGATGCGGGACTCACCGCCTGGCGCGCCGTGCAGGGCTGCCGCGCAGTCGAGCTGTGGACCGTCGTGCCGGGGTGAGCACCGGCCGCTGACGCCCAGTGTCGGCTGCCGTATGCTCGGCGCCGCCCATGAGCACCCCTGCCGCGCACGTCGTGCCGATCTTCGCCACCCCGTTTGGCGTCGTGACGGTGCCCGACGCGGCGACGCTCAATCCGGCGCTCGCGGCACTTTTCACCGCGCGTACGACCCCGCAATGGCGCGAAGCAAACGGCGCACCCGGAGCGCTGACGTTCCGCGGTCGCGACGACCTGCTCGAATGGCCGGAGCAGCCGGTGCGCCGGGCGCTGCAGGGCATTCTCGCCGGCGTGCGCACCGTCGCCGGCTCGATCAGCGAGCTCACGGAGCAGGAATTCGGGGCCCTGGAGCTGGAAGCGCGAGCGTGGTTCACGCTGGTGCGGCCGGATGGCTGCGTCCCCTCCACGAGTTATCCCAATACCAGCTGGCTCGCGGTGTATTGCGTGACGGCGCCCGAGGCCTCGAAGGCCCGTGTCGACAGCGGCATGCTGCGCTTACACGAATCGCGACTCCTCACGATGTTCCAGGATCCGACGCAGGGGGGCGTGCGGCTCCCCTACCGGAGCGGCCACTGCACCTGGCGGCCGGTGCCGGGCGAGATGGCCGTATTTCCCGCCGCACTCACCCACGAGATCGCGCTGGTGCGCTCTTCCGGCATGCTCACCCTGATCAGCGTCCGGGCGAGATTCGTCGGATCGGGCGGCGCCTGGATGCCGCCGTGGTGACGCCCGGGGTGACGTTGAGGCCCGCGTTCGCGGTCGCGCTCGGCACCGCGGAGCTCAGCCCCTGCGAGCGCCTCAATCGCGAGCTCGAGGCGCTGTTTCTCGCCCGCGAGGACGATGAGCACCGCAATCCGATGCCGAGCCACATCCCGCAGGCGGAGACTTTCGAGAGTCGCTTCAACCTGTTCCGCTGGCCGGAGCCGTGCGTGCAGGAACTGCGCAAGTTCGTGCTCGATACGGTGGTGGCGACGGTGCGGGAGGCGACGACGCTCGGGGCGGGGGATTTCGCCCGACTGAAATTGCACAATCACACCTGGTTCCACGTCACCCGCCCGGCAGGTTCTTTCATCTCGCACAACCACCCCATGGCCTCCTGGTCGGCGGTTTACTGCGTGCGGGCCGGGGAACCGGTGCCCGGCGAGCCCGGGAGTGGCGTGCTGCGCCTCCTCGATCCCCGCGCCGGCGCCGGCGCGTATGCGGACCCTGCAAATACCCGCCTGCATCCGGCCTTCGCAATGGCGCCGATCGATTTTCGACTGACCGAAGGCCAGATCGTCGTCTTCCCCTCGTACCTCTTTCACGAGGTCACGCCCTTTTACGGCCGCGACACGCGGATCACGGTGGCCACGAACTGCTGGTTTGCGTGATGTTGCTTCCGGACCCGGTCTAGATCGCTGTTGCCTCTCCGCAACACACTCGGGAACGCATCCCGGAGTGAACGAAAATCAGGGGCCAATGCGAATGCTTCTTTTGCACAAGCCAGGCTCCGTGTGTAGTATTTGTGCAAACTAGTTTGCGCGGCGGGTCGCCGCAACATTCCCGCAACCGGAGAGCCCGACTCTGCGGCTGCGCGTTGAGTTTCCACTTAGGGGAGGCTTTCGAGTGATTAATTCCAAGCGTGTGCTTCGCCAGGCGGTTCGCCTCGCTCTGGCAACCGCGGCAGGTTCGGCAGCTCCGTTGGTAGTGCTGGCTCAGGCAACTCCGGCCGAGAACGCGGCCGCGGCACCTGCGGTCGAGGAAGTCGTCGTCACCGGGTCGCGCCTGCTGCAGGCTCCGAACGACATCTCCATCAGCCCCATCACGAGCGTCGGGTCGGAGGAGATCGCGAAGACCGGCCTGGTCCGCGTCGAGGATGTCCTCAACATGCTGCCGCAGGTGACGATGGAGCAAGGCTCGGGCAACTCCATCAGCTCACTCGGCAACGCCACGGTCAGCCTGCGCGGACTCGGTTCGCAGCGCACCCTGGTGCTGATCAACGGCCGGCGCATGCAGCCGGGCGGCTCGGGCGGCGTCCCGGGGCCTGGCGGCTCCTCCAACTCCGCCGACATCGATCAGATCCCATCGGAGCTCATCGAGCGCGCCGACGTGCTCACCGGCGGTGCCTCCGCGGTGTATGGCGCGGACGCGGTCGCGGGCGTCGTCAACTTCGTGCTCAACACCCACTACCAGGGCGTCAAGATCGATGGCAGCTACTCCTGGAACCACCACGAGAACAACAACCAGACCTATCTCGGCTATCTGTCGGATTTCGGCGCGACGCTGCCGCCGAGCTCCGTCAACACCGGGCAGAACCGCACGCTGTCGGTCCTGATGGGATCGAATTTCGCCGACGGCAAGGGCAATGCGACCGCTTACGCCACCTACCTGAAGAGCTCACCGTCGGTTGGCAATCAATTCGACCACGCCGGCTGCACGCTGAATGGCGGCAGCACCCCGCACAGCGCCATCACCTGCGGCGGCTCCTCGACGAGCGCGCACGGCCGATTCCTGTACCTCGGCCTGAACAAGAAGGGAACGAGCAGCACGGCGCTCGGGGACTTTGCGATCGACCCGAAGACCGGCCAGTTGCGGTCGTTCCAGCGTCCGGGCGACCTCTACAACTACGGTTCGCTCAGCTACTTCCAGCGCGGGCAGGAGCGTTGGACTGCGGGCGGCTTCATGACCTACGACGTCAACTCGCACGTGAGCGTCTACAGCGAGACCATGTACGCGCGTAACACCTCGACGGCGCAGTACGGCCCGAGTGGCGCGTTCGTCTTCGAGGTGAAACCGATTCTCCACTGCAATAATCCGCTGTTCACCGCACAGATAGTGTCGACCCTCTGCACGCCGGCTAACCTCACGGCGAACCAGCAGCTCTTCGGCCTGCCGCTCGACACCGACCCCGCGACGGCGACCTTCGAGATGTGGATGGGACGGCGCAACGTCGAGGGTGGTCCACGCCTGGACAACTACCTCTCGGCCTCGATCCGTCAGGTCCTCGGCGCCAAGGGCGAGATTAACGATGCCTGGACCTACGACGTCTACGGTCAGTTCGGTATCACCGACTTCCAGGATCGGGAAGGCAACTTCCTCGGCTACCCCCAGATCGCCGCCGCGATGGACGCTGTGCCCAATCCTCAAAAAGTGGGTGCCGCCCCGGGTACCGGTGTGGTACCGGGCGTGCCGGTGGGCGGGGCGGTCTGCGCGGGGCGCCTCGGCGCCGTCAACGTCTCGCCGCTTACCTCTATTGTCTCCAACTGCGTGCCCTGGGACGTCTGGACGCCGGGTTACTACACGCCCGGTGCGCCCGGCAACCCGGCCACGGCGGCCCAACAGCTCGCCTACCTGACCGTGCCTTCGACCTACACCTCGAATGCGACGGAATACATCGCCGATGGTTCGGTGACGGGCGATCTCGGCAAGTACGGCCTGAAGCTCCCGACCGCGACCAACGGCATGAGCATCAACATCGGCACCGAGTACCGCTCGGAGAAGTTTATCTTCGCGCCGGACTTCATCTACTCGAACGGCTTCCAGGCGGGTGGCGCGCCGTCGCTGCCGATCAACGGCGGATTCCACGTCTGGGAAGGGTTCACCGAGATGCGCCTGCCGCTCATCAACGATCTGCCGGGCGCGTACCTGCTGTCGCTCGATGGAGGCTACCGCTACTCGAGCTACACGGAAGGCTTCAATACCAACACCTACAAGCTCGGCCTCGAGTGGGCGCCGATCAAGGACGTGCGCCTGCGCGGCGGCTACAACCGCGCAGTCCGCGCCCCGAACATCGACGAGCTGTTCGCGCCGAACGCGGTCGGTGCGGGCGGCACCGCCGATCCGTGCTGGGGCCCGACGCCGGTGCTGACGCAGGCGCAGTGCGAACTCACGGGCGTACCGGCCAACCGCTACGGCCACCTGCTGGTGAACCCGGCCGCGCAGATCAACACGCAGACGGGCGGCAACACCGCCCTGACACCGGAAATCGCCGACACCTACACGGTGGGCGTCGTCTTCCAGCCGTCGTTCATTCAGAACCTGGTCGTGTCGGTCGATGGGTTCAGCATCAAGATCAGGGACACGATCACCTCGCTGACGTCGACCACCATCATCAACAACTGCGCGCTCCAGGGGACCGCCCAGCTGTGCGACCTGATCCACCGCGGTCCGGACTCCTCGCTGTGGACCAGCACGCAGTACTTCGTGACGGCGACGAACCAGAACATCGGCACGGTGTCCACCAAGGGTGCGGACCTGCTCGGGCATTACCGCCTGGACTTTGGGCCACGCGGCGGGAAGCTCGACTTCGCCCTCAACGGCACGTACACGAAGGACTTCCTCACGCAGCCTCTGCCGGGCGGTGCGTCGTACGACTGCAAGGGGCACTGGGGTGCGGTCTGCGGTGCACCGCTCCCGCAGTGGCGGAGCGTGTTCACGACCGACTGGCTCACGCCGTGGTGGGGTATCGATCTGCTGGCCCGGTGGCGGTACATCGGCTCGTCCTCGGTCGACCGCTCGAGCTCCAACCCGCAGATGGGCGGGCCGCTTTATTACACGGCGACGGCGCACATCCCGGCCTACAACTACCTGGACCTCGCGGCGACCGTCCCGCTCGGGTCGAATTTCACGGCCCGGCTGGGCGTGAACAACATCGCCGACAAGAACCCGCCGCTCATCCTGAACGGCAGCTTGTCGGACTGCCCGAACACGAGCTGCAACAACAACACGTGGGTGGGCACCTACGACAGCCTTGGCCGCTACATCTTCTTCAACCTGACGGCGCAGTTCTAAGAAAAGCGAGCTTTCTGCGAGATGAACTACGGCGGGCTTCGGCCCGCCGTTTTTTTGCGCGTGCGCGGCGACACGTGCCGCGCAGCAGCGCCACAGCGCGGGGCACCCGCTGTCTGGCATCATCACGGGATGGCCCGCGACCTCAAAGCCGACCAGGAGATGCTGCGCACGGTCCAGGCCCTGGCGCAGAACCGCGACATCCCGCGCGCCGCGGCCATCGCCGAGCGCGCGCTCGCCGACGGGTTCGAGCATCCCCTGCTGCTGAATGTCCTGGCGATGCGGCTCGAGGTCGAGGGCCGGCTCGGGGAGGCGGTGCGGCTCCTCGAGCGGGCGGTGGCGCTGGCACCGGACGATGTCCCGGAACGCAATGCGCTCGCGCTTTGCCTGCAGCGGCTGGATCGGCCGGCCGAAGCGCTGCAGCACGTCGAGGAGATCCTGAGCACGCACCCGGGTCTCGGATTCGCGCACGCCGGCAAGGGCGACGCGCTGATCGCACTCGGCTCGCTCGGACTCGCACGCGCGAGCCACCTCCGCGCCCTCGAGCTCGACCCCGGCAACCTCGCGGCGCTGGCGGCGCTCGGCTCGATCGCCACGCATCGCGGCGAGCACGCGGAGGCGCGCCGCTGGGCGGAGCAGCTGCTCGCGCGGGTGCCCGGGTATCCCGATGGCGTGCTGAGCCTGGCGGCGGCCGAGCTCGCCGACGGGGCGGCGGGCCGGGCGGAGAGCCTGCTGCGCGGACTGCTCGCCGATCCGCGTGCCGGGGCCGCGGACAAGGCACGCGCCCAGGGACTGCTCGGCGATGTGCTCGATGCCGCCGGTCGCTATGGCGAGGCCTACCTGGCCTACACGGGCTGCAACGAGGCGCTGCGCCAGATTCACCGGCGCTTTTCCGAGAGGAGCCTCCTGGCCTACACCCGCGCGCTGGCGGCCGCGTTCACCGCGATCGCCCCCGCGTGGCCGGCGCGCCCGCCGCCGCCGGCAGGCGAGCCCGGCGGGGCGGCGGGCCATGTCCTGCTGATCGGATTTCCCCGCTCCGGGACGACCTTCCTCGAAGTGGTCCTCGATGGGCATCCCGCCGTCGCCAGTCTCGAGGAGCACGAGCTGCTCACCGAAGGCGTGCAGAGATTCATGAGCGAGCCACTCGATCTCGCGCCGCTCGCGCGCGCCGGTGAGAGTGAGCTGCAGGCTCTGCGCGCGGCCTACTGGGAGCGGGTGCGCCGCGCCGGGGTGGACGTATCCGGCAAGGTGTTCCTCGACAAGCATCCTCTCAACACGCTGAAGCTGCCGCTCATCGCCCGGCTGTTTCCGCAGGCGAAGATCCTGTTTGTGAGCCGCGATCCGCGCGATGTCGTACTGAGCTGCTTCCGGCGCCGCTTCCGCATGAATCCGGCGATGTACCAGATGCTCCAGCTCTCGAGCGCGGCGCAGTTCTACGATGCGGTGATGGACTTCGCCGACCGTGCGCGACCGGTGCTCGGCCTCGACTGGCTCGACGTGCGTTACGAGAGCGTGATGGCGGATTTCGCCGCCGGCACGCGCGCCATCTGCGCTTTTCTGGGGCTCCCGTGGACCCCGGGGATGGAGGAGTTCGCCGGGCGCGTGCCGGGGCGTGAGCGGGCCACGCCGAGCATCGCGCAGCTCGCCCGTGGCCTCGACGCCTCCGGCGTCGGTCACTGGCAGCACTACCGTGAGGCGCTCGAGCCTGTGCAGGGGACGCTCGCGCGCTGGATCGCGCGGCTCGGCGCCCCGTAACGGCGCAGCACCTCAGCGCGCGGAGTCCCCGACTCTCACTGGGCGCGCTCTGCGCGGTAAGTATGGTGTTCGGCCGTCGTCAGGAGGAATGAGCCGACCACGCCGCGCTTGATGGTTACCGCGTCGCCCTTGCGTACCGCCGGATTGAAGGAATCGAAGGTCCACGCCTGACCATTGTCGAGTGACACGCGCACGTGCCCCCAGCGGTCCGCATCGACGCGCGTGACCTTCGCCTGGATCTTGCTCGGTCCTTCCTCCGCGGCGGGCTGGGGATGCCGGGTAAGACCGAAGCTCTTCGAGTCAGCGGCGGAGGCCGCGCCCGTGGCAGCCGCACCTGCGGCGCCCGCCGCCGCAGCCGGGGCGGCGGGGTTTGTGGCGGCAGCAGGCGCTGCCGCCGCCTGCGGGCCGGCCTTGGCCGCGCTGGAGGCCGCGGGCGCCGCGGCGGCCGCCGGCGCGGCGGGAGTGGCCTTCGATTTCGGGCGGCTGAGCGAGTCGTAGCAGGCGAGCCGCTCGTCGGCGGAGGTCATGCTGGCACAGTGTGCGAGCGCGCCGGCATCGACGGGTGGCGACGCTGCCTCGCTCAGTGTGAGCGTCGTGCAGGCGAGCGCCGGCAGCGACAATGTGAGGAGCACCGGGCGTCGCACGCTCACGCGGGCTGGCCCTCGGGTTCGGCGTAGTAACGCACGTACACCTCGTTCGCCGCCTGAATCATGTCGCGCTCGGCGGCGGTCAGCAGCGGGTTCCAGACGTCGAATATCAGGATCGCGCGTGGGGTATCCGAGTCGTTCCATGCCTCGTGCTCGATGGTGTCATCGAACACCCACGCCTTACCCGGGACCCATTCGCGGGTCGTGGCGCCGACCCGAAAGCCGCAACCCGGCGGGATGATGAGCGGCAGATGCACCGTGCAGCGTGTGTTGGTGACACCGGTATGCGCCGGGATTTTGGTGTTGGCATCGAGTATCGAGAAAAACGCCGTCGGAGCCCGCCCGGCCACGCGGCAGCGCGGCGCGGTCTCGAGGATGCGTGCGGTGACCGGGCAGCGTGCTACATGTGCCGCATTGGGCTCGCCCTGGTTCCAGAGGAAGTAGGCGCTCCAGCGCCGCGAGCGGTTGAGGTCGCGCCACTGATCGAGCGGCATGCTGTCAGGGAAGTCGATGTAAGGCTGCAGCCCCTCGCGGTCAGCGATGAGCACGCGCATGAGCTCGGCGCGAATTTCATCCGTCGCAGCCTCGATCCCATCCAGCCAGGGAGACTCGCTGCGCTCGAAGAAATCGATCGCCGGGAGCTCCGGGAAATACATCCAGGTGGGCTGCGAGTGGAAGCTGCGGGCTTTGCCCATCAGGATGTCGAGGCAACGCTCGACGCGGCGCTCACGACGCCCGCCATGCTGCTCGCGTACCGCAGCAAGTCGCTCCTCGAACAGCTCGGACAGCGCGGCGTTGTCCGCATCGACGACTGCTTTCGCGTGGTTCAGCGCCTCACGCACCGACTCGGGGGGCTCGAAACCTGCCGGCAGGGTGGCGAGCGCGTTCTGATAGGCCCGCGACGCCTGGCGCTTCTCCCCGGACTGCTCGAAGTGTTGCGCGTATTGCAGCAGCGCAGACAGGTGTCGCGGCTCCAGCTTCAGCGCTTTCTCGATGGCATCCAGCTCCTCGGCACGCCGGCCGAGCGCCTTGAGGCTGCTGGCGAGGTTGGCCCAGAGCGCGGGATGACGGGGATCGGCGGAGGTGGCGCGCTCGAACAATGCGTGCGCCTGCTCGGCGGCGCCGCGACCGAGCATGCGTACGCCGAGCTCGTTGAGGACCGCCGGATGATTGGGGGTCTGCCGCGCGAGCCGGGCGAGCAGCTGATCGGACTCGGCCGTGCGCCCGGCGGCCGCCGCTGCCTTGGAGGCCTGCAATGTGCGGATGATCGCTGCCTCATCGAGCTGCACGGGAGCGGTGGTATTCACGAGGTACTCGGAAGCTCCGGACTCACAGGGGCGGCAATTGTACCGTACAGCGTGCAGGTCCCCGCGCCGTTGACTCACCCGCCCGAGTCCGCTTAGATAGCCCGCCGCTCGCGCCGGGGGCCCGTCCGGCGCCTCTGGAGTCCGCGATTTGACAGCGAGTGCCTCTGCCGATCTCGAGCTCATGCGCGCGTCGCTGCTGCTCGAGTCGCTCCCCTCTGCCGCCGCGCAGCGCGCCAGCGGCATTCTCGCAGCTTCCCCCGGTCATCCTGCTGCCGGCCTGCTGCTCGCGACCGCGCGGCGCAAACTCGGGGATCCCGCGGCGGCTGCAACGCTGCTCGAGTCGCTCGCGGGTGCGCAGCGCGAC
>Ga0182034_10001810_pt1 | contig 10652 bp, 10 predicted proteins | sample flu12Cox44000172_FD_125972 | JGI IMG/M metagenome (GOLD analysis project Ga0182034, IMG submission 125972) | Lab enrichment of tropical soil microbial communities from Luquillo Experimental Forest, Puerto Rico - flux4day.12C.oxic.44.000.172 | ecosystem: Environmental > Terrestrial > Soil >... | reverse complement strand
TCACTTCTCACTCATACCGCAGGCAGATGATGGGATCGAGGTTAGCCGCCAGGTTGGCGGGGTAGTAACCGAAGATGATGCCCACGCCGACGGAGATGGTAAAGCCGATGGCCACCCACAGATAGGAAAGCGTAGCGGGCACCGAGGGCACCAGCGCGCGCACTGCGGCCGAGACCCCAGCGCCGATCAGAATGCCCACGGTGCCTCCTACCAGGGTGATGACCACCGCTTCCAGGAGGAACTGCAGGCGCACGTCCGCGCGGCGGGCGCCGATGGCTTTGCGCACACCGATTTCCTGCGTCCGCTCGGTCACGGAGATGAGCATGATGTTCATCACGCCGATGCCGCCCACCACCAGCCCCACCGAGCTGATGACGCCGGTCAATATCACCAGCGCGCCGGTGAGCTGGTTCCAGAGATTGCTGAGGAAGTCAGGCGAGCTGAGCTCAAAATCATTTTCCTTGCCGGGGGGAACTTTGCGCAGGCGACGCATCGCCTGAATCACTTCGTCCTGCGCTTTTTCAACGCTGACGCCCTCGGGGACGGTAAAGGTCATGATCAGTTCTTTAGCTTCCGGGTATTTCTTCTTGAAGTCGCTCAAGGGGGTGATGGCGAACATGTCCACACCCGGCCCCACGAACAAACCTTGATCGTGCTCAAAGACGCCGATGACTTCATAGACGCTTCCGTTGATGCGCACCTCTTTGCCCACGGCATCGGTATATGGGAAAAGAGACTCGCTGATGGCTGCGCCCAGGACCACCACGGGACGCGCGTGCTCCTGATCGTAGGCGCTAATGAAACGGCCGCGCTCGATGGAGAACAGTGGAATAGCTTCGGTGTATTCGGGCTCGGCCCCGCGGACAATCACCTTCTCCACGCTGCGATCGCCGCTGGTGATCAGGTTGCTGTCGCCGAAGAAGAAGCCGCGGGTCCCGAACGTTGTGATGATCTCCACGTGGGGTGCGGCGGCGCGGATGGAGTCTGCGTAGTCGGCTTCGAAATACTTGCGCGTGCGAATGCTCTCGGGCCAGCGCGAGGGATCGCTGCCCGGCGGGAAGCGCGAGACGAAGTAGGTGCGCGAGCCAAGCGATTCGACTTTGTCCTGCACAAACTTGTTCAGGCCCTGGATGATGGCGGCCATCGAAATGACGGACGACACGCCGATGATGATGCCGAGCACAGTGAGTCCCGAACGCACCTTGGCCGAACGCAGCGTTGCTAAAGCAGCCAGGAAGTTCTCGCGAGCCTGCGATGCGGTCATCAGCGCCATCAATCCGACCTCAGGGCGACAATGGGATCAAGATTGGCAGCGCGCAATGCAGGATAGATGCCGAAGAACAAACCAACCGCCGAACTCAGCACCATGCCGAGGATCGCGACGCTGGTTTGCACCGAGGCAGGAAAGGGCGAGTAGGTACGCAGGGCAAGCGCGACCAGGAACCCGAGGCCGATTCCGATCAGTCCTCCGGCGACGCATTGCAGAACGCTTTCCGCAATGAACTGGCGCGCGATGTCGAGCTTGGTCGCGCCCACGGCCCGGCGCACGCCGATCTCCCGCTTGCGCGCAGTCACGCCCATCAGCATCACGTTCATGATCACGATGCCGCCGATCAGCACGGAAATCGCGCTCACCAGGATGAACACGGCAAAGAACGCGGAACTGATGCTGCGCCAGAGAGCCATGTAGCTTTCCTTAGTACCGATGAAGAAATCGTTTTCCATCTTGGCGGAAAGATGGCGGCGGGCTCGCAGGATCAGGGTCGCCTGGTCCTGGGCTGACTGAAACTGCTCCGGCCGGGTCTTGACGTTGATAGTCAAGCTGGTGTGCTCGCCCTGCATCCGCAGAAAAACGGGCAGCGGAATGGTCACGAAATTGTCCTGGTCTTGGCCAAGAACGCTCCCCAGTTTGTCCATGATGCCGACCACGGTGAACTCTTCGTTGTCGAGGCGGAGCGTTTTGCCGAGAGGGTCGACTCCGAGAAACAGTTGCTGCACCAGCGTGTCGCCGATAAGGCAAACATGGGCGCGGTGTTCGGCTTCGGACACGGTGAAATAGCGGCCGCGTACCACGGCACGCGTGTCGATGTCCGCCATAGACGCGGTGTATCCCGCCAGACTGACGTCGGTGACTTCTTTATTGGCGTACCGGGCCCGGACGGTAGCGCCCGCAGTGGCGCCGACTTCCTCGCAGCTCGAGCAGCCATCGATCACGGCCTGCATGTCGTCCTGCTCGATCTTGTGGAATTTCAACGCTTTGATCACCACGTTAAAGTCGGTCACTGCGAAAGGAGTGCGCGCAAGCTGAAAAACGTTGGTGCCTAGATTGGCGATCTTCTGCTCCACGTATACATTCGCGCCCTGCACGATGGTCATCACGGTGATCAGGGTGGCCACGCCCATGGTCAATCCCAGCATAGTGAGCGAGGCACGGAGCTTGTGAGCGCGTACTGCGCTCAGGCACTCCGTAAGGTTGTCGCGAATGGCAAACATGCAAATCGTCTACCGGGAGCCGAACTAATAATTGATGCGCTGCTCTGCGTGCCGACTCAGATACCAGCACGGAGGATATCCCAGGTGCGGGAACAGCGCGCGGACGCAGGTCTGCTGGACGGGGGGCTCGAATCCAAATTCCACCTTGCCGTTCTTTTCCGGAATCGCGTCATAGCGTTCGACGGTCACAGTGGCGAAAGGTTGCCGGCGCGGCGGGATCCGATAACGCACGGAGAGGTCGTCGCCTAAGTAAATGAATGCCAGAACCAACAGTCCGGCGAGGATGCTATGTGTCAGGCTGGGCATCGGCACCCAAGATGATTTCGGAGTCGGGAGGAGAAGTCAAACGGGCGCCGATCGCCAGCAGGGCTTCGAGCCCGATTCGCTCGGGTCTGAGGCTGGCATTGCAGACTGTCCGGGCGATCAACGATCCACTTACCTGGTAGTGCGCTCGCTCTCCAGGCGGGCGATGGTCGAGCGCAGCCATTTCTTAAGGGCCTCTTCCAGTTCAGGCTGATGGGCGTGCCGCTCCAGGCTGTCGACGGTCTCGCCCAATCCGTTCAGGGGAATGAAGTGACAGGGGATGCCTTCTTCGCGCGACTCAGGCGGCACGAAGTCGGTGAGCAGGCACTCGTTGCACGGATGGGGGCGGGCCGGGTCGTGAAAATTCAGGCAACTGGGGGAATCCTGAAAGGCAGACGTAGCCTTCCAGGGCGTGCGCACGCTTCGTCCGTAGCCGCCCTGCTCCAGAAAGCTGAGCTCGAACCTGAGGACTTCCAGAACGTCCCGTTTATCGTCGGACATGGGTCACCTCTGCAGAGGCGGGAAGTCCAATGGGTCCCCGCCTCACAGGTTCCATTCTGGGCAGGAATTTACAGGGGTGCTGTGACGGGGCTCACGGGTGCTGGTGAGCAGGCTCACCACGATGGTTGACAATGTAAATCGCACCTGACGACGGGTCGTGGGCCACTTCCTGCCTCTCAGCGAGAAGATAAACATCATCTGTATCACCAGCGGCGAAGTCGGTGAGCCCGGCATGGGCAAGCTCGGGAACCTGGGCAAGCGTCGCATCCCACACCCACGTCCAGCGACTGAACCGCGATCTACTCGCGCAATGCCCGACTCGGAACGTGTGGCGACTCCTTGTCGATATCTGGCAAGTCCGCGTCCGCAAGTGTTCGAGACCTGGACTTACTGGGAGTCGGTAGTGTGGTGTTTTCGAGGGACTTTTTTTGATTCTTTCTTAGTTTTCGAGCAGCTCGGCGTTGAGTTCGGTCTGGATTGCTATTTGTCGACCTCGGCCGGGAAAGCCTTCAACGTCACTTCTCGGGATCGTGAACTGGTCTTCTGGTTGGCCTCGGTCAGGTGCTCGGTGAGGGTTCCTTTGAGCACGTAATAGGCTTCGTCTCCGGGCTTCTTCCCTTCTCCGCGCTCGACGGTCCCCTTAAACTCGTAGGACAGGCCGTGCACCAGCGTGGTGGTGAAGGTGAGCGCCGTGCCCTCGAGCTTGGCAGTCTTGAAGAACTGATCCAGGAAGACGCCCTTGTCGCTGTCGAGGTCACCGTAGCGCGACACGAAGCCGGTGACCCGCCCTTCGTCCTCGACTGTGACCTGCACGAATTCCCCTTCTTTCAGGAAGCTGTACATGCCCGAGTACTGCTCACCCGGACGCGGGGTGGGTTTGGGGGCAGGAGTGTCTTGTGCACTGGCCAAGACGAACATAGTCAATATCGCGAACAGCGCGCTAAGTGCTGACCTGAAGGACTTTGCATTCATGTTGACAATTTATGGTACTACAGCGTCTTGACATCGAGGGACAGCGTAATCGACCGTACATTCGCAGGCTGAGAAGCCGGCATCCTTGGCTATAATGAGCGAATCGCTGCGCCGCTCTAGACGGGCTTCATGACTTCGATTTTAGGTTTGCAACCTATGTTGGCGCGGAACCCGGACGAGGTGGAATACCCGGTTCCGGAGCCCCCGTCGCTTGTCGTGAACCTGGAACCGTGGGGCGCAACTTTTCGCCGAAACCTGGCCGACGTTGTTCTGTTTCGCCGTCCTCCTGCGTTCGCGACTAGTTCACCGCCTGCCGCATTTTGGCCCGATGTGTTTGTTACTCAGCGGCCCCCCTGGGGCGCGTTCGCCGAATCGCTCCTTTACCACGGGATCGTCTTCGCGCTGGCCTGGGGTTTTTTTTCTCTTCTGCCCCAGCCGCGACCAATCAAGCAAGTGCGACGCTTCGATCCCGCGGACGTGATCTATTACACGCCCTCGGAGTATCTGCCTCCCTTGGATACGGGAGTCTCCCACGCCGCACGCGCGCAAACCGGCGATCCGGTGCTCGCGAAGCAGCCGATTTTGTCGGTGCCTCCCGAGGCTGACAACCGCCGACAGACGATCGTCACACCTCCTGATGTCAAGTTGAACCAAGACGTCGATATTCCGAACATCGTGGCCTGGGGCGATCACACCGTTCCTGTTCCGGGAGCGGCAATCGAACGCAAGAGTGCAATCCCTGCTCTGCATTCGCAGATCGTGGCGCCCGCGCCTTCAATGGGCAAAAATGTTCGGGTGGTGAGTTCGCTGGCCATCGATGTTGTGGCTCCGGCTCCGGACGCGACCAGCGCGAGCGCGCGAGATCTGCGTGGGTTCGAGAGCGTGGTTGTCGAGCCTCCGCCGGCAATCAATGCGGCTTCAGTCCGCAAGCTGGGCGATGTAAACATCGGACGCTCGGACGTGGTGGCTCCCGCTCCTCAACTCGCGGTCGAAGCGCAACGCACTCTGCCGAGCATGGGAGCCGCGGGGAAGAGTGTCGTTCCGCCTCCACCGAGCCTGCAAGGAAACGGTGCGGGCACACGAAGTGCGCGGATGGGCCGCGCTGGGACCGGGGCGGGTTCGGGAGTGGGAGACGTCGTGCCTCCTCCGCCGTCGGTGGAGGGTCCGCGCAATGCGGAAGCTGGCGGACGTCTAATCGTCCTCGGAATTCATCCCTCCGTTGCGCCTCCCGCGGAACCGCCGCGTGGAAACAGGAGAGGGACCTTTGCCGCGGGTCCTGAGGGCAAGCCGGGCGCCAGAGGAACGCCGGAGGTTCGGGCAAACCGCGCCGATGGGAACGGCATGGGCAGCGACTCCGCGAGTCGAGCCGGCGCGGGAGGCGGCGCCGGCGTAGCCAATGTGAACGGCGCGCCATCGGGACTGCACGTCGGGGCTGCAAATACGCCTGGCGGCGGCCCGCCGGGAACCAATTCTGTGGCCGCGGGCACAGAGCTGGCCAGCGCCGCGGGTCCGCATGCACCTTCGCCGAGCCCGGACCCTCGAGCAAGAGCGGAGCTGGTCGAGAACCCCAGCCAACTGGAGCGCCAGATTTTCCGCGACCGACGCCTGTACGCGATGACCCAGAACATGCCCAATCTGAACTCTGCAGGAGGCAGCTGGGTGATCCGCTTCGCGGAACTGGACACCACCGGTCAGCAGGGCGACATCAGCGCCCCGGTAGCGGACCACAAGGTAGATCCGGCGTATCCGCTGCAGTTGATGCGAGAAAACGTTGCCGGCACGGTGACGTTGCGCGCGATCATTCGTGCCGATGGCACGGTCAGCGACATCAGCGTCGTGAACGGCGCCGATCCCAGGCTCGACCGCTACGCCAGCCAGGCCTTCGCACGCTGGCACTTCCTGCCCGCCACAAAGAATTCCGCATCAGTGGCCGTGGAAGCAATCGTGATCATCCCCTTCAAGCCAATTCTGCGTCGGTCCAGTTTCTGAGTCGGCCGATATCCGGTCAGCCAGCGAATGAAATCCGGGAAACCTCATTTCACGCCGAAGCCGTACTTCTGCAGGATGTCTTTTGCCCCGGCGGTCTTGATGAAGTCGAGAAAGGCATGCGCGGCGGCCTTGTTTCTTGATTTCGCCAGCACGACGCAACCCTGCTCGATCGGGGCGTAGTCGGCGGCGGGCACTTCCGCGTAGCGGCCCTTGTCCTTCATGTTCGGGGAGAGAGCCAGGGACAGGGCGACGATTCCGGCGTCGGCAGAACCGGAAAGCACAAACGACGCGGTCTGAGAAATGTTCTCGCCCAGCACGAGTTTGTCAGACACGCGGTCGTAAAGATCCTGTTTCTTCAAGGCGGCCACCGCAGCCTGCCCGTAGGGAGCGTGCTGGGGATTGGCGATCGCCAGCTTTCGCACCGATCGATCCAGCACCGCGCGCAATCCATCCCGCAGATTCAGTTTCGAAGCCGCCGGCACCCAGAGCACGATCTTTCCCGTGGCGTAGGGGTAGACTGTGCCGGGCTCCGCCAAGCCGGACGATTCCAGGTTCCTGGCGTAGTCGAGGTTCGCGGAGAAGAACAGGTCAAATGGGGCGCCGTTCTGAATCTGCTCGTAGAAGTTACCGGACGATCCGTACACGACATTTACGTGTTTATCGGTCTGTTTCAGGAAGGCAGCGGTAATGTCTTGCATGGCAAATTGCAGGTCGGAGGCCGCCGCTACAGTGAGATCCTGAGCCTGAATGGAGCCACGCAAGACAACAAAAGAGAAGAGCAACCGCACCACGAACGGGCGCACTATTCTTCCTCCGCGGTCCATGGTAAATGACATCGCTGCACCCGGGGTCGGCGCTATAATTTCCGTGTTGGAGGTATCCCCATGCGACTCACCGGCCTCCTCGCAGTTCTGTTGTTCATCGTGATTGTGTTCTTCGCGGCGCCTGCCGCGAGTTTTGCGCAGGCGACCGCCAGCCCGGACCGCCCCTCATCGTTCCACTCCAAATCGGCGGACGAAGTCCTCAAGGCGATGAGAGAGTTTGACGCACGGGACGGGCTGGAACTGGAGCGCGATGGCGTGTGCTATACCCTGCGCACCTACGTGATGGCACGCGACGAGCGCGACTCCGACTCCACGCATATGGTCCGCGCAACCCGCTGTCTGCCGGCATGGAAACTCCAGTTCAAGACGGCAACTGAGTCTGTCCACCCTGCTGACCCGGGCAGCCGTTAGGCTTGGGTTTTCGTCCGCTCGCCAGCAGGGCGCCGAGTGTAAGACAATCATGCGCAATGCGCTTACTTCGTCTCTGGCCCCTGATGGTCTCGTCGCTGGCTCTGTCGCAGACCATCACCCCTCTTTCCAGTAACACCACAGAAAGCCTGCGCGGATTGAGCGTGGTCTCCGCGCAAATCATCTGGGCCAGCGGAACCCACGGGACCTATCTGCGCAGTCTTGACGGAGGTGAAACCTGGACTGCAAGCCAGGTACCGGGCGGCGAATCCCTCGACTTCCGCGATGTGCAGGCCTTCAGCGCGGACCAAGCCTACCTGTTATCTGCCGGCCCCGGTGAGCAGTCGCGCATTTACAAGACCGACGACGCCGGAAAGAACTGGACCTTGCAGTTCACCAATCCGGAGGCCAGGGGATTCTTTGACTGCATGGCGTTCTGGGACACGAAGCACGGGATCGCCATAGGTGACTCCTTAGACGGCCGGTTCGAATTGATTAGCACCGAAGACGGGGCGCATTGGGCCTCCACCGCCGGCGCATTCGGACCGCGCTCTTTTGTGGACGAGGGCTCGTTCGCCGCCAGCGGGACCTGCATCGCGGTGCAAGGCGAGAACGTTGTGTGGTTCGTCACCGGCGTGAACGCCGCGCGCGTGTTTCACTCCAGCAACCGAGGGCAAACCTGGTCGGCCGCCGACGCCCCGCTCCTGCACGATGGCAACTCCGCGGGCATCTTCTCCATTGCTCCCGGACAAAATGGTTCTGCGGTGATCGCGGGCGGGGACTACCAGCATCCAGAGTTGGACGGGGTGAAGCTGGCATACACCGAAGATGGAGGCATGACCTGGAGGCCTTCCCCGCTGGCGCCGCAAAGCTTTTTCTCGGCGATAGCGCTGGACCCCTCAAACTCCACACGGATTATTGCCGTGGGAAGTACGCACACCGGCTATGCGCTGGATATACGGGACGACCATTGGCGAATGTTCTGGGATACGAATTTGAATGCAGTAGCCTTCGCGGGACCAAGCGTCGCTTATGCGGTAGGACCCAAGGGAACCATCGTGCGTTTTACGTTGCCGTGACCGGGAGACGAGGAACTACTTTCTTCCGGAGGCTGCGGATTTTCCCTGCTCGAGCGCTGCGTAGATTGCCGCATCGGTGCAGACCTCGTAGTAGGGCTTCTCCGTCCATTTCTGCAGCGTGAAGTTGCGGGGATCGATCTGTGCGATGCGACTCTCGCGCACCACAATCTTGCGGAAGATGTCGTTGTCGACCGCGACCAACCCGGCATGGAGCTTTAAGTCTTCTTCCGCCCACAGTTTGGGCAATTCCAGGCTTAGCGGTTCAAGCGAAATCTCAACCCGCAGCTTCTCAAAGGCGGCAGGGCTCAGGCGAATCCCACCCAGGTTGAACGCCATTATGAAGTCTTCGGTCGACTCGGCCGCGTCCGCGTCACTCACGGTTTGAAAGGCATACACGTGGAATGGGGTTTGCAACCCTTCCATGGCTTTGCGGGCGCGCTTGTTGCAGGAGGACAAACGATCGCTCTCGTTGAGTGCCTCCGAGATCATGATCCGCTTTTCGCCGTCCATGAGGTAAAGCGGCGCGGCTTCCTGATACGAGATCCCGACCCCGAGCTCCAGCGGCGGAAGCCCAGCCTTGGTGACGAGTTGGTTGTAGCCGCGCACGATCTCGACCATTTCGCGAGCCAGGACGCAGGCGCGGCTCACCCCTGACCCTGATTCGCCTTCCTTCTCGTGCAGGGCGAGAATGACCGCATCGCCTTCGATGAAGACTTTCGTGGCGCCGTATTTGGGCAGCAGTTTGTTGACCGGGTCGTAGAAGTTCAGGCTGAAGTAGGAGGCCGGATTCAGCCCGGAATCCATCAGGGAGCGCGTCAGCCGCGAGGAATCGCGAATGTCGGCCTTGATGATGACGTGGCCAAGGGCACGCTCTTCGGTCGGTTTCTGTTCTTCCGGCAGCAGGAAATCATACAGGGTGCGGTTCACGGCTGAGAGTTCGCGCAGGCTGGGATTGCCGATCAGATTCACGCTGTCGAGCGCGGAATTCAGGGTCTCCAGCCGGCGCATGTCGCGGTGGTAGCGCAGGAAGTCGCTCAGGAACCGGCCGGCCATCTTGGCGCGATCGCTTCCCCGGCAGCTCGCCACGCGCGCAACCGCGGCATAGAGGTTGTTGACGGAAAGCTTCCCGCCTTCCTGGATGAGCCGCTCAACCCGCGAGCACTCAACCCGGTCGACCAGCGCGTTTTTGAGCTGCTGCGGGTTGATCCGGGAAGCATACTCCGAGAGCAAGGGCACGACTTCGTAAGACGCGATGACATACTCCATCACCGATTTGTCTTCGAGCAGCCGCGCCCAGGCCGAGAGCCGGGCCTTTTCGGAACGGCCTTCGGGAGTGGATTCATTGGGCGTGCCGCCTGCGACCAGCGCCTGCGCGTTGTCAGGCACATTCAGCCAGGGATCGAGATCGGCATCATCATCGGGCAGGTCGAGCTCGAGCGACCGCAAGAATTCGCAGGTGATCTCCCGCAGGGTGATGAAACGGTCGGGATCGCGCTCCCAGTTGCCCAGCATCACGTACTGCTCGGCGCAGAGATAGTCATCGCGGCCGTCTTCGGAGAGCACGAGGCGATTGATCAGCAGCTTGTGGCCTTCGCTGTCGGTGTCGCCGAAACGCGACCGTCGCATGCGAGCCAGGGTTTCTTTTTCGATGTCGCGCAGCAACAGGAACAGGTCCTGCCCGGTTTTCCGCTGGATAATCTTCTTCCGGACCTGGAACGTAGCCACCCGCTCGCGATACTCGAGGGCCTTCATTTGGCGTACACCCTCGTAGTTCCTGAGCATCATGCGGCAGCGTTCGAGCACCTGCGCAAATTGCGATTGCAGTTCCAAGCGAAGAAACTTGATGATCGCCAGCCGGGCCAGCAGGTCGATGGTGACGTTGTTGTCGGCCTTGGCACGGTTGAGCGCTGCCACGTGCACATCAGCCAGCATGGTTTTGAAATCAGCAGGTTCCGTCTTCGGACCTGGCCTGAGCACATTGCTCAGTTTGTTGAGAAAAGGTGTGCGGGGCGGAGGCGAGGATGCCTCAGCGGCGAGCAGTCCGTCCACATCTCCGTGGCGGGCGATCAGTCGTGCAATATGC
>Ga0182034_10001808_pt1 | contig 10655 bp, 9 predicted proteins | sample flu12Cox44000172_FD_125972 | JGI IMG/M metagenome (GOLD analysis project Ga0182034, IMG submission 125972) | Lab enrichment of tropical soil microbial communities from Luquillo Experimental Forest, Puerto Rico - flux4day.12C.oxic.44.000.172 | ecosystem: Environmental > Terrestrial > Soil >... | reverse complement strand
TGCCGGCGGCCCATTTTGAGCGTAGCGACATTACCTTTGTATGCGAGCCAATCGAATCGATAAATGGTTGGTTGTCATTCTGGTTTGCGCCCTTGCCGCGTGCGAACTGCGCGACAGGATTTCCGAGAATCGCACGGCCCAGCATCCTAATAGGAGTACCGGTCGGCCAGTAAAGCACCCTCCCAGATCGGGTCAAACTACTCCTCGACCGACGCCAGTGACTGTTCGGACCACTCCCAAACCTCCCCCGGAAAGCTCGCATTCGCCGCGGCCGCCGGAAACGATCTCCAAACAGGAGTTTGAGCAATTGAATTCAGAGCTCAGTGAGCAAACAAAGAACAAGGCTCAGATTACTTCCTTTGTCGCCGGGTTGAAGAGGATTGTCAGCGACACTTCCATAACGGAAGAGAGAAAAGGGTTAATATTTTCTGAAATCATTGAGAACGCCAAGCTGACCGGCAAGATTGCGCCCGACGCAGAATCTCTTAACAACTATTACCAGGATCCTGGCACAAGTGCAGCGGATAGAAGCGCTCTGGACTCATCATTAGCTTTGGCGCTAAGCAAAATGCCCATACAGCCGTAACAATTATGTATGAGCATCCGAAAATTCCTTGCGCCTGCGACTTCCGCTGACCAACTCCAGTCTCAGCTCCGGGACCAGGAACTTGCTTTCGGCATGCGGGTCTTAGGCATTGGGATATACCAAACCACCGATTCTCCGCCGGTTAGAAATAACTCTGTCGAACTAACCTCCCGCATCAGCGAGAAAATTTCGGAACTTCGAGTGGCGATTGTAGCCAAAGAAGTCGCAGATGATGACGCGAAGTTTTCAGGTTTTTTGAAGTCGCTTGGCGCCGAGGCTTCGATTGTCGATATCGCAACCGTTTTGATTAATGGGGTTGAGCAAGAAATCGTTCTTTCCCGATCCGGAGTTGCTGGCGGCCTTGTGCTTGTTCCACAGCCTCCTTCGGCTTTGACGCCAAGCCTGCCTGATTACGCGCAGAATATCCTGAGCGCAACGAGCGGTGTCCCATGGGCCAAGTCTGAAAGTGTGCGAGGCATGGATGACTATATCGGTATAATGCCCGAAAGAAGCCGCTTATTCCGCAACTTAAGCGATCCTGACGGCGGACGGATGGATGTCGTTTACTACGAATGCAAGCTAGACGTCGACAATGATGGAAGCGGGGGCAACGCGGGGAATGATCCTTTTCACCAGAGCGACACCAGCTTGCACGATATGGAAGGCAAGCCTCTTAATGCGAATCAAATTCCGTTTGCCGTACTTCCTTTGGATCGATCGCAGAGCAAAACCAAGCGTCCGGGTTTGACTGATTTTGGAAAGGACCTCGGGCTAGGCCTCGGCGACGTCGGTATTGCTTTCTGGAGAGCAAAAAATCAGGGGCCGTTGCAATCCTCCTGCTTTGTGTATGGCGACGCCGGACCCCCCAACAAACTCGGCGAAGGATCAGTCCAACTTGCAAAAACGCTGGGTGTTAACCCTAGTCCGGTAAGTGGCGGCGTCGATTCAGAGACGATCCACCAACTAGGGAAAGGAATCGTGCATATCGGCTTCCCCGGGTCAGGAAAAGATTTTCTAACCAAAGGGCGGGTCTTGAGAAGTTTGCTCGTGCCCGACCGCATTGAAGCGCGCACAAAAGAGTTATTTGCCCGTTTTCTGCAACAGACATCGTAACAGCGAGCCTCAAATGTTTCACCAGATCTGGACCCGTTCATTCTCGGGCCGGATCATGCGGCTTGACTGAGAAATGCCGAATGCTTTTGCGAATTCGGGCAGGTTGCTCAAGGGACCGTTGACTCTGAATGGAGCCGGGCTATGCGGATCGACGGTAAGAGCAAGACGAAGATACTCAGACCGAATGTTTATCCGCCAAATCTGAGCCCATGAAAGGAAAAATCGCTGTTCCTGAGTGAGGTTGTCGATCTTTTTCTCCCGCTGGTCCACCGTGTGGCGTTTCAGGGCGCTCTCAAGAGCCGAAAGGGCTATTTTCACCCCTCCCAGATCCGCAATGTTTTCTCCCTCAGTCAGTCGGCCGTTCACGTGCAGCGAATCAATCGCAACGTAGCTGTCAAACTGCCTGACTATCTTGGAACCCCTTTCTAGAAAGCGCTTCGCATCTTCCGGAGTCCACCAGTCACGCAAGTTTCCCTGCGCATCAAAATGGCGGCCCCTGTCATCAAATCCATGGGTCATTTCGTGTCCGATAACCGCTCCAATTCCGCCGTAATTGACCGCATCGTCGGCATCCTGGAAGAAAAATGGAGGTTGCAAAATCCCGGCAGGGAACACGATTTCATTACGATTGGGATTATAATAAGCGTTGACGGTCTGCGGCGTCATCCCCCATTCTGCGGGATCCACGGGTTTGCCGATCCGAGCTAAATGCCGCTTCATCTCAAACATTTGCCCTGCAAAGACATTCAGGATGTAAGACTGGCGTTTGATCTCGAGCTTGCTGTAATCCCGCCATTTGTCCGGGTAACCAATCTTCACCCCGAGAGCGCTGAGTTTAAGCAGAGCCTGTTTCTTGGTTTCATCCCCCATCCAATCGAGGGCCTCGATCTTGCCGCGCAGCGCCGCCTTTAAATCGTCGACCATGGCCAGAGCGCGCTGTTTCGCTGAAGGGGGAAAAGTCTTTTCGACATAGAGTTGACCCAATGCCTCCCCCAGATTGGCGTCAACCTCATCCAGAACGCGCTTCCATCTCGGTCGATCCTCCTTGGCGCCGGTAAGGACATGCCGATAAAATCTGAAATTCTCTTCTACGAACGGTTGGCTCAAGTAAGGTGAAGCCGCGTGCACAAGATGCCAGCGCAAGTAGCTTTTCCAGGCATCCAGAGGAACATCGTGCGTCAGTTTTGAAACGGCCGATACAAACTCCGGTTGCTTGCAATCGATCGCGGAGAGCTGGCCGGCCGTAAGTTCGAGTGCATGAAAATAGGTTCCCCAATCAAATTGCGGCGCTAGCTTTTCCAGCTCAACCAGTGAAATCTTGTGATAGTTCGTTTCCGGGTCGCGCAATTCCACGCGCGTTTTCGAAACTTTAGCCATCTCGGTCCTCCAGATTCATAACGGCCTCTGCGTCCCGCCTCGCCGTTTCAGCGGGCTCCCCTGTAAGCTCAAACATCTTTCCAAGATGAACCAGGTATTGAGCGCGAATGTCCTTCGATCGATCGTCGGTATTCAGGTAGTAGTAGCGGTCCGGCAGCCCCAATCCGCCCTGGGAAATAATGGCAATCTGGGAAGTGCTATCTCGTTCATCCTGGTCCCCGTCCAAATTGAAAACCGGGTCCAGCCCTTTGGCATGAAGATCGGCGATCTCGGATGCAAACCCGGTACGATCTTGAACTTGATCAATCCGGTTCAGTTCGGCTTTTAAAGGAGCAATTCCCTCGCCATTCACTGCCACCTCGTCCATTCCGGAAGCGTAAAAATCGCCAAGCTTTTGCTGAATACGACCCGGTTCGGCCATTTGAAGAGAATCCCGTTGAGCCGTTTTCTCCAGAATCTCGTGCAGAATCGCCCGATTTCTCTCCTCTAACTGAACAAAACCGCCCCAGATACTGAATTCCGGCGGGATCGGATTTTTGGCGATCCAGCCTCCATTCGCATATTGATAAAAGTCATCACCCGGCGAGACTCGTGAATCAATAGCCGTAAGGTCAAGGGTGGTCCCAGCCGACACAGTAGAGAGGCCAAGTGCGTAGAAAAAAAGACTGCCGGGTAACAACAAGGAGAACTTCATCCGCAGAGGCTACTCGCCGGAGGAAAGGCTGACAAGGGGCGGCAAATGGGTGTTTCTTCGGAATTTTTGACGGAAGCTGCGGCCGCTGGGTGATCTTCAAGTACGAGAGCGATGACGAAGAGGAGCAGCCGTCAATGATGGGAGGGACGGCCTCCGTGCCGTTCCCATTTTTGTCCTGCCCGCTCGAATTGATAATAATTAGTCGGACGGTACGGAGGCCGTCCCTCCCCGGCAATGCCTGTTCTCCGCCGGGCGGCTCGGAGATCCGCCCCTACCAATGCTCCCTAGCGGATTTATGTATGCGCCGCACTGATGCAAAGTCCCTCAAGAGCAGGCCTTCACGGTTCGGCGTCCGTGGCATCCGGCATCTCAAGGTTTCGGTGGTCGCTCCCATTCATGACTTGCTCTGCCCTTGGCAGGTGGTAAACAGCCAAACCTGGCTGCATATATTTCACCGCACCCCGGTCCCTTCGCCAGATCAGAATTCCTTTGCTGAGCACGTCGTAATAGAATTGCTTCCAGGCGCCAAAAGAGGCGTCGTTGGCCTGTGCGACGGAAGCCACCTGCGAGAAAAACCGTTCGTAATCGGAATCTGAAATAGCCGCATAACTGACACCGGAAGCGACTAGTGCGGAAAGCGACGGCACTTTGCCGGAGGTTGGCTCTAATTCGCCGCTAACAACTTCGAAACGGTATTTCTGATCCATTTCAGCCAACAGAGCAGGAAGAAATGCGGTGCGGTCCGCGATCACCTTGCTCCCGGGCTCCAGGTTGCCATCCATCCAGGTAAGCATGTCGAGCCGATCATCCCGGTTGAATGCAACAAAGTAACGCAAGCCCCGCACGAACTCGAGAAAGCAGGCAGACAGGCAGACCGCGATCAGAGCGGGCAACAGCCATCCGCGAGCCTGTTCGCTCAATTTCACAATCATTTCCCCGGTCAGGGCGCTGCCCACGACTGCGAATGCGTAGGTAAATCCGATCATCGGAAGAAAATGCAGGTCGCTTTCTGGTGGCGAGAAGAGCAGAAGCAGAAAATAGACAGCTGGAATTACCAAAAGAGCGGTCTCGCTAACCTTCAGCATGGGCCTTCGAAACCAAAAGATACAGATCGAAAGCCCGAACATGACCCAGATAGCGGGCGTGGTATTCTTCAGCAGCAAAAGCCAGTAGTAGCCTTTGACCAGGTTACTCATTCCTTCCGGGAGGCTAGCCATGGCCGACATCAGATTCTGAAACAGGTCCATCACCGTGACGGGCAGCTTGGTGATTGCCGAGAAGTTAAGGACAAGCATCGCAAAAAGAAGACCCAGAACGAATTCAGCAATTCGGGCACCACGCAGTTCTCTGTTTCCGCACCGAAACACGACAATCAGCGCGGGAACAAGAAGAAGCAGGCCTATGTATTGAGCCGAAGCCGCAATTGCTACGCTGCACCCGAGGAAAAGCGCTCTCGCGACCGTGGCCTTCTGTTCAAGCAAGACCATCGCCAGCAAGCTCAGAGCGGCTCCGAACATCAGCGACGTGTTTTCGTTAACGGTGTGAGCCAGGTCGAAAAACTCATGTTGCCACAGCAATAGGCAAGAAAGCAGCACCGCGGCAGCACGATTGCACAAGAAATAAATCGCGAGACTCAGGCAAACGATCGATGCAACCGAATAGAATGCCGACACTACCCGTCCAAGCTCTGCAACCGGCTGCAAATCGCTCGAGACATGAAACAACTGTTTCATGATCGAAATCGTAAACTCAAAGAGCACTGGCCGGTGATAATCCCATTCCCCGCTAATGACCTGGCTTACCCGAACCATTTCTTCGGGATTATAGAATACCGGATTCTTGTTCCCGTGTGTGAACCATACCAGGCCACCGGCGAACACCGTAAGCATAATTACCGCGATTCCCCAGTCGATCCGGGATCGCCCGCCGGAAAGGGGTTCAAAGCGTTTCTGGCTCACAATTGGCTCATCCGCAAGCAGTTCTGCTTTTCAAGGATTCTGGCGAGGCCGCGCCCCGGATCGGCGAGGCCGGCTTCTCGGCGTCTTCTTTGGGCACTTTTCTCAACGGGCGAGCAAATCGCAACCGGAATCGTTGGACAAACGCGCGGGGACTTGCGCAAGGAACTTTTTTTCGTTGGCGCGCCCACATTATTTTTGGCGGCGCGAGATTGCGCTGTGACGGAGGCAGCGGATAGGGTCCGATCTCCGAGGGGACCCTCAGCATTGGTCGCCTTGAACTTACAAGCTTGCCACAAACGCCGGCCGGCTCGGAGATCCGGCCCTACCAAGCCGACCCTGCTCAACTCGGCCCTACCAAGCCGACCCTGCTCAACTCGGCCCTACCAGCCCGGCCCTGCCAGCCTGACTCGACTTGCCTTATCGAGAACAGAGCGTATGCGTTTTTGAAATTGACACGCTACATTTAGAAAGAGCCTATGTCCCACCTCTCCGAAGAACTGATTGTCGAGCGCCTGAAGGAAGTGAAATTTCCTGGCTACAGCCGGGACATCGTGAGTTTTGGTCTTGTAAAAAATGTCGAAATCGCCGGCTGCGACGTGGTTGTGCGACTGAGCGTTGCGACCAATAATCCGGCGGTGCCTGCGGCGTTAAAGCGGGATTCCGAAAAGGTTCTTCGCGCAATTCAGGGCGTGAAATCGGCCAACGTTATCATTGACATTACAAATCCGCCCGAAGTTGCGTCGGTTGGCCAGGCGGGCGCCACAAAAATAGCAGGCGTGGATCATGTCATAGCCATTGCAAGCGGAAAGGGAGGCGTCGGGAAGTCGACCGTTTCGGCGAACATTGCCGCCGCGCTTCAGAGCCTAGGTGCAAAGGTCGGCTTGTGCGACTGCGACATCTATGGCCCCAGCATCTCATTGATGTTTGGCGCAACCCAGGAGAGGCCAATGGCCACAAGCGACAACACGATCATTCCGATGAACCGTTATGGCATTAAATTGATTTCGATGGGATCGCTGCTCGACGACAATTCTCCGGCAATTTTGCGCGGGCCGATGGTAACGCGCGCAACACAGCAGTTCCTGCGCCAGGTAGATTGGGCGGGACTCAATTTTCTCATTCTCGATCTTCCCCCCGGCACGGGAGACATCCAGCTGACGGTTGTACAAACTGTCGCCCTTTCCGGAGCGGTGATTGTTACGACGCCGCAGGAGGTGGCGCTCATCGACGCTCGGAAGGCAGCGGCCATGTTCGCGAAGGTAAACGTAGAGGTATTAGGCATCGTGGAAAACATGAGCTATTTTGTCTCTCCAAGTGATGGAAAGCGATATGATATTTTCGGAAGTGGAGGTGGCGAGCGCGAAGCGGTGCGCCTGAAAGTCCCGTTGCTGGGTTGTGTTCCTCTCGATATTGAGACGAGAGCAGCCGGAGATCGGGGTATGCCTATCGTATTTGAGAGCCAAACGCACCCAATTTCCAAAGTTTTTTTAAAAATAGCTAATGAACTTCGCAAGAAAGTCGGCTAGATGCCGATAATATTTATCCAAAATCAGACAGTAGAAGCTTTCTCACGCTTGAAATCTGATTGACCTCCGATTCTCAGATGTACAAAATCGCACAATTGTAATGGAACCCCCTAAAGAAGACGCCACAGAATTGGTAAAAAATTCTGTGCTCTACAAGGAGTTCCTGGCCGAGCGCGAGGAGATTCTTCGCCATAAGTGGATCGAAAGCGAGAAGGCCGGGTACGATATCGGCTTTGAAAGAGCTCTCCTGGACTGGATCGTAAAGCATCGGTCTGCTTGGCGAGAGCGCAGACAGCGCCAGGCAAAGGGCGGATAGAATCCTTGGTGAGCCCGCGACCTCATCAAGGTTAGCTATGTCCAAGTCTATTCTGATCATGGATGGGGAGGCGATTGCCCGCGCGCTTCGCCGAATCGCTCATGAAATACTCGAGCACAATTCCGAGCCGGCGAAGTTTGCTCTCGTTGGGATTCAGTCCCGCGGCGTTGAACTAGCACGCAGGCTGGCAGGGATCATCGGAGATATTGAAGGACGGCGACCCGAAGTTGGGACTATCGATGTCGCAATGCATCGGGACGACCTTCGGCTACGGAAAAGCCTGAAGAGCGTGCAGGAAACCCGATTGCCGCTTCATCTTGAGAATTTCACGGTCATTCTGGTCGATGACGTGCTCTATACCGGTAGAACCTGCCGCGCCGCCATGGATGCCATTAGCTCATTTGGGCGCCCGAAGCGCATCCAGTTTGCAGTTCTTCTGGACCGGGGGCATCGCGAACTGCCGATTCGGCCGGATTACATCGGCAAGAACTTGCCGACATCCAGAGAAGAACTGGTGAAAGTGCGTCTTGAAAACGTTGATTCTGAACCCGATTCCGTGCGAGTAGAAAGGCCGTGAATATCTCATCTGCACCTGCTGCCGGGAACGTTTTGGGACTGGGGACATGGCATCGGAAGGATCTGCTTGGCATCCGCGAGTTGGAACGCAACGAAATTGAGACAATCCTGGACACTGCCGCAGCCTTCAAAACCGTAGGTTCGCGAGATATCAAGAAAGTTCCTGCACTCCGGGGCAAAACGATGGTCAACTTTTTCATAGAGCCGAGCACCCGCACAAGGACTTCTTTTGAGCTGGCGGCTTTTCGCCTCAGTGCCGATGTGGTGAACATAGCCGCCGCGACATCAAGCCTTCAAAAGGGAGAGTCGCTCAAAGATACTGCGTTGAATCTTCAAGCTTTACACGCGGATATCATCGTTTTGCGCCATAGATCTGCCGGTGCGCCAAAGTTCTTGGCCGACCGCATGGATGTTTGCATCGTCAACGCTGGCGACGGAGCTCACGAACACCCTACGCAAGCGCTACTGGACGTTTTTACGATTCGAGAACGACTCGGAAAGATCAACGGTCTGAAAGTCGCAATCGTCGGGGATATATTGTTCAGCCGCGTGGCGCGTTCAAACATCTGGGCGCTCAAAAAACTAGGTGCGGAGGTGACGCTTGTTGGACCCAGTACACTGGTCCCAAGGGCATTTGAAGAGATGGGAGTGTCAGTCGCTCGCCACATCGACGATATTCTTCCTTCGGCAGACATCATCAATTTACTACGCATTCAACACGAGCGTCAGCGCAAGGAGTATTTTCCGAGTGTCAATGAATACGTACGTTTTTTCGGATTGACGAAAGCCCGCGCAGAGAAACTGAAACCCAGCTGTCTTGTGATGCATCCCGGTCCGATAAACAGAGGAGTGGAAATCGACAGCGACATTGCAGACGGTCCGCAGAGCATGATTCTGGATCAGGTCACCAACGGACTTGCCATTCGAATGGCGGTTCTCTATCTCTGCAGCAGCGCGTCCCGGAAGGCACGATGAGAAATTTGGTCATCAAGAACGGCCGAATCATTGATCCATCGAGCGACCGGGATGAGAGGGCTGATCTGTACGTGGTAGACGGTCGCGTCTCCATCGAGCCGCCCGGAGACGGCTGCGAGGTCATTGATGCGCATGGGTTGGTCGTTGCGCCAGGTCTGATCGACATCCACGTACACCTTCGCGAGCCTGGTCAGATCCAGAAAGAAACGATCGAATCGGGCAGTCGTGCGGCAGCAGCCGGCGGGTTTACTTCCATTGTGTGCATGCCAAACACCGATCCTCCTGTCGATAACCCAAGCACAATCACGTTAATAACCGATCGCATTCGGGACACCGCTCACATCAATGTCTATCCAGCCGGAGCAATTACCAAGAAATTGCAGGGTGAGGAAATGGCGCCGATAGGGTCCATGGTTCAGGCCGGAGTCGTTGCGATCACAGACGACGGGCACTGTGTTCAAAACCATGAGTTAATGCGCCGCGCTGTCGAATATGCGCGCATGTTCGATCTCGCCGTCTTCGATCACTGCCAGGACTATAACATGGTCGGAAATGGCGTAATGCATGAAGGTTACTGGAGCACGGTGCTGGGATTGGCAGGCTGGCCTCGAATTGGAGAGGAAATCATGGTGGCCAGAGATATACTGCTGGCTGACCTGTGCAAAACGCGCCTCCATTGCCAGCATCTGAGTTCAGCAGGCAGCGTCCGATTGCTGCGTGATGCCAGATCCCGGGGCATCCAGATCACCGGTGAAATTTGTCCTCACCATATCGCGCTTACCGACGAATTCGTCAGTTCTTTTGATACTAACTACAAGATGAATCCTCCGCTCCGCGCTCCGGAAGATGTGGAGGCGCTCATCGAAGGAGTCGCAGACGGCACGATTACGGTTTTGGCAAGCGATCATGCTCCTCACGCACTCTTTGAAAAAGAAGTCGAATTCGACCTTGCCCCTTTTGGAGTTCTCGGGCTTGAGACCGAGCTTGCTTTATTTCTCACAATCCTGCTGCACCAAAGGAAAGCAATTGATCTGAAACGCCTGATCACGCTCTACACCATAAATCCCGCGACGCTGACCCGGTTGCCGAAAGGCACGCTGCGGCCGGGGGCCGATGCAGACATCACCTTGATCGATCCGGAGCTGGAGTGGGTCTTCCGCAAAGAGGACTCGTGTTCCCGGTCTCGAAATACTCCCTTTGATGGTTGGAAACTTAAGGGGCGCGCTATCCGGACGATTGTCGGCGGAAAGACCATCTGGCCAAGCGACATTGCGCTGTGATGGGCCAGCGCTAGGGTCCGATCTCCGAGCGGACCGTCGAAAAGGAACATTTTCGCTGATATTCATCTATAACCGGGAGGGATGACCTTCGTGCCGTCTGACTAACTAATTTTTCTAATTCGGGTAGCAAGAAGAAAAATGGTACGGCACGGAGGCCATCCCTCGCTGGAAATGAACAAAATTCGTCGTCACGCGCGTATCTCTCTCCTCTTTAAACTCAGCCGCCCAGGCACGAATCACGAGATTCGCACGGG
>Ga0182034_10001804_pt1 | contig 10657 bp, 13 predicted proteins | sample flu12Cox44000172_FD_125972 | JGI IMG/M metagenome (GOLD analysis project Ga0182034, IMG submission 125972) | Lab enrichment of tropical soil microbial communities from Luquillo Experimental Forest, Puerto Rico - flux4day.12C.oxic.44.000.172 | ecosystem: Environmental > Terrestrial > Soil >... | reverse complement strand
GTCGGTCACCAGCGAGAAATCGCGATCCGCTTTTCGATGCGGCCGGGACCGCCGCCCGTCGCAATCTACGATTCCGCTGCTGCGGCGCTTGCCGTCGAGCTCGATCGCGGCAGTGACGTTGCGCTCCTCTGTCAGGGCGACCCGTTATTCTATGGTAGCTTCATCCATGTGTTCGTGCGCTTGGCGGGCAGATATCGGATCGAAATCGTCCCGGGCGTCTCGTCGCTGACCGCCTGCGCCGCTGCCGCTGGGGTCCCGCTCGTAGCGCATAACGAAAACCTCGCGGTGATCCCAGCCACCCTCGACGAGGCTGAAATCACCCGGCGGCTCGGCGAAGCCGACGTCGCCGCAATCGTCAAGCTGGGGCGCCATCTCGCGAAGGTGCGCCGGGTGCTGCATCAGCTGGGTCTGCTCGACCGCGCCTTTTATGTCGAGCACGCCACATTGCCGAACCAGCGCGTCGCGCCGCTCGGTTGTGTCGATCCCCGCGATGCGCCCTATTTCTCGATGGCGCTCGTCGGATCTGCCGGGATTACCGATGCGATCTGAGCTTCGTCCTGAAATCATGCAGACGCGATATAACCTGATGGCTTTAGTTGGGGAAACCAACCGTCCACAATGATCGCACGCGAGCGGCGGTTTTTGCCCGGCGCAACTGATCGCGCGCGACCGCATAATTTTCCAACGCGGCTCGGTCAGCTGCGCCGACCGAGCCTTGGGTCGGCAAAACGCATGCGGTAGGGCAGCGGGTAATTCCTTTAATACGGATGAATTCGGCAACCACCGCTTCGCGATCGGTCTCACGCATATTCCTGCCTCGCTCTTGGCCTTAACCATCGGGCATGCCGCTAGCGCGCGTGCCTTCTGGTCCCATTCGTCAAGGTTCTTGCGCTCTATGTAAATGAAGGTATCAGAATGTATCTGGCTTGCAACAACGATTTTCGCATCAATCGTCAAGCGACGCGGATCCGTCCGGCAACCGCCTGAGCGTGCGGCTGCTGATGTGACGGCGGAGGAAATCGGCAAGGTGACGGCCTATATTCGGCCGGAGCTCGACGCCGCGGAGATGGGATGGACGAGATTGAATGTGTGGTTGTCGGGGCCGGCGTCATAGGGCTTGCGGTAGCACGGGCGCTCGCTCTTGCCGGCTATGGCGTGCTCGTCCTCGAACGCGCCTACACAACCGGGTTCGAAACCTCGTCGCGCAATAGTGAGGTTATCCATGGCGGGCTCTACTACCCGGCAGGCAGCCTGAAGGCGCACAGTTGCGTTGCCGGACGCCAGCGGCTCTACGCTTATTGCCGCGAGCATGGTGTCCCACACGCTCAGCTCGGTAAGCTGATCGTCGCCACCAGCGAAATTGAGATCCCGGGCCTCGAGCGAATTGCCGCCGCAGCCCGACGATTTGGCATGGCTCAATCAGGCGCAGGCGCAACGGCTCGAGCCTGCGCTGCGCTGCGTTGCGGCGTTGCTCTCGCCCTCGACCGGCATCGTCGACAGCCATGCGCTGATGCTCGCGTATCAGGGCGAAGCCGAGGCCGCCGGAGCGATGGTCGTCCTCCGCACTCCAGTCCTGTCCGGAAAGGTGCGTGACGACGGTTTTGATCTTGCCATCGGCGGCGACGAGCCGACCGCGATCCACTGCCGGTTTCTCGTCAACGCGGCTGGGCTCTATGCGCCAGCTCTCGCGCGGGCGATTGAGGGGGTGCCGCCGGAGACGATCCCGCCGGCCTATTTCTGCCGGGGCGTCTATTTCACCCTCACTGGGCGTGCGCCATTTCGGCGGCTTATCTATCCCGTCCCTGTTGCGGGTGGGCTTGGTGTCCACATCACCCTGGATCTGGCGGGTCAGGTGCGCTTCGGGCCGGATGTGGAATGGATCTCCTCGGTCGACTATACAGTCGACCCGGCGCGCGGCGAGAAGTTCTATGACGCCGTCCGAACTTACTGGCCCGATTTGCGAAGCGGCTCGTTGCAGCCGGGTTATGCCGGGATCCGGCCGAAGATCAGCGGACCGGCAGACCCGGCCGCTGATTTTGTCGTCCAGGGCCCCGAAATCCACGGTGTGCCGGGGCTCGTGAACCTGTACGGCATCGAGTCGCCGGGGCTGACGTCCTCCCTGCCGCTGGCGGACGAGGTGGCGCGAAAACTGGCCCGTGTTGCGCCTGGCGAGGGAGATGGCGAGAGCTAATCCACGAAATTCAGGGTCTGGCAAATACGCCAAAGGCGACCTGCGGACGCCGTATACGGTAAATCAGTCTTTCGCGATGCAGTGTTGCGGCTGAAACCAAGATCGAGAATCGGTGCTTGCCGGCCTCTCCGGCGCTGACCAAAACGCGGTTCGAGCGGAGTTCTCCTATGCTGATCGGTGTTCCGAAGGAAGTGAAGTCGCACGAATACCGCGTCGGCCTCGTCCCCGGGAATGTGCGGGAGCTGGTGCATCACGGCCACGAGGTGCTTGTCGAGGCCGGAGCGGGCGCCGGGATCGGGTTCGACGACGCATCTTACGAGGCGGCGGGCGCGGCCGTCGTCGCGAGCGCCGCGGAGGTCTGCGCCGTCGCCGAACTGATCGTCAAAGTCAAGGAGCCCCAGTCCCCGGAGGTGGCGGCGCTGCGCGACGGACAAATCCTGTTCACCTATCTGCACCTCGCTGCGGACAAGCCATTGGCCGAGGGGTTGATCCGATCGGGCGTCATCGCGATTGCCTATGAAACGGTTACCGACGCTCGCGGCGGCTTACCGCTTCTCGCTCCAATGAGCGAGGTCGCGGGGCGGATGGCTGTTCAAGTCGGAGCCCATTGTCTCGAAAAGGAGCAGGGCGGCATCGGAGTGCTGCTCGGGGGCGTTCCGGGTGTCCCTGCGGCCAAGGTGGTAATTCTTGGGGGCGGCGTGTCGGGCACAAATGCAGCGCGTATGGCGATGGGCATGGAGGCGTACGTCACTGTGATCGACCGCTCCCTGCCGCGCTTGTACGAGCTCGACCTCCAGTTCGGCGCGCAGCTGCACACCCTGTTCTCGACGATGGAGAATATCGAGTACGAAGTGATCGCCGCTGATCTGGTAATCGGAGCCGTTCTGATCCCTGGCGCAGCGGCGCCAAAGCTCGTCGGCCGCGAGCTCGTCCGCGCGATGAAGCCCGGAGCGGTCGTGGTCGATATCTCGATCGATCAGGGCGGCTGCTTCGAGACGAGCAGGCCGACTACTCATGCGGCGCCGACCTTTATCGAGGACGGAGTCGTCCACTATTGCGTCACCAACATGCCAGGAGCGGTCGCACGCACCTCGACGGTCGCGCTCAACAACGCAACTCTGCCCTTTGTGCTGGCGATTGCCGACCGCGGCTGGCGTCGAGCGCTCTCGGAAGACCCGCACCTAAGAGCGGGGTTGAATGTCTGCTGCGGCCGGGTGACCCATCCGGCGGTCGCTCGTGATCTCGATCTGCCGGTGACGACACCGGAGCGAGTGCTGTCTGACTGAACGGGGTCGTGCGAATACGCGGGGCTTTCGGACAGCGGCAAAAGAGCGACAGTTCCGGCAAAGATGAGGTTTCGGCGGCTTCGGCTATGGATCGCCGGGGAGGCACTCCCTATCTCAGATCAAACAGGCCGGAGAGGGGGATATGGCGCTCCTTCCGATGACCGCACCAGCGCGTTTCGATGAGCGATTCGACGTATTCGCCGGCGCTGAGATGAAGCGCGCCAAGCGGATCGACGCCGCCGCGATCGCGGCAATCACCGACCTCTACCGCGAGATCCTGCCGCCCGGCGGCGCCATCCTCGATTTAATGTCGGGCTGGGTCAGCCACCTGCCGCCCGAAATCCCCTATTCGCGAATCGTGGGGGTCGGCGTCAACGCTCGCGAGCTGGCGGAGAACCCGTTTCTCGACGAATGGTGCGTACAGGATTTGAACCGCAATCCGTGCCTTCCATGCGCCACTGCCGAGTTTGACGGCGCGGCGATCTGCGTCTCGGTCCAACATTTGACGCGGCCATGCGAGGTCTTCCGAGAAGTCGGGCGGGTGCTGAAACCGGGGGCGCCGCTAATCGTGACCTTCTCGAATCGCTGCCTGCCGACACGCGCCATCGCCTGCTGGTGCCTGCTCGACGATGCTGGGCATCTCTGCCTGATAGCCCATCATTTTGCCGAGGCGGGCAATTGGAGTGACATCCGGTGCCTCAATCGCACACCGCCCGGCGGTGAAGATCCGCTCTATGCGGTAATCGGCCGCAGCCTCGGTCTCGCGCCGAGGGTCGGCCGCGATCAGGAGTCGTAAGCAACCATCGATGTGAATGGCACATCGATGCGGCTGCGGCCGCCCAAGAAGCTGAGCTCGATGATACAGCCCGCAGCGGTAACGACCCCGCCGCGCTGACGGACAAGGTTGACGGCCGCCTGCATCGTTCCCCCGGTCGCTACCAGGTCGTCGAGCACGACCACCTTCTGGCCCGGGGTGACCGCATCCTTCTGGATCTCGATGGTGTCGCTCCCGTATTCGAGGTCGTAAGTAAAACGCACGGTCCCGCCGGGCAGCTTCCCTTTCTTGCGAATCATCGCAAAACCGCGACCGAGCTCGTAGGCGAGTGGTGCGGCAACGAGAAACCCGCGGGATTCTATACCGACCAGCAGATCGGGCTGGTATGGCCGTAGCGCCTCCGCCAAGCGCTGCACGGTTGCCTGCCAAGCGTGCGGATGGGCGAGCAAGGTGGATATGTCATAGAACAGGATGCCGGGCCTGGGGAAATCGGGTATCGATCGGATATGCTGCTTAAGGTCCATTGTCATTGTCTCCGATGATCCGTCCGTGGCGATCAAAGCGGTCGTCATTGCGGCATAAACGCTCTTCTTGTATTTGAAAAGGCTTCGTTCGGCGGCGGATAAGCGCACTCTGAACCCTGAATGTCATGGCGCCCGTCGCCGCAACACTCGTCGAAAGTGAAGAGCCCGGAGCATTCGTCTTTGTGGCGGCTGGAGAATGGCTTGTGCGGTCGGCGGCCGAACTCGACCGCAGGTTGCGGTCACTCCAGATACCCAACGGCAAGCGAGTAACACTTGATTTGGCGGGGATCGACCGGCTCGATACCGCCGGCGCCTGGCTGTTACTGCGGACCGAACACGATCTGGCGGTGCGCGGCAATGCCACCGAGATCCGCAATTTGCGTGCGAATTTCGTGCCGCTTCTCGATCAAGTTCGCGCGGGCGGAATGGTGGCTCCCGCACCCCATCCGCGACCGGCGCACCATACGATTGCGGGCTTCCTTGCCAGGATTGGCGAATTTTCGCTCGGGCTGGTGTCCCGCACCCACAGCATCCTCGGCTTTTTTGGCGCCGTCAGCATAACCGTGGGTACGTTGGTGCGCCGTCCGCACCGGTTGAAGATAACCGCCACGGCCGCCCAGATGGAGCAGACCGGGGTCAATGCGCTGCCCATCGTAGGCCTGCTCTCATTCTTGATCGGAGTCGTCCTCGCCTATCAAGGTGCGGATCAGCTGCGCCGCTTCGGCGCCGAGATCTATACCGTCAACCTGTTGGGAGCGGGGATCCTGCGCGAGCTCGGGGTGCTGATGGCGGCGATCATCATCGCCGGCCGCTCGGGCAGTGCCTTTACTGCCCAGATCGGAACGATGCGGGTCAACGAAGAAATCGACGCACTGCGAACCATTGGCCTCGACCCAATCGAGGTGCTGGTTATCCCGCGCCTCCTCGGGTTGTTGCTGACCTTGCCTATGCTCACCCTCTACGCCAACCTCATGGCGCTGTTCGGCGGCTGCCTGATGGCATGGGGCGCACTCGGCATCCCCATCCCGCAATTCGTTCGCCAGCTGCAATCTTCACTCTACCCTTGGACCTTCTGGATCGGTTTGATCAAGGCGCCGTTCTTTGCCGCCATCATCGCCGTGATCGGTTGCTATGAAGGCTTTCAAGTGGCGCGTAGCGCCGAGAGCGTCGGCCGCCTCACCACATTGTCCGTGGTGGAGGCGATCTTTCTCGTGATTGTGACCGACGCGGCGTTTTCGATCTTCTTCTCCATAGTCCAGATTTGACCATGTCGACTCATCCGGCCGACCGCATTATCCGCGTCCATGGGCTCGTCAACCGGTTCGGCGCCGAAACCGTCCATGACGGTCTCGACCTCGACGTCTTTCGCGGCGAAGTTCTCGGCGTCGTCGGCGGTTCCGGCTCCGGGAAATCGGTCCTGCTGCGCACGATTGTCGGCCTCAACCGCCCGGCTAGGGGTCAGGTCGAGGTCTTCGGGCGCGATGTCCTGGGGATGAGTGACCGCCAGCGGCGGGAGCTCGAAAACCATTGGGGGGTGCTGTTTCAAGATGGTGCGCTATTCAGTTCGCTGACCGTCGCACAGAACATCGAAGTTCCGCTGAAAGAGTATTACGACCTGCCGCTGCGCCTGATGGATGAGATCTCGGCCGTCAAGATCGCCATGGTGGGGCTGCCCGAGGGGACCGGAGAGAAGTATCCCTTTCAGCTTTCAGGGGGCATGCGCAAGCGCGCCGGTCTTGCGCGCGCCCTCGCGCTTGATCCGGAAATCATGTTCCTCGACGAGCCTACTGCGGGGCTCGATCCGATCGCCGCCGGCGCCTTTGACGAATTGATCCGGGATTTAAGGGGCAGCCTCGGTCTTACCGTTTTTATGGTGACCCATGACCTGGACAGCCTGTTTGCGATCTGCGATCGGGTTGCGGTGCTGGTCGATAAGAAGCTCCGGGTCGGAACTCTGGAACAGCTCCTTAATGATGATCATCCTTGGATTCGTTCGTATTTCCATGGTCCCCGTGGGCGGGCGGCACAGCACTCGGAAGCCGGTGATTTGGCGAAGGGAGCACGGACAAGGGCCTCGGCATGACCCGCCTCCGCAACAGGAGAGAGTAGATGGAGACGAGAGCCCACTATGTCGCGGTCGGCGCGTTTGTCCTTGCCGTCATTATTCTTGGCTTTCTGGCCGTGCTGGCGCTCGGACGTGGCGAATTCGCGCAAGATACCAAGCGATACTATGTCTTCTTTAAGGGATCAGTGACGGGGCTCAGCAGGGGCGCGCAGGTCCAATACAATGGGATCACGGTGGGCCGTGTCATTGATATTCGCGTCGACCCGGATGATCTCGAAAAGATCCAGGTCACGGTCGAGATCGACACCAACCTCGTCAGGATCAAGACCGACGCGCGGGCCTTTATCGAGAGCAACCTCTTGAGCGGTATTTCCACGGTTCAAATCCGCGGCGGGACTCGTGAGGCGAAAGACCTCGAGCCAGAAATTGGCCATCGCTATCCTGTCATCGCGGCGGGAAGTTCGGTATTTCAGCGTGTGTCCGAGAGCGGACCGCAACTGATAGACCGGCTGATGCTCGTTGTGAATGACCTCAATAGCGCACTCAACGAGCAAAACCGGAGGGCCATTTCCGATAGTCTCCAGAACGTTCGGACGATAACTGCGGCCTTGGTGGAGCCCAGCAATGAGGTGAGCGAGCTCGTTGCCAACGCGAATGCAACCGTCCTCGAGATGAGATCCCTGCTCAGGGACATTGATCAGAGCTATGCCAGTAATGGCGGGTTGAAAGACCAGGTATCTCAAATGCTCGGTGATTATGACCGGCTAGCAAAGAACCTGATCGACACCAACCGACAATTACAGCTGGTGGTTCAAGAGAATCGGGCGGGTCTCCGGGACTTCAGTCAACGTACCTTGAACCAGTTCAGCGAACTAGTCGGCGATACCCAGCAGCTCATAAAGGGCTTGGGGCGATTTGTTTCCGCGATCGAGCGGGATCCGACGCGATTGCTGTTCGGAGAACGGCGGGAGGGGTACCGGCCGCAATGACGGGGCCGGTGCCTCGCGTCTCGCGCCGATTGGTCCCGAGCGCCGTGGTATTCGCTCTCGCGGGTTGCGCGAGCCTGCTGAGGGCCGACGAGCCGAAGCATCTATATCGGCTAACCCCGAAGAGCAGCTACCCAGCGGACTTGCCGCATGTGCCCGCACAGCTTCTCGTTGATCTACCGCTAGCACCCGCAGGTCTCGATATCACACGGATCGCGTTCAGTCGGTCGCCGATCTCGCTCGACTATTTCGCCGATTCGGAATGGACCGACAGCGTACCGATGCTGGTACAAACCGCGCTGATCACATCGTTCGAGAACAGCAGGTCGATCACGGCGATTGATCGCGAATCAATTGGGCTGCGAGCGGATTTCATCCTAAAGACCGAGATCCGGCATTTCGAGGCGGTATATGACGCGGTCAGCGGCCCGCCCAAGGTATGGGTGGCGGCGAACGTCAAACTCGTCAAAATGCCCGACCGTGACATCATCGCGCAGAGCTCGTTCGAGGGCCACGAGCCCGCCGCGGCGAACGATGTGCCGAGCATAATTCTGGCCTTCGACGAGGCGCTCGGAAGGGTGATGAAGCAAATTGTCGTTTGGACCGTCACCAATCCCGCTTTGTCTATAGCGCGTCGTTAGCTATCCTGGACGCGTTTTGTTCGCGTGAGGTGGTCGGTTGGCGGGTTCGGACGGGCAGGGGGGCTTGTGTGTGAGCCGGGCCGAAATCGAGCAGATGATATCGGCGGCAGCGGTCATACGCGATTGCCGGCGTGAACTCGCCTCGCGCGGTGGCAACCTCGTCAGCGAGGTCACGGCAGGCGTCGCGGCGGTCTCCGAATGGCGGCATTACCCAGACGGAGAGGTCTACGACCCAACGAGCCATGCGCAGTACTTCTATCACACGCATGCGGCGAAGGACCGGCCAGCCCAGGAGCATGGCCATTTCCACACCTTTCTCGGTGCCGAGGGCATGCCGGCCGGCGTAGCGCCGCTCCTCCTTCCCGAAATCGCGGTGGCCGCTGTTCCGGCGCTGCCCCCGCAATCCCCACCGCTCAAGCGCGGTACGCGGGATGAGGTCAGCCACCTCATCGCGATTGCCGTTGATGTTCGCGGGGAGCCGATGCGATTGTTTACGACCAACCGCTGGGTCACCGGCGAAACCTGGTATCGCGCTGATGATGTCGTCCGGATGCTCGACCGGTTTGTGATCACGGAGGTCGAGCCGTTCGAGGTGCTCAATCGCTGGGTCGGCGCGATGATTCGCCTCTTTCGTCCGCAGATTGCGGCGTTGCTACGGGCGCGTGATGAGACCGTGATGGCATGGCGCCGTCGCCGCCGCACGCATGTGTTCGAGGATCCTCGGCTCGAAGTCACCTCCAGCCTCGACATAGAGCTCGATGCCCAGCTCGCTTCTGTCGACGGCGCTCGATCCGAGCCCGCCGAGAGAACTCTCCGCCGCGTCCCGGGCCTCCCACCGATGGCGGACGGTTGGGAAGGGGGTCACTCAGGCTGAGCGCGGCGGCCGCGGCAAGGGGATTACCGGGGTTCGGGCTGTGATAATGGCTGGCGCGAGGGGAGGCCGTTGGCGCTCAAGCATGCCTTCAGCACAGTATCCCGGTTGGCGTTCGACGCGGCATTGTTCTCGGGGTAGGCTGCCTGAGCCTGCTTGGCGCAGTTATCCATCAGCTTCCACTTCAGCATCGCCGTGTAGCCCTGCTGGATTCCCTGAGCGCTGACGGTCGAGGGAATGAGCACAACGGCCAACGCAAGAGCGAGCCGGTTCATCGACGTCTCCTCGCGGGTAATCGGCAAGCAAGCAACACCGATCCCGATGCGGCGATCATACACCCCTCCGCTCTGGGGTGCTGTTGCGTCGGATAAAAATCTGAGGCTCCATAGGCGCAAATTCGATCGGAGGAGTTGCAATGCTGAAGATCTGGGGGCGGACGACCTCATCCAACGTGCAGAAAGTGCTGTGGTGCTGCGCCGAGCTCGGGATCGAGCACGAGCGGGTTGATCTCGGCGGACCGTTCGGGGGCAATCAAGACCCCGAATATCTCGCACTGAACCCCAACGGCCTGGTGCCGACGATCAAGGATGGCGATCTGATCCTCTGGGAATCGAACACCATCTGCCGGTATCTCGCCACGACGCGTCGCGGCGAGCGGCTCTACCCGACAGCGCCGGCCGCCCGCGCGCTTGTCGAACGCTGGATGGACTGGCAGCTCTCTACAATCGCACCGCCGATGGGAACGCTGCTGTTCGGGCTGATCCGCACCAAGCCCGAGCAGCGCGATCATGCTGTGATCGAAGCGGCGCGACGCAAGGCGCTCGCCGCCTGGACGATCGTCGAAGACGCGCTCGAAAGCCGCCCTTATTTGGCGGGCCCTGAGCTGAGCTTGGCCGAGATCACGCTGGGGACCCTAGTCTATCGCTGGCACGCCTTCCCGATCGAGCGGCCGCTATTGAAGAACGTCAAGGCCTGGTACCAGCGCATGCGCGAGCGCCCCGGTTTCAAGACTCATATTGAAATCCCGATCACGTAACGGTGAGCAGGCTGCGGGGATGTTGCTTTGTCACGGCGGGAGATTAGTCTGCGGCGATCCGCGCTGACATGAACCAGCCGGAAAAAGACAGGGGGGTCAGGGATGATATTATTAACGAAATACCGGGTGCTCGGTGCGGCTCTGACCATTGCTCTGGCTGGAGCCGCCGGGCTCGCGTTTGCGCAGGACAAGGAAACGGTCCTCAAGAACCGTCAGGCAACAATGAAGGAGCAAGGCAAGGACCTTGGAAGCATCAAAGACTATCTCGACGGTAAGGCGGAT
>Ga0182034_10001797_pt1 | contig 10674 bp, 14 predicted proteins | sample flu12Cox44000172_FD_125972 | JGI IMG/M metagenome (GOLD analysis project Ga0182034, IMG submission 125972) | Lab enrichment of tropical soil microbial communities from Luquillo Experimental Forest, Puerto Rico - flux4day.12C.oxic.44.000.172 | ecosystem: Environmental > Terrestrial > Soil >... | reverse complement strand
GACGAGTCGGACATAGTTACTCCTCTTAGATACTCGGCTTTTGGCATGTCAATGGAGGCCGGGCAGGCTCTAGATCGCGGTCGCTTCGACGATGCTGAAGGGTGACGCCGTTTCGACCACCCGGTTCATCCGAAAACCGGCACGGTTCAGCAGTTGGCCATACTCGGTGGCGCTGCGCTCACGCGCAGCGGCGCCGATCAGCATCTCTAGGTCCAACCACTTGCCGAGGAAGTCGCGGTCGTGCTTGGGAATGACGCATTCCACAAGCAAGACCCGCTTACCTGCGTCGGCCGCGGCACGTACGTTGCTCAGGATGTGCACCGCGTCATCGTCGGGCCAGTCGTGAATGATGTGCTTGAGCACATACGCGTCGCCGCCTTCGGGTATGCGTTCGAAGAACGACCCTTCGACGATGCGCACTCGGTCATGGGCATGGTGTTCACGCAGTACAGTTGGGGCGCCCGCCACTACCTGGGGTAGATCGAATAGGACGCCGCGCGCAGCTGGTGTTGCGCCCAAGATGGCAGCAAGCAGCCGACCGTGGCCGCCCCCCACATCGACGATCGTCGCGAAGGGGCTGAAGTCGTAGGCAGCAGTCACCGGCGCGATCGACAGCACGGATGCGCTTGTCATGGCGTGATTGAAGATCTCGGCGAGTGCCGGCTCGTCGGCCAGATATTCGAACGCGGGCTTACCGCGCAATTCGGGGATTACAGCCCGGCCCGTCCGCACGGCGTCCGCGAAGTGGCTCCAGTGCTCTCGATGCTCGGGAGCACCCACCCACCGGGCCATGGCCGCCATTGACACCTCAGCGTCGGAACGCAATGTGTCCGCGAGTGGGGTGAGCTCATAGCGGCCGTCACGCCGGTGACGAAAGATTCCTCGAGTGATCAATGCTCTGAGCAGTCGACCAAGGGCATCGGGGTCGGCGTCAACGGCCGCCGCGAGTTCATCGATCGACAGCGGAGCCTGCGCGAGCGCGTCGGCGACGCCGAGTTCCGCCGCCGTAGTGATCGCCTGAGCTGTCCAGGCCCCCGTGATCAGGTCCATCATCGCGGCATGAGGAGGAACCATTCGCTGATGCAAGCGATTGAGGTGATGGCGAGCACGCTCCACTACCCGCACCACTTTGGCCGGAGGTACCTTCGTCGAAGCCATGTTTAGATCCTTTGTCTCGCGGTCATTTGGCTGGTGGCGATGTCCACTCTGGATGCTCAAGGCCGCAGGCCGGTAGCGTCATTCGACCGAGCTCGCAGGTAGGTGCGTTATTCAGGGCGCCGGGTGTTGTCGTCATTTGACTTACCTGCCGACTAGGAAACCGAGGCCGTTGTCGCCGGTCAGGGCTCGATGACCACCTTGATGGTGCCGGCTTTGCGCTCGGCCGCAACCCGCACGCTTCGGGGGCATCCTCGATCGGGTACCGGTGGCAGCACACCGCGCATCACGCAGAAGTCGGCGCCGGGATCGTCTGGGCCGCTGATGAATTCGACGGTTGGCCTGAATACGTCCATCGGCGTCTACGGGTTCCAGCTACCACACCGCGAAGTGCCCTGGCCCGGTTCTGGTCAGATTGCATTTTTGTGTCCCGTCTGTTGGGGAAGCGGGATGGCCGTGAACACGCCATCAGGGTCGTAGTGTCTCTTCGCCGCAAGCAGCCGTATAGCGTTGTCGCCGTATGCATTTGCGATCTGTTCGTGATCGTCGGGCCCGAGCAGGTTCTGGTAGCCGCCGGGAAGCGCGTAGGGCGCAAGCGCCGCAGACACCGCGTCGGCCCAAGCGCGATGCGCGGTGCCGTCTCCGGGCGGCCAGCCCGCGACGATCTCGACCATGAAATGTTCACGCCGAGTGGCGAACGCAGTCTCATCGCTACGGATGCGGGTCGATGCACCGTGACAGTGGTGGATGGGCATAAGGGTTCGCGGCGACGTCCGCGTCCGCCCGGCCTCGACGAGCGCATCGATGATCTCGGGCGTGAACTCGGGCAACGTCCGTGTACGAACCGCCCAGTGCATTCCGTCGACGACGTGCGCATCGAACAACCCGAGCATCTCGACATAGGTCATCCGGGCCACCTGCGTCGCGAGCGGCTTCCCCAGTTTCGCCAGGACATCGACGGCACGTTCGCCGACGGCCAGCTCACCGCTCCACGCCGGCGCCAGGAAGAAGTTCGGTTGGCCGTCGGCCCCGGGCAACAGGCCGCTTTGTACCGTCAGCTCATCAGGCGCCGTCGCCAACACCGCACGCAGGCCGCGCCATACCGCCGCGGCCTGCGACCACGGGAACACGATGAGCCCGCCGATCAAGGTGTGTACCGGATGCAGCCGCACACGCATCGACGTGACCACGCCGAAGTTGCCTCCGCCGCCACGCAGCGCCCAGAAGAGCTCCGGCTCGCGGGTCGCATCGGCGATGACGATCCGCCCGTCGGCCAAGACCACCTCGGCACTCAGCAGGTTGTCTAATGCCAGTCCGAACCGACCATTGAGCGGGCCGTAGCCACCACCGAGTGTCAGACCGGCCATCCCAACCACGCCCATGTTGCCGGCCGCGGCAACCAGCCCGTGCCGCGCGGCCGCCGCCACCACGTCAGCGGCGGTGGCGCCGCCACCCACCGTCGCGACTCGTGCCGAGGCGTCCACCGTGACGCCGCGCATCCGGGACATGTCGATAAGCAGGCCGCCGTCACAGAGCGCGCGGCCCGCCCAGTCGTGACCGCCGCCGAGCACCGATAGCGGCAAAGCGCGGTCACGCGCGACGCGGATCGCCTCTTGCACACCGCGCGCTGCCCGGGCCCGCACGCTCAGCGCCGGACGACGCTGCACGGCGGCATTCCAGATCGGGGGCACGCCGTTTGAAATGTGCGCCAAGCCGGGATCGAGCCGCTGCGCCAAATCGCTTGCCGCCGCGGTCACCAAATCGATTGCAGTCATGCACCAAATGTGCGTCCGCCACACGGTGCGCCGGTAGCGTCATTCGACCGAACTTGCAGCTAGTGGCGTTATTCCCGGCGCATGGCGGTTGTCGTCGTTTGACTTACTTCGGTTCGCGTGAACTTTCGGGGCCCCGGACGCGTTGTAGCCGCTGAAGTTCACTCTGGGACGTTAGCGGCTTTAGACTCGGTTACGGGGCCGGTCATCAGTCGATGGGGGCTGGTTTGGATCTCATCGGACGTGATCATGAACTGGCGGTGATCGCCGCCGCGCTATCGGCGATCCCAAACTCGGGCGCCGCGACGCTGTTCGTCGGCGAACCTGGCGTCGGAAAGACCGCATTGCTCGACGTCGCGGCTAGCGAGGCCACCGACGCCGGCCACCTCGTCGTGCGGGTCACCGGCGCCGAATTCGAGGCCGAAATCGGATACTCGGCGCTGATGCAAGCGCTGCTGTCGCTGGTGTCCTTCATCGACCGGCTTGCGCCGTTTCACCGGAGCGCGCTGGCCATCGCAACCGGGCAGGCGGAAGGCGACCCACCCGAGCGGCTTGTGGTGGCAGCGGCTGCCCTGCGGCTACTACAAGTCGCGAGCGAGGAACGCGCGGTGCTACTGATCGTTGACGACCTGCAATGGGTGGACAGCGCGAGTGCGGAGGTCTTCTTTTTCATCGCCCGCCGGGTCCACGGCTCCATGCTGGGCTTCCTCGCCGCGGCACGAACCGGCTCGAACGCCTTGCTGGGCCACGTCAACCTCGACGAGCGCGAACTTCCCCCACTCGATGACGAGGCCTCGAATGATCTCCTCCAGCAACGGTTTCCGATGCTGTCCGCCAGCGTTCGGCAGCGGCTTGTGACCGAGGCACAGGGCAATCCGCTGGCACTGCTGGAGCTGCCACCCGCACTGGGCGGACGGGCCCCGACCGCGGACGAGGCCATGCCCGCGGCGCTGCCGCTCAGTGCCCGCGTGCAGTCGGTCTTTGCGACCCGGATCGAGGCGCTGCCCGAACCGACGCGCGATGAGCTCCTGCTGGCGAGCCTGGATGCGACCGGCGACTTCGACGTCCTGGGCCGCGCCGCCGGTGACCCGACACTGCATCACCTGCATGCGGCCGAGGACGCCGGTCTCGTCGCGCTGACCGACCACCTGGCGTTCCGGCATCCGCTGACGCGATCGGCGGTCGTCGGCCTGGCCACCGGGACTCAAGTCCGTGACGCCCACCGGAGGCTGGGCGAAGCCTTGGTGTCCAATCCGGATCGTCAGGCATGGCATCTCGGAGAGGCGACGATCGCGCCGGACGAACGCATCGCCGAACTCGTCGAAAGCGCGGCCCGCCGGGCCGTCGCACGTGGTGACCGCAACGCGGCCGCGCGACTGCTGAAGGCGGCCGACCTCACTCCTGACCCGCGAGAGCGCGGTCGTCGTGTTGCCCACGCCGCCTACTTGGGTGCCTTCCAATCGGCGACGGCCGACGCGGCGTTGCGGCTCCTGGAGCCTGGACAGCAATTGCCGCCCAGCTCCGACGAAGCGCTCTACTCCGTGGCGGGCGCCGCCTACGTCACGCTGGTGGGCGAAGGTGACGTCGCGGCCGCGTTCCGTATGCTGCACAACGCCATCGCGGCGGTGGACCCCTGCCAAGTTGTCGGCTCGCCGGCACTGGTTGTCGCGCTCGACATTGCCGGCTATATCTGCCAGCTGCTCGGACGCGCGGATTGCTCCGACGAGTATCGCGGCTTGCTCGACCACCTCGGACCCGCGGCGCCGGAGAGGGTCAGGCTGTTCGTCGCGGCGGTACTGGACCCGGCGCGCACCGCGCTGGGCGCGCTCGACCGCATTGACGCGGCGCTTGCCACGATCGCTGACCTGGCAGACGCCGACGTGGTCGCCTTGGCCGCGACCGCAATCTACACGGATCGTCTCGCCCACATTCGCAAGGCGGTCCAGCGAATCATGGCCTACGCCGGCGACGTGGAGGTGCCGCATGGCGCACCGGCGGGGATCATGTCATGGCTGGCCGACTTTGCCGCCGGGAACTGGGACAGCGCCGAGGCGACGGCGCGGGCCATCCCGCGATTGGGTGATCAAGGCAACCTGTTGTCTGTCGCGTACGTGGAATACCTAAATGGGTTGATGGCGGCTGCGCGGGGCGATGACGCTGCCGTCAAGCAGTCCGTGGACGTCCTCCTGGAAACCGCCGACGCCCGCGACGCTCGATTATGGCGGCTGTATGCGCGTCACGTCCTTACGCTTTCGGCCGCCGGACAAGCGGATTTCGATGCGGTATACCGGCATGCCAGCGCGATCAGCGCCCCGGGTGGGTTCGCGGAACAGACCCCCACTGCGCTGTGGGTGTTCTTCGACCTCGTCGAGGCCGCGGTCCGCACCGATCGCATCGCCGAGGCCCGCCGACACGTCGCCGCCGCGCACGCACTGCACATCGACCGTATCTCGCCGCGGTTGGCAATGCTGGTGACCGCGGCGCGGGCACTGACCGTGTCCGATCCGGCGGACGCGAATGACTTGTTTTTCCGTGCCTTGCGGCCCGAGGAGATCCATCAATGGCCGTTCGACGTTGCGCGGGTACGGCTTTCGTACAGCGAGCGGCTAGCGCACGCGCGGGCCGACGTCGAGGCGCGCAGCCAGCTCGACCTCGCCCGTGCCACATTTGAGCGGCTGCGCGCCCATCCGTGGGTGTCGCGGGTCGATGCCCAGACAGCAGAGCTGATCGACGCGCCCGCGGGCGGCGAAGAGACGGCGGGCCTCACGGCCAAAGAATACGAAGTCGCCCAACTGGCAGCCCGCGGCCTCACCAACAAACAGATCGGCGCCGAACTATTTCTCTCACCGCGCACCGTCGGCACGTACCTGTACCGCGCCTACCCGAAGCTGGGCATCAGCACCCGGGCCGCGCTGCGAGACGCGCTAAGCGGCCGTCAGCCGACTGGCAGCGCACCGTAGCGCGGCCCCAGGCGACGAAAACGGCGAGCGCCATCAGCACCACGTTGACCGCTTCATGGAGGATTTCGTTCTCGCCGAACCTGGATCAGCATCGGGGGAAATCCGTGCATGTGGCAGATATCGTTCCGGCGGAGAGCCGCTGACGTAGCCGCCGCCGTGAAAGTAGAGCACGGTGCGGTCGGGCGGAACGGAATCCATGTCTGGCCCATGGTCGTCTCCGCGGGGCTGCCCGAATCCGCTGCCGCCATCGAAGGACTCGCGACCTTCTTCAAAGCCCACAGTTAGGGCGCATCGTGTCGAAAACCATCGAAACGCTATTGCTGCGCAATCTGCAGGAAGTCTTTGATGAGGGCGATCCCGAACGCCGACGCTCCGCCATCGAGCAGCTGTACACCGAAGATTGCGTCGTCAACCTGCCGCTTGGCCGGTACCACGGGCACGACGCACTCGACAAATCTGCAGTGAGTTGCGCGCCAGCCACCCGAGTTACGTTTACACCCCACACAACGCGCCGACAGCGGTACAGGACGGCGGACGCGTTGACTGGGGTTCTGGACCCGCGGGCGAGCCGCCGCGATACACGGGTGTCGACATCATCGTTGCCCGTGACGCCAAGATTTCAGCCCTTTACGTGTTTCTCGACTCCCCGCCAGTCTGAAGCCGGCCGTCGATGACTTCGCGGTGAGCGTCGGCGACAATGACACCATGCCAGTTCAGTCCTTCGACGACACCAACGCGTTCTATCGGGTGATGCGCAGCTTCGCGTCCACGAAGGTGGGGGTGGCGATCTTCCGCCCGACCGGACACCATCTCGACCGGCTCGTCGCCAAGCTCACCGGCGGCAGAACCAGCTTCACCGGGATCGCGTCCGGCTGGCCGGCGGTCATCCTCACCACCACCGGCGCCAAATCCGGGGAACCCCGCACAGTCGCGGTGTTCGGAATCCCGCACCCCGACGGCCTGGGCCTCATCGCGTCCAACTTTGGCGGCGAAAAACACCCGGCCTGGTACTACAACCTCAAGGCCAATCCCCAAGCCACGGTCTCCGCCAGGCGCGACACCTGGCGTGCCACCGCCCGACTCGCTACGGACAGCGAGCGCGACGAGATCTGGGCGAAGGGCCTCGAGGTCTACCCCGGCTGGCGGAAGTATGAAACGCGGGCCGGCGACCGCCACATCGAGGCGTTCGTCCTCAGCCGGGATTGAATCCAAAGCGCGGCAACCGATTACGCGCCGGGCGGGGTCGCTCTTAGGTGCATCCGCTTACATGGATTCGCCGGCCCGCCCCAACGCAGACACTTACCGGTGGTGGTGGCGGAAAGTCCTGCGGCAGCGGCGCATAGGCGGCCGGCGGCGGCGCATACGTTCCCACCGTATCGGCAATATTGGTGCACCCGCTAACTGAAACACGCCTGCCGACGCTCGCGCAGACGTCGGCGTTGGCCACACCGGAGGGCTGCACGACGGCGCATATCTCGGGAATCGACGTCAGAGCCAACAGCGTTATCCCCGCGGCAGTCCAAGACCGCACCCACAGATTCATCGCGATCTCCTTCCCGTTTTCCACTGCATTCACGATCAGACTTTAGGGAGTGACGCCGTCCTGCCCAATTAATGGAGTCCACTGGCAACGCTGCCTGATGTCGGTCAATGGCTGACGGATGCTCTCAAGGTCGGCTTCCTCTTGCGGGTTGGCGTTGAAGTAGTTCTGCACGTCGTCGCGGAGCTGATCCTTGGGCCGATCCTGAAGGCCGGTGTAGAACCCGTTCACGTCTGGGTGAGTGAACAGGTAGGTCGAGAGCGCCGCCGCAACACCGGCTGCGACACCGGCTACGTCCGCGGCCGTGCAGTTGGGCGGCCGAGGCGGCGGATCAGCGGCAGCGGTCCCCGCGGTAGCACATAACAGCGCGCCGGTAACCGCGCCAGCACCGATCGCGCCGACGACCACCCGGCGCGGAATCATTTCTAGGAACATGCGGGGCTCCTTCAACCACAGTCGCATGTGGCGCACCGACACCCGGGGCAGGCCGCGACCCCTGCGCGCACATTGCTCACGTTTGATTCTCGCGGCCGCAGCGCGGCACTCCTGACAGCCACGCTGTTTTCCGATGGGGTGGCCGTGACCGCTGTCGGGCAGCTCGGTCATCGCGTCAGTGTCGCACGGCCAGCCGGTGCGGGCCAGCAGCGATAGCCGGCGCAGCAGCCGTCAAGCGAGGGTGGATTCGCGACCCGGCTCCGGACCGAACTTGAACCGCCGGCCGGTGATCTCCAACGCGATCACCCGTACGTAGTGAGGCTTCAACGTTGCAGGCCACGACATCAACGGCGCTTCCTCGGCGTCCAGGATCTCGGCGTTGGCCGTCACCAGATGCGCCCTGCCGTGGATGATCACGCTCCACCCCTCGTCGGCAGTGTGGTCATCGGCCTCGAAAGCCACCCGGTCGGTCATCACGGCGTTGTATAGCTTGGTGCCCTGGGCAGTTCGGAAGAGCACAGTCCGGCGTTGGGTGACGAAGTTGACGGGAAAGATTTCAGCGTGCCCACCCATGACCGTGACCAATCGGCCTAACGGCACGCTCGATAGCAAGCTCCAGCTCTCATCTTCGCTGAGCACGGTCACCGGATCGTCCGCGGACATGATTCACCCTAACGCGATGAGGATTCAGGCGCGGTCACATGTGGCAGGCCGACACCAGTCCCTACAAACTTAACCCGCGGTTCAACGGTGGTATCGGACCGAAATTACCGATTGACCAACCATCGACCTCGGCCAGGCGACCGCGCCAAAGTGATTGGGTAAACGGCTCCCGGCCGCTCAAGAAGGTCAGCCGGCGCCCAGAGTGTGAAGGCAACGCCCAGACCAAGACACCCAACCGCGACGGCGAGACCAGGCCCGGCCCACCGGCGTAGAGTCGCCGGGATGGTCAAGCTCGTGTACTGCGTCCGCCGCCGCGAGGACGTGCCCGAAGACGAGTTCCACCGCTACTGGCTCGACGAGCACGGGCCGCTCGTGCGGAGCGTCGCCGACGCGATCGGCGCGGTCCGCTACGTACAGAGCCACACCGTCTCGCCCGAGCTGAACGCGTTGCTGAGGCAGAGCCGCGGTAGCGCCGAGCCGTACGAAGGCATCACCGAGGTGTGGTGGGAGTCGCTCGAGGCGCTTCAGGCCGGACTGGGCGCGCCCGAGAGCCTCGAGGCCCAGCGACGCCTCATAGAGGACGAGTCGAAGTTCATCGACTTCGCGCGCTCGTGCGTCTTCATGACCGAAGAGCACGTGATCTTCGGCGGCTAACCGCGGGCCCGGGCAGGATTCGAGCCTGACGGGATGAGAAATCTTCGCCAGCCCTTGTCTGCGTGAAGCCGCCTCTAAGCAGTCATTTCTAGGTCTTGCGCTTGGGCTACAAGCCACCACGAGTCGGTGAGCTACAGCCGAAACCTAATGTGGGGCCGCAGTTTACGCGAGCGCGCGGCCAACGGAAAATTCAGCTAAAGCAGCTGGGCGGCGGCGTATGCGAAGTGCGAGCCGACCATGCGAGCGGGGCAGCGTTCGGTGCTGCCACACTTGCGCGCCCCCGCGCGGCATCCCCCGCATTGCCGAAATTTATCCCCGAAGCCTGCATCCGCGTTTAGGGTTTGGGTGCTGGGGCCGCATTTCCATACAAGCAATCATGAAGTTCCTGACTACCTGGGGCGAAGTCGAATCCGCAGTTGCACTCATGAACATCCCGGGGGTTGCCAAGCCCACTGCAATAGGGGGTATCGGCCGAGGCCGATGGTGCGGCCCAGATAACACCAGTGGCCAAGGCTGCCGCTGCAGTGCCGACCGTGGCCATCAATACTCTCGTCTTCACGTGGGATTCCTTTTCTCTGGATACATCCGGCCGCACTTTTTATTGGGATCGACGTCGTGCAGCGGCATGCAGGGACGGTACGTCCGTTCAGCAGGCTTCTGACGTGTTTCTATGAAAAGTCATAGACGCTTGTAACTTCATGCGGGTGCGCGCGGCTGGCGTATGCGAAATGGCGCCGCCATGCGGGAGTCAGCGCTCCGCCCGAGCGAAACGGCGGCGATGAACTTTCCCGGCGATGACGCCCGCTGGCCGATCGCGCGGCGTCAGCGCGTCAAACCAAGCCTTACATGCGTGTAACGCGGGGCACGCAGAATGGCCCTGTCCCTACAGCCGTCCAATGCAGCGCGCGCCTTCGAATGACGAGCCCAGGGAATCCGTTTATTGTAGACCGGTCGAGTTCGCCGCACGAAGGAGCCGCCGACGGTCAACAGAGGCAAGACCCCACCGACCGACCCGCTCACGCCCGGCGAACGCCGTGCCATGCTGATAGCGGTCGGCGTTGTCGTTGGTGTCATTGCTGCCGGCTCGACGGCATGGGTAATGACCGACCACTCGTCGACCTACGACCGATCGGGTGATGGCTGCGTGAATGTCACGTTCGCGAGTTCGATGGGCGGCGCACTCCAGCACGCATGTGGTACGGCCGCGCGTGACTGGTGTCGCGCCGTCTACGCGGAACACAACGCCCACGCTGAGGCGGTTCAGGCTCAATGTCGCGTCGCGGGGATTCTGCCGTAGGGCAGTGCCGGCTCGTGATCAAGCGAGCCCAAGACGACCCACAGCCGTCGCGAGGTGCCGCTGCACGCGACCACCGTCGCGATGTTGAGTAAGCACCGCATCGCCCAGATGGGGGAGAGGATGGCGGCCGCGAACGTCTGAATCGACGAGGGTCTGGTTTAGACTTCGGCCACACTAGCGTCCCTCTCTGCTGTCCTT
>Ga0182034_10001795_pt1 | contig 10680 bp, 8 predicted proteins | sample flu12Cox44000172_FD_125972 | JGI IMG/M metagenome (GOLD analysis project Ga0182034, IMG submission 125972) | Lab enrichment of tropical soil microbial communities from Luquillo Experimental Forest, Puerto Rico - flux4day.12C.oxic.44.000.172 | ecosystem: Environmental > Terrestrial > Soil >... | reverse complement strand
GCCGACCACTCGTCCAGAATCATCGTATCCGCTACGCGCGGTTGGACGGCGACATCCGGTTGCCACGCATGCGTCAGCGTTCAATTGCCGACATTAGCCCTGAGCCGCATCATCGTTGAGATGTACATTGCGCTCCCTTGGATGACCAAACCAGACCTTTTCCGAGGCGGAACTCGTCGATTAAGGCGTGATTCCTATTTATCTCATGTTGTGCAGCTCAGTGTACCAATGCGCTTCGCACAGAGTTCGCCATCCCCGCGCTCAAGTGCCCAAGCGCGGAAGCGGGACGTCCAACGCTTCCCAAAATAAGCGGATCCGCTTGCGCCACAAGCTCGACCGAGAGCGGCGGAATGCCGCCGGCGAAAGTTTGATTGAGGGTCTTGATGAATTCATTCGCCACGATTGCGTACCCGGTATTCGTGGGGTGGACTCCGTCGAGCGAGAAAATCCCGCCGAGAAAGTCAGTTGTCAGCCGCTGGCCATTCTCGACCGCTCCTCGCACGTGAATCAGATCCAGAAGTCCGTGGATGTCCACGAGTGCAGCGCCGTGGGACTGCGCCTCTCCGGCAATGATCGCATTGTAGGAGTTTACCGCGCCTTCAATCTGCGCGATTTGCGCCGCGCTGAGAACTACCGAACTCGGCAATGGGCCTGCCATCTGGCCCATCAGAATCTCTTCGATTAGAGGGAATGCACCCGGCGTAACAAAGTCTCCGGGACCGATTCCCAGAATCGGCCCAATGACGCTGAGCGGCAACCCGACTTCTTCGGCCACTTTCTCCGCCGAAGTCAGAAACGGAATGACAGTAACGTTCGGAATGTTGGCGACCACCAGCGTGGCTCCGGTTGCGGCCAACCGGTCGATCAGCGCGGCATAGTCCAACTGAAATTGTGAAACGGGAGTGAGCAACGCAGGATTCGCTGCCAGCACTGCTCCGAGCGCATCATTGTTGCCAATCCACAGCACAATCGTCGTCGGCCAAAGGGCTTCCGCCCATTCCACTTGACTTCGCGAAATCGGCGGCAAAGCGAGCAGGCCAGGCAGGCCAAGAATCAGATCAGTGAGCGGATTTTTGGGATCAGGAGGGCGTGTGAATAGCGCGTCGTGCACGTTCGCGCCGGGTACCGCCAAATCAAGCACCTGCACCTGCGGATTCTCTCGTATGCCCGGAGACCCGGGTGCGGAAGCGATAATCGGCGGTGGGCCGGGGCTGATGAGCTCCAGCACATTGGGAACTCCTGGGAACGAAATCAACGGCAACGGCAGCTTCGCCTGGCCCTGTTGAGCGATGAGGTTTGCATAGCCATGCACCTGCTGGCTGTCCAGCAATGAGCCGCTCTGAAATCCCGCCGAAAGTGAATCCCCGACTACGATCAAGCGCTCTAAGTTTGCTTGTTTCTGCGCCTGCGCGGGCAGCGCCAGCACGACCAGCGCAATAAACAGCGGACATCCCGCACGCCAGAATCCTTGCTTAAGAAATTTAGAACGGGGCTTTCGTACAGAATCTCTCTCGTCAAAGCAAAGAGCATTTTCCATCGTTTGCATCTCCGGCTCCTTTCTGCCCAAAAAATCACGAGCAGTAACCCCAAACAAAGATGAACTCGGGCATCTCTGGCCTCAGGTTTTCCAGAGTGGTGACTGCGGGCTGCACAATAAGAGGCAACATCAGAATTTCATAGAGATCGAATGCGAAAGTGAGACACGCAACCGCGCAAACAACCCGCTGAATCGGCGTCAAGGGGATGACGTCACGGGATGGGGCCGAAACTGGTTCCCGTGTCATAAATCGACTGGTGCGGTTCGAACGCCAGGCGTTATTTCAAAAGGGACATGAGAACTCTTCGCAGCTGCAATGTTTCTAACTCTAAAGCCAACCGGTTGTCAATCAGCGCCCGCTGTCGAAAGACCTTCCCAGGGAGTCTCGTGGAAGGAACGAAGCTGATAACGAAAAGCAAGTCCAGACTGCAACAAAGACCATTTCTTGGCAGCTCCTTCTTTGGAAATGGACGCAAAGGCTCCTTCTCGTAGAATTGACCCTCTTCGCAGTCGATTAGCGGAGGCTCAGGATTGTGCCCTGATCACGGGCAACTCTGACTGTACCGCCGCGACATGACCCGATCATTGATCGGTGGCATGGAGGCCATCGGTCATGAAGCGGAAACCGCACTCACGAAGAAAACGTACCACTACAAAATCTGTCCTGCGCCTGCCAGACCTCGAGCACGCCAAAGCCGCAGTCTTGAATAGCCTCACTAGCCTGGACGCGCAACGGGGTTATCGTCACGCCATCGATGAGTTCGTTGACTGGTATTGTTCGGAACCGCGCTTGGCTCTCAACAGAATTGTGGTGTTGCGCTATCGGTCGCATCTCGAATCCCGTCAGCTTGCACCTGGCACCGTCAACCTACGTCTCGGTGTCGTGCGTCGGCTCGCATACGAGGCCGCCGACTGCGGTCTCCTCAGCGCCGATTTGGCGGCTGGTATTCGCCGTGTTAAAGGCGTGAAGAAGTTGGGAGTGCGCCTCGGCAATTGGCTGACTGCGGAGGAGGGCCAAGCACTTTGGCAAGCACCCGATCATCAACGACTGAAAGGAAAACGCGACCGAGCCTTGCTCGCATTGCTACTCGCGTGTGGGTTGAGGAGGCAGGAAGCTGTGACTTTGACAATGGATCATCTTCAGCAGCGCGAAGAACATTGGGCTATCGTTGATTTGGTCGGCAAAGGAGGCCATGTTCGAACAGTTCCGGTTCCCGATTGGGTGAGAACCGAACTGGACGATTGGCTCGCCGCAGCGGCAATTGATCGAGGAAAGTTATTCCGCCGGGTCAACAGAGTAGGAAGGGTATGGGGCGATGGAATGACGGTAAAGGCGGTTTGGCACATCGTGAAGGAATCCGCCAAGAGCATTGGCGTGGCGAAGTTGGCGCCGCACGATCTGCGACGGACCTGTGCTCGGCTCTGCCACGCATCGGGAGGCGAGTTGGAACAGATCCAATTTCTTTTGGGGCACGTTTCAGTGCAAACCACCGAACGCTACCTTGGCTGCAAGCAGCGGATTCGATCAGCCGTCAATGATCGCATTGGCATCGAGCCGAATCCTTGAGCTGGGTGCGCGGTTATGGAAGGGTTGCCGACGACACTGGCCCAATCCAAACAACCAAGCAAACGATGCGGGCGATTAGCGGGATTTCCGGCTACGTTGCTTGCCGTACCTCGCCAAAAGTCCTTATGCCATTTGCGCCAGTTTCTGCCGCGCCAGCCGAGCATACAGCGCAAGGCCGATTCTATCGCTCGCGGCGATGGACTCGTTGAGCATCGTTTTGGCAGCCTCGACGTTTTCAGCGCCTCCCCGCTCGGCGAGCATGTCCGCATACCAGTAGCGGGCGATCGGCCGTGCCGTAACGTAGGGCACGGCCTCGATGCGGGCGATCGCGGCGCGATGGTGCTCCTCGGCCCGCGTCCAGTTGCCGGCGCAGGCCGCGGCGATGCCTGCCGCGGTCCTGACGGGAAATCCGTAAAAGCTGCAGTCCCACTCGGCGGCGACCTTCTCCGCTTCAACCTGTAAACGCCCGGCCTCTTCGCGGCGCCTCGTCAGACAGAGCGCTTCCGTCAGGCTAAGGACGGCGTGCCAAGCCCCGAATCCCCGGCTGGTTCCTGGCCTTGGCAGGAATCGCATCGCGGCAGTGCAGGCATTCGCCGCTCCCTGCATCTCATTCGCACTCATAAGTAAACAGAGCAGTCCCTCCGGAAGGCCACTGTAAAGAGTTGTGGGACCGCCCGCTGCTTTGGTCAATCGCAAGCGGGCCTCGTCGATCTGGTCTCGATATAGTAGGACGCTTCCGAGGCTCATTTCCGCGACGAAGGTCCATCCGAAATTACACGACTCCCCAAAAGCAATGGCTTCTCTGGCCGCTCGCTCGGCGCTTTCCAGGTTCCCTTTGGCAATGTCTACTCCGGCCACGATCCAAAGTGCGACAGACTTCGCGCCGTCGTGTCCAACCCGCGCGGCGCGCGGAATTGCTTCGCGCACCAGCCTGTCCGCCTCCGCCGGCTGGCCGCAATGGAGAGGCCGCCAATAAAGTCCCATCTCGACTTCGGCCCGCGACCAGGCATCGCCCGATTCTTCAAAGATCCGGGCCGCTTTCCGCGCGGCCGCTTCACAGAGATCCAACTGCCCGGCGTCAAGCCGGGCAAACATCTCCCAATCAGCCGCAAAACCAATGACGCCCGCGGTCAACTCATTCTCGGGAATCTCGTGGAGTTGTTCAAGAAGATCGAGACCCCTATCAATATTGCCGGCCGCGCTGGCGCTATGGCCTCGCATCGCCAGCACACTACATCGTATCGAGGCGGAGGCGTCCTTGGCGTGTCGAGCGGCGCGATCCGCGACCGCGCTCATCTGGGGAAATTGTCTGGCCCAGGCGTTGAGACCATACAGCCGAGTGCAGGTCTCAACGAACCGCTCGTGATCGCCTAGCGAGTCGAAGAGCGCTAGGGCGTGCTCATACTCCTGTACGGCCTCCTGATTCCGCGACACGCTCCTCACCACGGCCGCGCGACGGAGATGCAGATCGGCCGCGCGCATTGTGCGTTCATCATCGAGCAGGGAAACAGCGTTATCCAAGTGATCGAGGGCCTCTTCGTGAGCGGCTGCCCCGCTCGCCTGCCTTGCGGCCTCTGAAAGAAAGTGGATAGTCTTTTCCCGATCCACGGATGCCCCCGCTTGGTACAGATGATGCGCCAGCGCAGAGACGTGCGCGTCGATATTGGCTGCGTATACCCGCTCCATTACGCCAGCCACTCGCGCATGCAGCCGCTGACGGCGGGACAACGACAGCGTCTCAGCAAGTGTCTGCCGAACCAGCTCATGAACGAATCGATAGCGGGTCTGGCTGCCTTTCCTTTCCGTCTCGATCAGGCGTGTGCGTTCAGCTTCCTCTACGGCCTCCAGAGCGGCGTCCGGCCGGGCTTTCTCAAGTTCCTCCAGCAGTTCCAACGGGAAAACGCGGCCGATCACAGCCGCTGTCGTCAGGATTCGCCGCGCATCCTCACTCAGCCGCTCCAGGCGCCGTCCCAGCACCAGCCGCACGCCTTCTGGCACCTGCAGTTGGTCCATGCGGAGGCCGGAGCGGAACGCGCCCTTTTCGTCGAACAGCTTCCCTTCTTCGGCCAGATGACGGAACACCTCTTCGACGAAAAACGGATTTCCTTCAGTCTCTTTGAACACCACGCGTGCCAGCGAAGGTGGCGGCTGCTGCGCGCTGAGAGCTGCCAACATCTGCTCCACTCCGGCCACTGGCAATCGCCGCAGCAAAATGCGCGTGCCGAGCTTTTGCCGCATTAGGAACCCCAGGATGTTGGCGCACGGCCGCCCGACCTCTAAGTCCACGTCGCGATACGTGCCGATCATCAACATCGGCATTCTCGCTACCGCCTGCGCCAGATGCTGCAGCAGTAGCAGCGTCGGCTCATCGGCCCATTGCAGGTCTTCAAACACCCGGACAACGGGCGCCGTCCGCGCGGCGCGTTCGAGGTACTCGCAATAGGCACTGAATAGAAATCGACGCTGCTGTTCGGGGGGCAGTTCAAGTGGCGGCGGAATGTCGGGAAACATGAGCCGCAACTTCGGCATCAGCTTGGCCACTTCCGGCGCCGCGCTGCCCAAAGCGTAGCGGAAAGATTCCCGCGGCACGACCCGCGCAGCGTGCTCGAGCATCTCGATAAAGGGCACATAGGGCGGGGCGCCTTCCATCTCATAGCAGTGGCCGACCGCGGTATAGCATCCCCGACGAGTGGCGTCGGCAAGAATGGCCCGCACAAGGTGCGTCTTACCAATGCCGGGCTCTCCGCCGATCAACACGAGCGAGCCGCGACCGGCGAGCGCACTCTCAAGATGCCGCACGAGCTCTGCCCGCTCCGCGTCGCGGCCAATCAAAGGGATCAACGCCGTGGCTGCTTCCTCGGGTTCCGCGGCTACATCAGAGGAACTTGCCAGCCTGGCTAAATCGTCACGAACTTCACGCATCGACTGATAGCGCTCGACTGGTGACTTGGCAAGCAGCCGGTGGATCAGTACGATCTGCCCTGGCGACAATCCTGCGGTGCCCGTAACCGCCAAATCAGGTGGGTCGCGCAAAATCGCCGTCATCGTTTCGAGCCTCGAGTTGCGCTGAAAAGGATGCTTGCCGGTCAGCAGCTCACACAGGATGATGCCGAAAGAAAATAGATCTGAGCGGTGGTCGAGCGGCGCGCCCTTCACCTGCTCCGGCGACATGTACTCAGGCGTACCGCTCACCACACCCGTGATGGTCAGAGGCGGGTCAGCGGCCGTAGCGGTGACATCGTTGAGTTCGTTTGATGCAGGTCTCTTGGCCAGCCCGAAATCCATCACTTTCGCACGGCCCTGCGATGTCAGCATCACGTTGGCCGGTTTCAAGTCGCGATGCACAAGCGGTTTTGCGTGCGCCTCCTCCAGTGCCTCTGCCACCTCTGCGGCAATCCGCTGGGCGTCGAACCGCGGCAAGGGCCCGGTACGCAGCCGAGAGTACAGCGTCTCGCCGCGGATATACTCCATGACGATAAACAGCGTTCCTTTGTCTTCGCCAATTTCGAAGATCTTACAGATAAACGGATGGTCAAGCGCTGCAGCTGCCAGGGCTTCGCGGCGAAGGCGCTTGCGGGCTATGGCGTCAGCGGCGAGATGTGCGGGCAGAAGCTTGATGGCCACACGCCGATCCAGCCGTGGATCGTATGCCAGGTATACCTCGCCCATTCCGCCGGAGCCGAGGCGCTCGAGGACCTGGTAAGAACCGATCTGGGCGCCAGGGCCCAGAGCCTTAAACGGTACCGAGGCGCGGAGATCCTCGGAATGCGCGATTTTGGGAAAAGCCCCTGAATCGGCAGTCACTTCCAGTTCCTCCAGCATTGCCAGCACTTTGCCAGCGATTTCCGCGTCTGGGGCGGCACCGCGGACATACTGCGACCGCTCCGGTTCGGCGAGAGGAGCGGCGGCCTCGTAGATCGCGTACGCTAGTTGCCAGCGTTCGTCAGTCATAGTCCCGACGCCCCGTGAAGACCTCCTCCAGCCAGTTTCGGGCGAAGCTCCAATGGCGGGCCACGGTAGCGGTTCCGCAGTCCATTTTCCTGGCGATCTCCTCGCGCGTCAGGCCTTCAAAGACCCTCAGTTCCACGACCCGCCGAAGTGCGGGGTTGATGGCGGCGAGCCGGTTCAGAACATCGTCGATTTCAAGCAGCGAATGTTCTGTTGGGGAACGCGGACCAGGCAGGTCGGGGAGCTCGGCTTTCTTCGCGCGCCTCGAGAGTGGACGGGCATGATGAATCAGCAGCCGCTTCATCAGGTATGCTGCGAGCCCCAGGAACGCAGCCTTCTCATCGGCTCCGTCGGAACTGGCCGGCCGAAGGGCTTTGACTTTGACCAGTTCGAGGTAGAGCTGGTGCACCAAAGCAGTGGGCTGGAGAGTGTGATCCGGGCGCTCGGCTCGCATGCGCGCGGCGGCGATCCGTCGGAGTTCGGGGTAGAAAATCTCAACCAGCCGTCCAGCGGCCTCATGGTCGCCGTTGCGAAAACTCGCCATCAGCCGGGCTACGGTATCGGGTTGAAGACCGCTTGGGACCGCCACTTCGGTACCCACAACCGACAGAAAAAAAATTCAAAAGCTACGATACAATCCGCCGCCCTACTCGCCCATTACAGGGTGAGCAGTCTAGAAGTTCGGGACGGCTCCCTAACTGAACGGAGACACACATGATACCGCAGACTATCGACCTCCACATCAATCCTTCCGACGAGACCATAACGGAAGACTGGAAGCAAACCCTGCAATTGGATGGCGGTACGGACCAGCCGGACACCTTCTTTTTTCTCAACGAAACAGCGTGGACTGCGCCAGGAGAGGCTTCCAGGGGCTGTCGCAACACGGGCATCCACCACGTCGGATTACGTGCCACAAACCCGGCGGCGTCCGCGGAATTCTACAGGGATGTTCTTGGCATGCGGATCGTCGGCGGGAGCGCCCCTGACCATCCGATCGGTGCGACTGCCTTTTTGAGCAGCCGTCCCGATGAAGAGTCGCACGAAATCGCTTTGTTCGCCAACCCCGCTTTCGCCCACGTCGCCTTCAAGGTCCCTTCACTCGCCGAGTTGCGATCCTTCTACACGCGTGTCGTAGAGAGAAATATCCCCATCAAGTTCCTGGCCAATCACGGCGTGTCCTTTGCCTTTTATTTTGACGACCCTGACGGCAATATGATCGAAGTCTACTGGCCCACCGGAGAGTTGAGCCGGAGCCTGCAGCCTTACATGGAACCCCTCGATCTGTCGCAGCCGGACGAGGCGCTGCTTGAAAAGATAGCGCCTAAACAGGGCCACGCTGGCGTGGCCGCCGGGAGCGCGAATGAAACCACAACCGAATTACAGCGAAACGAATTCAAGTATTTTTCTGGAAAGGAGTCCAGCATGGCAACACAAGTCACGGTAAACACAAAAGTCGAAGAATCCATCGCATTTGCTCGAGACCGCCGGTCATTGGATCGGTCAGTCTGGTACAGCGGTCACCTGATGACCTTCCTTGCAACAGCCGAAGACACTAAGGGAAAGTTCGCGTTGATCGAGACGGTTGCGAGAAAAGGCAATGTCCCACCTCCGCACATCCATCATCGTGAAGAGGAAACCTTCTACGTGCTGGAAGGCGAGATGACCTTTTCAGTTGGCGGCCAAACGATCAAGGCCACGCCGGGTACAATGGTCTGCGTGCCGCGCGACGTTGTACACTCTTTCGCGATCGAATCGGAGCAGCTGCGGGTGCTCATCCTTCTCACTCCGGCCGGAATGGAAGGATGGTTCAAGGAATTCAGCGTGCCGGCGCCGGCCATGACGTTGCCCCCACCGGTGGAAACTCCGTACAGCGAGATAGAGAGAATGCTCGAAGTCGCCCCGCAATACGGCATCGAGTTTGTTTTGTCAAAGACACAGTAAGCGGAATTAACGGCCACGTCAGAACATAATCCACAGGTCCGATTTGGCAGTGGACGGACGAGCTACTCGGACGTTATTCCGGGCCAGAGGTCCGGACCTGGGAAGTCAGCGAACAGGAAACATTCAGTATGGTTGTCATAATTCTATCTCAAAAAATGTACCCAATTTTGTGCCCACCCTACAGACACATTCGCACAGTTGTACACAGCCAGCCACATGCTACGGACTCTACTAAGTTGTTGTTTTTCAGCAGCAACGCTGAAAACGGAGGATTTGTTTTGAATGGGCCTCCTGCCTTGGGCGCAGGAGGCCCCCGGTTCAAATCCGGGCGCCCCGACCAAATCTTTCAACGAGTTGCGGACGTTCATTTTCATCGTTCTCATTGCACTGTAGCGGAAATTGTAGCGGCCTGCGCTCTTTTTTCGATAGCTTGCAAGATCCCCGCCTGTCGAAATGTCTCGAGCTTGCCCGCTGCAAAGCGCTTGTGTTCCTCTGCTGGATGTACATAACGCATCGTCATCCGCATGCTTTTATGACCCAATATCGCCGATAGGGTCGGAAGATCAATCCCCGCAGCAACTGAGCGCGTTGCGAAGTGTGCCGGAAGTCGTTGGACTTTCGTACACGTCGGGGCGCACATCGTGAAGCGGAGATCCAAAGGGCAAAGCCCATTTACCAACAGAAAATTGGGAAGCCGCGAGGCTCTAGCAAAGCCCTTGGCGGCCGGCAACATCAACGGCATCGGCGAAGGCTGGAAGGACACCACTTCCGCTACTTCTCGTTGCGCTCGAGCGTGGCAACGAGAAGCTGACTTTTTTGGTGTGTGGATAACTGCGCCTTCGTTAAGCGGCGCACCTATATTCCTTTTCTGAGCTGCGCTAATTCGGCTGCGGGAACGATGAGTTCGGTATACCCGCAGTCCAAGCAGACCAGGATCTCTCCACGACGTAGGCGGGCGCTTGTTTGAGTTTTTCGATGGCGAGGGAAGCAACCGACAGTTCTCCTGAGAAATGTTGCAGCTTCTCGGAACCACAACTTTTACACGCCATCGCTCCTCCAAAGAGCATAGCCAAAGGGCCGCTTTAAGCCTACAAACTCGGGTTTACGGCTCGCAAATTTTTCAGTTTCTCTGCCGCTAGCTGCCAGGTAACCGCCAAAAACACTGCTTCTTTTGACAGTGTTCGGGGCTCCTCATACGGCGCACCTTTACCTCAGATGCGTGTTGCCAGGTGCATTAGGGGCTGGGTCCTTCGCCTCTAACCAAGCATAGCCCGCCATCAAAACGAAGGCTCTTACCTGGCGCCCCACGCCCAGCGGGTGCCTGAAGTGCGAAAAATGCGAGTACTCCTGGCCGACGACCACAGGAACCTTTTAGAGTTAATCCGAGTTCTCTTGGAGCCGACTTTCGATGTTGTGGGGACTGTGGGGGACGGTGAATCTCTGATCGAAGCTGCCGGTAAACTGCAACCGGATGTCATTGTCACTGACATCTCTATGCCAAAACTCAACGGGATAGAGGCAGTCAATCGACTAAGGGAATCCGGTTCTACGTCGAAGGTCGTCTTTTTGACGGTACATGCTGGCCCTGATTTCGTGCAAGCTGCTTTTAAAGCGGGCGCACTTGCTTATGTTTCGAAGATTCGAATTAGCGCGGATTTCTTGGTTGCTATCAGAGAGGCTCTCG